>Ga0102929_1000074_pt1 | contig 49160 bp, 44 predicted proteins | sample SalPonR1_B_D2_MG_FD_78510 | JGI IMG/M metagenome (GOLD analysis project Ga0102929, IMG submission 78510) | Salt pond soil microbial communities from South San Francisco under conditions of wetland restoration - Salt Pond MetaG R1_B_D2_MG | ecosystem: Environmental > Aquatic > Marine > Intertidal... | reverse complement strand
GGTCTGGGCCAGGGAGATGCCGTCACTCGCGTTACGCACGGCCTGGTTCAGGCCGCGGATCTGCGTGGTGAAACGCTCGGAAATCGCAAGACCGGCAGCGTCGTCCTTCGCGCTGTTGATCCGGAGGCCCGTGGACAGTCGCTCCAGCGACGTGTTCAGCAGACCCTGCGACTGGCTGAGATTGCGCTGCGCATTAAGCGAGGCAACGTTGGTGTTGATCGACTGTGCCATTACATACACTCCTTCCGATATTTGCTGGTCTGCCGCTCAGCTCCCCGCACACCATGTCCGGGCTCTGCCTCACCGCAGTACAACTTTGTTATCGGTCGGAGCGGGGGTTACTTGAGGCCTGCACGCCGTTTACGGGCGTTAATGGCCGCAGACGTGAAACAGTCCACACTTTTGGCCCGCCAGGCTGCCGAAGGGCTTCGGAAAACCCTGTGGCCGTCACGTTCTGGACCCACGAAAAAGCCCCGCTCCGGCATCCCGGAGCGGGGCTTCGAGGGTCCGTGCGGCGGTTACAGGACGCTGAACAGCGACAGCGACTGGATACGCGCGAAGGACTGCTGGGCCGCCTCCAGGCTGCTGATCTGCGCGGCCAGGCGGGTCAGCGCCTCGGTGTAGTCGAGGTCCTCGATCTCCGAGATGGTCTGCTCCACCGTGATGGCGAAGCCCTCGTTGGCGTCGCGCTGGTCCTCGATGGCGGCCAGGCGGGAGCCCACCGTGGCGCGCACGTCCAGCAGGTTACCGATGGCCCGGTCGAGATCGCTCATGCTCGAGTTGAGATCGTTGCTCAGTTCGGCCCGGGTGGCGTCGTTCGTGGTGGGGCGTTCGAGCGCATCGGCGAGCCGGTCCAGCGTGGCGAACACGCTCTGGTCCCGGCTGGGCTCGACGGTGAACTCGTCGCCCGCCGCCGGCGAGCCGGTGATGCTCACGACGGCCCCGGCGAACTCGATGGACGAGCCCGGCTCGAAGCCGCCGCTGGCAACGGTGGCACCCGAGCCGTCCGTCACTTCCCAGGCATCGTCGGCGACGAAGCGGATGGTGTAATCGTCCCGGGTCCAGGCGGCGGGGTCGGTCACGGCGCCGGAGTCGATGATGCCGGAGCCCGAGTTGCCGGCCGCGGCCGCGGTGGCGAAGGTGCCGTTGCCCTGGGGGATGCGCTGGAAGACCCGTGCTCCCGAATCGCCGTCGGCGATGCGCCGGCTCTCGGCGATCTCGATGAAACGCTGGCCCTCGTCGCCATTGTAGACGGCGCCGTCCGACGTGGCGCTGAACGGCTGCACCTTGTCGCTGTAGCCGGAGAAGAGGTAGCGCCCGGTGGTGTCCCGGGTGTTGGCGAGCTGGATCATCTGCTCCTTGAGCTGGCGGACCTCGGTGGCGATGAACCCGCGGGTCTCGTTGCTCTGGGTGCCGTTGCTCGCCTGCACGGCGAGTTCCCGGGCCCGCTGCAGCAGGTCGCCGGCGCCGGCCAGCGACTGCTCCTGAACGGACAGGCGGCTCTGGGCCAGGTTGCCGTTGCGGTTGAACTGCTCGATGCGCGAGGACAGTTCACGCAGCTCGATGCTGCGCGCCGCGCCGATGGCGTCGTCCGAGGGTGCCAGCAGGCGCTTGCCGCTGGCGATCTGCTCCTGGGTGCGGGTCAGCGCGGACTGCAGCTCCTGCATCTGGCCGAGGCTCGCCCGGAACATGCCTGCCGTGGATATACGCATCAGTCAGTGCTCCTAGCGGCGGAACGCCCCGATGAGCGTCTCGAACAGCGTGTTGGTGACACCGATCACCTGGGCGGCGGCCTGGTAGGCCTGCTGATAGCGCATCAGGTTGGCGGCCTCCTCGTCCAGGTTCACGCCGGACTTGTTCATGAGCGCCTGCTCGGCGTCGTCGCGCAGCACCGTCTGCGCATCCAGCCCGATCTGGGCCTGGCGGCTGACGGTGCCGACCTCGGCGACCAGCCGGCCGTAGCTCTCCGAGACGGCCACGGTGCCGCCGGCGAGCAGACCCCGGCTCTGCACGGCGGCCAGCCCCAGGCCGTTGCGATTGTCACCCGTGCCGCCGGCATTCGACTCGATGCGGAAGACGTCGCCGGCCGCGGGCGTGCCCGTGATGACCACCCGGCTGCCGTTGATGTCGATGGGATCGCCGCTGGTGTAGCTGTAGGAACCCGCGCCGTCGATGGTGTAGGTATCCGGCGCGGTGAACTCGATCACCGCCCCGCTCGTGAGCGCCGGGTCGGCCGGGTCGGTCACCTCGCCGGCCGAAATTTGCGCATCGCCGAGGTTGCCGCCGGCGGTGGCCGTGCGCACGGGCGCGGCCAGCGCCACGGACTGGGCGTTCGCAACGGTGCGGCTCAGCGTTCCCGCCGCGCCCCTAGCCGGCTGGACGAGGTAGCGGTCGCCCGCGGCGGCGCCGGTGCCCACGGTAATCTGCAGCCCGCCGGCCACGAACGGATCGCCCGCCGTGCCGCTGCCGGTCATCGGGATGGCCTCGCCGTTGTCGGCGCGGGCCAGCGACCAGGCGCTGCCGTCGTAGCTCAGCCGGTAGTCGGTGCTCTGCAGGCCGCTCACGTCGGCCACCGTGGCATCCACGCTCGCCGTGCCGCTGTTGCGCGAGGAGACCAGCACCGCCGGTTCGCCCACGCCGAAGAACTCGCCGCCGAGACGGCCGTTCAGGTCCATGCCGGCGGCGTGCTGCTCGTTGAAGGCCGTGGCCAGCGCCACCGCCGTCTCGCCGATGGCCGTGCGGGTGGGATCGAGCACCAGCCGGCGGAAGTCCATCATGCCGCCGATGGCGCCGCCGGTAAGGTCGCCGCCCAGGGCGCCGGTGCCGGCGTCGCCGTCGTACACGACCTCCAGCCGGCCCGGGTCGAATTCGCTCGGCCGGGTGGCGAGCTGGCGGGCCTGGCTGCCGGTGACCAGCGTCTGGCCGTTGCCGATGAAGATATTCAGGGCACCGTCGCCCTGGGGCAGCGTACTCACCGCCACCTGCTCGGAGAGCTGGCGCACCAGCAGGTCGCGCTGGTCGAGCAGATCGTTGGGCTGGCCCGAGACGCCCGACTCGGCGCTCACGATGCGGCGGTTGAGTTCCGCGATCGCCGTCGCGAGTTCGTTGACGTCGGTCACCGACTGGTTCAGCCGGCCGTTGATGTCCTGTTCCAGCGACTGCAGGCGCCCGTCGATGAATCCGAAGCTGGAGGCCAGCGTATCCGCCTGGCTGACCAGCGCCTGGCGGGCCGGCACCGATGCCGGATCGCTGGCGGCGTCCTGCACCGCATTGAAGAAGTTCTGGATCGCCGGCGCGAGGCCCACGCTGGGGTCGGCCAGCAGGTTGTCCACCTGCCCGGAAAGCCCAGCCAGCGTGTTCAGCCGCGACTGGGAGGTGGTGGCGGCCGAGAGTTCGTTACCTAGGAACTGGTCGTAGACGCGGCGCACGTTGCCCACGTCGACGCCCGAGCCGATGTACTGGTTGCCCACCAGGCCCGGCTGGCGCGTCTCCAGGTCCACCCGCTGGCGGCTGTAACCCGGCGTACTCGCGTTGGCGATGTTATGGCCGGTGGTCTCTATGCCGCGCTGGAAGGACAGCAGAGCGGAGACGCTGGTGTTGAGGATACTGGGCATGTTCGCTCGTCAGTGTGCTCTCGTCAGAAAGAGAACCGTTCCCTGTCTATCGGCATGAGTCCGCCGAACTTGAGTGATTCCAGTGCCCGGCCCATGGTCTCGGAGCCGAGCAGCGACTTGATCTTGTCCGCATAGGCGGGGTCCGTGGCATAGCCGGAGTCCTGCAGCGCCTCGGCGTAACCCGCCACGTCGTCGCCCCGGTCCAGCACGCTCTCGTAGCGGGGATTGCTGCCGAGGAGCTCGGCGTAGTCGGCGAAGCCGGCGGCCAGTGAGGGATAGGCCCGGAAGCTCGCCACCTCGGGACGGGCGGCACCGCCCCGGTACTCGATGGTGCGCACGTTGACCGCATCGCCCTGCCAGCCGCCGCTGGCCTTGATACCGAACAGGTTCAGCGAACTCCTGCCGTTCTCGTCGGCGATCACGTGCCGCCCCCAGCCGGTCTCCAGCGCCGCCTGGGCGATCAGGGCCCGCGGGTCCACGTTCAGCTTGTCCGCGGCGCGGCTGGCATAGGGCCAGAGCTTGCGCACGAACTCCGCTGGGCTCTGCCACAGCGGCCGCTCCGTGGTGCCCTCCACGGGCACGCGCCGGCCGATGGCGGGCGCCTGGTCCATGGCCCGGTCCAGTTCCCTGCCTATTGCGAGGCCGCTCTCGTCAGCGCTGGCACGGTGGCTGCCGCCCAGCTGGCGCACCAGCAGGTCGGCGAAACCCAGACCGGGGCCGCCGGAGATCTCCATGGCCATCTGCTTGTCGAACAGGTCCTGGTAGGTCTCCGAGGCATTGCTGTTGCCGAAGATGGGGTCCCCCATGCTCGCGTCGCGCATCGACTTCAGCATGGTCTGCAGGAAGATGGCCTCGAACTGCTCGGCAGCCTCGCGCAGCGCGGCATCCCGGCCGTCGCGGGCCTCGCTGCGCAGCGCGGTGAACTGCTGGAAGTCGGTGACGGCGGGCTTCACGGCTAGATCACCAGCAGCTCGGCACGCAGCGCGCCTGCCTGCTTGAGCGCCTCCAGGATGGCCACCAGGTCGCCGGGCGCCGCCCCCACCCGGTTCACCGCCTGCACGATCTCGTTCAGGCTCGTGCCCGGCTGGAACAGGAACATGCGGTTCGCCTCCTGGGTGATCTCCACCTCGGAGTCCGGCAGTACCACGGTCTCGCCCTCGCTGAAGGGTTCCGGCTGGCTCGCGAAGGGCTGTTCGCTGATGGTGACCACCAGCGAGCCGTGGGAGACGGCGGCCGGGCGCACCCGCACCTGGGAGCCGATGACTACGGTGCCTGTCCGCGAATTGATGATCACCCGCGCCGGTGCCTGCCCCGGATTCACCTCGAAATTCTCGAGTACCGAGACGAACGAGGTCCGCTGGGAGGGATCCCGGGGCGCCCGCACTCGTACCGAGACGGCGTCGATGGCCCGGGCCATGTCGCCGCCGAGCCGCTCATTGATGCCGTCGGCCAGTCGGTGAGCGGTGGTGAAGTCCGGCGAGTGCAGGTTCAGCATGACCGCGTCGCCCTGGTCGAAAGCCGAGGGCACCTCGCGTTCGACGGTGGCGCCGTTCGGGATACGCCCCGCGCTCGGCACGTTCACCGTGACGCTCGAGCCGTCGCGCCCGGATGCGCCGAAACCGCCGACCACCATGTTGCCCTGGGCGATGGCGTACACCTTGCCGTCGGCACCACGCAGCGGCGTCATCAGCAGGCTGCCGCCACGCAGGCTCTTGGCGTTGCCGATGGAGGAAACCGTCACGTCGATGGTCTGGCCCGGCTTCACGAACGGCGGCAGATCGGCGTGCACGGAGACGGCAGCCACGTTCTTCAGCTGCGGGTTCACGTTCGGGGGCACGGTGATGCCGAACTGGGTGAGCATGTTCTTCAGGCTCTGCACCGTGAAGGGCGTCTGGCTGGTCTGGTCGCCGCTGCCGTCGAGGCCGACCACCAGGCCGTAGCCCACGATCTGGTTGTTGCGCACGCCGGCGACGGAGGCCAGGTCCTTGACCCGCTCGGCCTGGGCGGCCCCGCCGGCGACGGCCACCAGCAGGCCGGCCGCGAGAGCCGCGAGCCAATGCCGGTGTGCCGACTGCGATTGTGGTTCTTTACGGAATTTCACGATGGATTACCCTCAATAGGGCCAGATGACCGAGTTGAAGAAACGCGACAGCAGGCCCATCTTGTTCGCTGACGCCAGTACGCCCTTGCTGGAATAGGTGATGCGGGCATCCGCCACCTTGCGTGAGGACACGGAATTGTCCGGCTCGATGTCATAGGGCCGGATGATGCCGGACAGACGGATGAACTCCTCGCCCTGGTTCAGCGTCACCCATTTCTCGCCGCGGACGCGCAGGTTGCCGTTGGCCATGCGCTCCACCACGGTGACCGTGATGTCGCCCTGCAGGCTGTTCGACTGGCTGCTGGCTCCCTCGCCGGAGAACTCGGAGCCGCCGTCGAGCGAACCGGAGAGCACAGGTACGCCGTCCTTCGTGACCGGGCGGCCGAACACGGTCGGGCCATCGAAATCGGCGCTCGTGGTCTTGTCTGTCGAGGTCTGCGCGTTCTTGCTCGCGGCGGTCTGCTCGTCGAGGCGCACCGTCAGGATGTCGCCCACCCGGCCCGCGCGCAGATCCTCGAACAGCCGGACGTCCTGACCGGCCTGGTAGATGGAGCCATCCGGCTCGGCCGCGGGCAGCGGCGGCACGGGCGCCGGCGGCGCGTAGCTCTCCTGGCGCAGCGGCGAGCTGCCGCAGGCGGCCAGCAGGGTCGCGAAAACCGCGACGGCGATGATTCTCTTCAGTGCATCCATGGGATTGCTCTTCGTCCTACCTCGCGGCATCCGCTCAGAGGTTATTGTTCACGTACTGCATCATCTGATCGCTGGTGGAGATGGCCTTGGAATTCATCTCGTAGGCCCGCTGGGTCTCGATCATGTTGACCAGCTCCTCGACCACGTTGACGTTCGAACCCTCCAGCGCACCCTGGATCACCGTGCCCAGCCCGTTCAGGCCCGGTGTGCCGGGCTGGGGCGAGCCGCTGGCCGCGGTCTCGAGATACTGGTTCTCGCCGCGGGGCTGCAGGCCCGCAGGATTGATGAAGTCCACCAGCTGCAGGGTGCCCACCTGGACCGGCGTCGCCTGGCCGGCGAGCTGCACGGAGACCGTGCCGTCGGAGCCGACGGTGATGCTCTGAGCGGCATCCGGGATGGTGATGCCCGGCTGCAGCAGGTAGCCGCTCGCCGTCACCAGCTCGCCCTGGTCGTTGCGCTTGAAGCTGCCGTCGCGGGTATAGGAGGTGGTGCCGTCCGGCAGCTGCACCTGGAAGAATCCGCGGCCCTGTATGGCCGTGTCCAGCGCGTTGCCGTTCTGCAGGATGTTGCCCTGGGTGAACAGCTTCTCGGTCGCCACCACCCGCACGCCGGTGCCGAGCATCATGCCCGAAGGCAGCTCGGTGTCCTGGGAGGTCTGGCCGCCGGCCTGGCGCACGTTCTGGTACATGAGATCCTCGAACACCGCGCGGCCCTTCTTGAAGCCGGTGGTGTTCACGTTCGCCAGGTTGTTGGAGACCACGGACATGCGCGTCTGCTGCGCGTCAAGCCCGGTCTTGGCGATCCAGAGTGACTGATTCATCGTTTAGCTCCTGGGTTCCTGTGCTGTCATCCGCTCATGCCGAGCAGTTGCGCCGCCGTGTCCGCGTCCTCGGAGGCGGTGCTCATCATCTTCACCTGCAGCTCGTAACGCCGCGCCAGGTCGATCATGTTCACCAGCGTCTCGGCCACGTTGACGTTGCTGGACTCCAGTGCACCGGAGGTCAGACGCACGCCCGCGTCGGCCGGGGCCACCGAGTCGTCCTTCAACCGGATCAGACCGTCGGCGCCCTTCTCCAGCTGCTCGTGATCCGGCCGCACCAGCTTGATGCGGTCGACCGTGGCCAGCGTCTCCGGACCCTGGCCCAGCGGCTGAATGGAGATGGTGCCGTCGGCGCCCACCGTGATGCTGGCGTGAGGCGGGACGGCCACCGGGCCGCCGTTACCGATGACCGGATGGCCGGCCCCGTTGGTCATGACGCCCACGGAGTTGACCCGAAGGTCGCCTGCCCGGGTATATGCCTCGCCGCCGTCCGGCGCCTGCACCGCGATGAAGCCGTCGCCCTTCACGGCCACGTCCAGGTCCCTGCCGGTCGACATCGTCGCGCCGCGGGTGAAGTCCGTACCGTAGTTCTCGGCGACGGCATTCACCCGGGTCGGCTCGCCGAAGCCCTCGATGGGCAGCGCGCTGAAAGCGTGCAGGTCGGCCCGGAAACCGGTGGTGCTGGCGTTGGCCAGGTTATGGCTGTTGACGGACTGCGCAAGCTCGGTCTGCTTCGCGCCGGTCATCGCCACGTAGACGAGATCATCCATTGCTCATGTCCCCTGTTCAGGCGTTCGCCGGTCGATGCCCGTCATCAGCGGATGTTGATGACCGTCTGGGTCACCGTGTCCGCCGTGGAGATCATCTGGGAGTTGGCCTGGAAGTTGCGCTGGGCCGTGATCATGTTCACCAGCTGCTCGGTGAGATCGACGTTACTCGCCTCCAGTGCACCGGACTGGATCAGCCCGAAGCTCGAGGTGCCGGCCTCCCCGAGGCGGGCGTCACCGGAGGTGAAGCTCTCGCCCCAGGACGTATCCTCGAGCTGCTGCAGACCACCCGGGTTGGCGAAGTCCGCCAGCGCGAGCTTGCCGAGCTCCGTGGACTGACCGTTGGTGAAGCGGGCGAACAAAATGCCTTCGGAGGTCACCTCGATGCCGGTCAGCCGACCGGTCGCGAAGCCGTCCTGGGACAGCGAGTTCACGCCGAAGTTGCTGCCGAACTGGGTCGCCCCCTCCAGATTCAGCGACATGGTGATGTCCGCCGCGCCGTTGCTGGGCGTGTAGGCCGGCAGGTTGATCACGCCGCCGGCGGGCGTCTGCAGCTGGCCGTCATTGCCGAACACCAGCTGGTCGCCGGCGCCCACCACGTTGCCGTCCACCGCGAACTGGGTGTTCCAGGTGTTGGTGGCCGCGTCCTTGATGAAGTACAGGGTGCCGGTGTGGGCCGCGCCCAGCGAGTCGTAGATGGTCACGGAGGTGGTGTGATTGAACGTGTTCGGGTCTGCCGCATCGAAAGGCGCTATGGTCGGCGGCTCGGCGTCCGCCGGCAGGTTCACGCCGTAGTCGATCGCCGTGGTGGACTGGGGCGGGTTCGCGCCGGTGCTGAGCTGGACGTCGTTCAGCGAACCGGTGTTGAAGTTGCCGTCGCCGGAGGGCGGATAGGCCTGCAGGCGCTTGCCGGCGGGGTTCACCACGAAGCCGTTGTTGTCCACGCTGAAGTTGCCGGCGCGGGTATAGACCCGCGAGCCGTTGTCGCTCAGCACGAAGAAGCCCTCGCCGCCGATGGCGAGGTCCAGTGCGTTCTCCGTGAAGTCCACGTTGCCCTGGGCAAACTGCTGGGAGATGTTCGACAGGCGCACACCGGAGCCCACCGCCGAGGAGCCCGTGCTCTGGGTACCCACGGCGAAGACCTCGGCGAACTCCGCCCGGGATCCCTTGAACCCGGTGGTGTTCACGTTGGCGATGTTGTTGGCGGTGACCCCCAGGTCAGCCGATGCGGCGTTCAGGCCGCTCAGTGCGATGCGAAAAGGCATGGTGCTGTCTCCTTAAACGAAAAATCCGATGTCTGTGACGGTGCCACTGGCTAGGTGAATCAGAGGATGCGGTCGACTTCGCTCAGCCTGAGCGAGCCCTCTCCCGCGATATTCAGCGTCAGCCCCTGGCCGTTACGGCCGAGGGTCACGCTCTCGATGGTGGCGCCGACCAGCGTCTGCGCGTTCTCTACCTGGTTGCCCCGGCTGACGATGGTGGCGACCCGGTAGTCGCCCGGCGCGGCCGGCTCACCGTCGCTGTTCATGCCGTCCCACTGCCACTGGGTCAGACCGGAACCCCGGGCACCCAGGTCCAGGCGCCGGACCAGTTCGCCGGTCCGGTCGGTGATCTCCACGCTCACCCCGGAGGCACCGGCCGACAGATTGACGGCGCCGTTCAGCGTGCCGCCATCCGCCAGGTAGCCCCGGTCAGTGCGGGCCAGAACCTGGTGGCCGACCAGTCCGGCGGCCTGCAGGGCCTGGTCGGAATGGATGGACTCCGAGAGCCCGCTGAACGAATCCTGCAGCTCGCCGATGCCCGAGACCGTGCCGAACTGGGCCAGCTGGCTCAGGAACTCGCCGTTGCTCATCGGCTCCATGGGGTCCTGGTTGCGGAACTGCGCGATCATGAGCTTCAGGAACTGTTCCTGGCCCAGCTCGTCACTGGGTGCAGCGGACTGCGACTCGCGGCGGGTGGCGATGCCCAGGCTGCCCAGATCTTCGAAGCCGTTGATGGAATCCATGTGCTCTCCTCCGGGTTACCGGTTCCGGGTACCGTTGCTAGCGCCCGAGCTGCAGGGTCTGCAGCATCAGGTCGCGTGTGGTCTTCAGGATCTCGATGTTGTTCTGGTAGGAGCGCGAGGCCGACATCATGTTGACCATCTCCTCCACCGCGTTGACGTTGCTGAGATAGACGTTGCCGTTCTCGTCCGCCTCCGGGTGCTCCGGGCGGTGCTGGACGTTCAGCGGCGCCTGGCTCTCGACGATGCCGAGCACTTTCACGCCTGCCGCATGATCTGCGCCGCCCTTCGTCTCCTGCAGGGCGGTGGCGAAGACGGGATGGCGTGCGCGGTAGACCTTGTTCGGATCGCCGCTGACGCTCTCCGCGTTGGCCAGGTTGCTGGCGGTGGTGTTCAGCCGCAGCGACTGCGCGCTCATGGCACTACCCGCGGTATCGAATATCTTCAGCATCGACATCATTCACTCCCCTTGATCGCGAGCTTCAGCGTGCGGATCTTGCCGTTCAGGAACATGAGACTGGCGCGGTAGCGCAGCACGTTCTCGGCGAACTCGGCCTGCTCCACGTCGGACTGCACCGTATTGCCATCCTGGGACGGCTGGTGGGGCAGCCGGTACTTCAGCTCGGCGCCGGCCGCCGCGGTCGCCGTATCACGGTGGGCCGCGTGCGTCTTGTTCATGGCGACCCGGTCGGTCTGCGCCCGTTCGAACGCGGCACTGAAATCCAGATCACGCGCCTTGTAGTTGGGCGTGTCCGCATTGGCGATGTTGGTCGCCAGCACCTCGGTGCGCATCGAGCGCAGCTTCAGTGCAAGTGCGTGTTGTCCGAGCAGGTCGATCTTCATCGTGTCTCTCTGGTACGCGGACGCGCTGTCCGCTTCCGTCCGAGTCAAAGCAAATGCCGTGCCAATTCCGCAACTCACTGAATTTGGGACAAGTCGCGCCGGCAGAGCTGCCGGGGCGGCAAGGAACTGCCGTCGCCGCCGGCAACCGGCTGCAGCCTGCCGGCGCGCCTTGGGCCGGCAGGCCGGCGCCGCTGCCGGTCAGGGATTCCGTCGCATCACTGGCACACCTCTTGCATCAGGGAGGGCGACCGGAAACGGTGTCGCGGCGGCAACAGCCACGCGGCGGACTCGAAAGCGCCGCAGACCGCGTGCTGTGCGCCATCCGGGGACGATTGCCGGGCATGAGGAAGCAGCCATGCAGAACGCCAGGACATTGACGGCAGCGACTGAAAACCGGCGCGGGTGGCCCGCGCTGGCGGCGCTCGTGCTTGGGTTGTGCGCCGCCGCCGCCGGCGCCGCCGACTGGCAGCCGGTGGAGTCCATCCGCGAGACGGCGGCCCGCCATGCGGCCGAGCAGCTCGGTGCGGACGGCGACGACATCCGGGTGGAGGCCGGCGAACTCGACAGCCGCCTGCGCATGAATCGGTGTGACGCGCCGCTGACCGGCTTCCTGCCGAATGGCATGGGCAACGGCAACCGCCTTGTGGTGGGCGTGCGCTGCGAGGGATCGAAGCCCTGGAAGCTGTACGTGCCGGTGCGCATCGCGCGCTACGCCGACGTGCTGGTGGTCACCCGCTCGCTGCCGCGGGGTCACCTGCTTACCGCCGGCGACGTGCGCGCGGAGCGGCGTGACCTGTCCGGCCGCCTGAAGACTTACGCGGGCAGCCTGGGTGAGCTGCGGGGCCGGCGGCTGAAGCGTCCGGTACTCGCCGGTACGCCGATCACCCACAACCTGGTGGACGCCGAGCGGATCGTGCGACGGGGCCAGAAGGTGACACTGGTGGTGGACGACGGCGGCATGGAGATCCGCATGGCCGGGCGCGCGCTGTCGGACGGCGCGCTGGACCAGCGGATCCGGGTGGAGAACGTCTCGTCCCGGCGCGTGGTGGAGGGGGTCGTGCGCTCCGCCGAAGTCATTGAAATCAGGCTCAATTGACCATATACGGGATGGTAAATTTTTGTCACTCTCCGCTAAAGTTTTGCGCAATCCCGCCGATAAGCGGGATAACACAGACTCATGTCTGAGGTAGTCAGTTATGTCCAATAAGATTGATGGAACAAATCAGGGGCAGCCGATCGGCCCGAACGGGGTCGGCGGCAAACGTCCGGCGGCGGGGGCCGCGGAACGGAGCGGCCAGGCGCAGGAAGCGGCAAAGCCGGGCGGCGAGACGGTGCAGCTCACCAGCAACGCCCAGATGATGGAGCGCATGAGCTCGATGCTCGAGACGCTGGAGATGCAGAACCAGCGGCTGGACGCCATCATGGAATCCATCGCCAGCGGCGACTACGAGATCGACGCGGAGAAGATCGCCGCACGGCTGACGATGTTCGAGAGGAGCCTGGGCGGCGACTCATGACGGAGCGCCACGCCGAAGCCTGCGCCGGCGCCCTGGAGCCGGTGATCCGTGAGGCGCTGCAAGCCGCCCGGCAGCTCGAATCGGCCCTGGCCGAGGAACGGGGCGCACTCGAGCAGCGCGATGCGGCCGCTCTCGACGAGACCGCCGCGCGCAAGCAGGAACACCTCGCCCGGCTGGAAACGCTGGACGGCCGGCGCCGGCGGCTGCTGGCGGAACACGGCTATCCGGCGGACCAGGGCGGCGTGGAGACGCTCATCGCAGCCTGCCCGTCGGCGCATCCACTGACCGGTCTCTGGCAGGCGCTGGGCGAGATCGCCGGGCGCTGCCGCGACGCCAACACCACCAACGGCGCCATCGTCCACCTCAGACAACGGCAGATCGCGCGGGCGCTGGACGCGCTGCGCGGCGTGCCGGAGAACGCCGCGCCGGTCTACGGCGCCGACGGCAGCAGCGCCCGTCCCGGCGGGCGCGCCTTCGGCAGCGCCTGAACCCGACAGTCTGCCGCCTCCTGCGGCAGCCACACTTGCCCGGCGCAGGCAGAATCCCCGGGGCCAAAATCGTACAATAAGCGGCCTTGCCATCCCCCGGGGGGAGAACCGCCATGTCGCGACTGCTCGCACGCCGCTCCACGCTCGCTCTCGCCTGTCTGCTCGCCGCCGTGGTCTTGCCCGGCAACGCCCGTGCCGCGGACGACCCGCCCGGCGAGGGGGCGGACGCCCTGCACTACGCGGCGGTAAACGACCTGCAGGCGCGCATGGCGCGCGGTGAACTCACGTCCGAACGCCTGGTTCGGCTGCTGCTGGACCGGATCGAGGCCCTCGACGACGCCGGACCCGGCCTGAACGCCATCATCGAGATCAATCCGGAGGCCATCGAGATCGCCCGCGGCCTGGATCAGGAGCGTGCCGCCGGTGAGCTTCGCGGCCCCCTGCACGGCATACCGGTGGTGCTGAAGGCGAACATCGACACGGGCGACCGGATGGCGACCTCCGCCGGCTCGGTGGCACTGGCGCCGCACCGCGCCGCGGACGACGCGCACCACGTGGCCGCACTGCGCGAGGCCGGCGCCGTCATTCTCGGCAAGACCAACCTCAGCGAATGGGCCAATTTCCGTTCCACCCGCTCGGTCAGCGGCTGGAGCAGCATCGGCGGTCAGACCCGCAACCCCCACGTGCTCGACCGCAACCCCTGCGGTTCTTCCAGCGGCTCTGCGGTGGCCGTGGCGGCCGGCCTGACCGTGCTCGCCGTCGGCACGGAGACCGACGGCTCCATCGTGTGCCCGGCCGGCGCCAACGGGGTGGTCGGCATCAAGCCCACGGTGGGCTTGGTCAGCCGGGACGGCATCATTCCCATCGCGCTCAGCCAGGACACCGCCGGGCCGATGGCGCGCAGCGTCCGCGACGCTGCGCTGCTGCTGGGCGCCATGGCGGCACCGGACAGCGCAGACCCCGCAGCGAAATCCCATCCGGGGCCGAGGGACTACCTCGCCGCACTGGACGGACGCGCACTCGAGGGCGCGCGCATCGGCGTCTGGCGCCAGTACTTCGGCGCCGGCTCCGACCCCCGGGTGGAGGACCTCTTCGACGCCGTGGTCGCCCGGCTCGCCGAACTCGGCGCGGAGATCGTCGATCCCGTCGGGCTGGAGATCGACGAGGCCGTCGGCGAGGCCGAATACGAAGTACTCCTGTACGAGTTCCGGGACGGCCTGAACCGTTACCTCGCCGATGCCGGGCTGGAGGACGACCGGGGCAGCCTGGCCGCCCTGATCCGCTTCAACGAACGCCACGCCGACAAGACGATGCCCTGGTTCGGCCAGGAGGTCTTCGAACTGGCCGAGACCCGGGAGGCGCTGACCGACGAGGCCTACCTGCAGGCGAAGGAGAACAGCGGTGCCGCCCTGCGGCGCACCGTCGACGCCCTGATGGCCGAACACGAGCTGGATGCGATCATCGCGCCGACGAACTCGCCGGCGTGGCCCATCGACTTCGTCGCCGGCGACAACTACTCCATCTCGAGTTCCAGCCTCGGCGCCATCACCGGTTATCCGGGCGTGACCCTGCCGGCCGGCGACGTGCACGGCCTGCCGCTCGGGGTCACCCTGTTCGGCCGGCCCTGGTCCGAGCCCGAGCTGATCGGTTATGCCTACGCCCTGGAACAGGCCACCCGCGCAATCCTGAGGCCCGCCCTGGTGCCGACGCTGGAACGCTAGCCGGTCTTCCGGCGCGGCGGAGCCGCTGCCTTCGCCTTTTTCTTCCGCTTGCGCTTCTTGTTGCCCGGCTGCGGCAGCGTCCCGCGGGCGGTGCTGACCACGGCCCGGCCGCGTGTGCCGATGGTCGCGGCCTTCAGCTCGTCGAAGGAGGCCTGCAGGCACTCACAGTAGAACGCCGGGTCGGGCATCATCTCCCGACAGGAGACGGCGCTCACGGTGATCTTGCCGTCGTAGCCGATCACCGGCTGGAACAGACCGACACCGTGGACCACCGGCCCGAGCCCGTAATAGGCCACCATCTTCGTGCCCATGGAGTACAGCGGATGGTTGCTGACGGGCACGTTGGTGATGACGGTATTGAACAGCGGCGGCAGGCGCTCGGCCATGTGCCAACGGCCGAAGGCTCTCGCCATGAGGCTCGAGGTGGTCGTGGGCAGGAACTCCGCCAGCTCCATGTTCAGGTCTGTGCCGGCCGTCCGCGTGAACCGCTTGGCCTCGTCGCTGGCCTCGTGCACCGCGCGCAGCCGTTCCAGCGGATCCTCGATGTCGCTGCCCACCGGCAGACGCATGGCGCTCACCCGGTTGCCCTCGGCGCGGCGCTGATCGTCGCCGCGCACGCTCATCGGCGCCATCGCGACCAGCGACTCGTCCGGCAATTCGTTCTTCGCCGCGAGGTACTTGCGCAGCCCGCCGCCGCAGACGCTGACCACCACGTCGTTCACGGTGGCGCCTTGCACGAACCCCTTGATGCCGCGAATCTCGTCCAGGGCGAAGCTGCGGGCGTCGAAGACCCGGTGGGCCGACACGTTGGCGTTGAAACGCGTGCGGGGCACGTGCCGGGGCAGGCTGATGTCCCGCTTGATCAGGCCGGTGGCCACCTTTGGCAGCGCGGGCGCGACGTGGCGCACCAGCTTGCCGATCTTCAGCGGGGTACGCGCCATGCCGGCCGCGCTGCGGGCCAGCAGTTCCACGTCGGTGGGCTCGCGCTCCGGCGACCAGGACCGGTGGGGCGGCTCCGGCTGATCCCGCGGCGTGAGGCTGTGGATGGCCGCTGCGATCTCGGCGCCGGAGATGCCGTCGATGGCCGAATGATGGATCTTGGTCACGAGGCCGAAGCTGCCCGGCGGCACCCCGTCCACGTTGTCCAGTCCCTCGATGACCCAGGTCTCCCACAGCGGACGGTTCAGGTCCAGCGGGCGGGCGAGCAGCCGCGCGGTCAGGATGCACAGCTGGCGCCAGTCACCCGGTTTCGGCAGCGCGATGTGGCGCAGGTGGAACTCCAGGTCGAAGTCCGGGTCCTCGATCCAGTACGGACGCGCCAGGCCCAGCGGCACGTTGGCCAGCCGCCGCCGGAAGGTCTTCGCCTTGTGCAGGCGCTCCTCGAAGAAGCGGATGATCTGTTTGAAGGTGACGTGGCCGCCGGGCGCCGTGGACTGGTCGTAGATGCAGAGACTGCCTACGTGCATGGGCGTCGCAGCCGTCTCCAGATAGAGGAAAGAAGCGTCGAGGCCGGTCAGTTGCTGCATGGCGGTTCTCCTTGCGTTGACCGGCAATATACACGATACCCACGGCGCCCCGGGGCGCCGGCAGCGGGAGGCCGCGCCGCACGGCAGCGGCGCGGCCTTCGCCGGTCAGAAGCGCAGGCGCGCGCCGGCGTGGAACGAACGCCCGGGCAGCGGCGCATAGGGCGCCAGGAACGACGTGCTCCGCCGTGCCGCCTCATCCAGCAGATTGGTACCGCGGACGAACAGGTCGAGTTCGGTGTCCTGCAGCGTCATGGCGTAGACGGCGGACAGGTCCACCATCGTGTAGCTGTCGGTCTGGAACGAAGAGATATTGTCCTGCTCCGAATGCCAGAGGACGTCCAGCGAGGTGGTCAGGGCATCGCCGCGCAGCGTGAGTTCCGTGCCGAGGCGCATCGGCGGGATGCGGGGCAGGTAGCGGCCGTCGTCCAGCTCCGCATACACGAAGTCGCCCAGCAGTCCGAGTTCCGCCTCGAAGCCGCCCAGTCGTCCGAGCGAGAGCGTGGCCTCCGCCTCGATGCCGTAGAAATCCGCGTCGCCCTGGGCGTACTCGGCCACCGGCAGGCCGTCCTCTTCGGCACCGGTGAGGTTCTGGAAGATGTAGTCACCGATCCGGTTGTAGAAGACGTGAATGTCCCAGCGCAGACGCTCGCCGCGGCCGCGCATCCCGATGTCGTAGTTGACGGAGATCTCCTTGTCGGGGTCGGTGCCGAGCACGGCAAGGCCCAGTTCGAACTGGCTCGTCGCCAGATGGGCTCCGTTGGCATAGAGCTCTTCGGCCGCCGGCAGGCGTTCCGTGCGCGAGATGTTGATCATCAGCGTATGGGCCGACGACACCTCGAAGTCGACGCCGGCCGCCAGCGAGACCGACGTGTCGTCGTAGTCCGGCGAGACCGCGTTATCGTGCTCCAGGAACTCCACCCGGCCGCCGAGATGCGCATGCCCCCAGCCGAAGTCGCGCTCCTCCACCAGGAACAGGCCGAGCGACTCGGTCTTCGTGGGCGTGATGAAAGCCTCCTCGCCGGCGGCGGAGAAGTCCCGGTCGTCGAGCTGCAGGCCGAAGGCGCCCCGCCAGCCGGCCAGCGGCGCGTGGATGGCCTCCACCCTGGCCTGCCAGGCATCGTTCTCGAACAGCGTGCCGATCTCCCCCGAGGGCTCGATCTCGGCGTGCTCGTAGTCGTTGGTGCCCAGGGCGAACTTGACGGCCTCCAGATAGGCGCCGTTCAGCGCGTACTCGCCGCGCACGTCGAAGCGGGACTGGTCCAGGTCGATGAACGGGCCGCCCTCTTCCTCGCCGTGCTCCTCGTGGCCATGCTCCTCCTCGCCGTGCTCTTCCTCATGCTCGTGGCCGTGGCCGGGGAGACCGTAGGTCATCTCGGAGCCGCTCCAGGAGAAGCCGAGGAAACCCCGGTCGCCCACCCAGGAGGCGCCCGCGGAATAACCATCCGATTCGGAAAAGCTGTTCGGCAGGATGCCGGCCGTCTCGTCGGGCTCGCGGTCGTCCGGGTCGGCTGTCGCGAAACCGTCGATCTCGACGTCTTCGGTGTCGCGGCTGTACGCGTCCAGGTGCCAGGCGAAGGCACCGGTGCCGCCGTCCAGGCGGCCGACCAGGGCCTGCTCCTCGGCGGCAGTGTCCGCCCTCACCTCCACGGCGCCGGTGACCGGCGCTTCCGCGGGCCGCCGCGGTATCCGGTTGTCGATGACGTTGACGACGCCGCCGGCCGCCGAGTTGCCGTACAGCAGCGTTGTCGGCCCGCGGATGATCTCGATGGCCTCGGCCAGCAGCGGTTCGATGGTCACCGCGTGGTCGGCACTGACGTCCGCGGCATCCATCGACGAGATGCCCGCGGAGAGCATAATGACCTGGGAGCCGCCCAGGCCGCGGATGATGGGCCGGGACGACGCCGGTCCGAAATAGCTGGAACTCACCCCGGGCTGCTTGGCGAGGGTCTCGCCCAGTGTCGGTGCGCGATCGGTGAACAGTTCGACGCCGTCGAATACGCTCGTGGGCTGAAGCACGTCGCCCAGCGGCGCCGCGGTGACGACGATCTCCTCGATGACGGCCTCTTGCGCTTCCTGCGCCGCCAGGGGTCCGGCACACAATAATGCCGCGGGCAGCGCCGCAGCCAGTTTCGAAACTCGCATGTCTTGAATCCTCCAATCGATACGGCTGCCGAGGCAGCCATGCGGTCGGCTGTCGAGTCGGCAGTCGTCTCGGCAAATCGAATCGGCAGATGCCGCGTCGGCCGGCAGGCGGGCGGCGCGGTGATCGGTCGGCTAACGATCAGACGGAGGGAGGACCCCGGGCGTGGCGGTGCTGCAGCGGGAAGCCGGGGAGCACCGCCGATGCCGGCGCGTGGGCAGCGGGCTGCGGCGCGGGCGGCAGCGGCTGCGCCGCCGACTGGGCAAGGCCGTAGGTGAGGCGCTCGCCGGTGAGGCACACCTCGCATTGCTCGCCGACGCCGTGGTCCGCGGCGGCGGCGTGGCCGGCCACGGCGAACTGCCCGAACAGCACCGCGAACAGCGCGATCGCAGCCGGGCGGGTCAGCGTTTGTCGGCTCAGGAGAGGCATTCGGGTAGTCTAGCGGAATTCGGCGCCGCGTGAAGATCCCGACGCACCGCGGCCGCAGGTGCGGCCGTACGGGTGTCAGGAAGCACCCGGCCGGAAGGCCGGGTGCCCGGACCCCGGAACTATTTCCGGAAGTTCAGTTCCTGCAGCAGCGAGCTGCTCATGACCTCACGGTACTCTGCACGATTACCGCTCTCCCCCTGCATCTGCTCGATGCTCTTCTTGCGCCAGGCCATGTATTCCTTCTGGCGCTGCTCGCCCTCGGCCCCCGTCGGGACGTCCTGCATGACCCGGATCAGATAGATCGAGGGCTCGTCTGCGCGCGCGTAGGTGTTGGCGAGGATCATGTAGTCCTTGATCCAGCCCTTGGACTTGGAGAATTCGAGATTCTCCCGCCATTCGCTCGCCAGCCACTTGGCATACTTGTAGCCGCCGCCGTCCTTGATGTCGATGCCGGTCACTTCCCAGTAGTCACCCGCGACGAATGGCCATTCCTCGGCGGCCGAGGCCGTGGTACCGACGGCCATGGACGAGGCGCAGAGCGCGGCGATGCAGAACGCTTTCTTCATTGTTTTCATCAATTCTCTCCCTGGAACGGACAGGAATTGCCCGTTTTCCGCGTGGGAAAATAGCACAGGTTGCAGCGGAAACCATCCCGCCGGCGTTATCGGCCGTCCGCACCGGTCCCGCCATGCAGAAACACGATCGACAAAGGATCGATACACGATCGTCACAGAATCGACAAAATCCTGTTACGCATCTGCCGGACAATGACCGTTGCGGTTATCCTGCCGCCGGAAGCGAGGACCCATGGACGAGAGCAGACGACAGAACCCGTCGCGCCGAGACTTCCTGAAACTCTCGGGCAGCGTCGCCGCCCTCGGCGGCGTCGGCGCCACACTGACGGCGTTCGCGCGCAGCCCGGCTGCCGGCCCCGAGGCGGCCGGCCCCTACGGCGAGCTGCTGCCCGCCGTCGACCGCACGACCGGCCTGGCGTTGCTGAAGCTGCCGCGAGGCTTCCGCTACGCCTCCTGGGGCTGGACGGGCGATCCGATGAGCGATGGCACGCCCACGCCGGAGCGCCATGACGGCATGGCGGTGGTGACCGTCGGCAGGGGCCGGACGAAGGAAATCGTGCTCGTCCGCAATCACGAGCGGGGCGCCATCCCGGAGGGCGCGCCGCTTCCCGTCATCGGCGCAGGCAAGGCGCCGCTGTACGACGGCTTCCGCCTGCCGGGCGAGCTCGGCGGGCTCGGCGGCGGCACCACCACGCTTACCTTCCGCGGCGGCGAGCTGGTCGATCATCGGGCCTCGCTGGGCGGCACGCTGGTCAACTGCGCCGGCGGCCCCACCCCCTGGGGCAGCTGGCTCACCTGCGAGGAGGTGGTCATCCGCGGCTCGCGCATCGGCGCGCAGGATCACGGCTACGTCTACGAGGTGCCCGGCGACGGCACGGCGGCCAGCGCCAGGCCGATCAAGGCGATGGGCCTGATGAAACACGAGGCGGTGGCCGTCGATCCGCGCACCTCCCACGTGTATCTCACGGAGGACAACGAGGGGCACAGCGGTTTCTATCGGTTCCGGCCGGCGGATGAATCGAGCCGGGTGGGCGCCCTGGAACGGGGCGGCACGCTCGAGATGCTGACGGTCGCCGGGCGGCCGAACGCCGACCTGCGGGACGTTCGTACCGGCGACGCCTTCCCGGTGGAGTGGGTCCGGGTCGCCGACCCCGACGCCGACCCGGAGGGATTCCGGGCGGCGCACGGCCTGGCGCGCATCGAGGGCCGCGGCCGGTCGGGCCCCTACCTGCACGGCGAGGAAGCCGGCGGCGCACGCTTCGACCGGGGCGAGGGTTGCTGGTATGCGAACGGCATCGTGTATTTCGCGGATACCACGGGAGGCAGTGCCGGCAAGGGCTCCGTCTTCGCCTACGACCCCGCCGCCCAGACCCTGCACGTGCTCTTCGTCTCGCCCGACGCGGTCACCGCCGACAATCCCGACAACCTCACCGTCAGCCCCGCCGGTGGCCTCCTCGTCTGCGAGGACAACGGCGGCATCCGCAACTGGCCGGGCGCCATAGAGACGGGCACCCGGCTGATCGGCATCGCGCCGGACGGCGGCTCCTGGGTGTTCGCGGAGAACAACATGATCATCGATTCGGCCCTGCCGGATCGACCGGGCATCGAGCCCGGCGACTACCGGGGCCAGGAGTGGTGCGGCGCCTGCTTCGACCCGTCCGGCAAGACCCTGTTCGTCAACATCCAGACCCCAGGCGTCACCTTCGCGATCACCGGGCCCTGGGACCGCGGCCCGCTCTGATCCGGCGGGCCGTGGCGTGCGCACGCGGATTCACGGTGAACCGGCAGGCTCGTCCGGGACGTCCACGTGCCGTTCGAGCACCGCGTCGATCCGGTCGCGGGCGGCGTCGGCGTCGAAGCCGTTTTCGGTGGTGCTCTGCGCCAGCGAGAACATCGTCATGACCAGACTGCGGCCGTCGGCGCGTTTTGCCACCCGGACGCTGTCGTGCGCGGCGAAGACCTCCCCCCAGGCGGACCTCACCTCCCGCCAGAACGGCGACGTCCGGCGCCAGTAGTCGTCGCCGGCGGACCAGTCGTAATCGGCGATGCGCTGGTAACGGTTGACGCCTGCCTCCCGCGAGAGCGTGTCGACAGGCACGGCGGCGCCGTCTGCGGACTCGAGCACCACCTTGCGGTTGTCCTCCTCGTGCACCCAGCCGTCCGGCAGGATGGTGTGACGATTGGTACCGATCAATACGTCGTAGTCGTCGCGCACGCTGAACTCCCGCCGTGGCAGCGGACGCCAGGTCTCGGCGCTCTCCCACAGCGAGTAACGGTCGCTGTGCACCCACTCGCCGAAGGACTCGTAGCGCGGCGAATCGTCCACCTGGTAGACCGCCTGGATCCACTTGCCCTCGACGGCCTGCTCGTCCAGGCGGACTTCCTGCCAGCGCCGCTCGCCGGCGTAGACGTGCATGACGGTGTCCTCGTAGCGCCAGTCCTGGCGCCAGTGCTTGATTACCATGGGCTCGGAGAGCGTGCCGTCCTCCTGCCGGAATACCATGACCATGACGTGCTGCAGGCTCACGAAATCCGGTTCGTCGGCGACTACATAGATGTACTCCGTGCCCCACGACCGGAACGGCCGTGCAGGCTCGAAGCCGGCGGCGAAACCGACCGTCTCCAGAAAATCGAAGCTGGCACGGTAGGGGCCGGCCATCGCGAGGATGGCACGCCGGTCGCGCTCTCTCTTGTCGAGACCCTCTGCCTGCAGCTTGCGCCAGGCGGCGCTCGGCGTCGTGTCGACGGTGACCTCGGGCCCTTCGGTCGTGCCGCCGCGGGGCGCCATGTCGCTCGTGTCGATGAAGGGCCAGCCGAAGACGTAGCGGCGGTCGCCGTCATCGTCTGCCTCCGTCGCGCCAGCCGCGGCGCCCGCCATCGCGAGGGCCGCCACAACCAGCCATTGTCCGCACAGGATCGCACCGTTTTTCATGGGCTGGAGAATAACATCCGCGCCGCCTTCCTCAAGGGCGGTATCGTGCCGCGACTGGCCGGCGGGTCATGGATATACTCGACGGCACAGGCACAGGCACGAGCACAGGCGAGGCACCGTCATGATCCCGGCCGGCGAACACGAGAAGAAATTTCTGCGGGCGCACGGCAGGCGCATGGCCTATGTGGAGATGGGCGCGGGAGACCCCATCGTCTTCCAGCACGGCAACCCGACGTCCTCGTACCTGTGGCGCAACATCATGCCGCATCTTGCAGACCAGGGACGCTGCATCGCCATCGACCTCATCGGCATGGGCGATTCGGAGAAACTGGAGGATCCCGGTCCCAGCCGCTATACGCTGGCCGAGCATCGGGATTACCTGGACGAAGCCCTGCGCATACTCGGGGTCGAGAGCCGGGTGACGTGGGTCATACACGACTGGGGCAGCGCGCTCGGTTTCGACTGGTCCCGGCGCAATCCCGGCGCCGTACTGGGCATCGCCTACATGGAAGCCATCGTGAGCCCGATGAGTTGGGACGACTGGTCGGAGTCTGCCCGCGGCGTATTCCAGGGCCTCCGCTCCGAGGCGGGCGAGGCGATGATCCTGGAGAACAATCTGTTCGTGGAGCGCGTCCTTCCAGGCGCGGTGTTGCGCGGGCTGAGCGACGACGAGATGGCCGTCTACCGCAGGCCGTTCCGCGAGGCCGGCGAGGACCGGCGCCCTACCCTGACCTGGCCACGTCAGCTACCCATCGAAGGCGAGCCGGAGGACGTCTGCCGCCTGGTCGGCGAATACGGCCGATGGATGGCGGAGAGCGCAATCCCGAAGCTTTTCGTGAACGCGGAGCCGGGTGCGATCCTGACCGGCCCTCAGCGGGAGTTCTGCCGCACCTGGCCGAACCAGACGGAAGTGACGGTGGCGGGCAGCCACTTCATCCAGGAGGACTCGCCGGAGGCGATCGGCCGCGCGGTGGCCGACTGGCGCCGCGGCATCGCCTGAAACGCATCAGGCCGCGTGCCGGGCCTCCCGGACGGCCTGCCACACCTTCATCGGCGTGAGCGGCATGTCGAGGTGGTCCAGGCCGTAGGGCGAGAGCGCATCGATCACGGCGTTCACCAGCGCCGGCGGAGCACCGATCGTGCCGGCTTCTCCCGCCCCCTTCACGCCCAACGGATTGCGCGGCGACGCCACCTCCGTGTAGTGGAAGTCGATGCCGGGCAATCGATCCGCCCGGGGCATAGTGTAGTCCATGAACGTGGCGGTCTGCAGCTGGCCGGTGTCGCGGTCGTAGACGGCCTCCTCGAACAGGGCCTGGCCGAGGCCCTGGGCGATGCCGCCCATGATCTGGCCTTCCAGGATCAGCGGATTGATTACGTTGCCCACGTCGTCCTCCACCGTGTAGCGCAGTATCTCGATCGTGCCGGTCTCCGGATCCACCTCCAACTCGCAGATGTGGCAACCGTTGGGGAACGTGCCGGCCTCGGGCGTGAAATGCTCGCTGGAGGCAAGCCCGGGCTGGACGTCGTCCGGCCGGCCGCCGTCCTCGAAGGAGGCCTTCACCACTTCCGGCAATGCCACCGTGCGGTCGGTGCCGACGATACGGTAGGCGCCGTGCTCGAACTCGATGTCTTCGGCGTCCGCTTCCAGCAGTCCCGCCGCGATTCTCCGGCCCGACTCCACCACCGTCTCCACCGTGCGGGTCAGCGCCGAGCCGCCGATGGCCATGGACCTCGAGCCGCCGGTGCCCTGGCCCGTGGGGATGGTCCTGGTGTCGCCCTGCAGCACGCGGATGCGCTTGAGCGGCACGCCCAGCCCCGCCGCCACCATCTGCCCGTAACTGGTCTCGTGGCCCTGGCCGGTGGACTGGGTGCCCATGAGCACGGTGACGGTGCCGTCCTCCTCGAAGCGCACGTGGGTATCCTCGCCGCCCATGGCCGAGCAGATCTCCACGTAATAGCTGAGACCGATGCCGCGCAGCCGACCCTGCGCCGCCGAATCCTCACGGCGCCCGGCGAAACCGGACCAGTCGGCCCGCGCCAGCGCGGCGTCCAGCAGCCGCTCGTACTGTCCCGAATCGTAGACCTGACCTGTCACCGTCCGATACGGGAAGTCCCCGGGCGGGATGAAATTGCGCCGGCGAATCTCCGCGGGATCGATGCCCAGTTCGCGGGCGGCCTTGTCCACCAGGCGCTCGACCAGGTAGATGGCCTCCGGGCGGCCCGCGCCCCGGTAGGCATCCACCGGGACGGTGTTGGTGAGGGCGAGGCGGATCTCGGCGTACGCCGCCGGAATGGCGTAGGCGCCGGTGAGCATGACGGCACCGAACCAGGGAATGAACGCACCCGCCTGGGAGGTGTAGGCGCCCACGTTGCCATCGGTCTGCACCCGCATGGCCGCGAAGCGCCCTTCGCCGTCCACGGCCAGTTCGGCGCGGGACACCTGGTCGCGGCCGTGCAGGTCGGAGAGGAAGCTCTCCGAGCGTTCGGCCAGCCACTTGACGGGTCGACCCAGTTCCTTCGCCGCGTGCAGCGCGGCGACGGTCTCGCACTGCAGGAACATCTTCAGGCCGAATCCGCCGCCCACGTCGGGCGAGACGACGTGCAGCCGCTCTTCCGGGATGCCCGTCGCCGCGCTGACGTGGCGGCGCAGGTTATGCACGCCCTGACAGCCCTGGTAGAGGGTGTAGGCGTCCTCGCCGTCGTCGTAGACGGCAACGCAGCCCCGGGGCTCCATGGCCGTCGGCGCGAGGCGATTGTTCACGAGTTCCAGTTCGATCACGCGCTCGGCGCCGGCGAAAACCGCGTCCGTGGCGGCTGCATCGCCGTGGGTCATCACCCCGAGCAGGTTGCCCTCCACCTCGTCGTGCACCCGCGGCGCGCCGTCGGCCAGTGCATCCGCGAGGTCGGTGACGGCGGGCAGCTCGTCCACGTCGAACAGGATGAGTTCGGCGGCGTCCTTCGCCGCAGCCAGCGTCTCCGCGACGACGGCCACCACCGGCTCGCCCACGTAGCGGACCACTTCCCGGGCCAGTGGCGGCTGCCCGACCGCCCCGTGGCCGGGGTGCCCGGCGCTCTTCGGCACCGCGGAACCCGGCAGGTCGCCGAAGCCGGCCCCTGCAAGGTCTTCGGCGGTATACACGCCCAGCACGCCGGATGCCTCACGAGCCTCGTCCAGGTCGAGCTCGCTGATGACGCCGTGCGGGAAGGGCGAACGAAGAAAATACAGGACGGCCGCATCGGCCGGCGCCACGTCGTCGAGATACCTGCCGGTGCCGGTGAGGAAACGCTGATCCTCGACCCGTCTGATCGCCTGTCCCGTACCGAAACTGCCCATGCCTTGCTCCCGTTGCTGCCGACGGCGTTGCGCGGGATTCTGCGCCGGCACGCCCGGCAATTCAAACCGTCGGGGGGCTACGCCGGCGGCGGCGACGCGGGATCGCTCAGAAACGGCTTCGCCAGCGGGACGCGAAGGCCGGCGATGAGAGCCACCAGGTCGTGACCACGATCATCGTGACCAGTGACAACCGCAGCACATTGCCGAACCAGCCACCTATGGCGGACTCGCCGAGTGCGAATGCCACCCAAATCAGGTTCAATCCCATGTGCGCAATGATGGCGGGCCAGAGGTTGAAACCCCAACGGACATAAAGCCAGCCGAACAGGAGACCGCCGGCAGTCGTAATGGCAACGATACCGGCGACTTCCTGAAGGCCGCTACCCTGCCAGGCGTGCGCCGCCCCGAACATGACTGACGGCACGAGCACCGCCGGCAGGAAGCGCCAGCCTGCGAGCAGCATCAGCGAGCCGACGGCCAGCCCCCGATAGGTAACCTCTTCGAAAAACGGACCGCCCATACCGAGCCAGGCCAAATCCGCAACCGTCACCGAATCCGAGAAGGGAGCCGCGGTTACACAGATGGCGGAGGCGGCGGCGAGCAGCGCAACCAGCGAGACGATGGCCGGCGCCGGGGGCCCGTGCAGACCGACCACCCGCCACGCCCGCGCACCGCTGACACGGGCAACGAGGACCAACAGCAGCAAGAGCACGACGACGTCGCTGACCGAGGCGAGAAACGAGCGGCTGTACGGCAAACCGGCAATGCCGGCAGGTGCCACCACGCGGGCAACCGTGCCGCTATACTGGGACCAGATCAGTCCGAGCGCGATCGCGACGACTACCGCCAAACGCTGACGCGAGGAGACGATTGTCGTGGGCAAGGCGGACATATTTCGAGGGCCGGATCGAACCGAAGCAGTATAGCGGCGAAAACGAGCGGCGGATTGAATCAATCGGTCGTTCGGTGAACCCCGGTCGATTTCGACAGTCGCACCCGCGGCCCCGGCAAACGGATGTCTACGTGAATCTTCCCGTACCATTCGCCGATCGGCCGCACGCGATTCGCGAGTTCAATCGCGCCGCCGCCGCTCGGCGTTCGTGTCATCAGGGGCCTGCAGGCTGCGCTCTGAATCCGATGCGGTTCTCTCGGCGGCCATGGCCCGGCGCACCACAAAAAAGCGGCCCCAGTGGGGCCGCTACGTCCATCGTCGAGACCGGATCAGTGCATCGTATTCCCCCGCCCCAGTGTCTACCTGAAGGTCGTCGATCCGGCACGCGATGGTCGATGGAACTGTCTCAACGGGAAAGGTGGCAGAAACCCAACGGACTGTCAAATTTCGGCCGCATCAGAGGGTCGCATTGTCGCGGCAGTGCAACATATTCGGCGATCGCCGGCAGCCACTCCGCCGGCGTACGGCTCAGCCGCTATCCGCCTCGTCCTCCCGGTGGCCGCGATGAAATTCCTCGACGCTGCGGGCGACGCGGGTGGGCTGCCTGAAGGCCGCCACGTGCACGATGGCATCGCCTTCGTGCGCCAGCGGCAGCTTCGACAGGCCGATGACCACGCCGTCGTCGGCGGCCGTGATCACCGTGTCGGACGAGCCCAGGGGATCGCGCACGTTGGCGATCACGTCGCCTTTCTTCACGTAATCGCCGAGGCGCACGGTGGCGTGCACGATGCCGCTCTGGGGCGAGCGGATCCAGCCGCTTTCCAGCGCCGTGACCGGTTTCGCCTCCCGGCGTTTCGGCTCCCGCGACGGCAGCATTCCCAGCCGGCGCATGACCCGCTGGACGCCCCGCACACCGGCCCGGATGGCGAGCTCGTCGAAGCGCAGTGCCTCCCCGGCTTCGTACAGCAGCAGGGGCACATCCCGGCTGGCGGCCAGCTCCCGCAGCGACCCCTCGCGCACGGCAGCATTGATCATCACGGGCACGCCGAAGGCGGCGGCGAGTTCCCGCGTCTCCTCGTGCTCCAGGTCGGCGCGGATCTGCGGCAGGTTGGCCCGATGGATGGCGCCGGTGTGCAGGTCGATGCCGTAGTCGGCCTTGCCCACGATCTCGCTGGCGAACAGGTTCGCCAGCCGCGCCGCCGCAGAGCCCCTGCCGCTGCCGGGGAAGCAGCGGTTCAGGTCGCGGCGGTCGGGCAGATAGCGCGACATGTTCAGGAAGCCGAGCACGTTGACCACCGGCACCGCCAGCAGCGTGCCGCGGAGGCTGCGCAGCGTACGCAGCTTCAGCAGACGGCGGATGATCTCCACCCCGTTGATCTCGTCGCCGTGCACCGCGGCCGAGACGAACAGCACCGGACCCGCGCGGCGGCCGTTGATGACCTGCACGGGCATGGTCATCTCCGTGTGGGTGTAGAGATCGGCTGCCGGCAGGTCGATGCTAGCCCGCTCGCCGGGCCTTACGGTATGCCCGCCGATCTCGATGGGGCGGCCCGCCCCGCGCCGCTCAGCCGACACCTTTGGTCTTCGTCTTGCCCGGCTTCGCGTTGTTCTCGATGAAGCCGATGATGAGTCCCGCGACGTCCTTGGCCGTGGCCGCCTCGATGCCCTCCAGGCCGGGCGACGAGTTCACTTCCATGACCACCGGCCCGTGGTTCGAGCGCAGTATGTCCACCCCGGCCACGTTCAGGCCCATGATCTTCGCCGAACGCACGGCGGTGGAGCGTTCCTCCGGCGTGATACGCACCAGCGAGGCCGAGCCTCCCCGGTGCAGGTTGGAGCGGAACTCGCCCTCCTTGCCCTGTCGCTTCATCGAGGCAACCACCTTGCCGCCCACGACGAGGCAGCGGATGTCCGAGCCGCCCGCCTCGGAGATGAACTCCTGCACCAGGAAGTTGGCGTTCAGGCCGCGGAAGGCCTCGATGACGCTGGTGGCCGCCTTGCGCGTCTCCGCCAGCACCACGCCCACGCCCTGGGTGCCCTCCAGCAGCTTGATCACCACCGGCGCCCCGCCGGTGAGCTTCAGCAGGTCCTCGGTATCGTCCGGCGAATTGGCGAAGCCGGTGACCGGCAGGCCGATGCCGCGCCGGGAGAGCAGCTGCAGGGAACGCAGCTTGTCCCGGGAACGGCTGATGGCCACCGACTCGTTCAGCGGGAAGACGCCCATCATCTCGAACTGGCGCAGCACCGCAGTGCCGTAAAAGGTCACCGAGGCGCCGATTCGCGGTATGACCGCGTCGAAGCCCTTGAGCGTCTGGCCCTTGTAGTGCACCGAGGGCTTGTGCGAGGTGATGTCCATGTAACAGCGCTGGTGGTCGATCACGTGCATCTCGTGGCCGCGCTCTTCTCCGGCTTCCATCAGCCGTCGGGTCGAGTAGATAGAGCGTCTGCGCGAGAGTATTGCGATCTTCAAGTTACCTGTCCTCCTCCAATGCCGGGGCACGGCCCGACGGCCTGTTCAGCGGTTTTTCCTGCGCCGCCGGGCAGCGTCGATCCGCTGCGGGCGCCCGCCGGTGAGATAGGAGCGTCCGGGGTCGACGAGCATGTGTCCGCGCAGCGCCGTCCTGCCCAACAACATACGGAAACGCATGTCGGAACGCGAGGTCAGCGTCACCTCGATGGGCCAGGCGAGTTCCGCGGACAGCGCGAGCGTCGTCTCGATCACCACCCGGTGCTGGCGCTGGCCGATGGAGCTGCGCACGCCGCGCCGGTCGACCACGTCCGCCGTGCAGACCACCTCCAGGTCGTCGGCGCGGTGCTGCGGATGGACCAGGAAGCGCACCCGCTCCCTGCCGTCCTCCCGGAAATGCTCGATATCCAGCGCGTGCAGCGTGGAAGTGCGCGCGCCGGTGTCCACCTTCGCCTTGATACGGGTGAGGCCGAGGTCCGGCAGGTCGAGATACTCGCGCCAGCCCACGATCCAGGGCGCGTCCTGTCTGCTCATGGGGTCGCGTTGTGGTCCAAGTCGTAGTCCGATTGCGGCTGCCCGGCTTCCTGTCTACCATGCTTCGCCCGGATCGGACAATTCACCCGCGGCCAGGACACAGGGGAATGCAATGAAACTCGCCAGCCTCAGGAGCGGACGCGACGGCCGACTGATCGTCGTCAGCCGGGACCTGAAACGGGCCGTCGCCGCCGACGGCATCGCCACCACCCTCCAGGCCGCGCTGGACGACTGGGACATGGCGGCGCACCGCCTGCAGGCGCTCTCCGACGAACTGCACGAGGGCGGCGCCGAGGGCAGCTTCGAGCTCGACATGGCGGACCTCGATGCGCCCCTGCCGCGGGCCTACCACTGGGTGGACGGCAGCGCCTACGTGAACCACGTGGAACTCGTGCGCAAGGCCCGGGGCGCGGAGATGCCGGAGACCTTCTGGCACGACCCCCTGGTCTACCAGGGCGGCTCCGACGACTTCCTGGCTCCGCTGGCCGACGTGCCGGCACCGGACGAGGACTACGGCATCGACATGGAAGCCGAGACGGCGGTGATCACCGACGACGTGCCCATGGGCACCGGCGCGGACGAGGCCGCCGGCCACATCAGGCTGCTGATGCTGGTCAACGACGTCTCGCTGCGCAACCTCATCCCGGGTGAGCTGGCCAAGGGCTTCGGCTTCTACCAGTCGAAGCCGTCCACGGCCTTCTCGCCGGTGGCGGTCACCCCGGACGAGTTGGGCGAGGCCTGGCAGGACGGCACCATCCGGCTGCCGCTGGTCACCACGCTGAACGGCGAGGAATTCGGCAGCCCGGACTGCGGTGTGGACATGACCTTCAATTTCCTGCAGCTGATCGAGCACGTCACGAAGACGAGGCGGCTCGGCGCGGGCACCATCATCGGCTCCGGCACCATCTCGAATTACGACCGCAGCCGGGGCTCGAGCTGCATCGCCGAGCGGCGCATGCTGGAGACCCTCGAGGAGGGTGCGGCGAAGACGCCTTTCCTTCGTTTCGGCGACCGGGTGCGCATCGAGATGTTCGACGCCGGGGGCAACAGCCTCTTCGGCGCCATCGACCAGAAGATCGTGGAGGCCTGAGCATGGCGCACGACATCGAACTCACGGCCGCCGACGGCCACCGTCTCAGCGCCGCCATCGCCCCGCCGGCCGGCACGCCGGCGGGCGGCCTGCTGGTCATCCAGGAGATCTTCGGCGTGAACAGCCATATCCGCGACGTCTGCGACCAGTTCGCCGAGGCAGGCTTCCTCGCCGTCGCGCCAGCGGTGTTCGACCGGCTCGGCGACGACGTTACCGTGGATTATTCAGAGATCGACCGCGGCCGCAAACTGATCGGCCGGCTGGATCCCCGCCAGACCATCCTCGACCTTGCGGCCGGCGTCGAGCACGCCACCCGTGCCGGCAAGGTGGGCGTAGTCGGTTTCTGCTGGGGCGGCGCGCAGGCGTACCGCTGCGCCGCCGAACTGCCCGTGGCGGCGGCGGTGGGCTATTACGGCGGGGGCATCCACAACATGACCGACCTCTCGCCCGCCTGCCCGGTCATGCTGCACTACGGCGACCGGGATGCGCACATCCCCATGGAGCAGGTGGAACAGGTGCGCCGGGCCAACCCGGAGGCGGTCGTTCACGTCTACCAGGGCGTCGGCCACGGCTTCAACTGCGACCAGCGGGACGACTACGACCCGGAAGCCGCGTGCCTCGCCTTCAGCCGCACGACGGACTTCCTGAAACGCCACCTCGCCTGATCACTCGGCCTCACCTCTCTCGAGGGCATCCACCTCGTCGACGACGCCGTTGCGCAGCACGCCGACACCGGGGATATCCACCTCCACCACGTCGCCCGGCTGCAGATAGACCGGCGGGCTGCGCACGTAGCCCACGCCCCCCGGCGTGCCGGTTACGATGACGTCCCCGGGCAGCAGTTCGGCGAAGGTGGAGCAATAGCTGATCAGCGCCGGCACGTCGAAGATCAGGTCGGCCACGTCCGCCGACTGCATCACGGCGCCGTTCAGCCGGGTCTCGAGGCTCAGCCGGGCCGGGTCGCCGATCTCGTCGGCCGTGGTGAGCCAGGGGCCGAAACCACCGCTGCGGGCGAAGTTCTTGCCGGCGGTGAACTGAGAGCTGTGGCGCTGGTAGTCCCGCACGCTGCCGTCGTTGAAGCAGGAATAACCGGCCACGTGGCGCAGCGCTCCTTCCGGCGCGATGTGCCGGCCGCGCCGCCCGATGATCACGGCCAACTCGCCCTCGTAGTCGAATTCCCGCGATACCGACGGCCTGACCAGCGGCTGGCGGTGGCCCACCTGGGAGCCGGGGAACCGGGTGAACAGCACGGGGCGCTGCGGCGCGTCGCGGCCCGTCTCCTCCACGTGGGGACGGTAGTTGATGCCGACGCAGAGAATCTTGTCGGGACGGGTGATGACCGGCAGCAGATCGACGTCCGCGAGTGCCAGCTCGGGTTCGGCGTCGGCGGCCAGGGCGTGGAGTTCGTCCAGCGCGTCGGCGGCCAGCACGCTCGCCAGGTCCGGCAGTTCCACGCCGAGCTGACGGCCCGCATCCACGATGCCGCCGGCCCGCACCACGCCGTAGCTCGGCCGGCCCCGGCGGCTGAAACTCGCGATCCTCACCCGGGCAGGCCGCCCGCGCGGGCCGCGCGGATCCATTGCAGGCGGTGGCGGCGCATCTCGCCGCCCTCCAGCGGTTCCTCCGCCGACAGCACGAGCCTGTCGCCGTCGAGTTCGGTCTCCCGTATCTGGGTGGTGCCGATCAGGTCCATATTCAGCGCGAACTCCACCTCGTGATGGACGTCGCCCTGCACCACGAAATAGCGGCCGGCGTAGTGCATGTAGCCGTCGAAGGCACGCGCCTTCTCGGCATCGGGGGCCCTCGGCACCACCGGGGTGGAGAACGAACCCCGGTCGCTCTCGGCCAGCACCGCCGACATGTAGCCGTCCGGCGCGTAGAGGATCATCCCCGTGGCATCCTCGCCGAAAGGCCGCGTCACGCGCCCCGAGGCGGGATAAGTGATCTCCCAGCGCTCGAGCTTCCAGGCGCCGATCAGGTCTTCTGCGGTCACATGCACTTCATCACCTTCACATCCGGAGTGGTTTGTTGGTCACGGGCTCGGCACGGCCGTGCTCCGCCGGCCGTGCGATTGTAGCGGATGCCGGACAGCGCTAGCCTGCCGCCATCACGCCGGCCATAGCCCGGGGAGACGACCATGGATCCTGCCGCGCCGGCGCTGCCGGCTTATCTTGCGGAGAGAATGCGCGCGCTGAATGCCGCGCCGGTATGCCGCGGACGCTATGTCCTTTACTGGATGCACCATGCCATGCGGGACGACGAGAACCCGGCCCTGGACGCCGCGCTCGCACTCGGCGCGCTGCACGGGCTGCCGGTACTGGTCTACCAGGGCCTGGCGGGCCGCCACCGCTATCACTCCGACCGGCATCATCTGTTCATCCTGCAGGGTGCACGGGACCTGGCCCGCAGCCTCGCCGGGCGCGGCATCCGCTACCTCTTCCATCTGCCCCGCGGCGCCGACGCCCGCTCGCCCCTGCCCAGGCTGTGCGCGGAGGCTGCCGCGCTCGTCTGCGAAGAGATGCCGGTACCGCCGTTCGACCGCTGGCAGCCGGCGCTGGCAGCGCGCATCGGCTGTGCCGCCTGGACCGTGGACGCCCGCTGCGTCTACCCCATGGCGCTGATGGGCCGGGCCTTTGAGCGGGCGTTCCGCTTCCGCGAGGCCGTTGGCCGCGAGCAGGCCGAACGCGCGGCCGCACCCTGGCCCGCCGGGGCGCCCGCGAGCGTCGGCCTCGCAGACGGCGACGGCGCGGCCGCCGTAGAGGCAGTCGACGGCCTCGCCAACCGCGACGACCGGGACCTGCTGGAGCTGATCGCCCGCTGCGACATCGACCACGGCGTCTGGCCCGTATTCCACACGCCGGGCGGCGCCGGCGCCGCCGCCGAGCGCTGGCGCCGGTTCGCCCTGGAGGGACTGGACACCTATCACGCCTCGAGGAACGACGCGGCGGTGGCGCCGCCCCGAGGCGTCTCGCGCTTGAGCGCCTACCTGCATTACGGTCAGATATCCCCTTTCCGACTCGCCCGGCAGGCCGTCGCCCGGGGTGGCCAGGGAGCGGCGAAATTTTTGGACGAGCTGCTCGTCTGGCGGGAATTTGCGCACAATTTCTGCTTCCACCGGGGCGCGCTGGAGACCCTCGATGCGCTGCCCGGCTGGGCGCGCGCGTCTCTCGACGCGCGGCGGCGCGATCCCCGGCCGCGAAACCTCTCCCCGGAGACGCTCGCCCGCGGCCGCACCGGCGATCCCCTCTGGGACGCCGCCCAGATGTCGCTGCTGCGCCACGGGGAGCTGCACAACAACCTGCGCATGACCTGGGCCAAGGCCATCCCGCTGTGGACGCGTACCCCGGAAGCCGCCCTGGAGGCGCTGCTCGAGCTCAATCACCGCTATGCCCTGGACGGCAGCGACCCGAATTCCCATGCCGGCCTGCTCTGGGCGCTGGGCGCCCTGGACCGCCCGTTCCGTCCGCCCGCTCCGGTACTCGGCCGTATCCGGTCCCGCAGCATCGCGGCGCACGCCCGGCGACTCGACCTGGCGTCGTACCGCCGGCGCATCGACCGGCCTACCGCCGGCCGGGCGCTGCGGCTGGCGGTGATCGGCGCGGGCATTGCCGGGCTCGCGTGCGCCCGCCAGCTGACGGACGCGGGGCACCGGGTGACGGTGTTCGAGAAAGGCCGCGGCCCCGGCGGCCGCACCGCCACCCGGCGGGAGGCCCGGCGCCGCTTCGACCACGGCGCCCAGTACTTCACGGCCCGCCACCCGGACTTCCGGCGCCACGTCCGCTCCTGGCGCCAGGACGGGCTGGTTGCTCCCTGGGGCGGGCGGATGGTGGCGATGGAGGCAGACGGAACTACGACGGCCGCGGACGATCGTGGCCGTCTGGTGGGCGTCCCCGGCATGAATGCACTGGCGCGCCACCTGGCCGCCGGGCTCGAGGTCCGCTATCGGGTGCGCATCGAGGGCCTGGAAAGAGGGGACCGGGGCTGGTGCCTGCGCCACGAGCCGGGTGACGGCAGCGGCGACGAATCGCGCTACGACGCGGTGGTGATCAGCGCGCCCGCCCCCCAGGCCGCCGAACTCGTGCGCCCGGTCGCGCCCGGACTCGCCCGTCAGGCCGATGCGGTGCCCTTCACGCCCTGCCTGGCCGTCGCCGCGAGCCCCGCGGGCGGCGCGGGCATGCCGTTCGAAGCCGCCTTCATCGAAGACGACACCCTGGCGTGGGCCGCCGCCGACCACACCAGGCCCGGCCGCGGCGGCCACCCGGTCTGGGTGCTGCATGCGACGGCGGCCTGGTCCGGGGCCCGGGTCGCGGAGGAGACATCCGCGGTCACCGTCGCGCTCTGCGGCCGCTTCCGCGCGCTGACCGGCATCGAACTGGACCCTGCTACGGCGGTCTTCCACCGCTGGCGCTACGCCCGGGCGTCGGCGCCCCTCGACGCGGGCGCCCTGGTGGACCAGTGTCGGTCGCTCGTGCTCTGCGGCGACTGGTGTGCCGGCGGCTCCCGGGTGGAGAACGCGTGGCTGTCCGGCGTCGCCGCCGCGGCACGGCTCCTCGCCCTCCAGTGCGCCGGCACGGCCGGCAAAGCGGGCAGATAACGCAAAAAAGGGGCCGCGTCGTGGATGAGCCCACCGCACGCGGCCCCCTGCGCCTCCGGCGCGGCGGCCGGAGAGCGGACTGACCGGACTCTCAGCCCTTCGGTGCGTAGGCGCTGCACCAGCCCGCGGCGTTCACGAGCTTGCCCGGGAAGATGGAGCAGCCGGCCCACTCCTCGTCACCCTGGGCCTGGAACAGCGCGCAGTTGGCGCAGTTCTGGCCTTCCTGGTAACGGGGCTGCTTGCTCTCGTCCACGTTGGCCGCGTCGTGGACATAGGCCAGCGCCTTCGCCTGGGGATTGTCCAGCGAGAGCTTCGGCATCTCCTGGGCTCCCGCCGGCGCGGGCCGCAGCAGCGCTGCCGCCGGAATGGCGAGAAGGCCGGTGGCCGTCATGCGGAGGAAGGCACGGCGGTCGGTGCGCCGTTTCGTTTCGGTGTTGTCAGACATGTTGCTACCTCATTGTCGAACGTTCTGAAAGCTTGCCACCCGGTCCGCCAAAAAAAAAGCCGGCGACTTGCGCCGCCGGCCAGTCCTCTCTTCCGGGGAGAAGAGACGGGTTGGGGACATCGAACGCGGCCGGCCAGCGAGGGTTGGGGGACTGCGAGAAACCGACCGCGTTCGAATCAGCATGCTGCCCGCACCGCTCACCCTGCGTCAATTATTTGAAAAGGCATGAGCTATACAGATACTAGACAATATCAGCGATAGGTCAGCAGTTCCGGCTCCAGGTGCGCGGTGGCGTTGAAGCAGTCGAGACTGACCCGCGCTCCGCTGAAGGTGAAGCAGGTGACACTACCGTTGTGCACCCGCCAGTTGAGGTCCGCCGCCGCCTGGTCCGGGGCGCCCAGCACGGTCTGCACGCTGATCCCGACCGGGCCGCCCGAAGTGAAAACGGCCACGTTCTCTCCTGAACCGGCGCTCGCCATGATGTCGCGGAAAGCGTCACGGACGCCGCCGCTGAATTCGTCCCAGGGCAGCAGGCCCTCCGTGCCCTCGGCGGGATAGGCGCGCGCGATCCAGCGTTCCATCACCGCCTCGAGCAACCGATGGAAACCCCGGTAACGCTCGCGATCGTCTTGGGCGCCCTCGAATGCGCGGGCCAGGTCGTCGATGGGCGCCAGGCTGTCGCGCAGTAGCGGCAGCAGGGTGTCCATGATGTCGTCGGCCGGATACTCGTCCAGGGTGGGCATGCAGCGGATCGCGGGGAAATCCCTGCCGGCCTCCCGGTAGACTTCCCGCACCACCTCGCCGGAGCGACGCTGTCGCACCAGGCTGCCGCACCAGGCGGCATGGAACTCCAGCCCCTGTTCCAGCCAGTGGCGCGCGAGCGCGGCGCACTGGCCTTCGCCCTTCACCGACAGCCGGTCATAGTCATCCGTGAAGAAGCGGGCCTGGCCGTGCCTGACGACGTAGAGTCGGCTCATCGGGCGATCGCGCCCCCTGGCGCGGGCCTCATTGGAAAACCTCCGCCGCATCGATGATGCGGATCTCTTCCGCGCTGATCTCCAGGGGCAGCGTTTCGATCACGGCGTCCTCGGCCAGCAACGCCTGGGGCTTTTCGCTGTTGTAGCTGATGGGCGACGGCGCGTCCGCGGCGATGGCCTCCGCCAGCCCCGCGGCGTCGGCCGAGACGAAGACGAACTGCAGGTCGGCGGTGCCGATGTGCTCGCGGATCACCCGGTTGACGTCGTCCAGCGTGAGTTCGGCGAGGCCCTGACGGACGTAGTCGGAGAATTCCCCGATGCCGTAGTAGCGGCTGTCCAGCGCATAGCCCAGCTGCCGCGACTGGTTCTTCGCGAGCAGCGCGACGTACTTGCCGAGGAACTCGCGGGTGGACTCGAAAGCGGTCTCGCTCATGCCCTGCTCGATGAGCCTGTCCATCTCGTACAGGGCCGTGCGGGTCGCGAACAGCGCATCGTTGTTGTCGCGCAGCGGACGGAGCCAGACCTGGAAGATCTGCTGCTCGCGGGCGAGGTTGGCATTCGGCTGCGTGCGGAACATGCCGCGGGGGAAGTACTCGACGTAGGCGTAGTCGCCGTAGTTCATGCCCCGCGCCTCGCGGATGCGCTGGTAGAGGTGGCTGTAGGACGAGCGGTGCTCGCCCAGCCAGGAGCGCACGAGCCACAGGGCCACCCAGTCCGGATCGCCGCGTCGGAGGTCTATCGGGAAACCGACGGAGACGGCGACCGCCGGCGTCTCCTTCTGCACGACCAGCGCGCGCCGCCCGTCGAGCAACGGTGCCGGCGGCACGTCGACGGCCCGGGCCTCGCCGACCGGCAGCCGACCCACGTCGGCCGCGACCCGGGCAGCGAAGTCCTCCGGATAGCCGCCGGCGAGGCCGACGGTGAGATTCTGAACGGTGAACCGGTCGCGATAGAAGTCGCGAACGTCGTCCAGCGTGATCGACTCCAGGTCGCTCACGTCGCCCTCGTTCAGCGAGCCGTAGGGATGCTCCGGCCCGTAAATCTGCGCGTACAGCAGCTCCTTGCCCAGCTCCTCGTCGTTGTTTCCGACCAGCCCCGTGCGGATGGCGTTGATGGTCCGGGTGCGCAGCCGCTCCAGGTCCGACTCGCGCCAGCCTGGCTCGAGCAGCTGGGCGCTCACCAGCGCGTACCAGTCATCCAGCCTCTCCCGGTGCACCGTACCCGAGAGGCGGACCATCTCCTTGTCCACCTGGGCATCGAAGCCCGCCGCCATGGGATACAGCGCCCGGTTGATTTCCTGGATGGTGCGCGCACGGGAGCCGCCGTCGGCGAGCATCGCGGCCGTGAGCGCGGCAAGCCCCCTCTTGCCCGGCGGGTCGTCGGCCGCGCCGGTGGCGAACAGAAAGGACACGTCCACCAGCGGCGAGGTGCCCGAGCGCTGCTCCAGCAGGCTGACCGGCGGCACCTCGGTCTCGGCCATGGCGCCGGCGCGCTCGTCCACGGAGAAGGTGCCGTCGATGCCCGGCAGCGAGGGCTCGCTGGCCAGCGTCACGAGCACGCGGTTGGCGTCCGTGAAGTAGCGGTCGGCCATGCGCCGCACGTCTTCCGGCTGCAGCGACGCGTAGGTGCGGAAGGTCTTGTTGATGGTCTCCGGTGTACGTTCGAACTGCACGTAACTCGCCAGGATGGAGGCGATGCCCTCGGAGTCGTCCATGCCGGCGGCGAACGAATAGCGCAGCCGGGCCTTCGCCTCTTCCACCTCGTCGGCGGACGGCGTCACGCTGCGCGCCCGCGCCAGCGTGTCGGCGACGGCATCACGCACTGCCGGCGCGTGGCTCCCGTCGGTGAGACGGGCTGCGATCATGAGCAGATTCGGGTCCTTGCGGTCCGGGAAATAGGTCCAGAACTCGTCCACCAGCTGATCCTCGATCACGAGTTGCTGGTAGAGCTGGGAGGACTCCGACAGATACAGCATCGAGACCAGGCCCAGCGCCGGCATCTCCTTCCCGGTGGGCACGAACGCCGGTCCGCGGAACGACATCACCAGCCAGGGCTGGGTCTGCGCCTCCCAGGTGATGTGCTCGTAGACGGGACCTTCCAGCGGCGGCTCCATCGGGATCTCGGCCTGATAGTCACCGCGCTCCCAGTCGCCCCAGTATTTCTCGACCAGTTCGAACGTGGCATCCGGATCCAGGTCGCCGACCAGGATGATGGAGGTCTTCTCCGGGCGGTACCAGCGATCGAAGAACAGATCGGCGTAGTCCTTCTGCTCGGGCATCATCTCGATGTCCTCGAAGAAACCCATGGTCGTGTGCCGGTAGGTGTGGCGCTGGAACGCGAGCGCGCGGGTGCGCTCGTAGAATTTCTGGGTGGGGTTGGAGTAGTTCTTCAGGTACTCGCCCCTGACCGCCAGTGCCTCGGTGCGAAAGTCGGCTTCCGAGTAGCTCAGGTTCCGGAAGCGGTCGGCCTCCAGTTCGATCAGCGCCTCCAGGTCCGCCTTCGTGAAAGTGACGTGGTAGTTGGTGTAGTCGTCCGTCGTATAGGCGTTCTGGTCCGCCCCGGCGCTCTTCAGAATTTCCTGGTAACTGTCGGCCGGAAACCGCTCGGTACCGCGGAACATCATGTGCTCGAAGAAATGCGCGAAGCCGGACTTGCCGGGCTCCACCTCGTTGCGCGAGCCGGTCTGCACCGGTATCTGCATCGAGACCACGTCCGGGTAGTCGGTGGCCACGATGATTACCCTGAGACCGTTGTCCAGGTCCCGCATCAGGTAGGGCCGATCGAAAATGCGGTCGTCATCGCCTGTCTCCGCGGCGCTCGCGGCGGGCGCGGCCTGCTCGCCGGCGCCCTCTGCGGATTCCACTTCCACGGCGGCCTGACAGCCCAAAGACAGCCAGACCGCCAGGCTCAGCAGCCCCCATTTCTTCATCGAGTATCTCCGTACCGGTGATGTCACCGCGCCCGCTGCGGCGGTGGCCCGGGAAGGCGCGCGGCAAATGCGATATGGTACCGGGAACGAATCCCCTTTTCGACGCGGGACCGGCCGCCGACGTTGCGCGATGCCCGCGTCGCATCGGTACGGACCATGAGGAAGACCGCGATGATCATCGAACAGATCTGGACCGGCAACGCCTACCGGAACTTCAACTACCTCATCGCCTGCCCCGAGACCGGCGAAGCCCTGGCCGTGGACCCGCTGGAGTTCCGCCGCTGCCTGGACCGGGCACGGGAGCGGGGCTGGGAGATCACCCAGCTGCTCAATACCCACGAACACCCCGACCACATCGGCGGCAACAAGGGCCTGGTCTCCGCCACCGGCGCGAAGGTGATCGCCCATCGTAACGCCGCCGAGCGTATCCCGGGCATGGACCGGGGCGTGGGTGCCGGCGACGTCGTGCACGTGGGCCGCAGCGTGGAACTGGAATGCCTGGACACGCCGGGCCACACCATGAGCCACGTCTGCCTGCTGGCGCACACCGACGAGCGCGCCCTGTTCAGCGGCGACACCCTGTTCAACGCCGGCGCCGGCAACTGTCACAACGGCGGCCACCCGGAGGAGCTCTACGAGACTTTCGTCAATCAGCTAGACCGGCTGGACGAGCGCACCCGGGTCTATCCGGGTCACGAGTATCTGCGCAACAACCTGCGCTTCACCCTCGACCGGGAGCCGGACAACGAGGCCGCCGCCGCCCTGCTGGAGCAGGTGGCGGACATGGACCCCGCCGACGCCCTGGTCACGGATCTGGCGCAGGAAAAGGAGATCAACACGTTCTTCCGCCTGCGCAGCCGCACCGTCATCGACCGCCTGCGCGAGGAGTTCCCGGATCTGCCGGCGGAGCCGTCACCGAAGGCGGTCTTCCTGAAGCTGAGGGAGCTCAGGAACAGCTGGTAGCGTGCCCGCCGGGGATCAGCCCGGCAGCAGGTCCGCCAGCAGGAGCATGACGGGGAAGGCGAGCAGCGTCTGGCCGGTGATGATGGAGGCCATCGTGTCCCGGTCGCCGCCGAGCTGTCCCGCCAGGATGTAGGCGGACGGCGCGGTGGGCGACATCAGCGCGATCTGTACGGCGCCCGCCGCAGCACCGGCCAGCCCGGTGAACGAGACCAGCGCGAACGCCGCCGCCGGCTTGACGGCGAACTGCACCAGCGAGGAGATCGCGACGTGTCCGGCGTGCCCCCGCAACGCGGCGGGTTTCAGCGCGGCACCGACGGCCAGCAGTCCCAGGGGCAGCGCGGCGCCGGCCGGCACCTCGAGCACGTCCGCCGCCGGACCCGGCATGCCGATGCCGCTCAGGCTGAGAAACCAGCCGATCGCGCAGGCGACGATCAGGGGATTGCCGACGATGTCCCGCGCGATGCGGCCCGGACCACCGCGGCCGGCACCCCACACCGCCAGCGAGGTCACGCAGAGCAGGTTGATCAGCACGATCATGAACCCGGCTGCCAGCACGCCCATGGCGAGGCCCGCCTCGCCGTAGAACGCCTGGGCGACGGCCAGTGCGATGTAGGTATTGAAGCGCACGCCGCCCTGGAACACGGAGGTGAAGGTGGGGCCCGCCGTGCCGGGTGCCAGCCGACGCCAGGCGAGCAGCACCAGGGCCGCCGCCGACACCGTCGGCACGACCACGGCGAGGACTTCCGGCCAAGGGGCGCCCTCCAGCCGCTGGCCGCCGAGGGTACGGATCAGCAGCGCCGGGAACAGCACGAAGTAGGTGAGCCGCTCGATACCCGCCCAGGCGCCCTCCGGCAGGAATGCCAGCCGGCGCAGCGCGTAACCCGTGACGATGAGCGCGAGCACCGGCAGCAGTGCGCCGGCGATGCCGTTCACCGCCTCTCCCCGTCCGCCGCGGGGCGGTTCACTTCAGCAGACTCGCCGTCCACAACAGCCCGATGCCCGCGAGGAACGCGGCGACGTGGATCACGTTGGAGCGCGTCACCGCGTGGCGATTGACCTGCGGGATCAGGTCCGCCGCACCGATGTAGAGGAAGTTGCCGGCCGCGAAGGGCACCAGCAGCGAGACGTCCATGCGGAACGACGCGAACCAGGTCACGAGCCCGCCCGCCAGGAAGGCGAGCCCGGACAGCAGGTTCGCGAGCAGGGCCTTGCGCCGCGGCCAGCCGCCGTGGACCAGCACGCCGAAGTCGCCCAGCTCCTGGGGCACCTCGTGCAGCGCGGCGGCAATCCAGGCCGTGATGCCGAGCCGGATGTCCATGAGGAAGGTGCTCGCCACGGCCAGCCCGCCGATGAAGTTGTGCAGTCCGTCGCCGACGAGGATCAGATAGGTCACCGGCTCGCGGCACTCCGAACTCGCCCGCCGGCAGTGATGCCAGTGCAGGAGCTGCTCCAGCAGGAAGAAGCTGATGAACCCGGCCAGTGTAGCCAGCATCACGCCGTCGACCGAACCGGCCCGCTCGAGGCCGGCCGGCAGCATGTGGAAGAACGCGCCGCCGATGAGCGAGCCCGCGGCCAGTGCCACCAGCGGCAGCAGCAGCCGCTGCAGGGCGTCCTCCGGCAAGAGGAGCGTCAGCGAGCCGACGAGCGCGATCAGGCTCATCAGGATGCCGCTGCCCAGGATCCAGTAGAAGGCGCTCACCGGAGCATGTTACCGCCTGCGCGGAGGCACGCCCAAGGCCGCGTCAGCTGCGTCCGGATTCCGGCAGCGGGTCGGTCTCCAGCCGGCGCTCCAGCCGCTGGCGCTCCCGGAGCCGGTCCCCGCCGGCCACCAGCCAGAGCCAGTGCAGGATGTCGTGGGCACGGATCAGCGCCGCCAGCCGCCGGCGCCGGCGCGGCGAGACCCGCCCGGACCACTCCCGCAGCAGGTGCAGCGCTGCGGCGGCGCCGAGCTCGTGGTAGGCGATCACGGCCGCCAGGTCGAACAGGGGATCGCCTGCCACGGCGAACTCCCAGTCCACCAGCCGCAGGCCCGCCGCCGTACGGATGAGATTGCCGGCCACCGGGTCCATGTGACAGAGGCGCCGCTCGCCCGGCGCAGCCGCGGGCAGGGCTTCGAGTTCGGCCGCCAGTTCCGCGCCGCGCCGGCGCAGCGAGGGGTTGCGGATGGCGCCCAGATAGATCTCGCCCGCCTGGCCCAGGGTGTAGTAGCCGCCCGGGTCCGCCAGTTCGTGTACCCGGCGCAGCAGTGCGGCGATTTCCGTGAGCCTGTCGGGCTTTGCGATCTGCGCCGGCGTCAGCGGTTCGCCGGCGAGATAGCGAGTGACCAGTATCCCGGCCTGCCGGTCGGCATGGAGTACCTCCGGCCCGAGTCCCGCCGCGGCAGCCGCCTGCAGCACGGTCAGTTCGCGCTGCCGGTCGACGACGGGCGCCGGCACGCGGCCCCGGTCGCGCCGGAGCACGAAGGCCTCGCCGTCGGCCCGCACCAGCCAGCTCTCGTTGGAACGTCCGCCGGACAGCGGCAGGCATTCGAGAGACCCCGCCCCCCGCCACAGCGGCACGCGCTTCAGGAGACCTTCAGGCGGCAGCCAGCGAGTCTCGGGCTCTCGCATAGTCCTTTCTCCAGGCCAGAAAACCGATGGGGATGAGCACCAGGTAGAAACAGAACAGCAGCGCTGTGAGGGGCAGCCCGCGGGAGAGATACAGGTACACCGAAAGGGCGTCGATCACGAACCAGTATATCCAGTTCTCCAGCACCTTGCGGGCCACCAGCAACGTGGCCCACACGGCCGACCAGGTCGTCAGCGAATCCAGGTACGGGAAGGCCGCGGCGGTATTCGCCGCCAGCCAAGCGCCGCTGGCGGCGGTGAGCGCGGCGATGGCCGCCAGCGCCGCGACATGCCACCCGAGGGGCCATACCGTCACGGGCACCCCGGCATGGCGGGCGCCGCCGTAGTGCCACTCGTACCAGCCGTAGACGGCCATCACCAGGTAGAACCCATTCAGCGCGGATTCCATGAGCAGCGCGGCGCCATGGAACAGCCAGATGTACAGCGCGGTGCTGCCGAAGGCACAGGCCCAGCACCAGATGTTCTGCCGCACGGCGAGCACCAGGTATGCCACCGCCAGCGCGACGGCCAGTGCCTCCGCTAACGACATCGAGGCCGCCTGGGCGGCGAGCCTCTCGGCGAACCCGCTCACGCGCCGGCGTCCGCCTCGCCTGCGTTCAGCACCTTCAGCACGAACACGGCCTTGCCCTCACGCTCGAAGGTCTCCCGGACCTCCGCCTTGAGCGCGTCCCACACCGCGTCGTAATCGCCGCTGATGCGGGTGCTCACCGGATTGGTGTGCACGGTCAGTTCCGGCCGGCCGTTCAGCCGGGCAATGAACTCGTCGATGGCCGGGATGAACTCGTCGGCCAGGGGATAGAGGCTCACGTCGACTGTGATTCGGACGATGGTCTGCATACTCAGAATCCGTATTCCAGTGTGAAACCGACCTGCCGCGGATCGCCGAGCCTCACGTAGCGCTCGTCCGGGAAGTCCGGCGGCTCGTTGCCGAAGAAAAAGCCTCGCACCGCGTAGCGTTCGTCGAACAGATTGCGTGCCCAGAGACTCGCGGTCCAGCCCCCCGCGGCATAGCCGAGACGGAGATTCACCAGTTGGTAGGGCTCCGACTGCTGGTCGTGGCTGTCGGAGAAATAGAACGCGTCCTTGCCCGTGACGTCGGCGCGGGCGAACCAGCCCGCCGGGTGCTCCCAGCTCGCGCCGACGGCGAAGGAATAACTCGGCGCGTGGGCCTGCTCCCGGCCGGAGAGGTCCAGCCCGTCCGGCGTGGAGTACTCGTCGAACTCCACCCGCATCAGGCCCAGGCGGGCCCAGAGCTCGAGGTCGCCACGGGGCGCCCAGCGCACCTCGCCTTCCAGGCCGATACTGCGCCCCGTGGCCGCATTGTCGGTGAAGAAGATGAACGACGAGGGATCCCCGGGGACGAGCTGACGGGAGGTGCCGATCTGCTGGTCCTCCCGGCGCGAGGCGAACACGGTCAGACCGGACTCCAGCACGCCGGGGCGCCACTCGGAACGGATGCCCGCCTCCAGGTTCCACAGCGACTCGGCCTCGAAGTAGCGCTCGTCCTCGCTCGGCACGCTGCCCAGGTTGAAGCCGCCCGCCTTGTAGCCCCGGGACAGGCTCACGTAGGTGCCGTGCCGGTCGCCGAACGCATAGCGCCAGCTCAGCTGCCCGCCCAGCATCGTCTCGCTGTCCGTGAGGTCGTTGCGCGGCGTGCCGTCCAGCGTGTCCACGTAATCCGCGCCGCGGTGCTCGATGCGCAGCCCCAGCGAGACCTCGTGGCGGTCGGCAGGCGTCCAGTCCAGCTGGCCGAAGGCGGCGGTGCTGAGCGCCTCGTAGTCGGAGCGCAGATCCTTCTCGAGCGGGAACGCGCCGAAGGCGGGATCCACGTACAGGCCCGTGCTGTCCTCCCGGTTGCCTTCGGACAGACGCAGGGCGTAGAGCCCGGCAAGCCAGGAGACGGCGCCGCCGGCGAGGCCGCCGTCGGGGCCCGAGACCAGGCGGAGTTCCTGGCTGATGGTCTCCCGGTCGCGCAGGAAGCGGGTGACGAAGTCGTAGGTATACGGCGCCCAGAAGTCCGGGTTGCCCCAGTCGGCATCGAAACTGAAGGTGATGTCGGAACGCGCCGCCGAGGTGATGCTGGTGAGGCTGACCGTGTCGGCGAAATCCTTGCGCACCTTCAGCGCCCCGCCGCGGCTGCGCTGGGCGTCGCGGCCCGGGTTGTCGGAATAGGTGGTGTAGCCGTTGTCGATGGCGAAGGCGTCGTAGCCGTTGTCCACGTCCACGTAGAGCAGGTTCAGATCCACCTGCAGGTCGTCGGTCGGCTGCCAGCGCAAACGCCCCCGGCCGTCGGTCTCGTCGCGTCCGTTCGTGTCGTCGCGGCCGAGATAGGCGTTGTCGCGGAAGCCGTCGCTCTCGTAACGATTGGCGCTGACCCGGAAGCTGGCGGACTCCGTCAGTGCACTGCCGAAGGCCGCGCTGGCGCCCCGGGCGTCGTCGCCGCCGGCGAGCACGCGAAAGCGCCCTTCGGTCTCCGGGCCGGGCTCCACCGAACGTACGTTGATGAGCCCGGCCAGCGCGTTCGCGCCGTAGCGGGTGCCCTGGGGACCGCGCAGCACTTCCACCTGGGCCACGTCCCAGGTGAGCGCGATGCCGCCGATGCCGGAGAAGTCGATGTCGTCGATCAGCAAACCCACCGACGGATTGGGCGCCCCCTCGTACTGGCTGCGCTCGCCGATGCCGCGGATCTGGAAATAGCGCGGCCGGTTGCTGCCGCCCGCCCAGTTCAGGTTGGGCACCAGATGAGTCAACTCCTCGAAGTGCTGCACGGCGGCGTTGCGTACCGTCTCCCGGGACAGCACGGCGACGCTCGTGGGCAGCTCGGCCCGCTCGCGCTCGCGGAAGTCCGCGGTGACCACGATCTCCTCGATCACCTCGTCTTCCGCGTACAGGACCGGTGCAGCAGACAGCAGAAAGACACAGAACGCCCCGAGAAGGGCGGGACGGAATAACGGGACTGGCATGAATCCTCCTCCCTACGCCGGTACTAACCGGATCAGGTTCTGAGGGTTCCCGCGACGGCGCCGAACCTGGTGCCGGCGCCAGCGGGTCTCAGGCCCTCTGGGGCCACCCCTGTGGAGGCGTTACTATAACGCATGGCCGCAGGCGTCCGAAACCGCTCCGGTTTCCGGTCGGGCTGACGGCCCCATCCGCCCGGGGCGCCAGAGAGAAGAACCATGTCCGACGAATACCACGCCATCGACGCCGTCGTGAACATCTGGACCGAGGAGGCACTGTCGGTGCGGCCCGACTGGGGTCCGGACTTCTTCGTCGGCAAGATGAAGGCCCGGGACGGCCTCATGAGCGGGCTCACGCTCGCACAGATGATCGAGCGCATGGGCGAGGCCGGCATCGGCCACGCCTTCCTGGTGGCGGCCAAGTCCGGCCGGCCCGGGCTGCCCGGCTGCTACCACATGCCGCCGGAGATCGTCGCACGGGCCGTCGAGCAGTACCCGCAGCATTTCTCCGGCCTGATCGGCATCGACCCCTATACCGGCATGGACGGCGTGCGCGAACTGGAGCGGGCCGTGAAAGAGCTGGGCTTCGTCGGCGCGCATCTCTATCCGCACTGGTTCGAGCTGGCACCGGACCACGCGAAGTACTACCCCTTCTACGCCAAGTGCGTGGAACTCGGCGTGCCCATCCAGCTGCAGGTGGGCCAGTCCATGATCTACTCGAAGGAGTTGCGCTGCCGCAGCGTCGGCCAGCCCATCACGCTGGACCCGGTGGCCTGCGACTTCCCGGAGCTGAAGCTGATCGGCATCCACGTCGGCATCCCCTGGACCCGGGAGATGATCGCGATGGCGTGGAAGCACGAGAACGTCTACATCGGCTCCGACGCCCACAGCCCGAAGTACTGGCCCGAGGAGTTCGTCCACTACATCAACACCTTCGGCCAGGACAAGGTGATCTTCGGCACCGATTTTCCCGTGCTCGACTTCGTGCGCACGCGCAACGAGATCGACGAGCTGGATCTCAGGCCCGGCCCGAAACGCAAACTGCTGCGCGACAACGTGATCCGGATCTACGGGCTGGACGGCGGCGTCGGCGGTGACTGACCGGCTGAACCTGGCCGGCCTCGTCGCCGGCCACGCCTGCAACCAGCCGTCTCACCCCGCCATCGTCGGGCGCGGCCGGGAGGACGAGGCGCTGGACTATCGCGAGGCGTGGCACCGCATCGAGGCCTGCGCCGCCCGCCTGGCCGCGGCCGGGGTCGCGACGGGAGACCGGGTGGGCCTCGCCCTCGGCGATCATCCGATCCACCTGCTGCTGCACTACGCCGCCGCCCGGCTGGGCGCGGTCATCCTGCCCGTCGATCACCGCTGGACCGTCGCCGAGCAGCTGGAAGTGGCCCATGCCTTCGACGCCCGCTGCGTGCTGACGGACCAGACCGACGCCCGCTATGGCGACTTTCCGGTGCTGCAGCCGGACGAGGCGTGGTACCAGAGTCCCCGCGCGGCACTGCCGCCGATGCCCGAGGACGGCGATCTGCCGGTGCTGGTCTCGCTCTCCTCCGGCACCACGGGCCGCCCGAAGGGCGCGCTGGTCACCCACCGCCAGCTCTACGAACGCTTCGTGGCCCAGTGGGTCACCCTCGGCATCGACGGCGGCGACCGCTTCGTGGCACTCACGCCCCTGTACTTCGGCGCCGGCCGATCCTTCGGCATGTGCCTGCTGGCGGCCGGCGGCACGGTGGTGCTGGACCCGCCGCCCCACAAGCCGGAGGAACTCGTCGCCGCCATCAACGGCTCACGGGCCACGGTGGCCTTCCTGGTGCCCACCCTGCTCCGTCGCCTGCTGCCGCTGGCCGGCGGCGAGGCCCCGCTCCTGCCGCACCTGAAACTGCTGATCTCCTCCGGCGCCGTCCTGCACGCCGCCGAGGCCCGGGAAATCAGCGCGAAACTGACCCCGCGCCTGCTGTCCTATTACGCGTCCAGCGAAGGCGGCGGCATCTCGGCGCTGCAACCCCGCGAGGTCGCCGACCACGCCGACACCGTCGGGCGGCCGGTATTCCGGGTAGAGGTGGAGATCCTGGACGGCGAAGGCAGGCCCGTCGCCGTCGGCGAGACCGGCCGCCTGCGCTACCGGGGCCCCGGCGTCGCCACCCGTTTCCTGGACGAAGACGGCACCGAACACGAAGCGGACGAAGGCGGCTGGTTCTGTCCGGGCGACCTGGCGTGCCGCGGCCCGGACGGCCACCTGACGCTGCGCGGCCGCGAGAAGGACGTGATCATCCGCGGCGGCGCGAACCTCTACCCGGGCGAGATCGAGAACGCCCTGCTCGCCCACCCGGAGATCACCGAGGCCGCAGTCGTAGCCCGGCCTTGCGCGCAACTCGGTGAGGAGCCCGTGGCCTTCGTGTGCGGCGCCGGCACCGACGAGCAAGCCGTGCTGGCCTGGTGCTCCGCGCGGCTGGCGCCCTACAAGGTGCCGGCGGCGGTGATCTTCGTGGACGAGCTGCCGAAATCCAGCCTCGGCAAGATCCTCAAAAAAGACCTTGCCGAACGCCTGCAGAGCCACTGATAGGCATGCAGGAGGGCCTTCAGGCCCGACTGCTCCTTGTGGGAGGGGCTTCAGCCCCGATTCCGTTCTTTCCTGGCCGCCCTGCAGGGGCATCCGCGCCGACTGGAGCCAATAGACAATGTTAGGAGCGGCTTCAGCCGCGATTGATCGGGCCTGAAGGCCCTCCTACCCGAGGGGTGCCCCTCGTCTAGATGCCTACGTGGGTCGGCGGCGGATCCTCGTCGTGATGATGCTCGCCTTCGTGCTCGTGGGTGTGTCTCGTGCCGTCGGCGTGGGTGTGGGTGCCGCGGCGCTGCATCGTGTCCTCGAAGTCCTCCGGCCCGTGGGGATGGTTGTGGGCGTGGTTCACGCACCACTTGTAGAGCACGGGGTCACGTTTGGCGAGCCGCGCCACGGAGCGCTCCTCGTTCTCCTCCGGCGTGCTCCAGGGGTTGTAGTGGAAGTGGTTGAAGAGCTTCGAGTCGGTGCGGCCGATGGCGATACAGCCGAGTTCGCTGGCGAAGGCGCCGTGGTTGATGTAGGGCGGACGCCAGAAGTAGCCGCCGGTCGGCAGATTGCCGAACTGCATCATCCACGACGTCCCCCACAGGTGATAACCCTCCTCGCAGCAGTCGTGGTAG
>Ga0102929_1000067_pt1 | contig 50456 bp, 40 predicted proteins | sample SalPonR1_B_D2_MG_FD_78510 | JGI IMG/M metagenome (GOLD analysis project Ga0102929, IMG submission 78510) | Salt pond soil microbial communities from South San Francisco under conditions of wetland restoration - Salt Pond MetaG R1_B_D2_MG | ecosystem: Environmental > Aquatic > Marine > Intertidal... | reverse complement strand
GCCATATTTCCACGGCACCACCACGCGGAGGGGCGCGCCGTTCTGGTTGGGCATGTCCTTGCCGTAAAGCCCGGTCGCCATGATCGTCAGAGGGTGCATTGCCTCGTCAAGGCGCAAGCCCTCGACATAAGGCCATTCGACAACCGGGAATTTAACGCCGGGCATCTCCTCGGGACGATAGGCGGTCTGGAAAGCCACGTATCTTGCAGATGACCGCACCCCGGCCAGATCCAGCAGATCGGCCAGCTCGAAACCGCTCCACGGCACCACCATGGCCCATCGTTCGACGCAGCGCAGGCGATAGATCCGCTCTTCCACTGTCATCTTCTTCATGATGTCCTCGAAGGCGTAATCGCCCGGGCTCTCGACCATCCCGTCGATTTTCACCGTCCAGGGGCTCGTGGTCAGCATGTGCGCGTAACGGGCGGGGTCGCCCTTGTCGGTGCCGAATTCGTAGAAATTGTTGTAGGTCGTGATCTCTTCCCAGGTGTTGGGCTCAAGCGCTTCAGCCCGTGCAGGGCGACCTGTTGCGGCTGTCAGCGCCATGCCCGCCGCAGCCCCCGCCACGACCTGCCGGCGGTTCAGAAACACCGGCTCGGGGGTTATGTCGCTTTCCCTCAGATCGTTTCTCCACCTCAAGGCCATGTCCGCACTCCGCTTGTCGTCATCCTGTCTGCGGATGATAACCTAGAGTGCCGGCAGCGCCGGAACAGAACAACCCGCCTCGCGCCCGCCTCACGAAGGTGTGGCCGGGTTGTAACTCGGCCTGATCTTGTTCATCGGCACGGATGTTCCGTCGCCCTGCACGATCCGGACATGCCGCCGGCGCATCAGACGCGGTTCGGCCACACCCACGGAATGGGCGATCGTCTCCACCTCACCGATCACAGATCTGGCATAATGGGCGACCTTTTCGAACTTGTCCTCGACCACCAGGCCCGCCTGAAGGCGCGGATCGTGGGTGGTCACACCGGTGGGACAGGTGTTCCGGTTGCACTTGAGCGCCTGTATGCACCCAAGAGAAAACATGAAGCCCCGTGCCGACGTTACGAAATCCGCTCCGGCGCAGATCGCCCACGCCACGTCACCGGGATTGACCAGCTTGCCGCTTGCGACGATCCGGATCCGCTCCTTCAGGCCATGACGGTCGCGCATGTCCACCATCCTTGGCAGCGCCTCGCGCAGGGGCAGCCCCACAAGATCCATCAGGGGCATGGGCGCAGCGCCGGTGCCACCGTCCCCACCGTCGATCGTGATGAAATCCGGGGCGCTCTCTTCGCCGCGTTCGCGGATCAACTCGAAGAAGTCAGCCCAGGCATCCGACGATCCGATCACCGTCTTGAAGCCGGTGGGCTTGCCGGTCACCTCCCGTATATGTGCCATGAAGTCCAGCAATTCACCGTAATCGTTCACTTCCCGGTGGCGGTTGGGCGAGATGCTGTCGCAACCACGGGGGATGCCGCGAATACGCGCCACTTCATCGTCCACCTTGGCGCCGGGCAGGATTCCGCCCTTGCCGGGTTTTGCGCCCTGTGCAAGCTTCAGCTCGAACATCCTGACATGGGGGTTCGCGGCCATCTCGCGCAGCTTTTCATCATCGAGCCTGCCATCAGCGTCACGCACCCCGTATTTCGCCGTTCCTATCTGGTAGACGATGTCGCATCCCCCCTTGATGTGATAAGGGCTCAGCCCCCCCTCGCCGGTATTGAGCCATATACCCGCCTTGGCCGCGCCCCGGCTCAGCGCCTCTACGGCAGGCCGCGAAATCGCACCATAGCTCATGCCCGACACATTGAAGATCGACTTCGCCTTGTATGGTATCGCCGCATGCGGCCCGATCTGCATCGGCGCCGTGGCAGCGAACTGGTCGTCAAGCGGGGGAAAGGCCGCCGGCACGAATATCGGCGTGCCCGGAACGCCCAGATTGCGCGTGGATCCAAAGGCGATCGTATTGCCCTTTCCGCGCGCCGCATGTGCCACCCAGTCACGCTGTGCGCGGTTGAACGGCATCTCCTCGCGGTCCATGGCAAAGAAATACTGCCGGAAGAATTCGCCCAACTTGGTGAAAAGGCCGCGGAATCGGCCGATCACCGGATAATTGCGCCGGATCGCATCCGCGGACTGCAACTTGTCCAGGACAAAGAGCGCCAGCGCCGCAACTGCCGCCAGCCCAAGAACCAGGACAAAAGCCAGCGCAAGGATCTGCAGGGCGTTCATGGCGTAACTCATCAGACACTCCTCGATAGTGGCCGGACAGGCCTTCAGGGCACAGACTGCCCCCTCCAGACGACCGCCGCAAGCCGCCGACGCCCGGGGATGAGGCCGCCGCCGGGTTCACATCATCGTGACTGGAAATGTGCTACCGGCCGGGCTTAGCCGCGCGCCCTTTTTCGTCAAATCCTTTTTTCGCCTGCGCCTACTGAACCGACACGAGCCTGTCGGCGTAGTCCGACACACGTGCCCATGAGGGCATTTCGACACTGAAAAGAGTCAACATCTTAGAAACGGAGATTCAAAATGTTCCGCAGAACTTATCTTGCCCTTGCTGCCGCCACGCTGATGACCGGCCTGTCCGGCCCGGCAGCAGCCGACAACCATGACATGGACATCGTGGATATCGCAGCGGGCAACGGAGATTTCTCCACCCTCGTGGCCGCTGTCAAGGCCGCGGACCTCGTGGAGACCCTCAAGAGCGACGGACCGTTCACAGTATTCGCCCCCACCGACGATGCATTCGCGGCGCTGCCCAAGGGAACGGTTGCCTCGTTGCTCGAACCGGCGAACAAGGATCAGCTGGCGTCGATCCTCACCTATCACGTCGTGCCCGGCAAGGTCATGTCGGGCGACCTGTCGGACGGGATGATGGCCGAAACCGTGCAGGGCGAGTCCGTTACCATCGGCACGATGGCCGGCGTGACGGTCGATGGCGCCAATGTCGTGCAGGCCGACATCGAGGCCTCCAACGGCGTGATCCACGTGATCGACGCCGTGATCATGCCCGAGTGAGGGCACAGGGATCATCCGCAAAAGGGCCGGGGCGTTCGCGCCCCGGCCCGTCTCATTTGTAGACGTGGCGAAGAAACACTTCAGTGGACGACCGCATCCTCGGGTGGTTGCCGGTTCGAGCTGCCCACCCGGTCACCGATGATCAGCCCGTCCGACCCGGCGCTCACAGGCACGGTCGCACCGTCCATCAGATCACCCGAAAGCAGCATCTCGGCCAGCGGATCCTGCAGGCTGCGCTGGATCACCCGCTTGAGCGGTCTTGCCCCGAAAACCGGGTCATAGCCTTCGTCAGCCAGCCATTTGCGCGCCGCTTCGTCCAGTTCCAGCGTGATCTTGCGGCTTGCCAGGCGCTTCGACAAACGCCTGAGCTGGATATCAACGATCCCGGTCATGTCCTCGCGCTGGAGACGGTCGAAGATGATCGTCTCGTCCAGACGGTTGAGGAACTCGGGCCGGAAATGCGACCGCACCGCATCCATCACGTCGCGCTTGGCCTCGCCGGCATCGGCGCCCTCGGGCAACTGGCTCAGCGCCTGGCTTCCGAGGTTCGAGGTCAGCACGATCAGCGTCTGCTTGAAGTCCACCGTGCGCCCGTGTCCGTCGGTCAGGACCCCGTCATCGAGCACCTGCAACAGCACGTTGAAGACCTCCGGATGCGCCTTCTCGACCTCGTCGAACAGCACCACCTGGTAGGGCCGGCGGCGCACCGCCTCGGTCAGGACACCGCCCTCTTCATAGCCCACGTACCCCGGGGGCGCCCCGATCAGCCGTGCGACCGAGTGCTTTTCCATGAACTCCGACATGTCGATGCGCACCATGGCGCTGTCGTCGTCAAAGAGGAACTCGGCCACCGCCTTCGTGAGTTCGGTCTTGCCCACGCCGGTCGGCCCGAGGAAGAGGAATGACCCCAGCGGGCGGTTCTCGTCGTTGAGGCCCGCGCGCGCCCGGCGCACGGCGTTGGCCACCGCGGTGACGGCCTTGTGCTGCCCGATGACCCGGCGGTGCAGGTTATCCTCCATGCCCAACAGCTTTTCGCGCTCGCCTTCCAGCATCTTCGCGGTGGGAATGCCGGTCCAGCGCTCCACGACCTGTGCGATCTGCTCGGGGCGCACGGCCTCCTCGACCATCACGCCGCCTTCCTCCTCGGCCACCTCGGCCTCGGAAAGCTGTTTCTCAAGCTGCGGAATCACACCGTAGGAAAGCTCCCCGGCGCGGGCCAGGTCACCTTCGCGCTTGGCATGGTCAAGCTCGATACGGGCCCGGTCCAGTTGCTCCTTCAGATCGCGGGCCGAGGCCAGCTTGTCCCGCTCGGCCTGCCATTGCGCGGTCATCTCGGCGCTGCGCTCCTGCAGCTCGGAAAGCTCCTTCTCGAGCTTCTCAAGCCGATCCTTGGAGGCCGCGTCGTCCTCCTTGCGCAGGGCTTCGGCCTCGATCTGCTTTTGAAGTATGTCACGATCGAGCGCGTCCAGTTCCTCGGGCTTGCTGTCCACTTCCATGCGCAGGCGCGACGCCGCCTCGTCCATCAGGTCGATGGCCTTGTCGGGAAGGAAGCGGTCAGTGATATAACGGTGGCTGAGTGTCGCCGCCGTGACCAGCGCAGAGTCGGAAATGCGCACCCCGTGGTGAAGTTCGTATTTCTCCTTGATACCGCGCAGGATACTCACGGTGTCCTCGACCGTCGGCTCCTCGATCGTGAGCGGCTGGAACCGGCGGGCAAGCGCCGCGTCCTTCTCGACATGCTTTCGATATTCATCCAGCGTCGTCGCGCCGATGCAATGCAATTCGCCGCGCGCCAGCGCCGGCTTGATCAGGTTGGCGGCATCCATCGCGCCATCGGTCTTGCCCGCGCCAACCAGCACATGCATCTCGTCGATGAAGAGGATGATCTCGCCGGCGGCCGCGGTAACCTCGTTGAGAACACCCTTGAGCCGCTCCTCGAACTCGCCGCGGTACTTCGCCCCGGCAATGAGCGCGCCCATGTCGAGCGCCAAAAGCCGCTTGTCGGCCAGGCTCTCGGGCACATCACCATTGACGATGCGCAGGGCCAGTCCCTCCGCGATCGCGGTCTTGCCGACACCGGGTTCGCCGATCAGGACGGGGTTGTTCTTGGTCCGGCGGGAAAGCACCTGCATGGCGCGGCGGATCTCGTCGTCGCGCCCGATGATCGGGTCGATCTTGCCTTCCTCGGCGGCCTTGGTCAGGTCATGGGCGTATTTCTCCAGCGCCTCGTAACTGTCTTCTGCCGAGGCGCTGTCGGCGGTGCGGCCCTTTCGCAGGTCGTTGATCGCCTCGTTGAGCGACTGGGCCGACACGTTGCCGGCCTCCAGCGCCTCGCGCGCGGGGCTTTTCACCATCGCCAACGCGGTCAGGATGCGTTCCACGGGCACGAAGCTGTCACCAGCCTTCTTGGCCAGCTTCTCCGCCTCGGACAAGACTTTTCCTGTCTGCTGGTCCATGTAGGTCTGTCCGGCATCACCCGAAACCTTGGGGATCTTGCCAAGGCTAAGGTCCAGCGCCTGCACCACGCGCTCGGGCGTGCCACCTGCCTTGCGGATCAGGTTTGCGGCCAGTCCCTCGCCATCGTCCATCAATGCTTTCAGAATGTGTTCGGGTGCCAGTTTCTGATGGCTCTCCCGCATGGCGATCGTCTGTGCCGACTGTATGAAACCGCGCGACCGCTCGGTGAACTTCTCGAAGTCCATCCCCTATCTCCTTTTGTTAAGCGTTACCCCGCTGGCGCACCCTGCTCAGGCATGCCCCGGTCGGGAACCTCACGTGACAAATGGGCAACACCCGACTGCCGTTCAAGACCCGCCAGAGAAATTTCGGCGGCCACCCGAACGGGCACCCGATGCCACGCCCGCAAACAGCTTGACGGGCACGGGGTCAACCGCAACAAGAACGCGAAACCCGAAGGCAGGAGCCATAAAAGATGTCCGATGACCGCCTTATTGTCGCCCTCGACCTGCCGAATGCACTGGAAGGGCTGCAGCTGACGGCCAGGCTGGGTGATGCCGTCTCGTTCTACAAGATCGGGCTGGGGATGCTCACCGGCGGGGGTCTGGCGCTGGCCAACGAGCTCAAGCAAGAGCATGGAAAACGCGTGTTTCTTGACATGAAGCTCTTCGACATATCCGCAACGGTGGAAGCGGCAGTGCGCGGGCTGGCCGGTTACGATCTCGACTTTCTTACCGTGCACGGCGATCCGCATGTGGTGCGCGCCGCCCGCGAAGGTGCCTCGGGCAGCAACACCCGCATTCTTGCCGTTACCATCCTGACCTCCCTCGACCGCGCCGATCTGGATGCGGGGCTCATGCGCGAGGGGGACATCCCCGATCTGGTTGCCGAACGCGCCGCCCGTGCATTCGAAGCCGGAGCCGACGGTGTCATCGCCTCTCCCCGGGAAGCCGCGATGATCCGCGCCCTGCCCGAAGCGGAAGGTCGCGTCATCGTCACCCCCGGCGTGCGCCCCGAGGGCAGCGACGCCGGCGATCAGAAACGGATCGCGACCCCAGCCCGGGCCCTCGCGTCAGGGGCCGATCATATCGTCGTCGGTCGCCCGGTCCGGGACGCTGAGGATCCCGCCGCTGCCGCCCGCGCGATTCTTGCCGGGATCGTCTGAGAAGGGTGGAGTCGAAAACTCTTCGAAAGCCGTGGATACGATTGCACGGAGTGACCAGGACAGCTTGCGCCCGCGATCAGACCAGATTGCGCCGCCGATAAGTCCACCCTAGACTGCCCGGATGGCGATTTCCGTTGAAACCTTCTTTCTTGCCCCGGGCGCCGAGGGCACACTGCAATCGCAAATCCAGCAGATGATTGCCGAAGGCATCCTTTCGGGGAGGTTCCGCAAGGGCGAAAAACTTCCCTCGTCACGCAGGCTGGCCGCGCATCTGGGTGTGAGCCGCATCACCGTCACCCTCGCCTATACCGAGCTCCTGGCCAGTGATTACCTCGAATCCCGGAACAGGTCCGGATACTATGTCTCTGAAAACGCACCGGAACCACCCAATTTTCCACCACGCCACCCGCGCCGGGACATGATCGACTGGTCTCGCGCCCTGGGGCAGCGTTTTACCGGGGGGACGACCCTCGACAAGCCGCAAGACTGGTATTCCTACCGCTATCCGTTCATCTACGGGCAAACCGATCCGCGCCTTTTCGATCATGCCAACTGGCGCCAATGCGCACTGCAGGCGTTGGGTCAGAAGGATTTTCAGGCGCTGACCACGGATTATCACGATCAGGACGATCCGCGGCTGGTGGAATTCATCCTGCGCCACACACTGCCGCGTCGCGGCATCCTTGCCGAACCCTCCGAAATTCTTGTCACGATGGGGGCGCAGAACGCGCTTTGGCTGACCGCCCAGGTTCTTTTGACCCAGCGGCGCACGGCCGCGATCGAGGATCCCTGCTTTCCCGCGCTGCGTGACATACTTACGCAATCGCGTTGCCATGTGGCCCCGGTACCGGTGGACCGGGACGGCCTGCCACCCGAGGCATTGCCCGCGCAGGCCGATGTAATCTTCACCACACCCAGCCACCAGTGCCCGACCAATGCGACCATGCCGCTTGCCCGCCGTCAGGCCCTGCTGACGCGCGCCCGCGAGATCGACGCATTGATTGTCGAGGATGATTACGAGTTCGAGATGGCCTTTCTCTCGGCGCCGTCGCCAGCCCTGAAATCACTCGATCAGGACGGGCGTGTCATCTATGCTGGCAGCTTCTCCAAGTCTATCTTTCCCGGACTCAGGCTTGGATATCTCGTCGGTCCCAAACCATTCATCCGCGAGGCAAGGGCCTTGCGGGCCAGTGTTCTGCGTCACCCGCCCGGCCATGTACAGCGCACGGCCGCCTATTTCCTGAGTCTCGGCCACTACGACAGCCTGATCCGTCGCATGGGCACGGTCTTCGCGCGGCGCCGCAATGTGATGGAGATGGCGCTGGCCGCGCAAGGACTTACCGTTGCGGGGCGCGGGGCGCACGGCGGTTCATCCATCTGGATGCGCGCCCCCGAAGGCGTAGATACCAGGGCGCTGGAATCCGTGTTGCGTGCCAAAAGCGTGCTGATCGAACCTGGACACCCATTCTTTCATGGCGACGCGCCACCGAAGACCTACTACCGGCTCGCCTACTCTTCGATCGCGAGCGCGCGCATTCCGGAAGGGGTGACATTGATCGCCAGGTCAATTGCCGCGCAGGGCAATCTGGTACCATCCGGCCAGTGAAACTGGCCCTATCCCGGGCGCGCGCGCCCACGTAGTTTCCACCCGTCGGTCCGGCGCCTATCGCCCCGGCCTTTCCGCAGGAGCATTCCCATGAAGATGACCACCGAAGAAGCCTTTGTCAAAACCTTGCAAATGCATGGAATCCAACATGCTTTCGGGATCATAGGATCGGCCATGATGCCGATCTCGGACATCTTCGAGCCCGCCGGCATCACCTTCTGGGACTGCGCGCATGAAGGATCCGGTGGAATGATGGCCGACGGGTTTACACGAGCCTCCGGCAAGATGTCGATGATGATCGCCCAGAACGGCCCCGGCATCACCAATTTCGTAACCGCGGTGAAGACCGCCTACTGGAACCACACGCCTCTGCTGCTGGTCACGCCGCAGGCCGCCAACAAGACCATCGGCCAGGGTGGATTCCAGGAAGTGGAACAAATGAAACTCTTCGAGGACATGGTCGCCTATCAGGAAGAGGTCCGCGATCCGACACGTATCGCCGAAGTTCTCAACCGCGTTATCCTTCAGGCACATCGAGCCTCCGCGCCCGCACAGATCAACATACCACGCGATTTCTGGACCCGGGTCATTGACATCGAGTTGCCGCAGATCGTCGCGTTCGAACGCCCGTCCGGCGGCGAGGAGGCTCTCGACCGCGCCGCCGATCTGTTGAGCAATGCGAAATTCCCGGTGATCCTGAATGGCGCCGGCGTGGTGCTTTCCGGGGGCATAGAAGCCTCGCGCGCACTTGCCGAACGTCTCGATGCGCCGGTCTGCGTGGGATATCAGCACAACGACGCATTTCCCGGCTCGCATCCGCTTTTCGCCGGCCCATTGGGCTATAACGGGTCCAAGGCAGGGATGGAATTGATTGCGGACGCCGACGTGGTCCTGTGCCTGGGCACACGGCTCAACCCGTTCTCGACCCTTCCCGGATATGGCATGGACTATTGGCCAGCTGACGCAAGGATCATCCAGGTCGATATAAACGCCGATCGGATTGGCCTGACCAAGGCTGTCAGTGTCGGCATCGTGGGCGACGCGCGCAAAGTCGCTTCCGCGCTCCTGGAAAAGCTCTCGGGCAGTGCGGGCGATGAGGGCCGTGAAGCCCGAAAGGCCAGGATTGCACAGACGAAATCCGCCTGGGCCCAGGAGCTCTCCTCGATGGACCACGAAGAGGACGATCCCGGCACGACTTGGAATCAACGGGCGCGGGCAGCCAGGCCCGACTGGATGAGCCCCCGGATGGCATGGCGCGCGATTCAGAGTGCCCTGCCGAAAGCGGCGATCATTTCTTCCGACATCGGCAACAACTGCGCCATAGGCAACGCCTACCCCTCCTTCGAAGCGGGCCGCAAATACCTTGCCCCCGGACTTTTCGGTCCTTGCGGCTACGGCCTGCCAGCTATCGTCGGGGCAAAGATCGGATGCCCGGATGTGCCGGTTGTCGGCTTCGCGGGCGACGGTGCCTTTGGCATCGCGGTCACCGAACTTACGGCGATCGGCCGGCCCGAATGGCCCGCTGTCACGCATATCGTCTTCCGCAACTACCAATGGGGCGCGGAAAAGCGTAACTCGACCCTCTGGTTCGATGACAATTTCGTCGGCACCGAACTGGCCGAGTGCGTGTCCTATGCCGGGATCGCGCGGGCCTGCGGCCTCCAGGGGGTCGTGGCGCGCACGATGGAAGACCTAACGGCAGCCCTGCGTCAGGCGATAACCGACCAGATGGAACACGGGAAAACCACGCTGATCGAGGCCATGATCAATCAGGGACTTGGCGAACCATTCCGCCGTGACGCCATGAAGAAACCGGTTCAGGTGGCCGGCATCAACGCTGCCGACATGCGTTCGCAAACCCTTTGAAAGGCGCGTGAACCCATCGCCGGCCGACATGCGCTGCGAGGGTGCGGGCAACCCTGCATCACAGAATGCGTGGCCATCAGGAATTCCAGTGCCGGTGAGGGAAAAAACTCTGCGAATTCGGATTTTCCGGGACAAGTGTTCGGCAAACCCGAAGCATTCAGAAAAGTGTCGCGAGGCCGGAAAATTCTGCCTAACGTGAGCGCCGAAAAGCATGAGGGATCACGATGACTCGCCATCAGCCCGAACTCGACACGTCCCCGCAAGTCTCGGACGAGGTGCGCAAGACGACGTGCTACATGTGCGCCTGCCGCTGCGGCATCGACGTGCACATGAAGGAGGGCGAGGTCGCCTATATCGAGGGCAACCGCGACCATCCGGTGAACCGCGGCGTACTCTGCGCCAAGGGCTCGGCGGGAATCATGCAGCACAACGCACCGTCGCGCCTGCGCGCGCCGCTCAAGCGTGTGGGCCCCCGCGGATCAGGCGAGTTCCAGGAGATCGGCTGGGATGAGGCGCTGGAGATCGCGACCGGCTGGCTCGCCCCGATCCGAAAGGAGGCCCCGGAGAAACTGGCCTTCTTTACCGGGAGGGACCAGTCCCAGAGCTTCACCAGCTTCTGGGCACAGAATTTCGGCACGCCGAATTACGCCGCTCATGGCGGTTTCTGTTCGGTCAACATGGCAGCGGCGGGCATCTACACGATCGGCGGGGCGTTCTGGGAGTTCGGACAACCCGACTGGGAACGCACGAAGCTGTTCATGATCTTTGGCATTGCAGAAGACCACGACAGCAACCCGATCAAGATGGGGCTCGGCCGCCTCAAGGAACGCGGCGTGCCTGTGATCGGTGTCAACCCGATCCGCACCGGTTACAACGCGATCGCCGATGACTGGATCGGGATCACCCCCGGAACGGACGGGCTGTTCATACTGTCGCTCGTCCATGAACTGTTGCGGGCGGGCCGGATCGATCTCGACTACCTCTCGCGTTATACCAACGCGCCGGTTCTGGTGAATGGCGACACGTCGTCGTCCGAACACGGGTTGCTGCTTCGGGACGAGCATGGAAAATTCCTGGTGATCGACCGCACCACCGGCAAGCCGACCCCCTTTGATCAGCCCGGGGTACGCCCCGATCTGCATGCCACCTATCGCCATGCAGGCGTGACACACAGGCCGGTGTTGCACCTGCTGGCCGAACGTTACCTTGATCCGCAATACGCGCCCGAGGCGGTCGCCGAAAAATGCGGCATAAAAGCAGACAAGATCCGCCGTATCGCCGCCGAACTGGCGCGTGTCGCTTTCGAAGAGGAAATCACGCTTGATCGTGAATGGACCGATTTCCGCGGCGAAACCCACAGCACCATGACCGGCCGCCCGGTCAGTTTCCATGCCATGCGCGGAATCTCCGCCCATTCCAACGGATTCCAGACCTGCAGGGCGCTGCACATGCTCCAGATCCTGCTCGGCTCGGTCGAGGTACCCGGCGGCTTCCGCTTCAAGCCCCCTTATCCCAAACCGGTGCACGCTCATCCGACCCCCCATTGCCATTCCCGGCCCGACTGCCCCCTTGACGGCCCCCACCTGGGTTTTCCGCGCGGCCCGGAAGACCTGGCGCTCAAGGAGGACGGCAGTCCGGCACGCATCGACAAGGCGTTCACCTGGGAAAACCCGATGTCGGCGCACGGGCTGATGCACATGGTCATCTCCAACGCCCATGCGGGTGATCCCTACAAGATCGACACGCTTTTCATGTACATGGCCAACATGTCGTGGAATTCCTCCATGAACACGGGCGGCGTGATGGAGATGCTGACCGACGCCGATGAGAATGGCGAGTATGTCATCCCGCGGATTATCTATTCGGATGCCTACAGTTCGGAAATGGTGGCCTATGCCGACCTGGTGCTGCCGGACACCACATACCTGGAACGGCACGACTGCATCTCGCTTCTTGATCGCCCGATTTCCGAGGCCGATGCGGCGGCAGACGCGATTCGCTGGCCCGTGGTGGAGCCGGAGCGCCCCGGTCACCACGGCGTGCGCGGATTTCAGTCGGTGCTTTGCGATCTGGGCGCCCGCCTGGGCCTGCCCGGCTTCGTCAACCAAGACGGCACTGCCATCTACGAAGATTACGCCGATTACATCACCAACCACGAACGCAAACCCGGCATCGGTCCGCTTGCCGGCTGGCGCACCGGAAAGGCCGGGCTTACACACGGGCGCGGCGCCCCCAATGCGGCACAGCTGAAAACTTACATCGAGAATGGCGGCTTCTTCGTCTCGCACATTCCCGAAAACGCGGCCTACATGAAGCCCTGGAACATGGCCTATCAGGACTGGGCGGTGGCGCTAGGGCTGTTCGAGACCCCTCAACCCTATATCTTCGATCTCTACGCCGAACCCTTGCGCCGTTTCCAGCTTGCTGCCGAAGGCCACGGCGCGCGCCAGCCGCCCGATCATCTGCGCGACCGGATAAAAGCCTCGCTGGATCCACTGCCGATCTGGTATCCGCCACTCGAGGACAACGCCACCGATACCGGGCAATATCCCGTCCACGCCCTGACCCAGCGACCGATGGCCATGTACCATTCCTGGGGCACGCAAAATGCCTGGCTGCGACAGATCCACGGGGAAAACCCGCTCTACCTGCCCACCAGGCTCTGGAAGGAGCATGGTTTCGCCGAAGGGGATTGGGCCCGCGTGACCTCGCCGCATGGCGAAATCACGGTGCCGGTGGCACACATGGCGGCCCTGAATGAAAACACTGTCTGGACATGGAACGCCATTGGCAAGCGCAAGGGTGCCTGGGCCCTCGCCCGGGATGCGCCCGAAGCCACCAAGGGGTTCCTGCTCAACCACCTCATCCATGAACTGCTGCCCGAACGCGGCGACGGCCTTCGCTGGTCCAATTCGGACCCCGTCACCGGTCAGGCCGCCTGGTTCGACCTGCGCGTGCGAATCGAGAAGACTACCGCCCCGGGAGAAGCGCAGCCTGCCTTCGCAGCGATGCAATCACCGGTGGCGAAAGGTCCCGCTCAGCTGAAATGGAAGGTGAATGAATGACACTCGATCTTCATCTGGCTCCAAGTACCTCGGGGTCTGGGGCAGCGCCCCAGTCTCTCCCTCAACACCTGTACGGGGCTGAAAAATGACAAGCTTGCCTGCCTCCGCCGAGCGCAAACTCGGGCTCGTGATCGACCTCGACACCTGCGTCGGCTGCCATGCCTGCGTCGTCGCCTGCAAGGGCTGGAATACCGAGGCATATGGTGCGCCGCTTTCCGATCAGGATCCGTATGGCGCCGATCCCTCCGGCACCTTTCTCAACCGCGTGCACAGCTACGAGGTGCAACCCGAGGACGGCGCGGCGCAGCTTGTCCATTTCCCGAAGTCCTGCCTGCATTGCGAGGACGCCCCCTGCGTCACGGTATGCCCGACCGGAGCCAGCTACAAACGTGCCGAAGACGGCATCGTGCTGGTCGATGAAAGCGCCTGCATCGGTTGCGGCCTCTGTGCATGGGCCTGTCCTTATGGCGCCCGCGAAATGGACGCCGCCGAGGGGGTGATGAAGAAATGCACCCTCTGCGTGGACAGGATCTACAACGACAATCTCCCCGAACAGGACCGGGTGCCCGCCTGCGTGCGCACCTGCCCCGCGGGGGCGCGCCATTTCGGAGATCTGGGTGATCCCGAAAGCGACGTCAGCCGTCTTGTCGCGGCCCGCGGCGGCATGGATCTGATGCCTGAACAGGGCACCAGACCGGTCAACCAGTACCTTCCACCACGCCCCCGCGACCAGCTCGATCAGATGGAAGAGTCCGCTCCCCGGCTCGATCCGGTGATCGAGGAGCCGGGCGGCTTTCTCGGCTGGCTTGACCGCGCGCTGGAGAAGCTCTGATGCATCCTGCGCCTTCGGTCATCGCCTTCACCACGCTTTCGGGGATCGGTTTCGGCCTGCTCGCCTGGCTCGGGCTCGGCCTGCCACCGGTCACCGGGGGCAGCGCCTTCGCCTTCTTCACGATCGCCTACCTGCTCGCGGCCGGTGGATTGGTGGCCTCGACCTTCCATCTCGGTCATCCCGAGAGGGCGCTGCTGGCCTTCACGCAGTGGCGCACCAGCTGGCTCTCGCGTGAGGCCTGGGCGTCGGTCGCCGCTCTTCTCGTGATGGCCGTCTGCGGCGCCGGCGCGGTGTTTTTCGACACCCGCATTCCGGCCCTTGGCTGGATCGGTTCGGCGCTCTGCATTCTCACCGTCTGGGCCACCTCGATGATCTACGCGCAGCTTGCCACCGTACCGCGCTGGAACACGCCGCTCACGCCGGTGCTGTTTCTGTCTCTGGCGGCGGCCGGCGGGGCGCTTCTGGCGGGTCAGCCGGATTTCGCGCTGGTGCTGTTGCCGCTCTCGGGAGTGGTGCAGGTGATCTGGTGGGTCCGCGGTGACCGGGCGCTGGCCGACAGCGGAACCGACATGGCCAGTGCCACCGGCCTGGGAGGAACCGGCCGAGTGCGCGCCTTCGAGCCGCCTCATACGGGTCCGAATTACCTGATGCGCGAAATGGTGTTCCGCATCGGGCGCAAGCACGCGCTGAAACTGCGTACGCTTGCGCTGCTGCTTGGATACGTGCTGCCGTGTCTGCTTTTGCTCATCCCGTTCTCCCATGTCTTCGCGGCCCTTGCCGTTGGGTCGCATCTGGGCGGAGTGGCGGCGTCGCGCTGGCTTTTCTTTGCCGAGGCCGAACATGTGGTGGGCTTGTATTACGGCAAGAACTGACGCTGCGTCCGTCCGGCCTGAGGGTGGGGTCACGAGACGGGCACGCAACGGCTTTCCCAACGCGACTCCGCGGCTCCACCCTCAGCCCCAGCCGTCGGTCCAGTCATCCACCGCCGGCTGGATCCGGTTCTCGCGAAACCGGATCCAGCGTACACGCACCGCCCAGTAGACGGCGGCAAGCAGCGTGAGAACAAGAATGTTGAACCAGGGAATCACCCGGGCATCCGGCCCCTGCACCTGCCACAGGGACACGGCATTGGGATAGATCGAGATGAATTCATTGCGCCACCCGTAATGACGGATCATGACCCATTGCGCATTCGCGGCCGATTTTTTCGAGATCAGGTCCGACGCCTCGGCCTGAAGGTTCGAGGTGTCGAACTTGAAATAGGGTGGCCAGCCCCAGCCGGTATCTTCGTTGCGATAGATCATCGGCGCGCCATCTGCCTGGAATGTCTGAATGAAAAACACGTCGCGGTTGGGTTGGCCGGGATCATCTCCGGTCGAGGCATTCGACCAGAACAGCGCGTTCTCACCCGGATCGACCCGCTTTTCATAGGTATCCGTGATGCGAACGACGTCATGCTGCGGCAGTGTGTAATGCAGGAACGCCAGAACCAGAAGCCAGAAGATACCCCGCAAAACCCATTTGACGTAAATCATGCCCGCCCCTTTCAGAGGAAATTCGAAATGTAGATGACGGCGACCATCACAGCCACCGGAATGACATAGACCAGAACGACCAGCCTGCGTCGCACCGGCCCGTCCTGCCGCTCCAGCCCTTGACGGACATATGTTTCCATATCGCCGATACCACCACTGTCGCGCCACTCCTTTCTCAGGCGTCCGGCACGTACCGACCGGGACCAGAGAAAGGCAATGACATAAACAGCCGTCAGGAAGACGAAACCGAAGATCACGATCCGAACAAATGCTGCCATCCGTATCTCCCTTGCTCATCATCCGCCAGGGATGGCATCAAGATGGCGGATACCTTGACGACCCTGCCCCGTCGCCGCGCCAATTGTCCAGTGCAGCGGTTGCCGCGGCTTGCAAAACCCGCACCGGCGGGTAACATCCCACATGTCCGAGATTACGGCCTCCGGGCTTCATCGTGGCCGGTGCGGAATGCATGGCCACCATTTTCGGCACCCGGGCACATCACGATCCGGCCTGCGAAACGGAGAATCCTTCATGCGTACATTTTTCATCATACCCGCCCTGATTGCCGGGCTCGCCTCGCCAGCCGGCGCCGACGAGGTCACCGACACCCTGCAAAGCGCACTCGATGCCTACGAGGACGGCGACATGCAATACGCGATCGAGGAGCTGGATTATGCCAAGCAGCTCATGATGGCCATGAAGACTGACGCCCTGGTGGAATTCCTGCCCCCGGCCCCCGAAGGGTGGTCACGCAGCGTCAACAGGGAAATGAACGCCGGGCTCGCGATGATGGGCGGCGGTGTCGGTGCCGAGGCCGAATACACCAAAGACGGCACCAGTTTCACCATTACCCTGATGGCCGACAACCCGATGGTCGGGGCGATGGCAGGCATGATCGGCAACGCCGCGATGATGGGCGCCAAGGTCGAACGCGTCGGCCGCGAGAAATTCATGGTCAAGGATGGCGAGGTGACCGGCCTTGTCGACAATCGCATCATGGTCAAGGGTGCAGGCGACACTACCGACATTATCCTCGACGCTCTCGGAACCATGGACTTCCGCGAGCTGGGCCGTTTCGGAAGCTGACGCCCCGGCCTGCGAATCCGGCAAGCACGGCCTTGGGAAGCCGCTCTTCCTCACTGCGTTGAGGCTTGCCGTGCACGGCACGGGCACGCAAATGGCCAAAATGGGACGTGCCCGCGCCGCAAAGGCTTTCTTGCGCCGGCGCTTCACTTCACCCGACGATATTGAAGTCCGGGCCATATGGATAGCCTGTGATGTTCTCGCTGCCGTCTTCCGTGATCAGCAGAATGTCGTGTTCGCGGTATCCGCCCGCTCCCGGCTGCCCTTGGGGGATGGTCAGCATCGGCTCCATCGAGATCACCATGCCCGGTTGCAGCACGGTATCGATATCCTCACGCAGTTCCAGCCCCGCCTCCCGGCCGTAATAGTGGCTTAGAATACCGAAGGAATGGCCGTATCCGAATGTCCTGTATTGCAACAGATCCCGCTCCGCGAGGAAATCGTTGATGGCACATGTGACGTCGGCACAACTCGCACCTGGTTTCAGCAGCGACATGCCGAATTCATGCGCATCGACGTTCGCATTCCAGATGGATCGGCTGGCCTGATCCACGTCACCGACGAACATGGTGCGCTCAAGGGCCGTGTAATAGCCCGAGATCATCGGAAAGGTGTTGAGGCTCAGGATATCGCCTCGGTGCAGCTTGCGGCTGGTAACGGGGTTGTGGGCGCCATCCGTGTTGAGCCCCGACTGGAACCAGACCCACGTATCGCGATATTCGGCCTCGGGAAAGCTGCGGGCGATCTCCAGTTCCATCGCATCCCGGCCGGTCATGGCCACGTCGATCTCACGCGTGCCGTCCTTCACCGCATCACGAATCGCGTAACCACCCACGTCGGCGATCCGCGCGCCTTCACGTATCAGGGCGATCTCGGCGGGGGATTTTTGCATGCGCTGCCGCATGGAGGCCGGCGCCATATCGACCATTGTCAACGGCTTGAGGAAATCCTCCATCCGGTCGCGGCCGGACAGGGTCAGGTGATCCCCTTCATAGCCCACAACCGTGTTCTCGCCCGTCACGGAACGGACTGCGCGCCAGAAGTTGTCGCGCCTCCAGTCTGTGTAGGTGATGTTGTCGCCGTAAGATCGGCGCCATGGCTGACCGGCGTCGATACCCGCTGAAATCGTCACGCATTCCGATGAGGTGACCACCAGCCCGTATTGGCGCCCGAATGCGCAATAAAGGAATCCGCTGTAATAGGCCACGGCATGCATCGACGTGAACACCACCGCGTCGGCACCGGCCTCGTCTAGGCGCCGGCGCAATTCTCTCAGGCGCGCCTCGTATTCGATTTCGGCAAAGGGCAGCCCGGCCTTTTCGCCATTGTGGAAACGGTACATGTCAGGACGTGCAGTCATCTTGACCCTCCTCTTCAAGGAAAGATCCCGGCGTTCAGGACTGTTTGGATATTCACGGCCGTTTCCTGTCCGGAACCAGGGCGACGCCATCGCCCGCGGCCCCGCCTTTCCTTGCCGATTCTGAACGTTCTGGCAAGATGCGACCTGACTCGCCGAAAGGATTGAAACCATGAATGCCCGCCCCGGCCCCTTGAACCTGATCACCGACGTACCGGGCCTGAGCGTCGGCAACGCGAGCGACGGTTGTTTGAAATCCGGCACCACCGTACTGATCGGCGACACCCCGTTCACGGCCGGAGTTCATGTGATGGGCGGTGCGCCCGGCAGTCGTGAAACCGATCTGCTGGCGCCAGACAAGACGGTGGGTGAGGTTGACGCGCTGGTTCTTTCCGGGGGATCCGCCTTCGGACTCGATGCTGCGTCATCCGTGGCCGACACTCTGAGAGGGCAGGGGCGCGGATTTGTCGTCGGGGATCAGAATGTGCCCATCGTGCCGGGGGCGATTCTTTTCGATCTGGTCAATGGCGGAGACAAGGCGTGGCCCGAGAATCCGTACCGGAAGCTCGGCCATGCGGCGCTTGATGCGGCATCCGGGGATTTCACCTTGGGTTCAGTCGGAGCAGGGACAGGCGCCACAACGGCGACCCACAAAGGGGGCCTCGGCTCCGCTTCGCTCGTTCTGCCTTCCGGTCATCACGTCGGAGCGCTGGTTGCAGTCAATGCACTGGGTTCGGCAACGGTGGGAGCCGGCCCTCATTTCTGGGCTGCGCCATTTGAAATCGAGGCCGAATTCGGCGGCTTGGGTCCTGCCCGCTCCTTTCCTGACATGGCGATGCCGCTGACAAAGCTCGCGGCTCACGCCAACACGACGATCGGTATCGTCGCCACCGACGCCACCCTGACCAAACCGCAATGCACAAGGTTTGCAACCGCCGCCCATGACGGGCTCGCGCGCGCGCTGGTTCCAGCCCATACGCCAATGGACGGGGATCTGATCTTCGGCGCCGCGACAGGCCGCATGCCACTTGCAGAACCGCTCTTTGATACGATGGCTCTCGGTCATGCGGGAGCCGTCTGCATGGCGAGGGCGATCGCGCGGGCAGTGTTCGAGGCCGTTGCGGCACAGGGTGATACACGACCCTGCTGGGCAGATCAGCATGGCGGAAAGACTTGACGGGTCACACGGATCAACCGCAGAGCGTTGTGCAGAGCTCGCTTTTCGGTTCGGCCAGGGCGTCTATGACATCGAAATGGTGGCGCCCTTCCGCAACCTTCAACCCGCAGCCCCAGGCCTGCGCCAGCCACTGCGCCTGATCCAGAAACACCGGCCGCTCTTCCCCGCCGACCCAGACTGTCACGGGGACATTTCTGGGCGCCATCAGGACCGGACTTTCGGCTTCAGCCATGCCGATATCCATGCGGAATTGATCGTTCATCGACGTCTTGAGCAATGGGCGCAGGTCTGCCACCGGGGAAATGGGGACAACCTGCTGCAAACGCGTGCCCACATCCTCGGGCAGGACACCGTCAACGCACATCCGCGCCACCAGATGCCCGCCTGCCGAATGTCCAGTCAGCACCAGCGGCCCGTTTACCCTTGCCGCCGCCGAAGTGACCGCCTGCGCGATCTGCCGCGTGATTTCGCAAATGCGCACATCCGGGCACAGATCATAGGACGGCATCGCCACCGCCCATCCCCGCGCCAGCGCCCCGGCCGCAAGGTGGGACCAGTAGCTGCGATCGAACCGGAGCCAGTAACCACCGTGGACGAATACGCACAATCCCTTCGCCGGACCTTCGGTCCGGAAGAGATCGAACACCTGCCGCGCACCCTTGCCGTATGGAATCCCCGTTTCGGCGCGCCCCCGGGCTTCCAGTGCGGCCCGAAAGGCGGACGCGTCCGACATCCACCGCGACGGATACTTTGCCGCGCCGGGTATGTGGGCGGCATTGGCATATGCGTCATCCAGTTCCATTGTACTTCCGGCCTGTCACTCCGCCCCAGCCTACCCTAGAATGCGACGGTAACGCGAGATGAAAACCTGAGAGGTACACAATGGCCACGACCGATCTGAAATCGCTGCTGAACGACCCGAGCCTTCTGGCCGAGCAGGCCTACGTGGCCGGCGAATGGACGGATGGAGACGAGGGCACTTTCGAGGTGACCAACCCCGCCCGCGGCGACGTGATCGCCAATGTCGCCGACTTGAGCCGCGGCCAGGTCGCCCGGGCCATCGCAGAGGCAGAAAAGGCACAGAAGGAATGGAGGCAATGGACCGGCAAGGAACGCGCGCAAGTGCTGCGCAAATGGTTCGACCTGATGATGGAAAATCAGGAAGACCTCGGCATCATCCTGACCGCCGAACAGGGCAAGCCGCTGGCCGAGGCCAAGGGTGAAATCGCCTACGGTGCCAGTTTCGTGGAATTCTTCGCCGAGGAGGCCAAACGCGTCTACGGCGAAACCATACCCGGCCATCAACGTGACAAGCGGATCACCGTGATCAAGCAGCCGATCGGTGTTGCGGCCTCGATCACCCCCTGGAACTTTCCCAATGCGATGATCACCCGCAAGGCCGGCCCGGCCCTTGCCGCCGGCTGCGCTTTCGTGGGGCGCCCTGCGGCGGAAACGCCACTGTCTGCCACGGTTCTTGGCGTGCTGGCCGAACGCGCGGGCATACCCCGTGGCGTGTTCAGCGTCGTCACGTCCTCCCGAGCCTCCGAGATCGGCAAGGAATTCTGCGAAAATCCTGCGGTGCGCAAGCTTACCTTCACCGGCAGCACCGAAGTCGGCCGCATCCTCCTGAGACAAGCTGCCGACAGCGTCATGAAATGTTCCATGGAACTTGGCGGGAATGCGCCGTTCATCGTCTTCGACGACGCCGATCTGGACGCGGCGGTGGAAGGCGCGATCATGTGCAAGTTTCGCAACAACGGTCAGACCTGCGTGTGTGCCAACCGCATTTACGTGCAGGACGGAGTGTACGACGACTTCGCGGCGCGACTCAAAGAGGCGGTGACCAAGCTGAAAATGGGGGACGGGCTTGAGGATGGCGTGGCCCTCGGCCCGCTTATCAACGCCGACGCGATCGAGAAAGTGCGCGAGCACGTGGCCGATGCCACCGCCAAGGGCGCCAAGGTCATCATGGGCGATGGCAAATCCGTCGAGGGGCCGGGGTATTTCTACCCGCCGACGATCGTCACCGAGGCCACGCAGGAGATGGCTTTTGCCACGGACGAAACCTTCGGTCCGCTGGCCCCGCTCTTTCGCTTCAAGGACGAGGATGACGTGATCGAGATGGCAAACGACACGATATTCGGCCTTGCCTCGTACTTCTACGCCAAGGATCTCAGCCGCGTCACCAAGGTAGCCGAGGCACTCGAATACGGAATCGTCGGCGTGAACACCGGGATCATCTCGACAGAGGTCGCCCCGTTCGGCGGCGTGAAGCAATCAGGTCTGGGGCGCGAAGGCAGCCATCACGGCATCGAAGAGTTTCTGGAGATGAAATACATCTGCACAAGCGTCTGATCCCACCCTGCCCCCGGACAGGGCACCGCGGCAGACCACTCCGCCGGCTTCGTCGGCGGAGTGCCGAGTGCTGAAACAGATTGCGGCATGTCGATGCGCGGCACAGGCCCTTTAACGATGGGACCGGCCGGGGCTTTGCCGGCCGGGAAAAGGGTGCTTGGCGGATGTCGCCTGCCGGTCACGGACTTCGAAAGCCCGTGACCCGATTTTCAGCCGTTGCGCGGTTCAGTTCACCGCCTTGGCATCGACTACATCCTTGTCGGTGCTCGTGCCTCCGCTGCTGATCTCGATCTGGCGGGGCTTCAGGGCTTCGGGCACTTCGCGCACCAGTTCTATGTGCAGCATACCATCAGCATGGGTCGCACCCGTTACGCGTACATGATCGGCAAGCTGGAACTTGCGCTCAAAAGCCCGCGTCGCGATACCGCGATGCAGGTAGGTCCGCTGATCATCGTCTTCGGCCTTGCGGGCGGAAACGATCAGGGCGCCTTCCTTGACCTCGACGGACAGGTCATTTTCCGAGAACCCGGCAACCGCGATCGAAATGCGGTAGGAGTCATCGTCCGTCTTCTCGATGTTGTAGGGTGGATAGGTCGGCTGGCTGACATCGCTGGACAGAACGCGATCCATCATTTCAGCGATCTGGTCAAAACCGACGGTTGCCCGATAGAGCGGGGCAAGATCAAAGTTTCGCATGGGTTATCCTCCTTTGAGCGATACCTGTGAAGTTGCCTTCCCTTTGCGGGACAGGCACGAACGGCAAGGCCCCGGTCCGGGCGCCCTGCGAGGATGATATGGGAAATCGCAAAAGTCTTTTCAATACTGCCGGTTTTCCGGATCCGGCCCGCCGCCGCCCGGTCAGGGCTTGGCGAATTTGGCACCTATATCGCGACGCTCACCCACGCCCGACGTTTTCGGCGGCGGCGCCTGGAACACCCCTTGCCCCGAGGCGAGCTGTGCCTTGAGAATCTGCAACGGCTTTTCCAGTTGCGTACCGAGGGATACCTTGCGCCCGTCCACCTCGGCCATCCCGGACACCACGGATACCACCCTCGGACGGCCCGTCTCGAATGTGAAGATCGGCGCGCCGGAGGAACCGAAATCGACATCGCAGGACATCACCAGAACACCGCGATGCTGTGTCATCACATCACACATCTCCTCCAGCGACGGGGCTTCGTACCGGCCTTTGCCGTAGCTGACGATACCGATCCTCTGCCCCTCGCGCGGGCGCTGGTCGGTCGGGAAAGGCCGCACGCGTGTGTTCCTGATCGGGTGATGAAGTTCAAGTAGCGCCACATCGTTGCGTACCCGATCCGCGATGATGTTGTGGCTGAACTCATAGTCCGGATGCACCACGGCGCGGCGGATCCAGCGATAGGCCGAGGCCCGTCCGTTTCGCCAACCCGCAAGAAACTCGATGCGCGCGGGATCCACACGCTGCTTCGTGGTCCTGTCGAACAGGCAATGCGCGGCTGTAAGTACAAGATCGGGCTCGATAAGCGCGCCGGTACACAGCTCCCTGCCATCCAGGTCCAGCCTGCCAACCGCCTCCCAGCCACGATTCTCATCACCCGTGTTCAGCCGCCGAAGGCCGGAGCCATCCGCCGCCACCGGCGAAGCAACGGTCAGGACCGCGACAAGAAACAGGAAAACACGCCGCATAGGAGACCCCGCATGCAAGAAACTCTGTCCGCTTCGGTAACCCCATTATAAGGCAGAATTTGGGCATGCGGGCCGCAGAGCGAGCGAAGAGGGTTCAAGCTGCATGAACCGCTGCCAGGGCTGGTGGGCGCGGGCCTCCGGTTGCCCAATCCAGCAGTTCGACCGTGTGCACAACCGGCACTCTTGTGCCCCCGCCGATCTGCATCATGCAGCCGATATTGCCGGCGGCAATGACATCGGGGGTCCTGGCCTCCAAGCTGCGCACCTTCCGATCCTTGAGTTGCTTCGAGATCGTGGGCTGCATCAGGTTGTAGGTGCCGGCAGAACCGCAGCAAAGGTGGCTGTCCGCCGGCTCCACAACAGTGAAGCCGGCACGCTTCAGCAAGTCCTTCGGAAAGGTCTTGATTTGTTGACCATGCTGTAGCGAACAAGCCGCGTGATAGGCCACGGTCATGTCCCGGGGGGCACTTTCGGGTAGATTGAGGCTGACGAGCAACTCGCTGACATCCATAGCGATATCCGATACGCGCGCGGCATCCTTCGCCAGCGTTTCGTGTCGAAACATGTGCCCGTAATCCTTCACGGTCGTGCCGCAGCCTGAGGTGTTGATCACCACCGCATCGAGGCCCGCGCCATCCATCTCGGCGGTCCAGGCACGGATGTTCCTTGCCGCTGTGGTGTGGCTTTCGGCGGTCTTGCCCATGTGGTGCGTCAGCGCGCCGCAGCATCCCGCCCCGTCGGCGACGACCACCTCGCAACCCAACCGCGTCAGCAGGCGGATTGTGGCATCGTTGATGTCGGTATTCAGTGCCCTCTGTGCGCAACCGGTCATCAGCGCCACCCGGCGGCGCCTGTCGCCCTGTGCCGGAAACGTCTGTGGATCGTCATTGCGGCTGACTGGCGGAACCTGCCTCGGCGCCATTTCGAGCATGGCACGCAAACGCTCATCCGGCATCAGGAAAGCAAAGGGCCGGCCGATCCGTGCCCCCAGAAGGGCAAGCCTGAACCTGGTGGGATGGGGCAGGATACGTGCCAGGATCCAGCGCAAGGCACGATCCCCCACAGGCCGCCGGTAGCGTTTTTCAATGTATTCGCGGGCATGATCCACCAGGTGCATGTAATGTACACCAGAGGGACATGTCGTCATGCAGGCGAGGCAACTCAGGCAACGGTCAATGTGCCGGACGGTCTTTTCGTCCGGATCACGATCCTTTTCCAGCATGTCCTTCATCAGGTAGATGCGGCCGCGCGGACTGTCGAGTTCGTCGCCCAGAACCTGGTAGGTCGGACAGGTTGCGGTGCAGAAGCCACAGTGAACACAGGCCCTCAGGATTTCATTACTGCGCGCGGTGGCGGGATCCTGTAGCTGCTTTTCGGTAAAGTCGGTGCGCATCGTGTTATCCCATCAACCCCGGATTGAGTATGCCGCGCGGATCGAACTGCGCGCGGAGGCCCGCCGAAAGCACGGCCAGCGGTTCGGGTTCGGGTTGAAACGCCCCACCCGTGCTATCCCCGCGCACAAGCGTTGCGTGCCCGCCCTTTTCGGATACCGCGAACCTGATCGCACCAGCGCCCGTGCCTTCCGGCACAACAAGCCAGACAAGCCCGCCACCCCAATCATATACCGCTTCGGCGCCATCGACCTGTGCCACGATACCGGGCGCATCGCCGGGCTTGACCGACAGGCGCCAGACATCGCCGGCCCGGTCATGGAAAGGCCCTACGTCCCGAATGTAGGTCCATCCCGCACGCGCCAGTTCGGGATCTGTCTCGGTTGTGACCTCCGCGAACGCACCAATCCGTTTGCCGAGTTCGGAAAGGCGGTAAGCGACAGAGGTCTCGGAACCTTCCAGGCGAATCATCGTAACCGGGTGCCCGTCCATGCCTCTTTGCAGATGCGCGGCGCCCGTCACCTCGTAAGGCGAACCGAGTGCCTGCGACAGTGCGCGAACGGCCGTAACGTCGTCGAGCCCCTCCATCAGCAATACGCCTGTGCTCCGCGATGACGGCAGCACCTTCAGCGACAGTTCGGTAATGACGCCAAGTGTACCGTGGCTTCCGGCCATAAGCTTGACCAGATCATAGCCGGTAACGTTCTTCATCACCCGGCCACCATTCGAGATCATGCGGCCCTGGCCATCGGAAAAACGCACCCCGAGCAGAAAATCACGCGCCGCGCCGCATTGGATCCGGCGCGGACCGGAGACATTGGCGGCGAAAACACCGCCGATTGTCGGAGTGCCCGCGGTGCCCAGAAGGCCGCGGTGGTCCATCGGCTCGAATGCAAGGCGCTGGCCCGCGGCCTTCAGCGCCGCCTCGACATCTGCAACGGGTGTGCCTGCCCTGGCCACGAGGGTCAGCGCACCGGGTTCGTAGTGCACGATCCCGTTGAGCGCACTGGTGGAAAGCTCCTCACCATCCACGGGCCTGCCAATCGGCCGGGTGCCGCCGCCCGTGACATGCAGCGGGCCATCGGCGTCACGGATGATCTCGGCAAGCTCTTCTTCGGTTCCGGGTTTCAAGCGTTTCACCATGCTGGACTCAGGAGGTAGGGTTTATCCGCGACCTTGCTTACTCTGCGGCGATGCGGCGGCCCGCGCTGTCGTCAAGCGGGAATACCTTGGCCGGGTTCAACAGCCACTCGGGGTCGAACACGTCCTTGACGGCCATCTGCATTTCCAGATCCTGCGGGGCGAACTGGCTGCGCATGAGGTCGCGCTTTTCCACCCCCACGCCATGCTCTCCGGTCAGGCATCCGCCGACCTCAACACAAAGCTTGAGGATTTCAGCACCAAGCGCCTCGCACCGCTCAAGATCACCGGGTTTGTTGGCGTCGAAGAGGATCAGCGGATGCATGTTCCCGTCTCCCGCGTGGAAGACATTGGCAACGTCGAGGCCGAATTCATCCGACATCTCGGCGATGCGGCGCAGCACAAGGGGCAGTTGGCTGACCGGGATGGTGCCGTCCAGACACATGTAGTCATTGATCTGCCCCATCGCCCCGAATGCCGACTTGCGGCCCAGCCAGATACGGGCGCTTTCCTCCGCGGAGGCGCTTTGTCTGAGTTCAACGGGATCGTGGCGCCGGGCAATTTTCGAAATGATTTCCAATTGTTCGTCGATCTCTTCGTCGCTGCCTTCGACCTCGACGATCAACAGCGCCTCGCAATCGGGATAGCCGGCGCCGGCGAAATCCTCGGTCGCACGGATGCAGGGGCGATCCATGAATTCGATCGCGACGGGCAGAACGCCGGCCCGGATGATGTCGGACACGCATTGTCCGGCCGTCTCATTGCTGTCGAAACCGATCAGCACGGGGCGCGCACCCTCGGGCTTGTGCAGGATGCGCAGGGTCGCTTCGGTGACGACCCCGAGTTGCCCTTCAGACCCGCAGATCAACCCGAGAATATCAAGACCTTGCGCGTCCAGATGCGCCCCGCCGATCCGGGTAACCGTTCCATCCATCAGGACCATCGTGACGCCCATGAGGTTGTTGGTGGTCACACCGTATTTCAGGCAATGGGCTCCACCGGAGTTCATCGCGATGTTGCCGGCGATGGCACATGCGAGCTGACTGGACGGATCGGGCGCATAAAAGAAACCGGCCTCCTCCACGGCACCGGAAACCGACAGGTTCGTGCGCCCCGATTGCACCCGGATAAAGCGGTTTTCATAATCTGTTTCAATGACTTCGTTGAGTCTTGCCACCCCGAGAATCACGCTGTCTGCATTGGGCAGGGCGCCGCCGGCAAGTGAGGTTCCGGCCCCGCGTGGGACAACCGGCACACCCAGCTCGTGGCAGACGCGCAACGCCGCGGAAACCTCCTCGGTCGAGGCTGGCAGAACAACGGCAAGGGGCGGACACTTGTAGGCTGTGAGGGCATCGCATTCATAAGCGCGTGTTTCCACGACGTCGGAAATGACCGCGTCCTTTGGCATAACCGCTTGCAGCCGCCTTATTATTTCGTCCTTTCGGGCAAGGACGTCCGGATTTGGCCGGGGCATTTCCATTATGTGCCTCCTTTATTTGGTAAAAAAATATAACCAATTTTGCGTCCGGGCAAGAAAAACCCGCTGACGTATCGCCGCAGGGGCAAACGTGGCATCCCGGCAACGCCAGGGCCGTTACACACAGACGTGACCAACACGCGTTCATAGAAAGGTTATCATCGCCCCATGAGATTGAATCCCGCGATCCTGTTCTGTTTCGGCCTTGCAACACCTTCCTTTGCGGAAGGGCCCGAAATCGTTGATGTAAACGTCGAGAAGGCCAGCATGGGCTGGCGCTTCGAGGTGACTATCGAACATCCCGACACGGGCTGGGATCATTATGCCGACGGCTGGGAAGTGCTTGATTCGGAAGGCAACCAACTGGGCCTGCGCGTGTTGCATCATCCCCATGTGGACGAACAGCCTTTCACCCGATCCCTGAGCAGCGTCACGGTGCCGGACGGTACGCGCACGGTATATGTCCGGGCGCGATGTTCGGTTGACGGCTGGGACGGGGAGGCCGTGCCGGTGGACTTGCCGTTTTGAACAGGGTTTTTGAAGAGAAATCCAAGGCCGTCACCGTCCCTGTGTTCAGACTGTTCAGAACCCACGCTCAACTGCGACGCCCTTCGCGCAACCACCCACCCAGAATCAGACCCGAGGCAAGGATCAGGACCGCCCATTCCGGCAGCAGCGGTGTCTGCGACACACTGAGGGTGCGATAGGCGTCACGCGGCGTGATGCCGATCCAGCCGCGCCCCGCTGCCGGGCGCCCGGCACTGACCTCGCGGATGCGTGGCAAGCCGTCGTCCAGAGCCTTGATCCCGCCGCCAGTCCCGTCGATCACCGGGGCGAGGATATCTCCGGAGGCAATGGTGCGTTCAAATTCCACGGGGGCCGCCGGGCCAAGGCCGATCACCGCCGAACGGTCGCCGTTCTCCAGACGGTAAAGCCCGATTTCAGGACCGTCATACAAAGCCTCGAACCGGCCCGGCCCGGCCTTTTCCAGTTCGCGGGTGACAGTTTCGCCCGAGGGCGTCGTGATGGTCACGGACCCGGCCTCGTCACCGAGCGTCCGGCGAATGATTCGCATCTGTTGGCCGGTGGCCTCGGCGCGCAGGGCCTCTTCCTCGAGTTCGGGCTCCTTCATCATCCAGTGGGCCAGCCGGCGCAGCAGTTCCAGTTGCGGCCCGCCGCCCTCGTATCCACGATTCCACAGCCACGCGTGATCGGAGGCCAGTAGTGCCACGCGCCCTTCCCCGACCCGGTCGAGCACCAGAAGCGGGCGGTCGTCCGCCCCGGTCATCACCGTGTCACCGGCGGTGCCTTCCAGCTCGATCTGACGCAGCCAGCGGCCCCATTCCCCCTCGTGCTGAGACGGAAGCCCGGCAGTCACGGGATGGCGGGCCCCAAGGTCCGTGACCGAAGGACGATACCCTTCCTCAAGAACCCGGGCCGTCGGGCGGGCGGGCACGATTGCTTCCACGGGAGAGCGAAAGATACTGTCGGCACTGGCAAAATCGGGACCGGCGGCAAACAGGACCGCACCGCCGGTGTCGACGTAATTGCGCACATTGTCCAGATAGATCCCGGGCAGGATGCCGCGACGCTTGTAACGGTCGAAGATGATCAGATCGAAATCGTTGATCTTTTCCAGGAACAGCTCCCGGGTGGGGAAAGCGATGAGGGAAAGTTCGCGCACCGGCACCCCATCCTGTTTCTCCGGCGGGCGCAGGATGGTGAAATGCACCAGATCAACGGAACTGTCGGATTTCAGAAGATTGCGCCATGTACGCGTGCCCGGATGCGGCTCGCCCGATACAAGAAGGACGCTGAGCCGGTCGCGCACGCCATTGATCTGAACCAGCGCGGTGTTGTTGCGATCGGTCAGTTCGCCCGGGGCCTCGGGGGTGGTGAACTGAAGCACGTTGCGCCCGCCATGCGGCAGGGTCAGGGGCAACTGCACCTCGCGGCCCACCGGAACGCTGAAGCGCTGCGGCGCGTCACCGTCGACGGAAATATCCAGCGGCACCTCGGTGGTGCCCTCGGGCGCGGCCCCGTCATCCGCAATCCTGAGCGTGAGCGTCACCTCCTCGCCCAGAATGGCGAAGGCCGGAGCGTTCTCGACGATCAACCGCCGGTCCCAATCTGTATCACGCCCGGTATGCAGCAAGTGCATCGGGGCCGGGACTCGCGGGGCGCGGTCGATGTCGTGAATCTGCCCGTCGGACAGCAGGATGGCACCGGCAACGCGGCCGCGCGGTTCCTCGGCCAGGGCCTCGGACAGGGCCGTCATCAGGCGGGTACCGCCATTGTCAGGCGCATCGGGCACGGTTATGCGGCGCAGCTCGGTATTTTCACGGGCTTCGATCCGGGCGGCCAGCCTGTCAGCATTGTCGGCGGTCGTGCGGGCCCGGTCGGCAAGCGACTGGCTGGCAGTTTCATCCTGGACCATGAGAACGATATCGCTGAGTGCTTCACGATCCTCTCGCTGATAGGCGGGGCCGGCAAGCGCGGCCAGCACCACGAGCGCCGCAAGTCCGCGCAAGGCCCAACCGGAAAGCCCGCGCCAGAGCGCCACACAGATTCCCGCCGCCGAAAGCAGAGACAGCGCGGCGATCAGCCACCAGGGCAGCAGGGGATCGAAGACGACGGATGCGGTCATTGGCCAAGCCTGTCGAGAAGGGCGGGCACATGCACCTGATCGGATTTGTAGTTGCCGGTCAGCACATGCATCACGAGGTTGACGCCGAAACGGTAGGCCAGTTCGCGCTGCCGTTCCCCGGCAAACCCCCGGCCCACCGGAAAGAGCGGATTGCCGCCTTCGTCCATTGCCCAGGCCGATGCCCAGTCATTGCCGCCGATCACAACCGGGGTCACGTTGTCATTGAGATCACGGAACGGCATGCCCTCGATCTTTTCGGCGTCAGGGGGCGCGGCCTCAACCCAGACCGGCCGCCCCGAGTGGCGGCCCGGAAAATCCTGAAGCAGATAGAATGTGCGGGTAAGGACATGGTCCTGCGGCACAGGTTCCAGCGGCGGAATGTCGAGCGGGCGCGCGAGCCTCTGCAGCCTTGCTCCGTTGGGCGAGGCGGCGCCGAAACCGGCCACGTTCGCGTCACGGGTGTCGAAAAGGATCATGCCGCCGGTGCGCAGGTATTCATTGAGCTTCGCGTAGGCGGGATCGGACGGGATCGGCTGATCCGGCGTCACCGGCCAGTAAAGCAGCGGGTAGAAAGCCAGTTCGTCGGTTTCGAGATCGACGCCGATCGGGGCGGCGGGCTCCACCGAGGTGCGGAAGAACAGGGTTTCGGAGAGTCCGACGAGGCCGGCACGCGCGATCTCGTCAAGCTGCTCGTCACCGGTGAGGACATGGGCCAGCACCACCTCCGAGGTGGCGCGGATCGCACGTTGGGCGGCCTCCCCGGATTGTGCCTGACCGGTTTGGGGCGTCAGCGTCAGGGCCATAGCCAGGCCGAGCGCCGCACGCGCCGGCCAGAGCCTTCCGGACAGGGCCAGGGAGGCAAGGATGTCGACCGTCAACAACCCGAGAGCCAGGCCCAGAAGCCAGCCGCCAAGCGGTGTTTCAGCCGGCCGGGAAAGGCTCGTCACGTCCACGCGCGGCGGCCATGCGGCCGGGGCAAGGGCCGGATCGGAGCCTACAACGTTGCGCGCCAGCCATCGGTCCGGGCCTTCGTAAACCCCCGGGCGCAGATCGGCACCGAGCGGCGCCGAGACAAGCCGCGCGCCGTCCACACCCGGCAGCGTGCCGGCCTCGTCCAGACGGCCGAGACCGTCGAGCACCTGCACCGGGCGCCATGTGGTGCCTTCAAGATCCTCCGGCGCCGGGCGGGTAACAGAGGCCGATACCGCCAGCCGTTCAAGCATCTGCACGAAGAGCCCGGACAACGGAAGCGAAGACCATTCGGCGTTCGCAGTGACATGAAACAGCACAACCTGTCCGGCGCCGATTCCCTTGCGCGTCACCAGCGGCGTGCCGTCCGAAAGCTGCGCGATCACCCGGTCGGCCAGCGTCGGATCGGGCTGCGCCATGACCTGCGCCGTCACCCGAACGTCATCGGGGATGTCCAGGCCTGCAAACGGGCTGTCCTCGGGGAAGGGTGCAAGGGATTTCGGCTCTCCCCAGCTCATGGCGCCGCCCACGGTGCGGCCGCCGGCGCGCAGACGCACAGGCATCAACGGTGCCTCCTCGCGGCGCGACACATCGCTTGCGGCCAGCCGCGGCCCGGCGAACCGCAGCAGCATGCCGCCATTTTCGGTCCACTCCATAAGGGCATTCTGTTCAGCCTGCGAGAGAGTGGCGACATCGGCCAGCACGATCACGTCCGGTTTGGCGGGCAGCACGTCCATCAGGGCGCCGTCCAGCATGTCGGCGGCCGGGGCCAGGGCCTGTTCCAGGTAATGAAGCGGTGACAGAAGCTCAAGCCCCTCGCGGTCCTCGCGGCCGGCGATCAGAGCCACTTCGCGACGGCGCAGACTGTCATCGGTGAGCGTGACCGCGCCAGCATGGGCCTGACCCGCGATCTCGAACCGTGTCAGGCGGGCGCGCAGTTCGGACGGCAGGTTCAGCCCTCCTTCGGCGACGGTTTCACCGGCGGTGAAATCCAGCGGCAGTGTCGCCAGAACGCGCGGTACGCCCGATGGGTCGCGGCCATGCGCCTCGACGGTGACGGTCCGGTCGGGGCCGGCGCGCAGGCGGTGCGCGGACAGTTCGACAGACCCGCCCGACAGCACTGCGGGCGCCAATGCGATGACCGGCCGGGGGCTTTGCATGACGGTGACGGAGCCTCGGGATTCAAGCGCGGCAAGCAGAGCCGCCCGCCCGTCACGCCGCAGCCCATCCGACAGCCAGCGGGTTTCAAACAGCCGGTCTCCGAGGGAAGCGGCCGCCTCCTCCATCATCGCCGTGGTCGGCACCCAGGGCTCCGGCGCCAGGCCGGCCAGACGGCTGCGCCACTCCTCGGCGGTGCGAAACACCGGCGCCTCCGGGTCGGTGAGCCGGAGGACGGAAACCGGACGCCCGTTGCGTCCCGCCTCGGCCAGCATGGTATCCAACAAGGCCCGCTGCGCGGGCCAGTCCCGCGCCGAGGCCCAGCTTGCATCCATCACCAGAAGCAGCGGGCCGTCCCGCTTGGCCGTCGAAGGATCGCGCGGGTCGAGCACCGGCCCGGCCAGCCCGATGATCACCGCGGCTACCGCCAGCATCCGCAGAAGCAGGAGCCACCATGGCGTCCGGTCGGTCACGCTGTCGTCATCGGACAGCCCCAAAAGAAGTGCGACGCCGGGAAACCGGCGCCGGATCGGCGCCGGCGGCACAGCGCGCAGGATCAGCCAGAGGATCGGCAGCGCGGCGAGAGCCACAAGGAGCCAGGGCGCGGCAAAACCGACGGGACCGATGGTCATGTGCCGGACCCTCCGGCAACGGAGCCGCGGTCGAACGCGCGGTAGAGCCACAAAAGCGCCGATTGCGGGCTTTCGGAGGTGTGATGGCAGTGGTACTGCCAGCCGGTCGCCGAGGCGAGAGCCGCCAGCTCGTCCTTGCGGGCGGCCAGACGGGCAAGGTAGCGGTCGCGCAAGTCGCTGGCCTTGAGGGTCTCATGCGCCATCGTCCCGCCAACGGATTCGAAGATCGTGCGGCCGCGATACGGGAATGCCTCTTCCGCCGGATCGAGTGTCTGCAGAATCAGACCTTGCACGCCACGATCCGCCGCCTCGGTGAGGGCCTGCCGCACGGGATCGAAATCACCCAGGAAATCCGAAACGAAAAGCGCCCGGCCATAGGGCGGCAGGCCTCGCGTGTCGGGACTGGCATAGTCGCTCGCGCCATCCTCGAGGACCAGAGCCGAGGCCAGGCGGGCGATCTGTGCTTCGCCCCGGCGCGGCGGCAGCGCCGCCCCGGTTAGGCCGACGCGTTCCCCGCCGCGGTTGAGCAGCACCGCCACGGCAAGCGAAAGAAGGCGCGCGCGATCGGCCTTTTCCGGCAGTGTCTTGTCGGAGGCGAAGCGCATGGATGCCCCACCGTCCACCCACAGCATGACGCTCTGGGCGATCTGCCATTCACGTTCACGCACGAATTGCGCGTCGCTCCGCGCGGACCTGCGCCAATCGATCATCCGGCGCGAGTCGCCGGGCTGCACCGGCCGGTACTGCCAGAAATCATCTCCCAGCCCGGCGCGGCGCCGGCCGTGTTCACCAAGCAGTACGGCCCCGGCCAGATGCTCGGCCCGGGCCAGCAGTGGCGGAAGGCGCCCGGCCTCGGTCTCGGAGCGGGCGCGAAGGGGGGTGTCCTGTGATGTCAAGCGGCGGCCTCGGCACGGGTGACATGGTTAACGGTCGCGGCGATGAGATCAGGCAGGCTTTCGCCGCGGGCACGTGCCGCGAAATTGAGCGCCATACGGTGAATCAGGACCGGTTGGGCCATCGCCGCCACGTCCTCGGCATCGGGGGCAAGACGGCCGTGCAGCATCGCACGGGCCCGCACCGTGAGCATCAGTGCCTGGGCGGCGCGCGGGCCCGGACCCCAGGCGACGCTGTCGCGCACCCGCTGCCCGGCGGTGTCGTCATCGGGGCGGAAGGCGCGCACCAGATCGAGGATCTGTTCCAGTACCGCCTCGCCCACGGGCATGCGGCGCAGCAGTTCCTGTGCCTCGATCAGTTCCTCGGCGGCGAAAATACGGTGTGACTCCGCGTCCTCCGACCCGGTGGTGGCCAGCAGGATGTCACGCTCAGTCCCACGGTCCGGATAATCCACGTCGATCTGCACCAGGAACCTGTCGAGCTGTGCTTCGGGCAAGGGATAGGTGCCTTCCTGCTCGATAGGATTCTGCGTGGCCAGAACATGAAAGGGCGGGGTCAGGGCGCGATCCTCGCCGGCCACTGTGACCTGACGTTCCTGCATGGCCTGCAGAAGGGCGGACTGGGTGCGGGGACTGGCGCGGTTGATCTCGTCGGCCATCAGAAGCTGGCAGAAGACCGGGCCGGGAATGAACTTGAAGGCGCGTGCGCCGTCCTGTCCGGTTTCCAGCACCTCGGAGCCAAGGATGTCGGCCGGCATCAGATCGGGCGTGAACTGTATCCTGTTCGAGGCCAGCCCCATCACGGTGGCGACAGTTTCGACCAGCCGCGTCTTGCCAAGGCCGGGCAGACCGACCAAGAGACCGTGACCGCCGCAAAGAAGCGCCGACAGTGTCAGGTCCACGACCCGTTCCTGCCCGATGAAGCGGCGCGTGATCGACGCCCGTGCTTCGGCGAGCCGGTCCTCCAGCGCCTCGATCCCGGCCAGCAGATCGGTTTGATCGGTCATGGCAAAACTCCTGTCTGAGCACTATGTCCCACTGAGTGTATCGCGCATGAAGGAAATGGCAAAAGCAATGAGCGGAGAAAATCTCACAACCCCGTCAGCCGAAAGCCTGGCAGACGCAGCGCGCGCCGCTCAGGACAAGGGCCTCCCACCCGTTCATGAGTGGACGCCGGACTTCAGCGGCGACATGGATATGCGGATCGCGCGGGACGGTCGGTGGTTCTATCTTGGCAGCCCGATCGAGCGGCCGGGTCTGGTGCGGCTATTCTCGACCATCCTGAGGCGGGACGGAGAGGATTATTTCCTCGTCACCCCGGTCGAGAAGGTCGGGATAACGGTGGAGGACGCCCCTTTCGTGGCTGTGGATTTCGAGGCGGAAGGCAGCGGAGAGGCCCAAGAGCTGATCTTCGAGACCAATGTCGGCGACCGTATGGTCGCAGGACCCGACCATCCGATTCGGGTCGAACGCGACGATGATTCCGGCGAACCCTCGCCATACGTTCTGGTCCGCGACCGGCTGGAGGCGCTCATTGACCGCAAGAGTTTCTACCGCCTGGTGGAAATCGGGGCCCATCGCGACGGCTGGTTCGGCCTGTGGTCGGGCGGAGAGTTCTTCCGTGTCATCCCGTCAGAGGAGATGGACGTTGACTGAGGCTGCGAAAGGTCACGCGGTGATCGTCGGTGTCGGGGACGGCCTGTCGGCGGCGCTGGCGCGGCGCTTGGCGGCAGCGGGATATACCCTGACGCTGGCAGCGCGGGACATTGCAAAGCTGGAGGCACTGGCGGTTGAAACCGGCGCGGCGCGCAAGTCGCTCGACGCCGCCGATGCAACTTCCGTCTCGGCGTTTTTTGCCGGGCTCGCGGAAGCGCCGCGCGTGGTGATCTACAACCCGTCGGCGCGGGTGCGCGGGGCGCTTGTCGAACTTGATCCGGACGCTGTGCGCCAGGCGCTGGAGGTTACGGCACTTGGCGCATTCCATGTCGGACAGGCAGCGGCGGCGCACATGCTGACCACCGATCCGAGGGACGGGACGCGCGGCACCATAATGATGACCGGCGCCTCGGCTGGAGTGAAGGGATTTCCCCGCTCGGCCCCCTTCGCAATGGGCAAGTTCGCGCAGCGCGGTCTGGCGCAATCCATGGCGCGGGAACTGCATCCGCAGGGCATTCACGTCGCTTGGATCAACATCGACGGCGCCATTCGAAATCCGGGCCGGACAGAGCCCTCGGACAACCCCGATAGCATGCTTGACCCCGACGCCATCGCCGCGGCCTATCTTCAGCTGGCAGAACAGGACCGCTCGGCATGGTCGGATGAGTTGACCCTCAGGCCGTGGGTGGAGCGATTCTGAACCGCCTGGCAGTCTCACACCTTGCCGAGAGCCTGCGTCACATCCGCGACAATATCGGCAGTATCCTCGATCCCGACGGACAGTCGAACCAACCCCGGCGTGATCCCGAGCGCGGCACGACGCTCCTCGGACAGGCGTTGATGGGTGGTGGTTGACGGATGGGTGGCGATGGATTTCGCGTCACCCAGATTGTTCGAGATCAGGACCAGCCCCAACGCGTCAAGAAACGCGAAGGCTGCCCGGCGCCCGCCGGCCAGGTCGAGCGAAACGACCGTACCGCCAGTGCCGCCCATCTGTCGGGTGACAAGGGCGTGCTGCGCATGTCCGGGATGACCGGGATAGATCACCCTTGATAGCGCGCCGTGCCCCTCAAGCGCATCGGCCAACGCCCGCGCCGAGGAGGCCTGCGCGCGCACACGCAGATCCATCGTCTCCAACCCCTTGAGCATGATCCAGGCGGTAAAGGGTGACATGGAGCCGCCGGTATGCTTCATGTAGGGTTCAACCGTGCCGCGGATGAAATCGCGCGATCCGAGGATAACCCCGCCAAGGGCCCGCCCCTGCCCGTCGATATGCTTCGTGGCGGAATAGATCACCACATCGGCGCCCTGCGCGATGGCATCCGAGAAGATCGGCGTGGCGAAAACGTTGTCGACGATCACAGTGGCGCCGGCTTCGTGGGCGATCTGCGCGACCGCGGCGATGTCGATCACCTCCAGCGTGGGGTTGGCGATGGTTTCGAAGAATACCGCGCGTGTGCCGGGGCGCATGGCCGCGCGCCATTGCGCGAGATCGGTTCCGTCCACGAAGCTGACCTCGACGCCAAAGCGGGTCAGGATCTCCTCGAGAACATAGAGGCATGACCCGAAGAGCGCCCGCGAGGCGACAACATGATCGCCGGCCCGCAGAATCGCGGTCAGCGCACCGGAGACAGCGGCCATGCCCGACGCGGTGGCGAACGCATCCTCGGCCCCTTCGATGGCGGCTATCCGATCCTCGAACATGGCAACGGTGGGATTGCCGTAACGGGCATAGATGAATTCATCATCACCGGCGCCAACGAAACGGGCCTCGGCTTGGGCCGCGCTGTCATACACGAAACCCTGGGTCAGGAAGATCGCCTCGCTCACCTCGTTATAGGCGCTGCGCCGCGTGCCACCATGAACCAGTTTCGTGCGGTCCTGCCAACTTTCGTCGATGTCCTTCTTCATGTCTGTCCTCCGGGGCCATGGCCCGACAAAAAAACCCCTGTCGCGGTCAAGCGAAAGGGGCTCCTTCATCCTGACCTCTTTAGCGGTGTTGTTTAACGTGGCCCGCAATCCGGTTAACAAATCGCCACATCAAAATTCTTAGCCTCGGGGGTGTTGCGCGTCAACACCGTCACCAGCCTTTAACCATAGCTTCACAAGAGCTTCGTATGGTTCGCCTAAGCGCTCTACACAAGATGTGGTGGGAGAGCAGGCGATGCCTCTTTTACAGGTCAACGCGGGACGGGACGGGCCGGAGCCGGGCGCAAATCACGCACCACTGAATCCCGCTCTGGTCCGGGCACTTGATACCGATCCTTCCGGACCGATCATCGTCATGGTTCACGGGTTCAAGTTTTGCCCCGGCAGCGCAGCGACCTGCCCGCATCGGCACATATTGTCACTGAGTCCTCGCGCAGGCTGCTGGAAGGCGCTCAGCTGGCCGCGCGGCTTGGGGTTTGGCGCCGGCGCACCGGACGAGGGGCTGGGTATCGCCTTCGGCTGGCCGGCCCGCGGCTCGATCTGGCGGGCCTATGACCGGGCCGAGCAGGCTGGCGAGGCGCTGGCGCGGGTTATCGCCGCCATCCGCCGGATCACGCCCGGCCGCCAGATTCATGCCATTGCGCATTCGCTGGGCGCGCGTGTTGTACTGACTGCGTTGCGCCGACTGAATGCGGGTGACGTGGACCGCGCCATCCTGCTGGCAGGTGCCGAATACGGCGTCACGGCAAGCGGCGCGCTTTCGTGCGGGGCCGGTCGCACAGCCGACGTGATCAACATCACAAGCCGCGAGAACGATCTGTTCGATTTCATGATGGAGCGGTTGATCGCAGCCCCGGAACCCGGTGACAGGATGATGAGCCATACACTGCCGCGCCGGCCCAACACCCTGACAGTGCAGATGGATCATCACGGCACGCTGGAGGCACTGGACCGGGCCGGATACGTGATCGCGCCTCCATCGGCGCGGATCTGCCACTGGTCCTCGTATCTGCGGCCCGGCGTGTTCGATTTCTACCGGGCATTGCTGCGCCAGAGCCGGCAGATGCCGCTGGCACGGTTGCGTGCCGTGCTGCCGGAGCGCCCGGATCCGCGATGGTCGCGGATCTTGCCCGCGCCGACCCTGCCAAGGCACCTGCCGTTGGGTCGCAAGGCCGCCTCCTGACCGGGCCGTTGACGTTCAGGTGTCGTTTCCGGCACCGTCATCATCCGTGCCAAGACCATGATCGCGAAAGAGCCGCCCTTGCAGGACAAAGAAAAGGAAGATTGCCGCGGTCAGACCGAAGGTCTTGAAATAGACCCAGGCCTCCTCGGTCATGCTGCGCCATATCACCTCGTTGAGAAGCGCAAGACCAAGAAAGAAAGCCATCAGCCGACGGGTGAGGATCATCCAGCCCTCGCGTGTCAGCGGCATCAGGCCCTCCATCACGTATTGCAGCCAGGATTGCCCGCGCAGCAGCCCAAGGCCCAGCAGCCCACCGAACAGCAGATAGATGATCGTCGGCTTCATCTTGAAAAACCGCGGATCGTTGAACCAGACGGACAAACCACCGAACACCACGATCAGGAGCGCGGTAACAACCTGCATCCGCGACAGATGCCCGGTCAGCCTCCACAGCAGGCCCATCGACAGCAGGAAGACCGGAATGAAGCCCGCGGTGACGACGATGAACCCGTCATATTCGACCCCTGAAATAGTGAAAATACGGTCCTTCAGCCACAGATAGGCCACGAAGAACGCGAGGATCGGCCCGAATTCCAAACCCGCCTTCAGGGTGCCGTTGACTTGCCTTTCGGTCATGTACCTGCCTCCGTCATGCGCCTGGCGGCGCCGGTTTATCCGCCCATTTCAACTATCACAGCACCCGCCGCGATCAATGTCATTAGCGCGATACGGCGCGGGCCCACCGTCTCGCGCAGCACAAGCCAGCCGATCAGCGCCGCGAAGACGGTAGAGGTCTCCCGCAGAACCGCCGCCTCCCCGACCTTGTCGAGGCGGGTGGCCAGCATCACGGAGCCAAAACTGCCAAACGCGACGATCGCGCCCGCCAGCCCGCGCAACACCAGTGGACGCAAGGCAATGCCCGACAGTCGCCGGCGCAGGGGCGTGAATGCGAAAAGCATCGGAAAATCGAACGCCGACAGGAAGAAGAACCACACCAGAAACGTGAAGGGATCGACGGCGGACCGGATTCCGAATGCATCATAAGTGGTATAAAGCGCCACGAAAAGACCGGTGCCCAACGCAAGACCGAGCGCCGGAACCAGTGTTTCTCGGTCCGTGACCAGAAACATCAGGTTATAGACCGCAAGCCCGAAGATGCCCGACAGCAGAACCCCCAGACCCAGCCACTGGACCGGTGTGAAAACCTCGCCGAAAAGGAACCACGCCCCGATGACGGCGAAAAGCGGCCCGGTGCCGCGCACCACCGGGTAGACGACCGTGAAGGCGCCACGGCTGTACGCCATCGCCTGCAAGACCTTGTACAAGAAATGAATGATGACGACGCCCAAGAAGATCGGCCACATGTGCGGCTTCGGCCAGGGCACGAGAAAGAGCAACGGAAACGACACCCCCACGAGGCAGGCGTCGATCGCCCCGCGGCTCAACCACGGGTCATGGCGCGCCTTCTGCAAGGATCCGAAGACCGCATGCAGGAAAGCCGCCTGCAGGGCCAGTATCATGGCAAGCCGTTGACCGGACCCGGTGCCTTCAAGGGAAATCAGCCACTCGCTCATCGCCGCCAGCACGCTGGCCCGAGCCCGCGGCGTGCCAGGCGCCCGACAGTGCCGGGCGAGCTGCCGCGGGACAAAGACGCCCTTGGCAGACTCATTCGGCATCGAGTCCGGTCAGGGCGGCGGCGAATTCCTCGGGATCGAAGGGCGCCAGATCGTCGATCTGTTCACCAACGCCGATGGCGTGTATGGGCAGACCGAACCTATCGGCCAACGCCACCAGAACGCCGCCCCGCGCGGTGCCGTCGAGCTTGGTCATGACAAGGCCTGAAACATCGGCCAGTTTGCGGAAAATCTCGACCTGGCTGAGGGCGTTCTGCCCGGTGGTGGCATCAAGGACAAGCAGCGTGTTGTGGGGCGCATCCGGATCTTTCTTGCGGATGACGCGGACAATCTTGGCCAGCTCCTCCATCAGGTCGGCGCGGTTCTGCAACCGCCCGGCCGTGTCGATCATCAGAAGATCGGCCCCCTCCGCCTCTGCCTTTTCCATCGCATCGAAGGCGAGGCTGGCCGGGTCGGATCCTTCGGGTGCAGTGAGCACCGGAACACCGGCCCTTTCGCCCCAGATCTGAAGCTGTTCGACAGCCGCGGCCCGGAACGTGTCGCCGGCCGCGATCACCACCTGTTTGCCGGCGGAACGGAACTGGCTGGCAAGCTTGCCTATGGTGGTGGTCTTGCCCGATCCGTTCACCCCCACCACAAGCACCACTTGCGGGTTTCTGGGGTAGATCGGCATCGGCCGCGCCACGGGCTCCATGATGCGGGCGATCTCCTGCGCGAGGATACCCTTGACCTCGCGGGAGGAAAGGCGCCGGCCCATGCGCCCCTCGGCCATGTTGGCGGTCACACGCAACGCCGTTTCGACGCCCATGTCCGTGGTGATCAGGAGTTCCTCGAGCTCTTCGAGCATCCCGTCGTCGAGCACCCGGCGCGGTGCACCGGCGGCATCCGCGCGCCCCAGGAGACGGCCAAGCAGCCCCGTGCGGACAGGACTGTCGGCATCGGGTGATATTTCGCGATCAGGTGGCGGCGCCTCGGCGGAAGCCGGCTCCGCCGCACTGTCCTCCATTATGGCCTCGAGCCCCTCGTCGATCTTCGAGGAGGACTTGAAAAGCCGTTCCTTGAGTTTGCTGAAAAACGCCATGCGCCCGCTGCCTTGTCTGGTCCCATGTTGCACCTAATGCGGATCGCGCCGGGATGGAAGCCTCGGGCCGGCGGAGGGTTTCGCTTCGGCGGGCGCGGGATCCGCGCTAGGATCGCCACGGAAACCATGGGAAACCACGTCATGACAGACCCCGCCACCCCCTCTGTCACAAGGGTCGTGATCGCCTTCATCCTCGACCTTCTGGTCAGTTTCTTCGTGATCGGCTACGCCATCGCACTGCTGGCCGGAGAGACGACAGAGACGGGATTCTCCCTCACGGGGCTGCCCGCGGTCATCGCCATCGCGCTCTGGATCACCTACATGGCCGCGATGCCGCGCCATGGCGGACGGCTGTTCCAGAAGCTCCTTGGCGCGCACCGGACAAAGGATCCCGGCACGTGACCCCGGGCGGCCGGCGCTGCTGCCGGGCTTGGTCGCGGCCTCTCACCTTCCTTTCACGCGTCACCGTACACCCCCGGGGGCGCTGCCCCCGGACCCCGAGGTATTTCGGGCCAGATGAAGCAGGCCTCATACCCCTTCATCTTGCCCCAAATACTCCCGCCGGAGGCCCCCGAGGAGCCCGCCGCAGGCGGGTGACGAGACAAATCGGCGCGCCCGCAGGGCGCTCGACCCGGAAAGGGTGCGACCGGGCGCCTGCGCGGCTCTGCGCCAGGCGGGGGTGTCAGACCTCATCGGGGAAGTGCTGCATCGTCAGGCGGATCGGGTTGGGCGCCGCCTGTCCCAGCCCGCAGATGGAGGCGTCGGTCATCGCCGTGCAGAGCTCGTCCAGAAGGCCATGATCCCAGCGGTCGGCCTGCATCAGCTTCACGGCCTTCTCGCAGCCCACCCGGCACGGCGTGCATTGCCCGCAGCTTTCGTCCTCGAAGAAACGCAACATGTTGAGCGCTGCGGCGCGGGCGCTGTCATGATCCGACAGAACCACCACGGCCGCCGACCCGATGAAGGAGCCATGCGGCTGCAGCGTATCGAAATCCAGGGGCACATCGTCCAGGGATGCCGGCAACAGACCCGATGACGGCCCCCCGGGCTGGTAGGCCTTGAAGGCGTGGCCGTCCAGCATTCCACCGGCGGCCTCGATCACGTCGAGGATGGTGGAGCCGGCGGGCAGCAGGTGGACACCCGGAGACTTCACCCGGCCCGAAACCGAGTAGGAGCGCAGACCGCGGCGCCCGTTCTTTTCGACCCCCGAAAGAACCTCCCCGCCCTCGCGCAGCACGCGGGTGACCCAGTGCAGCGTTTCGACGTTGTTGACCAGCGTCGGGCGCCCGAAAATGCCGACATTGGCCACGAAGGGCGGCCGGTGGCGCGGCAGGCCGCGCTTGCCCTCGATGGATTCGATCATCGCGCTTTCTTCGCCGCAGATATAGGCGCCGGCGCCACGCCGAAGGTCGATATGCCCGGGTGCCACGATCCCGGCCTCTTCGAGCGCGTCGATCTCGCGGCGCAGAATTTCGAGCACCGCAGGATATTCGTCCCGCATGTAGATGAAGCAGGTTTCCGCCTCCACCGCCCAGGCCGCGATCATCATCCCCTCGAGGAAGACATGCGGTTCGCGTTCGAGGTAATGGCGGTCCTTGAAGGTTCCCGGTTCACCCTCGTCACCGTTGACTGCCACGTAGCGCGGTGCCTTCTCGGCGCGGACAAAGCCCCATTTCCGGCCCGACGGGAAGCCGGCGCCACCCAGCCCGCGCAGGCCCGAATCAAGCAGCGTCTGCTGAATGGTCTCGAAATCGCCCTCCTTGCGCAGAGTTTCCAGCGTCTGATACCCGCCGGCGGCGCGATAGGATTCGAACCTCTGATAATCCGGCAGACGGGCGTGGGTGTCGCCGGCCGCGATGGCCTCCCGCACCTTTTCGGGGGTCGCGTGGTCGATATGGTTGTGGCCCAGTTCAAGCACCGGCGCAGTATCGCAACGCCCCATGCAGGGCGCCCGGACGACCCGGACCTCGGCCGGGTCTGTTCCCGCCTCCAGCGCCTGTTTGAGTTCCTGAGCGCCGGCCAGCTCGCAGGAAAGCGAATCGCACACCCGGATGGTCAGGGCTGGCGGCGGCGCCTCGCCTTCCTTCACCACGTCGAAATGCGCGTAGAAGGTGGCGACCTCGTAGACCTCGGCCTGGGCGATACGCATTTCCTCGGCAAGGGCGCGCAGATGCGCGGCTGACAGGTGTCCGTATTCATCCTGGATCAGGTGCAGGTACTCGATCAGCAGGTCACGGCGGCGCGGGCCATCCCCGAGCAAAGCGCGGACCTCATCCCAGGGCTGATCCTCGAGCTGGCGGCCCTTGGGGGTATGGCGCCCCTTGCCCTTGCCCGATTTCCAGACGCCCTTGCGTTCATCCAGTGCCATGCCAAGCCCCTTTTTCACTCAGGCACAGGCATACCGGGCTGCCCGCCATGACGCGAGGCCAAAAGCGACAAATCCCCTGCCGGAAACGTTGGGCCTGCCGCAAAAAACCCTTAGTACCGCCGGACCGGTGCCCGATTTTTACTCCTATCCTCGCGGCGACGGACTGCCCCGGAGCCGGACCCGAGATGTCATTTTTCGCCCTGGCAACACTTTTGCCATTCGCACTGACTGTCATGGCGGCATTGCACGGCGGCGCCTGGGGCTGGCTTGCGCTGAGCGCGATGACGGTGCTTGTCGTCGTGCTGGACCGGCTGACTGCCCGTCACACACGCAACGCCGATCCGGCAGCCGAGTTCCCGGCCGCAACGCCACTTCTGATCGTGCTGGGAATCATGCACCTGCTGCTTCTTGCGCTGATCGTCCGGAGTTCGGGCGGCAATACCGGGCTGGACACATCCGAAAAGCTGCTGGCCGGCATCGCGGCCGGCATGATTTTCGGCCAGATCTCGCATCCAGTCGCGCATGAGTTGATTCACCGTCCGGCCCGGGGTCCGCGCCTGCTGGGGCGGGTGATATACACCTCTCTGCTGGTCGGTCACCACGCCAGTGCCCATCTGCGCGTGCATCACGTCCATGTGGGAACGGAAAACGACCCCAGCAGCGCAAGGCTGGGCGAGGGATTTTACCGCTTCGCACTGCGTGCCGCCCCGGGCGCTTTCATGGCCGGGCTGCGGGCAGAAAGCCGCCTGCGTGCGAAGGTCGAGGCCGCGCGGCGACGCCCGCATCCTTATGTCTTTCATGTCGGAGGGGCCATTCTCACGGTGATCGCGGCCCTGCTCCTGGGTGGCCTTGTCGGGGCGGGTGTTCTTGTGGCGGTGAGCCTCTATGCACAGATCCAGATGCTGTTGTCGGACTATGTGCAGCACTACGGGCTGCGGCGGCGGGCCCGGCCCGACGGCACGCCTGAACCGGTCGGCCCACAGCATTCCTGGAACGCACCGTTCCGTTATTCCTCTGCGTTGACGCTGAACGCACCGCGGCATTCGGACCATCACGTGGCCCCGTCGCGGCCTTATCCGGCATTGCGATTCAACGCTGAAATGCCGGTTCTTCCGGCCTCGGTTCCGGTCATGGCAGTGGTCGCATTGGTGCCGCCCCTGTGGCGGCGGATCATGGACCCGCGTTGCGAGCGGCTGAGTGGCGCGCGAAACTTCGCGACACGGGGGCGTGGGATGAAAAACCGTCTGGCCTGACGGTCGCGGCTCTGCCAAGGTCGGGTCATGCGATTATCGGCTCTCATCTCCTGTTGTCTCCTGTTTGCCGTCACCGCCGCAGCCGCGGCACAGGACCGGATGAGCGCCGAGGAGTTCGATTCCTACACGCGCGGCAAGACCTTCTACTACGGCAGTGACGGGCAGCCCTACGGGGCCGAGGAATACCTCGGCAACCGGCGGGTCCGGTGGTCCTTTCTGGATGGCAAGTGCCGCGCCGGATACTGGTACGAGCAGGACGGCGAGATCTGCTTCGTGTACGAGGACCGGCCCGAACCGCAATGCTGGAGCTTCCGCCGGACGGCCGGTGGGCTGGTTGCCCGTTTCGAGAACGACCCGGAGCATCGCGAACTCTACGAGGTGGAACAGAGCGAGGAACCTCTGATGTGCCTCGGTCCCGAAGTCGGGGTCTGACCAGAGGCATCGCCGGTCCGGTCGCGCAGATGTGTGCGGATGCGCGCAGGTGTGGGGTTTGGGCGCCACGTGCCAACCTGTTACGATGAGACCCGAACAGCCGGAACAGGAGCACACGATGACCGCAGCCCCGAGAACCACAATCCTCGCAGCCGCCCTGGCCGTGTCGGGCATGGCACTGGCGGGCGAGACAGCCGCGCCGGAAGGCGCGAAGGCGTATTTCGTCAACCTCAGGGACGGGGCGGCGGTATCTTCCCCGGTCCGGGTCGTTTTCGGGCTGCGCGGCATGGGCGTGGCCCCGGCAGGCACGCAACGCGCCAACACCGGCCATCACCACCTGCTCATCGACCGTCCGCCACTTGGCGAGGGCGAAGAGGGCGAGTTGAACGCACCACTCCCGGCGGACGATCACCACCGGCATTTCGGCGGCGGACAGACCGAGACGGTTCTTGATCTGCCGCCCGGTGAACACACCCTGCAACTGGTTCTGGGCGACAAGTCCCATGTGCCCCACGAGCCGCCCGTCGCCTCCCGGGTAATCACCATCACGGTGGAGTGACAGGCCGCACCCGCGCCCTTTTCGTGGCGGTGGCGCAAGGCGGGCCCGGCTCAGAGGTCGGCAGCCAGTCTCGTGCCCTGATCTATGGCGCGCTTGGCATCAAGTTCGGCGGCCACGTCCGCCCCGCCGATCACATGCGCCGGCACGCCCCGCGCAGCCAGATCGTCGGCCAGCGACCGCTGGCTCAACTGCCCCGCACAGAGCACGATCGTGTCAGCAGCGATCAGTCGCGGGTTGTCACCCGCCTCGCCATCGCTGACATGAAGGCCCTCGGCGTCAATGCGATCGTAATTGACGCCGCTGACCATTTCGACATTCTTCATCCTGAGCGCCACCCGGTGGATCCATCCGGTTGTCTTCCCCAGCCGCTTGCCGGGTCTTTCGGCCTTGCGCTGCAACAGCGTCACCTGCCGCGCGGGCGGCGCGGGCCGCGGGCCGCCGGACGCCAGTCCGCCGCGAGTGGCGGCCGGATCGCCGACCCCCCATTCGCGCCGCCACGCCGACAGGTTCTCGGTCGGGCTTTCGCCTTCGTGAACGAGGAACTCCGCCACGTCGAAACCGATGCCACCCGCACCCACGATCGCCACGCGCCGGCCAACCGGGGCCTTGCCGCGCAGCACGTCGATGTAACTCAGAACGTTCGGCCCGTCCTCGCCCGGAATTTCGGGATCGCGTGGAACCACGCCGGTTGCGACGATCACCTCATCGAACTCTGCAAGATCCTCCACTGTCGCAGCGGCGCCCAGGCACAGGGTCACATCCAGCCTGTCAAGCATCGTCTCGTACCACGCCACGAGACCATGAAACTCTTCCTTGCCCGGGATTTCACGGGCCATGTTGAGTTGCCCGCCGACGCGTGATTCACGCTCGAACAGGGTCACCCGGTGGCCCCGTTCAGCCGCGGTCTTCGCCGCCGACAACCCTGCCGGCCCGGCCCCCACCACCGCGATTCTCCGCGGCGCCGGGGCCGGCGGGATCCGCAGTTCGGTTTCGTGGCAGGCGCGCGGGTTCACCAGGCAGGTGCTGATCTTGCCGCTGAAGGTGTGATCCAGACAGGCCTGGTTGCAGGCGATGCAAGGGGCGATGGTATCGGCCGCCCCGGCCTCGGCCTTGGTGACGAAATCGGCGTCGGCCAGGAAAGGGCGCGCCATCGACACCATATCGGCGCAGCCTTCGGCAAGCACCTTCTCGGCCACCTCCGGCGTGTTGATCCGGTTCGAGGTGATCAGAGGTATGCCGACATGGCCCATGAGCTTCTTCGTCACCCACGCGAAACCCGCCCGCGGGACCGAGGTGGCAATGGTTGGGATGCGCGCCTCGTGCCAGCCGATACCGGTATTGATGATCGTGGCACCTGCCGCCTCGACCGCCTGCGCAAGCTGCACGACCTCGTCGAAGGTGGAGCCGTCGGGCACCAGGTCGATCATCGAAAGGCGGTAGATCAGGATGAACTCCGGACCCACGGCGGCGCGGGCGCGGCGCACCACCTCCACGGGCAGGCGCATGCGGTTCTCGTAGGAGCCGCCCCAATGATCAGTGCGCTTGTTGGTATGGGTCACCAGGAACTGGTTGAGGAAATAGCCCTCGGACCCCATGATCTCGACCCCGTCATATCCCGCTTCCCGCGCGCGGTCGCACGCAGTGACAATATCGGCGATCTGCTTCTCGATCCCTTCCTCGTCGAGTTCCGTCGGCTGGAAGGGCGAAATCGGAGACTTGATCGGAGACGGCGCCACACATTCGGGTCCATAAGCGTAGCGGCCGGCGTGCAAGACTTGCATGGCAATCAGACCGCCTTCGGCATGAACCCGGTCCGTCACGCTGCGGTGATTGGCGATGTCCTCCGTGTTGAACAGGCCCGCCGCGCCGGGAAAGACCCCGCCCTCGCGGTTGGGCGCCATGCCCCCCGTCACCATCAGGGCGGCACCGCCCCGGGCACGGGCGGCGTAGAACTCTGCCACCCGGGTCCAGTCCTTCGTCTCCTCAAGCCCGGTATGCATCGACCCCATGACCACGCGATTCCTGAGCGCGACATGGCCAAGGTCGAGCGGGGCAAGCATGTGGCTGTAAATCGGCATGCGCGTCCTCCCGTGTCATCGGCGACCATGCCGCGCGTTGCAGGGGTTGTCACGCGAAACGCTGCGTTATCCTCCGCGCCACGGCCCCGCAAGAACATGCCGCGCGGGACAGGCAGGATGCTGGCCGCGACGACACCGGCGCCGGCCAGGGACACCGCAAATTGCAGCCTGAAGATAAACCGTGGTCACATCCATTGCGCCGCTCTTTACAAGGCGACCAGACAGCCTGGCAGACCGGAACCTGGCGGCCACGCCTCATCATGCGATGCGCGACACGGCGGCGGCCAGTACCTTGAGCCCAAGGACGAGGTCGGCCTCCTCGGTGTCCTCGGCGAAATCGTGGCTGATGCCGCCGATCGACGGCACGAAAAGCATGCCGGTGGGAAGGATGGGCGCAAGGTTCGAGGCGTCATGCAAGGCGCCCGAGGGCATTTCACGCCATCTTCCCGGCACCTCTTCTTCCGCGGCCGCAGCCAGCGCCCTGCGCAACCGTCCATCCATCGGCACCGGCGAGAGATCGCCCAATGGCGTCAGCTCCGATTCCAGGCCGCGGCCTGCGCAGATTTCATCAAGCAGGCCGCGAACGGATTGCTCGATGCGATCCAGACGGTCAGAGTCGGAGTCTCGCCATTGCACCGTGAACCGCACCTCGCCGGGGACGATGGAAGGCGCATTCGGATGCAACTGAACCCGGCCGATTGTCCAGACGGTCCGGGGCGTCACGATTTCCTCCAGCCGTCCGTTCAGAGCGACACAAAAGGCAGCAAGCCCCTGGAACGCATCGCGACGCTGATGCATCAGGGTGGTGCCGGCGTGATTCTGACGGCCCCTGAGCGTGACTTCCAGCATGCGCGAGCCGACGATATCCGTCACCACGCCAACAGCCTCGCCCGCCTCGTCGAGTGTCAGCCCCTGTTCGATATGCATCTCCAGAAAGCCCGAGAACCGCGCCGGATCGACAGGCCCGCCGGACATGTCCGCCATCGCCGCACGCGCCTCGGCCAGCGTGATCCCGTCCGCATCGACATTCCGATCGGCCTCCTCGCGGGACAATAGACCCGAGAAAACCGCGCTGCAGGTCACGGCGCCGAAACGGCCCTCTTCATCCTGGAAACTCACCATCGAGACTGGCGGTCCGCCGGCTTCCCGGGCGGCGCGCGCGATCTCCAGTCCCGCGATGACCCCGAGCGCCCCGTCAAGCCACCCGCCCTCGGGCTGCGTGTCGGAATGCGAACCGACCAGAAGCGACCGGCCCTCGGCGAGGCCGAAAACATTGCCCATCGGATCGACCCGAGGGATCAGACCCGCTTGCGCGATCCTCGACACCAGCCATTCGCGCGCCTCTATGTCGGCCTCGCCATAAGCCGGGCGCATGACGCCCTTGCCGACACCGGCGGCGCCGAACTCGCGAAGCCTGTGGAGATCGGCAAGAAAACGGTCCGTATCTACGGGAATCATGGGCGGTCCTCCTTGAACTGCGCCCAGTAGACAGCCATCAGCGCGCGCCGTCAATTTATCATGATAAATTATACGGCCGGACCATGCTCTTCATCTTTCCCGAAATACTCCCGCCGGAGGCGCCCCAAGGCAGAACCCGGGGCCGGCCCCTCCCTGGCCGGCACCCGGCCGGGCTGGCCGGGCGGCGTGGCCACACGCCACGGAACTCATTCCGCCGCGACCTGGTCCTCGGCCTTTTCCACCCGCACGGCGGAGAACTTGAACTCGGGGATCTTGCCGTAGGGGTCGATCGCGGGGTTGGTCAGGATATTGGCCGCCGCTTCCACGTAGGCAAAGGGCAGAAACACCATGTCGGGCGCGATGGCACGATCGGCGCGGGCCATGATGCGGATGCTGCCCCGCTTGGTCGTGAGGCGCACATGCTCGCCCGGCGCCACGCCCATCTTGCGCAACGTCGCCGGATGCATGGAACAGTTGGCCTCCGGCTCCACCGCATCGAGCACCGTGGCACGGCGGGTCATCGATCCGGTGTGCCAGTGTTCAAGCTGCCGCCCGGTGGTCAGCACCATCGGGTAATCGTCGTCGGGAGTGTCGTCGGGCGGAATGACGCTGGCGGGGGTGAACCGCGCACGCCCCTCCGGCCGCGGGAAGCCCTCGCCGAAAACCACCGCTTCGCCGGGCCCTTCCGGATCGTGACAGGGATAGGTGACCGCGTTCTCGCGCTCCAGCCGCTCCCAGCCTATATTGTCGAGCGAACGCATGTTGAGTTTCATCTCGGCAAAGACGTCCGCGGGGCTCTCGTACTGCCACGGCAGGCCGAGGCGCCGGGCCAGCGCCACGGTGATCGCCCAGTCCTCGCGCGCCTCTCCGGGAGGGGTGACGGCACGGCGGCCCATCTGGACCTGTCGGTTGGTGTTGGTCACCGTCCCCGTCTTCTCGAAGAACGCCGAGGCGGGCAGGATCACGTCGGCGTAGTTGGCCGTTTCGGTGATGAAGATGTCCTGCACCACGAGGTGATCGAGTTGGGCCAGCGCATCGCGGGCGTGTTCCACGTCCGGGTCCGACATCGCCGGGTTCTCCCCGAGGATATACATGCCGCGGATGTTGCCGGCATGCACGTCGTCCATGATCTCGGTGACGGTCAGCCCGTTCTCGCCCGAGAAATCCTGCGACTCCCACACTTCCGTGAAGGCCGAACGCACGCCGTCATCCGTGACGCTCTGGTAATCGGGCAGGAACATCGGCACCAGCCCCGCGTCCGAGGCCCCCTGCACGTTGTTCTGACCCCTGAGCGGGTGCAGCCCGGTGCCGGGGCGGCCGACATGGCCGCACATCAGCGCGAGGCTGAT
>Ga0102929_1000065_pt1 | contig 51606 bp, 51 predicted proteins | sample SalPonR1_B_D2_MG_FD_78510 | JGI IMG/M metagenome (GOLD analysis project Ga0102929, IMG submission 78510) | Salt pond soil microbial communities from South San Francisco under conditions of wetland restoration - Salt Pond MetaG R1_B_D2_MG | ecosystem: Environmental > Aquatic > Marine > Intertidal... | reverse complement strand
TTCATGTCGCCGATGCCCGGCAGGTTCATGTTGGCTACGACGATGCCCATGATCGTGACCGCCAGCAGCCCCGCCTCGTGCTGCATCAGGTTGGAGACCTCGTAGACGACCAGCACGAGGCCCAGCATCACCGGACTCTTCAGGTACTCGGGCACGAGACCGGCGCGGAACGCCCGGCCCGTGAGCCAGCCGCCGAGACCGCCGAACACGAGACCGGAGGTGATGGCGAGGCTGACGCCTTGCAGCACCTCGGACCAGCCCGGGCCCTCGCCGCGGAAGACGAAGAACTGGAATACCAGCACGGCGAGCAGCGCGCCGATGGGATCGTTGACGATGCCTTCCCACTTCAGATACGAGGCCGTGCGGCGGTTCAGCGCACTCTGGCGCAGCAGCGGCATGATCACCGTGGGGCCGGTCACCACCATGATGGCGCCGAATACCAGCGAGACCGCCCAGTCCAGGCCGCCGATGTAGTGGGCGCACAGCGTGGCCGCGGTCCAGCCCAGGGGCGCGCCGAGATAGACCAGGCGCTGGACGCCGCGTGCCGCCTCTTTCAGCTCGAGCAAACGCAGGCTCAGCCCCCCCTCGAACAGGATGATGGCGACGCAGAGGCTGATCACGGGGCGCAGCAGATCGCCGAGTTCCTCGCTCGGGTTGATCCAGCCGAGGCCGGGCCCCACGATCAGCCCGGAGCCGGCCAGCAGCACGATCGCCGGCAGGCGCAGGCGCCAGGCCAGCCATTGAGCCGCCACACCCAGCGCGACGACGCCGACGATGACGAGGACGATCTGATCTTCAGGCATCGGGGATGCTCGACAGGGAACAGCGGCGTACCGTAACGGCCGCGCCTGCCGCCCGCAACAACGGACCGCTCCGCTGCCCGCGGCGAGAGGCACGGGCAGTATTCTGGCCGTCCATCCCCAAAATACTCTAAAATTAATCATTTACAGACTGAACCCCCTGGCGGCCGGCAGCCGCCGCCTCGGGAGGGAGTCCTGCAGTGTCCAATCAGCGGATCGAACTCGAGAACGCCTACTGCGCGCAGAACTACCGCCCCCTGCCGGTGGTGCTCAGTCGCGGCGAAGGCGTGTACGTCTGGGACGACGAAGGCCGTCGTTATCTCGACATGATGAGCGCGTATTCCGCGGTCAGTCACGGTCACGCCCATCCCCGTCTGGTACAGACCCTCACCCGCCAGGCCGGCGAACTCAGCATCGTCTCCCGGGCCTTCCACACCGACAAACTGGGTCCGTTCCTGCGCCGCGTCTGCGAACTGACCGGCCAAGACCGGGCACTGCCGATGAATACGGGCGCCGAAGCGGTGGAGACTGCGCTGAAGGCAGCGCGCAAGTGGGCCTACGCGGTCAAGGGCGTGGAACGCGACAAGGCGGAGATCATTGCCTGCCGCAACAACTTCCACGGCCGCACCATCACCATCGTCGGCATGTCCGACGACGAGTCCTACCGGGCAGGTTTCGGGCCTTTTCCGCCCGGCTTCCGGCTCGTCGAGTTCGGCGACGCCGAGGCACTGGAGGCTTCCATCACCGCGAATACCGCGGCCTTCCTCGTCGAACCGATGCAGGGCGAGGGCGGCATCGTCATTCCGCCGCCCGGCTACCTGGCCGCCTGCCAGGAGATCTGCCGGCGCCACAACGTGCTGCTCATCTGCGACGAGATCCAGACCGGGCTCGGCCGCACCGGCCGTTTCCTGGCCTCCGAGCACGACGGGGTGGTCCCGGACGGGCTGATACTCGGCAAGGCCCTGGGCGGCGGTATCCTGCCGGTGTCCATGTTCCTCGCCCGTCGCGACGTAATGGACGTGTTCCGGCCAGGCGACCATGGCAGCACCTTCGGCGGCAATCCGCTGGCCGCCGCGGTGGCGCTGGAGGCACTGAACATCATCGTCGACGAAGATCTGCCCGCACGCAGCGAGGCCATGGGCGCCTTCCTGCTCGAGGAGCTGCAGCGCATCGACAGCCCGCTGATCAAAGAGATCCGCGGCAAGGGCCTGTTCGCGGGCCTGGAGATCGACCCGGACAGGGGCAGTGCCCGCGAGGTGGTCGAACGCCTCATGCACAAGGGCCTGCTCAGCAAGGAGACCCACGAGACCGTAGTGCGGCTGGCGCCGCCGCTGTCCATCTCGAGGGACGAACTCACGTGGGCGGTGGCACGCATCGGCGAGGTGCTCGCCGAAATGGACCGCCTGCGCCGGGCGTCCTGACGCGGCGCAGGCAGGAGCAGCCAGAGCATGCCCGGTCCGTCCCTGCTGATCATCGGCCTGGTGCTGCTCGCGGCGCTCGCCGGCGGTCTGGCGGGGTGGTACCTGCACGCGGAACGTCACCGCCGCCAGCGCCTGATCGCCGCCGCCACCCGGCAGGAGAAACTGGAGGCCGAGGAGTTGGCCGGGGAACGGCTGCGACGGCAGATACACAGCCTGGCCGAACGCCTGGACGCCGCCCGCGAGGCCGACCGGGATGCACGTCGCCGGCTGGCCGGCACCGAGCGGGAACTGCGCGGCGCGGCCGCCTCGGCGGAACAGGCGTCCAGCGCGCTCGCCCACTGCCGCGCGGCGCTGGCGGAAACCAACCGCAGACGCGACGAACTGCACGGCCAGCTGCAGCGGCTGCTCGCGCGCAGCCGCGAACTCATGGCGGGTTCCCGCGCGAAGGACGAAAAGATCTTCAGGCTCAGCCGCGAGCTCGACAGCTGGCAGGAAAGGCTGCCACCGCTGGTCTACCGCTTTCGGGAGAAGGCGCGCGAGGCCACGGCGGCGCATCGGGCGCTGGACGTCGAGCGGGCGCGCGCCCGGGAACTGGAGGACACCCTGCGAACCCGCATCCTGCCGCTGAGCGACCCGGCGGCGAGCGGCGACGGGAACGGTACGCGGCCGGCGCCGGCGCGGCGGGACGATCTCAAGCGCATCCGCGGTATCGGCCCGGTGCTCGAGCGGCTGCTGAACGATCTGGGCATCCACCGGCTGGCACAGATCGCCGAATTCGGCCCGGACGACGTGGAACGGGTGCAGGCGGCCCTGAAGGACTTCCCGGACCGCGTCGAGCGGGACCACTGGGTGGAGCAGGCCCGCAGACTGATCTCAGAGTACCGGCCCGGCGCCGGTGAAACATCCTGGACAGGGAGGACGGAAACATGAACCTGACGACTACGGCTTTCCGCGACGGCGAGCGCATCCCCGACGAGTTCTGCTTCGGCAACCCGGCGGACGAGGGACACATGACCCTGGGTGCGAACCGCAACCCGGACTTCACCTGGGCGAACCTGCCGGAAGGCACCCGTTCACTGGTGCTGCTCTGCGTCGACGTGGACGTGCCGAGCAAGGCCGACGACGTGAATCAGGAAGGACGCACCATCCCTGCCGACCTCCCCCGGGTGGACTTCTATCACTGGGTGATGGTGGACATCCCGACGAGTATCGCCGGAATCCCCGCGGCCTCCTGTTCCGACGGCGTGACCCCGAAGGGCAAGAAGGACCCGGCCGGACCGGACGGCGCCCGCCAGGGACTGAACGACTACACGAGCTTCATGGCCGGCGATCCGGACATGGCCGGCGAGTACTTCGGCTACGACGGCCCCTGCCCGCCGTGGAACGACGAACTGCTGCACCACTATCACTTCGTGCTCTACGCAACGGACCTGGAGCGCGTGCCGGTCGAAGGCAAGTTCACCGGCCAGGACGTGATGGCGGCACTCGAGGGCCACATCCTGGCCGAGTCCCGGATGGTGGGGACCTATACGCTGAACCCACAGGTCGGCTGACGGCGGCCCGCCGCCGGCCCCGGCATCGGCACTTCCGGCTCCGCCATGGCGCGGCGCGACTCAGCCCCCCTGCGGACCTTCCCCGTCAAAGGCCAGCGCACAGGAATTGATGCAGAAGCGCAGTCCGGTGGGCTCCGGCCCATCCGGGAAGACGTGGCCGAGATGGGCGCCGCAGGACGCGCACAGTACCTCGTCCCGGACCATGCCGTGACTCGCGTCCCGCTCGGTGCGCACGCGGTCACCGGCCAGCGGCAGCCAGAAGCTCGGCCAGCCGGAGCCGGAGTCGTATTTGTGTTCCGAGCTGAACAGCTCTGCGCCGCAGACGACACAGGCATAGGTGCCGTCGGACTTCTGGTCCACGTAGCGGCCGGCGAACGGCGGCTCGGTGCCCTTCTGCTGGGTCACCCGGTACGCTTCATCGCCCAGGCGCGCGCGCAGTTGCTCTCTGGTCTCTTCGGTCATCGCCTTTCGTGTCCTCTGTCAGCCCCGATCATTCGTCGGGTATCGATTCTAGCGCGCCGGCCCGGGATCATTGCTCTGCGTCACCGGCGAGCTCCAGCAGCAGCCGGTTCATGCGCCGCACGTAGGCGCCCGGGTCCTCCAGCGAGCCGCCCTCGGCCAGTCGGGCCTGATCGACAAGCACCCTCGCCAGGCCCTCGAAGCGGGCCTCATCGCTCTCGGCGGACAGCCGCTGCACCAGCGGATGCGACGGGTTGATCTCGAAGATGGGCTTCGTCTCGGGCAGCTTCTGCCCTGCCGCCTCCAGCAGATGGCGCATCTGGCGGCCGACATCGTGCTCGGAGAGCACCAGGCAGGCGGGAGAATCCACCAGACGGCGGCTCACCCGCACGGTCTCCACCTGGTCCTTCAGCAAGCGCCGCAGCTTCTTCAAGAGCGGCTTTTGCTCCTCGTCGAGCGCCTCCTGTTCCGGGCCGCTCTCGCCGCCCGGCAGTTCCGCGCCGCCCCGGGCGACGTCGCTCAGCTTCCTGCCCTTGTACTCGGGCAGCTGACCGATCATCCATTCGTCCAGGCGATCGTGCAGCAGCAGCACCTCGATGCCCCGGTCCCGGTACACCTCGAGCTGGGGTGCCGAGCGCGCCTTCTCCAGGCTGTCCGCCACGAGGTAGTAGATGGCCTCCTGGTCGCTCCGCATGCGCCCGATGTAGTCGTCCAGCGACTGGTCCTGGGCGGCGGCTTCGCTGCGGGTCGTCACGAAGCGCAGCAGCGCGGCAATGCGCTCGGCATTGGCCGGATCCTCGCCGATGCCTTCCTTCAGTACCTCGCCGAACTCGTCCCAGATCCTGAGATAGGTCTCCGGGTCGTCAGCGGCCGTCTTCTCCAGCAGCTCCAGCGCGCGCCGGGCCAGTGCGCTGCGCAGCGCATCCAGCGTGGGATGAGACTGCAACAACTCACGGGACACGTTCAGCGGCAGGTCGGCCGTGTCGATGACGCCGCGGACGAAACGCAGATACAGCGGCAGGAACTGCTCCGCATCGTCCATAATGAAGACCCGCTGAACGTAGAGCTTCAGGCCGCGGGGCGACTCCCGGTTCCACAGGTCGAACGGCGCGCGACCGGGAATATAGAGCAGGCTCGTGTACTGGCGTTTGCCCTCCACGTGGTTGTGTACCCAGACCAGCGGGTCCGTCGGGTCGTGGGTGAGGTGCTTGTAGAACTCGCGGTATTCCTCTGCGCTGATCTCCGCCCGCGGACGCGTCCAGAGCGCCGTGGCCGCATTCACCGTCTCCCGCTCGTCGCCGCCCTCGCCCGCGGCCATGGTGACCGGAAAAGCGATGTGATCGGAGTAACGGCGAATCAGATAGCGCAGCCGCTCGGCCGCGGCGAACTCCTTTGCGTCCTCGCGCAGGTGGAGCACCACCCGGGTACCACGCTCCGGCCGTTCCACCGAACCGATGCGGAATTCACCCTGTCCGTCCGACTCCCAGTGGATGCCCGTATCCGCCGGCTGCCCGGCGCGCCGGGTGAACACCTCCACCCGGTCGGCAACAATGAACGAGGAATAGAAGCCGACACCGAACTGGCCGATCAGCCTGGCGTCGTTGCGCGAATCGCCGGTCAGCGCCTGCAGGAATTCCGCCGTGCCGGACTTCGCAATCGTGCCGAGATTGGCGATCACCTCGTCCCGGTTCATGCCGATGCCGTTGTCGCTGACCGTCACCGTGCCGGCCCCGGCATCGAAATCCACGTCGATCCCGAGGTCGGACTGCTCCTCCATCAGCGCCGGGTCGGCGAGCGCCTCGAAGCGCAGCTTGTCGGCGGCGTCGGAGGCGTTGGAGATCAGCTCCCGGAGAAATATCTCCCGGTTGCTGTACAGCGAGTGGATCATCAGGTGAAGCAGCTGCTTCACTTCCGCCTGGAAACCGAGCGTCTCCCGGACCGTGGTCTCTGCCATGTCGCTCTCCCCTGGATAAACCATCAACTGCCGCGTGCCGCCGCGCGGCCGGCCTGCAGGCAGGTCGAAGTGTGGGGACGCCGGGGAGATTTTCAACCCGCCGGAGCGGGTGCGGCTCAGGAGTGGCTCGCGGTCCAGCGGGCCACCGGCTGGCGGCCCAGCCAGGCGACGGCGGCTATCAGACCGGCCAGCAGCAGGGCGCCGGCGACCAGCGGCAGCATGGAGGCGGCAAGGGCGAGGGCGACGCCGATCAGGGCGCCCGCCAGCAGCGCCACCAGGCGCGCGAGCAGACGGCGGGTCTGCTCCCAGAGCAGCGGCAGCGACCAGACGAAATCGTCCATGTCATCCATGTACTGCAGCAGCCGTTCCATGTCGCCTTCCGCCGAATCCTCGATCAATCAAGAGATTCTAACGCCTTCTTCGCGTCAGTAGTGTGAAATCCACCATAAAATCCGACGACCGCACTGCGGCCCGGCCGCTGGCGGCGCTAGCGCACCCGGCGCAAGGCGGGGCGGACATCACGGGAGGGTTCCTCCGTCATCTGCATCGCCGTGCGGTTCGCCTCCTTGGCGTAGGCGATGGCTTCGTGTACCCACCGCCAGCGCTCGCGGGTTTCTTCGGTCTTGAACAGCGCCAGTTGATCTTCGGCGCCCGGTTTCGGTTTAGCCATAGTTGTCGAAATTACAGATGGGGAAGATCGGGTGTTTTTTCTGTCGGTCGCGGCGGTCGTCAGGAGTCTTCGCGGTCACTGCGGTGACGGTCGCTCCAGTTCCTTTTGACCTCTTCCGCCCAGTTGCGGTAACCCTTCCAGGTATAGAGTGTCGGGTCGAGCGCGCCCCGGCCCCGCGGGCGCTCGCCACGCCGCGAGAGCCACTTGCGGTAGGCATTCCAGGATTCGCCGTCACGGCCTTCCTCACCGTGGGCCCCGGACATCGCTTCGTCGGGCTCGGCGTCTTCTTCGGGGCCCGCGGCCCAGCGGATGTCCTTGTCGTCAGGCATGGCTGATCCCACTACCGGCAGATGGGCGAACCTTACGCCGGCGGGTCTGCCGGGGCCAGGAACTGCATCACAATGGTTAGCGTTAAAAAGGCAGTCAAATCAGTGGGTTCAGACACCCTATTTGACCTAATGAACGGCCGGAGACCGCGCCGGGCGAGGCTTTTTGACTTAAGCCGTCAGATTAGGGAAAAAGCGGTCACCGTCGCTTTCCCGCTCAGGCGGCCACCTCGTAGCACGGGCTGTAGCTGCCGGACAGCTTCATCCGCCCCTGGGCAACGAAGGCCCGCAGCAGCTCGTCCAGCAGCGGCATGATGCGCCCGGATGCCTCGATGCGGAACGGGCCCCGCTCCTCGATCAGGCGGATCGTGTCGTCCCTCACGTTGCCCGAGACGATGCCCGAGAAGGCACGGCGCAGGTTGACCGCCAGTTCGTGGGGCGACTGGCCGGGATGCAGCGCGAGCGATGCCATGGCCTCGTGGGTGGCCCGGAAAGGCACCTGGAAGTCGTGGTCGATCGTCAGCCGCCAGTTGTAGTAGTAGGCGTCGCTGTGGCGCTGACGGAAATCGCGCACGTCGGTGAGGCCGGCCTGGATCGCGTGGGCCACGGCCACCGGGTCGTCGATGACGATGCGGTAGCGCTCCCGGGCCGCCTCGCCGAGCGTGGCGGAGACGAACTCGTCGATGCGCCGGAAATAATCCTCGCTGCCGGCGGGACCGGTGAATACCAGGGGGAACGGGGTGTCCGCGTTGTCCGGGTGCAGCAGCACCCCCAGGATGAACAGGATCTCCTCCGCCGTGCCCACGCCGCCGGGGAACACCACGAAACCGTGGCCCACCCGCACGAAGGCCTCCAGCCGCTTCTCCATGTCCGGCATGATCACCAGTTCGTTGACGATGGGGTTGGGCGACTCCGCGGCAATGATGCCGGGCTCGGTGATGCCGATGTAGCGCCCGTTGCGAATGCGCTGCTTGGAGTGGCCGATGGTCGCGCCCTTCATGGGCCCCTTCATCGCACCGGGCCCGCACCCCGTGCACACCTGCAGGCCCCTGAGGCCGAGTTCGTAGCCCACGGTCTTGGTGTAGTCGTACTCCTCGCGGCTGATGGCGTGCCCGCCCCAGCAGACGACCACGTCGGTCTCGGCGGGTGCCCGGATGATGCGGGCGTTGCGCAGCACGTGGAAGACCGCGTTGGTGATCGAATCCGAGCGGGTGAGATCGAACTGACCGCCCTCGCGCAGTTCGTTGTCCACGAACACCACGTCGCGCAGCACCGCGAACAGCAGCTCCCGGATGCCCCGGATCATGCGGCCGTCGACGAAGGCGGAATCCGGCGCATTGCGCAGTGCGAGGCGCACGCCCCGGTCCTGCTGGATGATGCCCACCTCGAAATCCCGGTAACGGGCCAGCAGTTCCCGGGTATCGTCGGTCATGGAGCCGGAGGTGAGCACCGCCAGCGCGCACCGCCGCAGCAGGCCGTAGAGGCCGCCCTCGCCGCGGTTGCGCAGCCGGTTCACTTCTTCCTGGGACAGGAGTTCGAGGCTGCCCTCGGGAGAGACTTCGATATCCATGCTCATTGCTTCGGGGGCCGCGCGGCGCGCTGTTTCAGGGCCGAATCTCGATCGGCGTGTTCTCGCGGGTCATGAGCCAGATGTCCACCATGGCGGCGTTGGACACCGCGATGCAGCCGTCGGTCCAGTCGCCGGAGCGGTAGAACTCCGGCGTGTAACGGGGCTCGTTCGGGTAGCCGTGGATCATGATCTGGCCGCCCGGGTCGACACCGCGCCGCCGTGCCCGCTGCCGGTCCCGCGCATTCGGATAGGAGATGCGTATGGAAAGGAAGAAATCGCTGTTCTCGTTGCGCAGGTCCAGCTGGTAGAACCCCTCCGGCGTGCGCGAATCTCCCTCCTCCTTCTTGTGGCCCTCCGGCTCCATGCCGAGGAAGATGTCGTAGCTGGCAAGAATCCGCTCGTCCTTCAGCAGGTGCAGCTTGCGGTCGGATTTCTCCACCACCACCTTGTCGGCGACCTCGAGCGTGGCCCCGGCAGGGCCGGGCGCGAGCGCGGCCAGCGCCAGCGCCAGCGCCGTCGGCAGTGTGGCCCATCGCATCCTGATCATTGCCGTCCCCGTCATCCCCGGCCCGTGGGCCCGAAACCCAGATTATGCTAATGCCCGCCGGCGCGACAGACAAATCCGTCTCATTTCCGGCGGCGGCCCGACCGTCCGGCCCGGTCCCCATCGAGATTACGCCCGATGATCCAGCCGATGGCGAAGCCGATCGCCCCGGCGCCGGTGGTGTACCAGGGCAGAAAGCGAAACAGCAGTTCCGGCGTCCGCGCCCGGCTCGCCATGCCGCCCCAGTCGAGCATCAGGCCCAGATGCAGATAGAGCGAGAGTCCCAGCGCCGGGATCGCGAAGCCGAGTATGCCCAGCAGCCAGTGCCAGCCGGCCTCCCGCCAGCGCCAGCCGGCCCGGGACAGCGCGTACAGCAGCAGCACCAGCGTGAGTGCCGGCGGCAAAAGGTTCGCGAGCGCATGAGGCCCGTAGTCCTCCGCCTCCAGGATCACGACGGCCACCGCCGCCAGCAGGAGCACCGGCGGCAGCATCGACCAGTGGCCGAACATCAGTCGCTGCCCCACCCGGCGGCGGTACCCCGCACCCGGCGGCTCAGTCCCAGCATGTCCAGCTGCTGCCGGCTCTCGGTCACGCGGCCGTCCTCGATCCGGTCGAGCAGCAGCCCCTCGAAGCTCACCCGTACGCCGGTCGGCGGCGTCGCGTCGAATACGCCGTCGTGGGTACCGCTGAACCGGACCCGCGTGGCCACCCGCCCGTCTTCGGCGATCTGCTCCAGCACTTCCATCTCCAGATCCGGGAAGGCCCCGCGAAGGCCGCGCCCGATCGAGGACAGCACTTCACGGCCGTGCCGCGACCCGTTCACCGTGGCCCCCGGCGCGAAGTAGCGCTCCCATTCCTGCCAGCGTCCCTCGATGACCAGGGTCTGCAGATAGCCGCGCACCAGAGCCTTGTCGTCGGCGCCGGTGTCGCAGGCCGCGAGCAGGCCGATCAGCAGCGACGCCAGGACGGCCCGCGTGAGAGGCCCGGCGGCCGGCCGCCGGGCGGCATGCAGGCCACCGATGGCAGGAATATTGGAAACCGTCATATTGCAACCAGATCACAGATTCGCTGTCGGTTTCCCGGTAGTTTACGTAACCTTGCGCACGGCGGCCGCAGAGCGTGCCGAAGCCACGGACCGGAAAGTCGATGCACAGCCACACGGACAACAGGGGCAACGCAGGCATGGCGGCAGCCTCGCCCGCCCTGCTCGCGGCCGCGCTGCTCGCGGCCGCACTGTTCCCGGCCGGCGCCGGCGTTGCCGGGCCCGGTATCGGCGCCACCGAAGAGGTGGTGGACAACCCGGGGGATCCTCGCGAACGGCAGGGCGACGAGCCGTCGGAGCTGGACAGGGTCCCGGAGCGCGCGGAACCAAGGATTCCCGTGACCGCGCTGCAGCCGGCGGAACGGGACACGGCGAGGGAGACCGATGCCGTGGCGCTGGAGATTCTCGGCGCCGCGGTGGCGCCGGGCAGCTACCAGCGCCTGTCATGGTCGGCCACGGAACTGTTCGAAGGCATACCGGTGGACACGCCGGTGCTGGTTATGAACGGCCGCTATCCGGGGCCGGTGCTGTGCCTCGCCGCGGCGGTGCACGGTGACGAGCTGAACGGCATCGAGATCGTGCGCCGGGTGCTCCACGACCTGGATCCGCGGAAACTCTCCGGCGCCGTCATCGGCGTGCCCATCGTGAACCTGCAGGCATTCCGCCGCGGCTCGCGCTACCTGCCCGACCGCCGGGACCTCAACCGGTATTTCCCCGGTAACCCGGACGGCAGCGCCGCCTCCCGCATCGCCCACTCCTTCTTCACCAGCATCGTGCGCCACTGCGACGCCCTGGTGGACCTGCATACGGGCTCTTTCGACCGCGCCAACCTGCCGCAGTTGCGTGCCGACCTGCGCGACCCCGGCGTGGTCACCCTTACCCAGGGTTTCGGCGCGACGGTGATCATCAACAGCATCCCCGCCGACGGCACCCTGCGCCAGGCCGCCACGCACGCCGGCGTCCCCACGGTGACGCTCGAGGCCGGCGGCCCCTCCCGGCTAGAGATCGAGGAAGTCAGCCACGGAGTGAAGGGCATCGAGACGCTGCTGAATACGCTGGGCATGGTGCGCAAGGTGAGCCTCTGGGGCGAGCCCGAACCGGTCTACTACCGCTCGACCTGGGTGCGCGCCAACCGGGGCGGCATCCTGCTCTCCGAGGTGGATCTGGGCCGGCGGGTGCGCGCCGGCGACCTGCTCGGCACCATCACGGACCCCATCACCAACGCCAGGACCAACGTCTACTCGCCCACGGACGGAAGGGTGATCGGGATGGCGCTGAACCAGGTGGTCATGCCCGGTTACGCGGCATTCCACATCGGCTTGCCGCGTCCCGAGCCCCGAACCGCCGCGACGGACGAAGACGCTGCCGACGGGCAGGACGGCGAGGCGCCGCCGCCGGCAGAGCGGGCCGGTTCCGGGTTCAGCGGGACGCCTTCAGGGCGTTGATGCGCTCGGCCAGCGGCGGGTGGGTCATGAAGAGCTTCTTCAGGCCATGGGCTCCCAGGCCGGCGATGCCGAAGGCGGACAGCTGCTTCGGCAGTTCGCTCGGCTCGTAGGTGGCCCGCAGCTTCTCCAGCGCCGCCACCATCTTGTCCCGGCCGGCCAGCTCGGCGCCGCCCGCATCGGCGCGGAACTCCCGGCGCCGCGAGAACCAGTGCACGATGATCGTGGCCAGGATACCGAAGACGATCTGGGCCACCAGGCTGGTCAGGAAGAAGCCGATGCCCGCGCCCTGCTCGTTACGGAAAACCACCCGGTCCACGAAGAAACCGACCACCCGCGAGAGGAAGATGACGAAGGTGTTGAGCACTCCCTGCAGCAGGGTCATGGTGACCATGTCCCCGTTGGCGACGTGGGATACCTCGTGGGCCAGCACCGCCTCGGCCTCCGCCTGATTCATGTTCCGCAGCAGGCCGGAGCTGACGGCCACCAGCGCGTTGTTGCGGCTCATGCCGGTGGCGAACGCGTTCACCTCGGGGGCGTCGTAGATGGCCACGTCCGGCATGCCGATGCCCGCCCGGCCGGCCTGGAACTGCACGGTGTTGAGCAGCCAGGACTCCGTGGCATTCGAGGGCTGCGAGATCACCTTCGCCTTGGTGGTCCATAGCGCCACCTTCTTCGAGATGGCGAGGGAAATGAACGAGCCGGCAAAACCGATCACCGCCGAGAAGATCAGCAGCGACGTGAGGTTCAGCCCTCCTGTCTCCGAGATGATGCTCTCCAGCCCGAACACACGGAAGACGATGCTAATGACGGCCAGCACCGCGACGTTGGTCGCCACGAACAACAGGATTCTTTTCATAGGATTCGACTCCGGGCGATACGGGCCCAGTGCAATACGGAACAAAGCATAATGGGTACTCCGGCGCCCTATTCAAGCACCGGGGCCCCGCTATGACCAGGCGCCGGGGCTACAATTCCCCAGTTATGTCTTTCGCCGGACTGAGGTTTTACCGATGAACGACGCCGGGCCCACCCCCGCGGCCAGGCCGTCGCACGGCCGCGAGGCGCTGATCCGTGCGGCACTCGTCCTGCAACGCGCGCTCGCCGTGCTGCCCTGGTCCGTCCAGCGGACCCTGGGCCGGGGACTCGGCGCAGCGAGCTTCCGGCTGGCCGGCCGCCGGCGCCGGGTGGCCGAGCGCAACCTGGAGCTCTGCTTCCCCGAACTGACCGCCGAGGCGCGGCAGCAACTCCTCCGGCGTCACTTCCGCTCCCTCGGACTGGGCCTGATGGAGCTCGGTCTCGCCTGGTGGGCCAGCGACCGCCGGCTGCGGTCTATGGCCACCGTGGAGGGCCTGGAGCATCTCGCGGCCGCCGGCGCCGGCGGCCGGCCGGTGATCCTGGTCGCCGGCCATTTCACCAGCATGGATCTCGCCTGCCGCCTGCTCGGACTGTCGGTCGACTACGACGGCATCCAGCGCCCGTTCGGCTATCCGGCCCTCGACCGCCAGCTCACCCGTGGCCGTCTGCGGGCCGCGGGTCGCGTCTACTCGAAATTCGATCTGCGCGGCATCCTGGATGCGCTGGCCCGCGGGCGCACGCTGTGGATGGCCGTGGACCAGGCCCACACCGCGGCCCGCCCGGTGCTGGCGCCGTTCTTCGGGCTGCCGGCACCGACCACCGCCGGCCCGGCCCGGCTGGCCGCACGCAGCGGCGCCGCGGTGCTGCCGGTGGCAGGATGGCGCGAACCGGACGGCCGTTACCGGGTGGTGGTCGAGCCGGCGCTGGCCGATTTTCCCAGCGGCGACGAGGTGGCCGATGCCGCCCGGTTGAACGCCGTGGTGGAGCGCCATGCCCGTGCCGCCCCCGAGCAGTATTACTGGATTCACCGCCGCTTCAAGGGCGAGCGCTCGCCCTACGACGAGCCGTGAATCAGCCCGCCGGCTCGTCCGTCGTATGGTCCGTCGGCTGGTCCGCCGGCCGGCGCGACCGGTAGCCGGCCACGAGTTCGCGCCAGCCGCCGGGCTCGTAGCGGAAGCCGGGCACGCTGCCCCGGAGCTTGTCCAGGGAACGCAGCAGCCGCGCGAGATTGCGCCGCTGCCAGGCACCGGGCCGACGGATGCGGCCGCGGTCGAAGTCGAGCAGCCACACGGTACCGTCCTCGCCGAGCTGGATGTTGTGCGCGTTCAGGTCGGCGTGACAGACGCCCGCCTCGTGAAAGCGCCGGATGGTGGCGCCGATGCGCCGCCATTCGCCGGCCTCGACGTCACGCTCGCCGAGCACGCCGGCCAGCGAGCGCACCCCGGGGAGGCGACGGGTGAGGATATCGCCGCGGTAGAGTGCGCCGCTGCGCCGATAGCCGGCAGCCGCCGGAGCGGGCACGGGCAACCCCAGACCGGCCAGCCGGGCGAGCAGGCGGAATTCCCGCAATGGCCGGGTGGCCGCCTGACCCAGCCAGAGGAACTCGTCGTCCAGCACCCGTCCCACCAGTCCGCCGCGTCGGTAATGGCGCAGCGCGAAGTCGCCGGTCTCGCCGGTGACGAAACGCACGGCGCCACGCCCGGGCGCATCCGGCACGTCGGCCTGCCCCGGCCAGGCATCCGCCCGCAGCCAGACCGGCTCGAATTGGTTGAAGATACGGCGATCGTATAGGATGACGCCGTCCGCGGTGGGCAGGATCCTCTCTTCCACGCTTGTCGGCTCCGAGGTATTGGCGAATCCCATAGACAACAGCGCTCCGCCCGGCTCGATCTGCGCCGTGCGCCTGTCCGCGATCGGCGACACCTGCCATACGCTGCCGGTGCTGAGGACGCTGAAAACCGCCTGGCCGGAGACGGCCATCACTTGGATCATCGGCCGCACCGAGGCGTCCCTGATGGCGGACATCCCGGAGTTCGAGTTTATCACCTTCGACAAGTCGGCCGGCCTGTCAGCCTACCGTGACGTCGGGCGCCGGCTCGCCGGCCGACGCTTCGACGCCGTGCTCATGATGCATGCCTCGCTGCGGGCCAACGCCATCAGCCGGCTCGTCCCGGCACGGCGGCGCGTCGGCTTCGACCGGGAGCGGGCCCGGGACTTCCAGTGGCTGGTCTCCGGCGAGCAGATCCCGCACCGTCCCCGCGAGCACGTCATGGACGGCCTGTTCGGCTTCGCCGAATATCTCGGCGTCGGCGAACGGCATCTCGTCTGGGACATCCCGGTGGCCGAAGCCGACCGGCGCTACGCCGCCGGGCACCTGCCGGCGGGGCGACCGTGGCTGCTGCTGAGCCCGTGCAGCTCACAGCGCGCCCGCAACTACCGCAACTGGAGCGTCGCCAACTACGCCCGCATCGTCGACTACGCCGCCGAACGCTACGGCGCCGGCACGCTGCTCACCGGCGGGCCGACGCCGCTGGAACGCGAGTACGGCAAGGCCATCGCCGCCGCCGCGGCGCACCCACCGGTCAATCTGGTGGGTATCACCACGCTGAAGCAGCTCTTCGCGCTGATCAGCCGCGCCACGGTCGTCGTCTGCCCGGATTCGGGTCCCGCGCACATGGCCACGGCGGCGGCGACGCCGGTCATCGGTCTCTATGCCACTTCCAACCCGGATCGCACCGGTCCGTATCTCAGCCGCCACCTGGTGGTGAACGCCTACCCGGAAGCGGTGCGGCGGCAGTTCGGCAAGCCGGTGGACGCCATCCCCTGGGGCCGGCGCGTGCGCGATCCGGCCGCCATGGAACTGATACGCGCGCAGGACGTGGAGGCGCGGCTGGACGAGGTGCTGAGCGGTCCGGACGCGGCCGCCCCGGCGAGCGTCTAGCCGGTCTGCACCTCCGCCACCCCGGCCAGCTCCGCCAGCGAGGCCAGCACCCGTTCCGGTGTGATCTCCCGCAGGCAGCGGAAATGACCCAGCGGGCATTCGCGCTCGAAGCAGGGACTGCATTCCAGGCCCAGGTAATGCACCGCCGCCCGGTCCGTCAGCGGCGGCGTGAAGGCGGGGGACGACGAGCCGTACAGCGTGGCCACGGGCAGGGCGACCGCCGCGGCGACGTGCATGAGTCCGGAGTCGTTGGTGACGCCGCAGCGGCAGGCGGCCAGCAGGTCGATGGCCTCCTCCAGCGTCGTGCGCCCGCACAGGTTCACCACCGGCGCGACCTGCGCGCTCTTCGCCCTCTTCGCCCTCTTCGCCCTCTTCGCGATAGCGCGGGCGGCGCCGGCGTCCTTCGCGGAGCCGAACACCCAGACGGCGTGGCCGCGCTCGCCGAGCCGCGCCGCCAGCTCGCCGTAATACTCGAGCGGCCAGCACTTCGCCGGCCCGTATTCCGCCCCCGGCATGAAGGCCACCGGGTGCGTCGCCGGCTCCAGCCCCAGCCGCTCGAGCGCGCTCGCCTGGCGGGCCCCATCCACCCGCAGCCCGGGCCGGGGCAGCTCGTCGGGCAGCGCTTCTCCGGGCTCGAGCCCCAGCGCCACGAATCGCTTCACCGTCTGGTCCAGCACGGCGGCATCGAACGGCCGCATGTCGTTGATCAACCCGTAACGGTGCTCGCCGCGAAATCCCGTGCGCCGGGGAATGCGGGCGAACCAGGGCACCAGTGCCGCCTTCAGGGAACGGGGCAGGACGATCGCCTGGCCATAGCCCCGCCGCCGCAGCACGCGGCCGAGGCGGCGCCGCTCGTCCAGGCGCAGCTCGCCATGGCCGGCCGACAGCTCGATCGCCTCCCTGACCTCCGGCATGCGGGCGAGGATGGGCAGTGACCAGCCCGGTGCCAGCACGTCGAGGGGCCGCCCGGGGTGGCGCCCGGCCAGTAGCCGGAACAGCGACTGGGCCATGACCATGTCGCCCACCCACGACGGGCCGACCACCAGCACGGGCCCGTGAGATACGTCAGCCAGTGTCGCCCTCCGGCCGCCGGCCGAGCGTATCGAGATAGTTCGCCACACCGTCCTCCACCGGCCGGAAGTCGCCGCTGTAGCCGGCGGCGCGCAGGCGGGTGAGGTCCGCCTGGGTGTAGCTCTGGTAGGCCTCCTTCAGGCCGGTCGGGAAGGGGACGTAGCGGACTTCGCCACGGCCGTGCCAGCCGATGACGGCGCGGGCGACGTCGTTGAAGGTCTGTGCCCGGCCCGTGCCGGCGTTGAAGATGCCGCTCACCTCGGGGTGCTGCAGGAACCAGAGATTCAGGTCGACGATGTCGTCCACGTAGACGAAGTCCCGTTCCTGCTCGCCGGCTCCGTAGCCGTCGCTGCCCTCGAACAGCCGGGCCTCGCCGGATTCGGCGACCTGGTTATGGAAGTGCCAGGCGACGCTCGCCATACTGCCCTTGTGGCTCTCCCGCGGCCCGTAGACGTTGAAGTAGCGCAGTCCGACGATCTGGCTGCCGGCCTCGGGCAGCAGGCGGCGCACGTAGTTGTCGAACAGCAGCTTGGAGTAGCCGTAGACGTTCAGCGGGCGCTCGTGCTGCGGCGTCTCGCTGAAGCCGGGGCCGGCGCCGTAGACGGCCGCCGAAGACGCGTAGATGAAGGGCGTGCTGTGGCGCAGGCAGTCGCGCAGCAGTTCGCGGGAATACCGGAAGTTGTTCTCCATCATGTAGCGGCCGTCCCACTCCGTGGTGGTGGAGCAGGCGCCCTGATGGAATACGGCGGAGACCCGGCGCCGGTAGCCGCCGGACTCGAGCTTGTCCATGAACTCGTCCTTGTCCATGTAGTCGGCCACGTCCAGGTCGGCCAGATTGCTGAACTTGTGGCCGTCTGTCAGGTCGTCCACCACCAGGATGTCCTCGGAGGTGGCACGATTCAGGCCGCGCACCAGGTTCGAGCCGATGAAGCCGGCCCCGCCGGTGACGATGATCACACCTGCACCTTTCGCACGCCGCTCAGGCTTCGGCGCCAGCCGGGTCCCCGGCTGCGGCCGGCGCGGCCTCGTCGCGCAGGTAATACTCGGCGCCGCAGTACGGGCACTTGGCCTCGCCGGTCTGCTCCACGGGCAGATAGACCTTGGGATGGGAATTCCACAGATACATGCCCGGCATCGGGCAGGACAGCGGCAGGTCCGCCCGGGTCACCTCGTAACGGTGTTCGGCATTCGGCCGGATCAGCGTCTCGTCGACAGTGCCGGGTCTTGTCATCGTTCCATCCTCTCTGACCGCTGCGGGCATCTTCCGTACATCCGCGCTCGCGAATCCGCGGCAAGATATCCGCGCAATTATAGCAACCGGCTCAACCGAAGGTCTGCCGCCAGATCCGCCGTACGGTGTCGGCCTCGGCGGCGAACTCGCCGGCCGGCACGCTCGCGTCCTGATGGTCCAGGGCCAGGTGATGGAGCCGCCGGCGGTATGCGCGGTAGATGTCCTGCAGCTCCAGCGCAACGGTGGCGTCGAGGATACCGCAGGTGGCCAGCACACCCAGCTGGCGGATATTGTCCGTGTAATGCAGGAGCGAGCGGTGCCGGTGCGCGTGGGCCAGCACCAGGTACTGGACGACGAACTCGATGTCGCCCACGCCGCCGGGGTCGCGCTTGATGTCGAAGGAGCCGGATGCCGACGACGAGAGTTCCCGCCACATGCGTTCGCGCATGGAGATGACGTCGTCGCGCAGGGTCTCGCGGCGCACCGCGCTCTGCAGGACATCCACCCGCAGTCCCTCGAACGCGCGGCGCACGCGGGCATCCCCTGCCACGGCACGGGTGCGCAGCAGGGCCTGGTGCTCCCAGGTCCAGGCATCCTCTCTCTGGTAGCGCTCGAGGGCGGCGACGGAACTCACCAGCAGCCCGGACCGGCCGCTCGGGCGCAGGCGCGTATCCACCTCGTAGAGCGCGCCGGAGACCGTCTGGACGGTAAGGAAGTGCACCAGGCGACGGGCGAGCCGGCCGAAGAACACGGTGTTGTCCACGCACTTCGCGCCGTCGGTCTCCTGCTCCTCGCCGGCCGAATCATGCACGAACACCAGGTCCAGGTCCGAGCCGTAGCCGAGCTCGATGCCGCCGAGCTTGCCGTAGCCCACCACGGCGAACCCGGCGCGCCGGCGTACGCCGTCGACGCTGCACCACGGCCGGCCGTGGTGCCCCACCAGGTCCTGCCAGGCCAGCGACAGGGCGCTGGCGACCACCCTCTCGGCAATCTCGGTGAGCCGGTCGCTCACCTTCATGATGGGCAGACGACCGCTGAAGTCCGCCACGGCCACCCGGAAGGTGGCCGCCCGCTGGAAACGGGCCAGCTCGTCCACCGCGGCCTCCGAGTCCTCGGCACCCACCGCGGCAAGGCGGGTGTCGTATTCCTCACGCAGGTCGGCGGCACTCGGCTCCCGGTCGGCGATGCGCGGGTCGATGAGTTCGTCCATCAGCAGCGGATGGGCAGTGAGTTCGGTTGCGAGATAGGCGCTCCTGGAAACCAGCTCGACCAGGCGCTCCAGCGCCTGGCGGTTCTCCAGCAGCAGCGCGAGGTAGGCGCTGCGACGAAGCACGGCGCCCAGGATGCCCGTCAGCCGGTGCAGCGCCACGTCGGGCTCGTCCAGCCCGCGCAACTGCTCGAGCAGCGGCGGCATCAGTTCGTCCAGCCGCTGGCGGGAGATCTCGTCCAGCCGGCGGGTCTCGATGTCTGCGTGGAGGCGGCCGAGCACCCGGGCGAAGGCCTCGGCTTCGGCGAAGCCCGCCGCGGCCGCTCGCTCCGCCAGGGCCTCGGCGCCGGCGGACTCCCACAGGGCCTCCAGCGCCGGACGTTCGGAGCGCACATCCTCGCCGGCGCGGAACACGGTCTCCTCGAAGTGGCCGCCGACGACGCCGCGCACCCGCTCCACCTCGGCCGCGAGGCTGTCCCAGTCGGCCTGGTCCATGACCAGTGCCAGGCGCGCCCGGTCCGTCTCGTCGGCGGGCAGATCGTGGGTCTGGCGGTCGCGGAACTCCTGCAGCCTGTTCTCCAGCCTGCGCAGGAAGCGATAGGCATCGAGCAATTGCCAGACACTCTCGGCGGGCAGGTAACGCCGCTCGGCCAGTGCCGTCATCGCCGCGCGCAGCTCCCGGCAGCGCAGTGCCTGGTCGCTGCCGCCGCGCACCAGCTGCCAGGATTGGGCGATGAATTCGATCTCGCGGATGCCGCCGGGGCCGAGCTTGACGTTGGCGTGCATCTCGCGGCGCTCCACCTCCGCCCGGATCATCGCCTTCATCGAGCGCAGGGACTCGAACACGCCATAGTCCAGGTAGCGCCGGTAGACGAAGGGCGTCAGTACGTTCTCCTCGAGCTCACCCCAGGCAGCCATGCCCGCCTCGTCGGACAGCGGCCTCGCCTTCACGTAGGCGTATCGCTCCCAGTCGCGGCCGTGCTGCAGCAGGTAGTTCTCCATGGCCGAGAAGCTCACCACCGGCGGGCCGCTGTCTCCGAACGGCCGCAGGCGGATGTCGACGCGGAAGACGAAGCCGTCCGCCGTCACCTCGCCCAGCAGCGCGACCACCCGGCGGACCATGCGACCGAAATACTCCGGCGGCGACAGCGGCTTCGCGCCGTCGCTCTCCTCGGCATCCGGGTAGACGAAAATCAGATCGATGTCCGAGGAGAAATTGAGCTCCCGCCCGCCCAGCTTGCCCATCGCCATTGCAATCAGCGAGACCGGCCGGCCGGCGGCGTCGCGTACCACACCGTGGCGCTCCGACATCGCCTCGCCGGCCCGACGTATGGCGGCAATGACCGCACCGTCCGCCAGGTCGCTCAACTCGTGCAGGGTTTCGTCCAGCGTTGCCAGGCCGGCCAGGTCCCGCCAGGCGATGCGCGCCATCTCCCGCCGGCGCAGGCGGCGCAACCGGCGGGGCAGCTCCTCCGGCGGGGCGTCGTCCACGGTCCGGGCGACGGTGGCGGCGATCTCGCCCGGCTGCCGCGGGCGGGCCAGCTCCCCGTCCCGGATCAGGGCGGCGAAGCCGCCCGGGTCGGCGCACAGCACCTGGCGGACGAATTCGCTGACGGCGAGCACCCGGGCCGCCACGGCCTCGCTGCCGGTATCCTGCAGCGCGGCAGCCACTTCGTCGAAAGGCTCGTCGAGGGTGACGAGGAACGTATCCAGTTCGTCCGCCAGTCGCCGCGGCAGAGGGACCCCCGCGGGGGATGACAATATCCGGATGAGCGCGTCCGCCGCCATGGCGGCAGTGTAGCCCGGGCCACCCGCGGTTGCAGCGCCGGCGCCGCTGGACGACCATGCGGACATGACCGACAGACACCTCCTCATCGTCTATCACTCCCAGTCCGGCACCACCGAGCGGATGGCGCAGGCCGTGATCCGCGGCGCCCGCCACGAGGACGTGGAGGGCGTGACCGTACGGGTACGGAGTGCGCTCGAGGCCGACGCCGACGACGTACTGTGGAGCGATGCGCTCATCCTCGGCACGCCGGAGAATTTCGGCTACATGAGCGGGGCGCTGAAGTACTTCCTTGACCGCGTCTACTATCCCTGCCTGGACAAGGTGGAGGGCAAGCCCTGGGCACTGTTCGTGCGCGCGGGCAACGACGGCACCGGTGCCGTCACCAGCGTCCGGCGCATCGTCGCGGGCCTGGCGCTGAAAGAGGTCCAGCCGCCGCTGGTCGTCGCCGGAGAATTCGACGAGGCCCGGCTGGCGGAGTGCGAGGAGCTGGGTATGACCGTCGCCGCCGGACTCGAAGCCGGCGTGTTCTGAGACCGGCCGCGCCTCAGCCGGGTCCGCCGGCGGCGAGACGGCCGCCCGCCGCCAGGCCGGCGATCACCCCGTCCAGCGGCACCGGTTCGCCGACGAGATAGCCCTGGGCGTAGTCGACGCCCAGCTCGCGCACCTTGCGGCGCGCGGGCTCGCTGTCCACGTACTCGGCCACCGTCGCCAGGCCCATCACCCGGGCCACCTGGGTGATGGCCGCTATCATGGCCTCCGAGACCCGGTTGGCGGTGACGTCGCGCACGAAACTGCCGTCGATCTTCAGCGTATCCACTTCGAAGTCCTTCAGATACGCAAACGAACTCAGGCCGGCGCCGAAGTCGTCCAGCGAGAAGCGGCAGCCCAGTTCGCGCATCGTGCGGATGAACGCGGCGGCGCTGTGCATGTTGGCCACCGCCGCCGTCTCGGTGATCTCGAAGCACAGTGAGGCAGGCGGCAGACCGCTGGACTCCACCCGCTCGCGGACGAAGCCGAGGAACTCGTCGTCGCCGAGCGACTGGCCGGACAGGTTGATCGCGAAGACGTGCCCGCCGCGGGCCAGCGCCGCGCCCGCGCCGGCGATGCGGTCGATGGCGCTGCCGACCACCCAGCGGTCGAGCCGGGGCATGAACTGATAACGCTCGGCGGCGGAGAGGAACTGTTCCGGCGCCAGGGATTCGCCGTCGTCACCCTGCACGCGGAGCAGCACCTCGTGGTAGGCGCGGCCGCCGGCGTTCAGCGGCGCGATGGGCTGGGCGACGAGTTCGAACCCGTCCCGGTCCAGGGCGCTCTGCAGGCGGGACACGATGCGGATGTCGTCCGCCCGACGGACGATGCTGTGGTCGTCCTGGTCGTAGATCTCCACCCGGTTGCGACCGTGCTCCTTGGCCGCCGTGCAGGCGACCTTGGGCGCCACCAGGGCAGCGGCGGCGCCACCGGAGTCGTCCCGCCACGGGGCGACGCCGGCACTGACGGTAATGGTCACCGCCTTGTCGCCCCGCAGGTAGGACAGGCGGCGGGCCCGTTGCCGCACTTCCTCGGCGAACGCGGCCGCCCGCTCGACGTCACAGCGGTGCAGCAGCACGCCGAAGTTGTCACCCGACAGTCGGGTCGCCACGCCGTCGGCGGGCACCGCCTGCTGCAGCTCGGCGGCGAAGCGCCGCAGGATGTCGTCGCCGGCGCCATGGCCGAAGCTGTCGTTCACGAGCTGGAGCTTGTCCAGGTCGAAGATCACCAGGGCATGGCCGTCGTCGCCGCCGGCGAGCTGGCGATAACCCTCGCGCAGGTGGGCCTCGAAACCGTAGCGGTTCACGAGGCCGGTGAGGGCATCGTAGTAGTTCTCGATCACTCGTTCGGCGCGACGGGCGACCAGGCTCGCGAGCCGGCGCTCGGGCTCGCCGAAGCGACCGCCGTCGATGCGACCGGCCAGCGCGAAGACGCCGTGCACCCGTCCGCCGTGTTCGCGCAGGGGGCAGAGCAGCACCTGGTAGCCGTCGCCCTGCTGTTCGACGCCGTCGGGCGCCGCAGTGACGTCCAGCACGCCCGTGCCCGGCCGCCGGGTCAGCCCCGGCAGGAAGCGCCGCACGATCATCTCGTCCAGCGCGTGCCGGTCCGCACCCTTCCAGCTGCGATGGGTGGCACTGATACGGATCTGCTTGGACGGCAGGATCAGCACGCTGTAGCCGGCACCGATATGGCGGCCGCAGGCGCGCACCAGACCCGCGAGCTGCCCCTGGCCGTGGGGCGCTTCCTCCAGCTGCTCCTCGAGTTCGTAGAGCAGATCCAGTCCGCTGCGCGCTGCGGCGGCGTCGGCTCCGTCGTCTCGCGGCCGACCGGCCAGCAGGCCGGTCAACAGCGGCACGGCGCGGGCGACCAGTGCCGCCGGTCCGTTCGGCGCGGCGGCCTCTGCGGGCCAGACACAGGCGAGCACGCCGGCGCGACGGCCGCCCTCGTCCTGCGGGAACACCCAGAGGGTGGCGCCGTCGGTCAGCGACAGGGGACGTGGCTGGGCGGACGTGGAGGCGGCGTAGAACAGCTCGGGCGGCAGTGACAGCAGCGCACCCGCCACCTCCCGGTCGGGCCCGTCGGCCGTGCTCCAGACGAACTCGCCGTCGTCGCCGTAGAAATCAAAACGCCGCGCCGCCGGCAGCAGGGCCGCCAGCAGTTCGCCGAGCTCCGGGCGCGCCGGGCCGGCAGTCGTCTTCTCGTTTCCGTCCATCCGCGATCCGTGCGCACTGCGGTCGACCGGCTAGCGCCGGCCGTGGTCCTCCACGACCACAAAGGGTAAGCAACCCGCACCCCGCTGTCTGTGATGGCCGTCGCAGCCGGAGGCAGCGAGGGTTGTGCGGCCGGTCAGGGCAGACCGGCCAGCCACTCCTCGTCGGAGCCTTCGGCAATGTCCTCGAACAGGAAGGTGCTGAGATAGCGCTCGCCCGTGTCGGGCAGCATGGCCAGCAGCACGGAGCCCTCCGGGGCGGATTCCGCCGCCTTCAGCGCCGCCGCCAGCGTGGCGCCGCCGGAGACGCCGGTGAAGATACCCTCGTTCGCTGCCAGCGCCCGGGAGGTTTTCGCGCCGGCATCATCGTCGATCGGGACGAGATCGTCGTAGATCTCCCGGTTAAGGATGTCGGGCAGGAAATCCGGCGTCCAGCCCTGGATCTTGTGCGGATGCCACTCCTGGCCTGCCAGCAGCTGGGCGGCCGCGGGCTCGGTGGCCACGATCTTCAGATCCGGCCGGGCCGCCTTCAGTACCTCGCCCGCACCGGTCAATGTGCCGCCGGTGCCATAGCCGGTGACCCAGTAGTCGAGCCGGCGCCCGGCAAAGTCACGCAGTATCTCCGGACCGGTCGTGCTGCGATGGAAAGCCGGATTGGCCGGATTCTCGAACTGCCGGGTCAGGAACCAGCCCCGCTCGGCGGCCAGCTCTTCCGCGCGGCGCACCATGCCGGTGCCCTTCTCCTCCGCAGGGGTCAGGATGACCTTGGCCCCCAGCGCGCGCATGATCTTGCGCCGTTCCACGGAAAAGCTCTCGGCCATGGTGGCCACGAAGGGGTAGCCCCGGGCCGCGCAGACCATGGCGAGCGCGATACCCGTGTTGCCCGAGGTGGCCTCCACCACGGTCTGGCCGGGCTTCAGCGCGCCGCGTTGCTCGGCGTCGATGATCACGGCGTAGGCCAGCCGGTCCTTCACCGAAGCCATGGGATTGAAGGACTCCACCTTTACGTAGAGGGTGACATGCTCCGGCCCCGTACGGTGAAGCCGCACCACCGGCGTATCGCCGATGGTGTCGAGTATGCTGTCGTAGATCATCGCCGCATCCCGTTGCAAATCTGGCCGAACACTATAACGGCCCGGAGCAGGCAGCCAGAAATAATGAAATTTTCTTCGCTTATGCCCGGTCGTTATATAGAGTAGGTAAAGAGAGGATCCGGAACGCGCCATGAAACTGCAGCAGCTGAGATACCTGCTGGCCATCGTCGACAGCGGGCTGAACATCACCGCCGCATCGGAGCGGCTGCATACCTCGCAGCCCGGCGTCAGCAAGCAGATCCGCCAGCTCGAGGAAGAGCTGGGTGTTGCGCTGTTCGTCCGCAAGGGCAAGAGCCTCGCCAGCGTGACCGCGGCCGGCCAGGAGGTGGTGGGCCGCGCCCGCATCATCCTGCAGGAGGTGGACAACATCCGCACCCTGGCCGCGAATGCCCACCGGGAGACGGAGGGCACGCTGGCCATCGGTACCACGCATACCCAGGCGCGGTACGTTTTGCCGGAGGTGATCCGGCGCTTCCGCGAGCGCTATCCGAACGTCAGCCTGGAGCTGCATCAGGGCACCTCCGAGCAGATCGCGGACATGGTGGAGGCCCGTCACATCGACTTCGCCATCGCCAGCGGCGGCGAAGACCTGTTCGCCGACCTGGTCTGCCTGCCCTGCTATCGCTGGGACCGCACGATACTGGTGCCCAGGGATCACGCACTCGCACGCCGCGGCGCCAAACCGGGCATCCGGGATCTGGCGGGACACCCGCTGGTCACCTACGTGTTCGGTTTCGGCGGCGAGTCGTCGCTGAAGCGCGCCTTCGCCGCGGAAGGGCTGGAGCCGGACGTGGTGTTCACTGCGCGGGACGCCGACGTGATCAAGACCTACGTGCGCATGGGCATGGGCGTCGGCATCGTGGCCGCCATGGCCCACGATTGCGCCGACCGGGAAGACCTGGTCGCCATTGACGCGGCCGGCCTGTTCCCCCGCAGCACCACCTGGATCGGCTTCCGCCGCGACACCGTGCTGAAGCGCTACATGCGGGACTTCATGCTGCTGTTCGCACCGCACCTCACCGGCCCGTTGGTGGACCGTTGTCTCGCGGCACCCGACCAGCACGCCGTGGATACCCTGTTCGCAGATATCGAGCTGCCGCTGCGCGGCGGCTGTCCCGACGGCTATCCCGCGGCCGCCTGAAGGGACCGGTAGTGATTCAGTAGATGCGGAAGCCGCCGTGACGACGGCGGCTGCGGAGGTCGATCCACCACATACCGGCCACGAAGCCGAGCGCCAGGGAGACGACCGCAGCCCCCAGCACCATCGGCCAGGGCAGGCTGAACTGGTACACGGACATGCTCCGGCGGAAGCCGTCGTTCTCCTCGCGGAGCTCGGAGACGGCGGCCGTGGCACCGGCCAGTTCCTCGGCCTGCGCGGCGGTCATCCTCTCCAGTTCCGCGATGCGCCCGGCCGAGCCGGAGAAGGCCTCGCGGGTCTGCGCCAGCTCCTGCTGCACGCGCTCGAATTGCGCCTTCGTCTGCTCCACGATGAGCTTCGCCGGCGGGTCGTCCACCAGGAAGCCGGCCTTCACCCAGCCTTCGGTCCCGTCCGGCAGCTGCACCTGGGCGTACAGGGGCCCGCGGGTCAGGATGGTGAGTTCCTGGCCGCTCTCCAGGGTGCGGAATGGCCGATCGCTGGTGTCCTCGGCCTGGTGCAGGCCGAGACGCAGGTTATCGGTCACGTAGGCGGTCTGCGCCGACGCCGCCGGCGCCAGGGCCAGCAGCGCGAGGAATGCCGCCGCCACCGGAACATGCAGCCAGGAGCCGTGTGGATGACATAATGCCATGGCGCCGCAGTCTACTACGGCGCTCCCGCCGAAAGTGAGACCTGGTTCAGCCATTCGAGCAGAGCGTCCTGCAGCTCGTCGCCCGGTCCCCGGTGCACGTCGCCGCCGTTGTGCAGAACCACGACGGCATAGCGCGCACCGTCGTCGGCCTGCAGATACCCCGCCAGCGTGCTGACGTGGTCGAGCGAGCCGGTCTTCAGCCGGGCCCGTCCGGCAATGGCATCGCCGCGCCGAAGACCGTAGGTACCATCCATTCCCGATATGGCCATGGACGCCGCGAACTCGGGCATCCAGGGGCTGGCCCAGGCAACGCCCAGCAGCTCGCCCATGTGGCGGGCCGTGATGCGCGCCTCCCGGGAACGGCCTGCCCCGTTCTCCAGGACGAGTTCCGGGAAGCCCAGACCGCGCTCGGCCAGCCAGTCCGCGATGGCGCGGCGCCCCTTCTCCTCCGTCCCCGGCACCCCGTAGCGCTCGGCGCCCAGCGTATGGAGGAGCTGGCGGGTCATGACGTTGTTGCTGTACTTGTTCACCGAGCGGATCACTTCGCCCAGCGGCAGCGAGTCCATGGCGACGAAGCGCTCGGCGTCTGCCGGCGTGTCGTCCACAACCAGGGCGCCGTCGAACTCCCCGCCCATCTCCCGCCACAGCGCGGTGAACAGGCCGAACACGAAATCCTCGTGACCCAGCACGCTGCGCGCCAGCGAATAGCGGCCGCAGGCGGCGGGGAACTCGCCGGAGAACGTGACCGCCTGCTCGGCCCTGCGGGCCCGCACCGCGATGCCCCGCTGATAGCCGCGGCAGCGCCCCGGCGCCGGCTGCAGCCGGTTGTCCATCCTGAGGTTCGCCAGCGGCGGTTCCATCTCCACCAGTACCCCGGCGGCGACGGGTTCGAACCAGAAGCGGACCACGTTGAAGTTGACCAGCAGTGCGTGTGGCGTGACGTTGTAGGCGCGCAAGGGCTGGTTGTCGAAGGCCGACCGGTCCTCCGGCGCCGGGCGGAAATAGCCGCTGTCGATGACCAGATCGCCCTCGATGCGCTGGAGGCCGCGCCGGCGCAGCTCCCGGAGCAGGAGCCAGAAGCGCTCCTGCACCAGGTAGGGATCGCCGCCGCCGCGCAGCACCAGGTTGCCTGCCAGCACCCCGTCTTCCAGCCGGCCGTCGAGATAGACCTCGGTGCGCCAGGTGTGGGCCGGACCGAGCACGTCCAGGGCGGCGAAGGTGGTAAGGAGCTTCAGCACCGAGGCCGGATTGCGCGGCGTGTCCGCGTGGTGGGCCAGTACCTCCCGGCCGCTGCCGAGTTCATGGACGTGGATGCTGAGGTCACCGGCGTCGAGTCCGTGGCCGTCGAGCACGCGCTGCACCGGCGGCGGCAGTTCGTCGGCGGCGGGCGGCGGGCCGACGCACAGCAGGCCGCCCGCGAGCAGGGCGGCGAGGGAGTGTCTCAGCGGGGGCATCGGGTACACTCCGTGACCGGCCGCCGGTTACAGTATTTGCTTTCGGAGATCCAGCGCATGACGCATTGTGTCGGCAAACCCGGACGACGTTCAATTGCGCGACATTCCGTCATCCCGCGGGCGACGGGGCGGCGGCCGGTCGCCGGGCTGGTGCTCGCGGTCCTCGTGGCCGTGCCGCAGCAGGCCGATGCGGCGGTTCTCGACGTGCGCCATGGCGGCCCGCTGACCGGTCTGTTCGGGCTGCCGTCGCCCGGTGAGTCCACTGCGCTGGCCCCGGACGAGGAGCGGCGCTTCGAAGTCCTGCTGCAGGGTTCCAGTCACTCCGTCAGTGACGCCGCCGACGGCGAGGAGCTGCTGCTGGACGGAGAGACCTGGCGGGTAGCGCTGCGGCTGCGCACCCGCTTCGGCGACCGGTGGGAATTGGGGCTGGAGGTGCCGTGGGTCCGCAACACCGGCGGCAGCCTCGACGGCCTCATCGACGACTGGCACGCGCTGTTCGGACTGCCGGACGGCATCCGGGACGAACTGCCCCGGGACGAACTGCGTTACGCCTACGTCAACGCGGCCGGCGACGCGTTCGACTTCCGCGACGGTGCCGGCGACCTCGGCGACATACGCCTCAGTGCCGGTTACCGGCTGCGCCAGGACGAAGGTGGCTCGCTTTCCCTGCGGGCGGCCGTCGAACTGCCCACCGGCGACGAGGGGAAGCTGACGGGCAACGGCGCCGCCGACTATTCCCTGGGCATTGCCTGGGAGCGCAGCCCGGTGCAGGGTTCCGGGCGCTGGAGCACCCACCTCGTCGCCGGCGTCATCCACTTCGGCGAGACGGACCTGCCGGCCGTCGACACCCGGGAATTCGGCGGCTGGCTGCAGGCGGGCGCCGGCTGGCGGCTGACGCCGCGCATCGAGCTGCTCGGCCAGCTGCAGGCCGCCAGCTCGCCGGTCGAGAGCGCCCTCGGCGCCTGGAGCGGCAGTCTGATGCTGGCGCTCGGCGCCGGTATCGACCTCGGCAGCCGCTACCGGCTGCAGCTGGGCTTCACGGAAGACATCGACGTGGAGACGTCACCGGATATCACTTTCATGCTGCGGCTGACCCGCCGCTGAGCTGCCCGCTCCGGGATCTTTACTCCAGGTCTTCGCCCATCTCGCGCCGCAGGGCGCGGGTGGCGGTGCGGTGGATGATCCAGGTCACTGCCACAATCGCGATCAGCCCGGCGCCGAAGAGCAGCTTGCCGGCGAGACCGGCCTCCACCTCGCCGTCCACGAGCTGATCCACGTTCTTGGCGATGGAACCGAGGTAGACGTACAGCGTGACGGCCGGGATCATGCCGATCCAGGTGGCGAAGAAGTAGGGCAGCACCCGGATGCGGGTGAGCCCATAGGCGTAATTCAGCAGGTTGAAGGGCAGCAGCAGCGACAGCCGCGTCAGCATGACCACGACGAAGCCCCTGTGGGCGATGGCCTGGTCGAGGGCGGCGATGCGCCGGTCTCCCGCCACCTTCTGCCGGACCCATTCCCGCGCCACGGTGCGCCCGATGAGATAAGACAGCGTGCCGCCCAGCGCCGTGCCCAGGGACACCAGCGGCACGCCGCCGGCCAGCCCGAACAGGTAACCGCCGCTCATGGTCAGTACCGAACCGGGCACCATGACAGCAGTGCCGACCGTAAAGCCCGCCACGAACAGCGCCCGCCCGAGCGCCGGATTGTCTGCGATCCACACGGCGGCGGCATCCAGCCAGATGTCCAGCGGCAGGGTCCAGACGGCCACGATCATCGCCGTCAGGAACAGACCGGCCGCGATGAGCCGGCGGCGCGGACCCGCTTTTCCGGTTCCGCCCACGGGGCTAGACGGTATCCCGGCTCGCGTGACCGACGCCGTCGCCGGCGTCGTCGGCGAGCACTTCCCAGCCGCGGGCCACGGCCGATGCATGCAGTTCATGGTCGGGGCGCACCGCCACGGGTGTGCCCACCCTCTCCAGCAGGGCCAGGTCCCAGCGGGAGTCGCCGTACGCCGCGACGGCGTCGGCGGTCACGCCACGCTCATGGCAGATGCCGTCCAGCAGCATGCTCTTCTCCGCCCCGAACGGGTGGCGCAGGGGGGGCCTGGCGCTCAGACGCCCGTCCCGCTCGGCGCAGAGCGAACCGATCGCCTGGTCGGCACCGAGCCGGGCGGCGAGTTCCTCGGCGATGGGCTGGAGGGTGCCGGAGAGCAGCACGATCACGTCCCCCGCCGCCCGGTGCCGGTGCAGCCTGGCCACCGCCGGCGCGTACAGGGCGGACGCCACCTCGTCGGCCACGAAGGCCTGCGCTTCACGCGCGAAACGCTCGCTGTCCAGGCCGCTGAGATAGGCCTTGTTCTTCTTTGCCACGTGACGGCCGTAGCGGGGCAGCCAGCGCAGGTTGAACCACAGGAACGCGAACACACGACGCGGACCCAGCACACCACGCCGCAGCAGCCACAGGAAGAAGCGTTTCTCCGTGCTGGGTCCGGCCACCAGGGTGCCGTCGATATCGAACACCGCGAGCCGCATCACCCGTCGCCGCCGCTCTTCGGGATCAGGCTGTCGCGCTCCTCGTAGACGAACTCGGCAACCACGGGCAGACCGCGCAGGATGCAGATCACGACGGCCAGGTAGACCAGCACCGCGCCGACTGCCTCCAGTACGCCCTGCCACCCGGACCACAGGGCCGGCACCAGTGTCGGCAGCGGCTGCAGCAGGAGCATCCAGCAGAAGGCGGTGGCCTTCAGTACGGCATAGAAGCCGCGCATGAAGCGTCCCGCCACGAGCCACTGACCGATGGGCGAGCGGATCATGCTGAACGGGGCGTGGCCTTCCGTGGTGGCCTGGTTGGCGCGGATGGTATCCACGACGGTGCCGCGGATCACGAACACCAGCGGGACCCACACCGGCACCAGGTCCAGGTCGGCCAGCACGATCCACATGGTGAGTTCGACGATGCGATCGCCGGCGATATCGAACATGGCGCCGAACAGGGAGGTTTCGTTGCGGCGCCGCGCCACCCAGCCATCCAGACCATCCGTCACGAACAGGAAGATCAGCAACGGTACGTTCGCCAGCTGCCACCACGGATGTTCGGGCTGGTAGGCGATGGCGACCACCACGATGAGGAGCAGCAGCCGGCTGAGTGTTATGAGATTGGCCACGGGCCGATTATACCTGAGCAGTCCGCGCGCTCAGGCTTCCGGACGACCCCTGCAAATCCTGCATCCGAAGCCGTCACGGCCGCGAATGGAGTGTGGAAGACGGCCCGCACAGGCAGGCCGGCAGAGACGGACGATGAGAGTGACCGTGCAGATCATCCGCGCACCCGAACCAAAGATGTCCGCATGCAGGCGGCCGGCCTGCGCCGTGCCACTGCGTGCCGCGCGCCCGGCTACGCTGTACGCGGAAAGCTTGTTAAGCTTGCCCTCCGCGGCCGCCGGTCCGGGAGTGGTGCTCCCGTGAGCGCCGGTATGCAGATCCGCGCTGTCCGCGGCGGTATCCCCGCTGCGGAAGCGGCACAGCGCTACCGCGACAACGAGCCGGCGCGCCGTACCGGCAGACAATCAGGACGGCAGGTGACGGGGCAAGCGAACTTACTCGAGAAGATCGGGAACGGCGATCAGGCCGCGGTGGCGCAATGCATCGAGCGCTACAGCGGCCTGGTGTGGTCGCTGGCACGGCGTTTCATCGCCGTCGAGGCGGACGCCGAGGACGCCGTGCAGGAGATCTTCTTCGAGATCTGGAACACCGCGGAACGATTCGATCCGTCCAAGTCGGCGGAAGCGACCTATATCAGCATGATCGCCCGGCGCCGGCTGATCGACCGGCTGCGCAAGAACCGGCGCGAACCGGAGCGGGAGAATCTCGAGGACGTGGAGTACGCCCTCTCCGGTGAGGGTCATCGGGCGCTGGAAGCCTCGGCCGAGACCGAGAAAGTGGTCGAGGTGCTGAATGAAATGAAGCCGGAGCAGCAACAGGTCATCCGTATGTCGACGTGGCTCGGCATGTCCCATTCGGCCATCGCCGCCGAGACCGGTATGCCGCTCGGCACGGTGAAGAGCCTGCTGCGGCGGGGCCTGATGCAGATCCGGGAACAGCTCGGTGAGAGTGGCGCCACCGGTGGGGGGGCGTTGTCATGAGTGCGCGCAACGAACAAATGCTGGACCTCCTCGTGGCGAAGGCCACGGAGGGGTTGGCGCCGGAAGAGCAACGCGAACTCGAACGCCTGCTCGCGGCGAGCGAGGAGGCGGAGCCGGAAGGCATCGAGTTGGCGGCCGCGGCGGCCGCCAACGCTTTCGCTCTCGGCAGCGGCTATGGCGAGGAGATGCCCGCCGGGCTGAAGGAACGGCTGCTGGCGGACGCCCGCGAGGACGTCGGCAGGGGTGACGCCCCGCGCGCCTCCGCCTCCGTCACCGACATCGGCAGCCGCGCCCGGGGCGGGAAGGAGCCCCGGGAGAACGGTGGCAACGGACCGGCGAGCAGCACCTTCAACCGGTTGGGCTGGGCCGCGGCGGCCATGCTGCTGGTGGCGCTGCTGGTCGTTAACCGCCCCCTGCCGGAAGAACCGGGCGGCGCCCTTGACGAGCCGGCCGAGGCACGCGCCGAACTGATCCGGCAGGAGCCGGGCACCCTGGTGATGCCGTGGAGCCCGCCGGATGTCCCCGAGTACGCCGGTGTCACCGGCGACGTGGTCTGGAACAACGAGAAGCAGGAGGGTTACCTGCGCCTCGCCGGCATGCCGGCCAACGACCCGAACCTTTCCCAGTACCAGCTCTGGATCGTGGATCCGGAGCGTGACGAGCAACCGGTGGACGGCGGCGTGTTCGACATCCCGGCCGTCCCGGGCGAGGTGGTGGTGCCCATCCGGGCGAAGCTCGGCATCGTCGACCCCCAGGCATTCGCGATCACCCGCGAACAGCCCGGCGGCGTCGTGGTCTCCGACGGCCCGCTGCTGGTGGTGGCGAGCGCGGGCTGAGCGCCTGCGGTCAGGGCCGACCGCTGCCCCGCTACGAGACCGGCAGCGGCGGCTCGGCCACTTTCAGCAGCTGCTTGCCCAGGTTCGCGCCCTCGAACAGGCGGCGGAGCGTGGCGGGGCAGTCCTCGAGACCACCCTCGCGGATGTCCTCCTTCACCCGGATCTTCCCCTTGGCGAGCCAGCCGCTCAGCGCCTCCACGGCCTCCGGGAAGCGCTCCCGGTAATTGAGCACGATGAAGCCCTCCATGCGCGAGGAACGCACCACCAACTGCAGGTAGTTCTTCGGGCCCGGCGGCTGCTCGGTGCCGTAACCGGTGGAGATGCCGCCGCAGAGCACGATGCGCGCGTGCTGCGCCAGGTTCGCCAGGGCCGCGTCCAGCGCGGGTCCGCCGACGTTGTCGAAGAACACGTTGATGCTGTCGCCGCAGAGTTCGGCGAGCCGCGCTGCCACGTCTTCGTTCTTGTAATCGACCGCGGCGTCGAAACCGAACTCGTCGGTGAGCCAGCCGCACTTCTCTGCGCCGCCGGCGATACCGATCACCCGCGCACCCCTGATTCTCGCGATCTGGCCCGCCACCGAGCCGGTGGCGCCGGCGGCACCGGAAACCACGACGGTATCGCCGGCCTCGTGCCGGCCGATCTCCAGGAGGCCGAAGTACGCGGTGATGCCGGTGACACCGAGCACGCCTAGGAACCAGGTGGGCGGCACCCCGGCCGGGATCTTCGTCAGCGGCAAGGGGCCTTCCGGGTCCGTGACCACATAGTCCTGCCAGCTCAGCATCCCCTGCACGAGGTCGCCTTCCCGGAAGCCGGCGTGGCGGCTCGCCACCACCTGCGCGACCGCGCCGGCGCGCATCGGCTCGCCGATCTGCACGGGCGGGACGTAGCTCCTGACGTCATTCAGCCAGCCCCGCTGGGCGGGGTCGAAGGAGAACCAGAGCGTGCGCAGAAGCACCTGGCCGTCACCGGGTCCGGGCACCGGGGACTCCTTCCGTTCGAAGTGTTCGTCGCCCACCATGCCCGTGGGCCGGGTGGCGAGGACCAGCTGTCGATTGACTTCGCTCATGCGCTCTCTCCTGTATGCAGTGCCGCGCCGCGGCCGCCACGAGGCCGGGGCGGTCCGGGCGCCGACATTGTACAGGGCGGAGCGACGGGCTCAGAGCATTGCGGGCGCGTGATCCTCGCCGCCGGTGCTGCGCCAGACGTCCTGCCCGCCGTGGTCGTCGATGCGGCGGGCGAGTTCGTCCGCCTTGCGGCGGAACAGCGCCTCGTCGCGCTTCATGCGCATGGCGCGTTGCAGATGGCCGAGGGCCCGGCGGTACTGGCCCTGCGCCTGCGCCTCGCGCGCGAGGGCGTAGTAGTAGTAAGGGTTCGATTCGCGCACCCGGCGGATCTCGTCGAGCCAGCCCTCGGCCTCGACCGACCGGCCCCGGCGGCGGAGCAGCATCGCAAGATTGCTGATGGCGGAGGTGTTGTCCGACTTCAGCGCGATGGCGTAACGCAGCATCTCCTCGGCGCTGCGATCGTCGCCCACCCGCTGGTAGAGCAGACCCAGGTTCGACCAGGTATCACTCCAGCCCGGCGCCTCCCGGATGGCGGCGCGGAAATATACCCAGGCGCCGGCGTAGTCGTGCGACGCCAGCCGGCGGGCTCCCCGGTTGTTGTAGAACTGGCCGATGGCCTGGCCGTCGCTCAGCGTCGTGCGCCGGCCGCGGGGCTCGTCGGGATAGGGATAGAAATCCATGACGTAGTCGCCCCGGCCGCGCAGGCGGCCGTAGACGTTGACGTGGCGCGCGGCGAACAGGACGTCGCCTTCCCTGTCCCACTGGGGCATCACCTCCACCTGCCGGAACCGGGCGTCGAGGCCGAGTTCCCGGGCCATCGCGACGAACAGGATGGAAAAGGACAGGCAGTTGCCGGCCCGGCTTCGGAAAGTCTCCTCGGCGGTACCGGTGCGACGCGCGTCGTAATCGATGCCGAGCATCGCGGGATCCAGCAGCAGGCGGGACAGCAAGCGGACGCGGTCGGGCGGGAAGCGGCTGTCGTCGACGTGGCTGCGGAGATAGCTCAGCATCTCCGGCGTGAGGGAGAGGATCTCTTCCCTGGTGGGCACCGGCTCTGCGTCCGCGACATCGTCCGACCAGGGCTCGGGCAGGGGCGCCGGCTGCGGGACGGAAAGCCGGGCCGGTGCCGTGGCGCACCCCGCAGCCAGCAACGCCGTCAGTGCAATCGGCAGGATCGTGGCCAACCCCGCCGGCCCGGCCGCCGTGGCCACCGCCGATCGCCGTGGGTCCCTGCATGGCGTCATGGCTACCCTCCGCCTCAGGCTGCCCCCCGTCGTTCTGGCCGGCGGATGCCCATGGCGCGCATGCGGTCGGTCAGCGTGGTCGGGCGCAGGCCGAGCAGTTCGGCGGCACCGCCCGGACCGGACACCTTCCACTCCGCATGCTCCAGCGCGGCGACGAGGTTCTCCCGCAGGCGCTCCTTCATCTGCGCATCCGTCAGGAAAGCGCGGCACGTTTCCCTGCGCGGCTCCTGCTCGCGCCGCCGCTCGACCGACGCCTCTCCTTCCGGCAGGGACAGATCGAGGCGCAGGACGTTCCCTGACGAGAGTATCACCGCCCGCTCGATCACGTTCTTGAGCTCGCGCACGTTGCCCGGCCAGTCGTAGCCGCGGATGGCCTCGACGTGTGCCGTGCTGAGCGTGAGCGGCTTGCGGCCGAATTCGCGGCACGCCTGTTCCAGGAAATGCCGGGCGATCTGCACCACGTCGTCGCCCCGCCGGCGCAGCGGCGGCACCTCGATGGGGAATACTCCGAGCCGGTAGAACAGATCCTCCCGGAAGCGTCCCGCCTCCACGTCCTGGCGCAGATCCCGGTTGGTGGCCGCGATCACCCGTACGTCCACGGTGCGGGTCACGTCGTCGCCCACCCGCTCGAACTCCCGCTCCTGCAGCACACGCAGCAGCTTGCCCTGCAGCTCCACCGGGATCTCGCCCACCTCGTCCAGGAAGATGGTGCCCCCGTCGGCGAGCTGGAAACGCCCCACCCGGTCCCGGTGGGCGCCCGTGAACGCACCTTTCACGTGGCCGAAGAACTCGCTCTCGAACAGCTCCTCCGGGATGGTGGCGCAGTTCACCTTGACCAGGGGCGCATCGGCCCGCGCGCTGCCCGCGTGGATGGCATGCGCCACCAGCTCCTTGCCGACGCCGGACTCGCCCTCGATCAACACGTTCGCCGGCGTGCCAGCCACCGCCTCGAGGCGGCCCAGCATCGCCTTGAGCACCGGACTCTCGCCGACGATGCGGCCGTAGTTCATCGCCACGTTCACCTCCTCGCGGAGGTAGTCGCGCTCGCGCTCGAGTTCCTCGCGCAGCCGGGCATTCTCGGCGACGGTCTCGCGCAGTTCCCGCTCGGCGCGGTTGCGCTCCGTGACGTCGGTGGAGGCCACCAGCAGCTGTACCACACGGCCTTTCGCATCCCGCTCGGAGACGCTGGACATGATGGTGTCGAGCACCCGCCCGTCCCGGGTCACCATCTGGCGGTCGCGGCCGCTGACGTTGCCTTCGCTGATCACCCGCCGGAGCCGCCCGCCGCCGAGCTCGGAGCGGTACGACTCCGACAGGAAATCCAGGATCGAGCGGCCCAGCACCTCCTCGGCCCGGTAACCCATGGTCTTCAGCCAGTGGTCACTCACCTGGGTGATGTGGCCATCGGCGTCGACGATGTGCAGCAGGGCCGGAGTGGCCCGGTAGAGCTGGCGGTACTTGCGTTCCACCTTCCCGGAGTCGCCGAGTTCCTGGTAGACGGCCACCGTGCGGATGTAGCCGCTCTGGGGTTCCTGCTCGATGACGGCACTGGAGACGAGGAAGACCTCCTCGCCGGAGACCGACAGGAATTCCACCGGCTCGTCCACGGCCCGGCCGGCGCGCCTGAGCTTCGGCAGTATCTCGCGCTCGATACGCGCGGCGCAGGAGACGGTGGTGAACTCCAGCGGACGCCGGCCCACCAGCTCTCCGCGGTCGTAGCCGAGCCGTTCGCAGAAACGGTCGGTCACGTCGATGAACTTGCCCTCCTCGTCCAGGAGGGCCCCCATGACCGGCACCCGGCGCAGCAGACGGCGGTATCCCTTCGCGACATCCATGAGCGAAATACTACGAAATCCCGTGAGTGGCGTCACGAGATTTCGCGTATCACGGGATTCCGTGAAATTGCTTCAGCAGGTAACCTCTTGTCCGGACTGAAAAACACGATCTGGCACGTTCTGTGCATTTCCGCATACGAGGGCCGGGCAGGCATCCGTGCATCCCGGCCACCACGAGTTCAGAGGCGCCCGTACCCGATCGGTACTTCTCTCCCCCGCCATCGGGGCGGTCGCGGACGAAGAGACCCGGCGCGACGCCGGGCAGAGTGACCCGCCACGGGTCCGTCGGCACCAGGTTCCCCCGCCGGTGCCGGCCATCAGGGGCCGGAGGGTGATCCGAGTCGGATGCCCCCCTGCTGAAACGACGGTTACTGCTCCGGCCCCTGTTTTCTTTTTGCCTCGTATGCACCGGCATCGCGGTCCTCGGCCGCTTCGCGGCGGCGCCGGGCGCGCATCGCCCGGCCCGCGGAAGCGGTATCGCTGATGCGCTGGCGTATCTGCCGCAGCCAGCGGCGGGCCCAGGCGAATTCGATACTGAGTATGGCGAGACCGAGCGGGATGACCACGAAAGCGGGACCGGGCGTCACCAGCATCACGATGCCGGTCGCGGCAACCGTCACGCCCACGACGAATATCACGATGCGCTTCGCAGCCTTGTAGGTGATCGCTGCGGCGTGCTTGATCATGCGTCATTCCCCCGGTCTCGCGGGCCAGCGTACCTATTGTGCCTCAATGCGTGTCCGGATTATCGTTGCGTGCATGCGTAGACTCTTCCTGCCGGCGGCCTGGCTGTACCTCGCCGCAGCACCGGCGGCGGCCGCCACACTCGGACTCGAACAGGCTCTCGAGGGCCCGGGGGCCGCGCCGTTACTCGGTGAGCGCGAACCCGTACGTTTCGTTTTGCGGCTCGTCGCCGCCTGCGCGGACGACGAGACACTCGCCACCCTGTCCGTGGCAATCGCCGATACGCGCCTGGCGGCAGAGCCGGCCGCCCTGGGCGATGCCGACAGCACCGAAGTCACCCTGGAAGTCCCGCCGCGACAACTTCGGGGCATCAACGAGCGCCTGCTGTGCTCGGACACCGGCGCCGCGGAAGGTTCCCTGAAATTGTTGCGGGGCGCCTTCAGTGCCATGGCTTCGGCACGCTGCACCCATGCGGAACGCGGCTCCCGTCTGCTTTACGCAAGCGCCGACGTGGACGTCTCCTACTGGTGTCCTGGCGGTGCTCAGTCGCCGGAGGCCGACGACGCGCGCAGGTGATCGGCGAGGAAGTCGAGCGTCATGGTCCAAGCATCCGCGGCCGCTTCCGCATCGAAGTTGTTGCCCGTGGGATTGGCGAATGCGTGGCCCACACCCGGATAGATTTTCAGCGTCAGGTCCTTGTCGAGTTCCTTCATGGTCGTGCGGAAGGCCTGTACCGACTCCAGTCTGATGCCGGTGTCCTGCGCGGCGAACAGCCCCAGCACCGGCACCTCCAGCGGCGCCAGCACCTCCTCGTCGAGCACTACCTGGCCGTAGTAGATCACCGCCGCGTCCAGCTCGCGCGGGAACAACAGCGCCGTACGCAGGGACCAGTGGCCGCCGAGACACCAGCCCAGGGACGCCACGCCGGGCGCACCCACCTCCTGCAGGAACTCGTGAGCCTGGCGCAGATTCTCCTCCGCCTGGTCCTGATTCTCGAGCAGCTCCATCATCAGCTCGCGGGCGGCCGACGGTTTGTCGGCCGTTCGCCCGGCATAGAGATCCACCGCCAGCACCATGTAGCCCGCCGCGGCGAGGCGATCGGCCATGGCCCGGATGTTGTCGTTCAGGCCCCACCACTCATGGATCATGATGACCGCGGGCAGGGGCTCCACCATGTCTCCCGGCGCGGCGAAATAGCCACGCACCAGGCTGCCGCCGACGTCCGCATACGCCAGCTCCTCGCTCACCACGCCGCCGGGTGCGCTGCCCGCGGCGCCGCTCGGCACGGCCTCGTCGTCCGCGTGCTCCCGGGACATTGCATCGACGTTGTCCCGGCTCATGGCAGCCTCGGGCTGCCCGCCGGCGGCCGGCCCGGCTGCCGGATCGCCGTCCCCGGCGCCGCCGCCGCAGGCGGCGGTCATGAGCGCGCTCCACAGGACGAGCATCCGGGAAACGGTGGAAAACGGGCGGGCTGCGGTGATCATGCCCGGAGTGTAAACAAAAAACGCCGCTTTGCGTCTTATTGCCGCCCTCCCGGCCGGATGCCAAACTACCGTCACGCTCGGCTGTCCGGGAAGAGAGGAACGTGGGCTACCTGCACGAAGCGCTCGTCTACCTGATCACGGCCGTCATCGCGGTACCCGTGGCGAAGCGGCTCGGCTTCGGCTCGGTGCTCGGCTACCTGGTGGGCGGGCTCGTGATCGGCCCGTGGGGGCTCGGCTTCGTGTCCGAGGTCGACCACATCCTCCACTTCTCCGAACTCGGCGTGGTCTTCCTGCTGTTCGTGATCGGGCTGGAACTGCAGCCCTCCCGGCTCTGGGTGCTGCGCCGCATGGTCTTCGGACTGGGCGCCGCCCAGGTCATCGTCACCGCCGTCATCCTCGCCGGGCTGGCATGGCTGGCCGGGCTGACCGGCGAAGCGGCCATCGTCGCCGGCGCCGGCCTTGCCCTCTCGTCCACCGCATTCGTGCTCCAGTTGCTCGCCGAGAAGGAGCAGCTGACCAGCCGCTTCGGCCGATCAGCCTTCTCCATTCTCCTGTTCCAGGATCTGGCGGTGATCCCGATTCTGGCTGCAGTACCGCTGCTCGCCGCCGCGGCCCCCGACGGCGCCACCGGCGCGGGGCGCTGGCTGCTCGGCATCAGCGCGCTGCTCGCTCTCGTCTTCGGCGGCCGCTACCTGCTGCGCCCGGTGCTGCGCTGGGTGGCGGGCACCGGCATCGAGGAGCTGTTCACCGCCGTGGCGCTGCTGGTGGTGATCGGCTCGGCCGTACTGATGGAGGCGGCGGACCTGTCCATGGGCCTCGGCGCGTTCGTCGCCGGCATGCTGCTTGCCGACTCGGAGTACCGCCACCAGCTCGAGGCCGACATAGAGCCCTTCAAGGGACTGCTGCTCGGGCTGTTCTTCATTGCCGTCGGCATGTCCGTCAACCTCGGCCTGATCGCCTCCCGGCCCGAAGCCGTCTTCGCCATCTTCGCCGCGCTCCTGTTCGTGAAAGCGCTCGTCATCTACGTGCTCGCCCGCCTGTTCCGGCTGGGCGGGGACGAGCCCCGCTCGCTGGCGCTCCTGCTGCCCCAGGGCGGCGAGTTCGCGTTCGTCATCTTCACGGCCGCCGTGGGAGTCGGCGTCCTGGACCGTGTCACCTCCGAGCTGCTGATCGTCGCGGTCATCCTCTCCATGGCGGTAACGCCGCTGCTCTACATCGCCAACGAGGCCTGGCGCCGGCGCGCCGGCGCCACCCCGGCGGAGCCCGAATATGACGACATGCCCGCCCATCACAACGACATCCTCATCGCGGGATTCGGCCGGGTGGGCCAGATCGTCGGGCGTATCCTGAGTTCCCGCGGCATTCCGTTCACGGCGCTGGAGAACAGCCCGGAGCGGCTGGACGCGGTGCGGCGTTTCGGCAACGTGGTGCACTTCGGCGACGCCTCCCGGCCGGACCTGCTGAAAGCCGCCGGCATCGAGCACGCACGTTTCTTCGTGCTGGCCCTGGGCGACGTCGAGAAGTCCATCAAGCTCGCCCGCCACGTGCGCCAGCACTATCCGAAAGTGACAATCCTGGCGCGGGCCAGAAACCGGCTGCACGCCTATGCACTGATGGATTACGGCGTGCAGGTCATCATCCGCGAGACGCTGCATTCCAGTCTCGTGATGGGCGAGACGCTGCTGCGCGACTACGGCCTCGACGAGCAGGAGGCGGCCCGCATCGTGGAGACCTTCGCCGAGCACGACGAGGAGACGCTGCGGCGCCAGCAGGCCGTGGCCCACGACATGGACAAGCTGGTGCAGACCACCCGGGAAGCGGCCGTCGAACTCGAATCCCTGATCCGCGCCGACCGGGGCAAGGATCAGTCCTGAGGCCCCGGCGCGAGGCTTCGCCGTGTCTCCTCCAGCGCGGGGCGCAGCGGATGGCTGGCCGGCGCGCCGGCCAGCGCCCGCTCGATGGCACTGAGCGCCTCGTCCCTGCGACCCGCACGCGCGAGAGCCTCCGCCAGGTTGTTCAGCGCAACAAGGTCGTCGGGGTCGTCCGCGAGCAGCGCCCGGTAGTGAGCGGCAGCCGTCTCCGCTTCTCCCCCGGCGAGCGCGACGTTGCCCAGGCCCAGCCTGGCAAGGCGGTTGCCCGGCCAGCGGGCGAGCGCCGCCCGGTAGCCGGCCCGGGCCAGCGCGAGCCCGCCCGTCGCCTCCACGGCGGCGAGCGCGCGCAGGTAGCCTGCGGCGTCGTCCGCCGCCGGGAGCTCCCCGGCATTCAGCATGACCAGCCCCCAGTTCCCGCCGCGCGACCAGGTACGCAGGAACACGGCGCGGTCCGTCACGCGGCGCCGCTCGGTACCCGAACGCAGGAGGTAGGCGTCGCGGCCGGGGTCCATGCCGATCACGACGGCGTAGTGCCAGCGCGGAAAGGCGCGGATGCCGAGGTTCTGCAGCACGAGCACGGGCCGTCCGGCGCGCAGTTCGGCGGCCAGTGCGGACTGGGTCGGAGGAAGCCGGTAGGGAACGCGCCCGCGGCCGCGGGCGGCTGCGATCAGTTCGGCCTGCAGCGCGCCCTCGCGGCCGGGGATATAGACCTCGTCCACCAGTGCAGCCGGCTCCACCGGGACACCGGAGGCGGACAGCACGGTGGCGAGTGCGGCTGGCCCGCACTGGTAGCGCTGCTGAGGAAAGAACGGCGTCGCGTCGAGCTCTACTGCCGCCGGAGCCAGGCTGGCCACGGGCACGCCCACGGAAGCGCACCCGGCGAGAAACAGCAGGACGAACGGCAGGACGAGGCGTCTCAGCGGACGACGGGCCTCGCCCCGATCCACGCTGTCCTCAGATTCGGCTGAAGACGTCGGTGACGCCGACGAGTTCCAGCACCAGCAGCACCACGAAGACGACGCCGAGCACGGCCAGCAGGTCTCCGCCGGCAGCGGCATCGGCAATGCGCCCGTCCAGTTCGGCCAGCTCCGCGTCCGAGAGGGCGGCAGCACGCTCGGCGGCCAGGGCCGGGTCGACGCCGAACCGCTCCAGCTCGGCCGCCACATCCGCCCGGGCGAGGAAGGAGCCCACCCGGTCGAGACGCTCGGCCCGTTCCGCTGCAACGACGGCCTGCTCGGTGGAGATCATCGCGGCCGAGGCGCTGACGGCGAAGCCGGACGACAGCATCGCCACGGCGACGACGGCGGTTACCAGGCGACAGAACACGGAATGCATCATGGATTTTTCCCCTCTTGCCGACGGGCGGACCGATTGTCCGATTGAACTAGCGTCCGATTGAACGATTGAACGATTGAACGACTGGACGATTGGACGACTGCCCGCCGCTGGTTGCGTAAACGCAAAGCATAACACCGGGACCGGCCCGCTCAGTCGCGCCATTCGTCCTCATCCTCGTCCCAGGTGCGCAGCTTCTCCTTGTCCGCCGCCTGCCACTGATCCTCGCTGCGGCGCATCATCTGCCGTATGTACAGGACCAGATAGCCCGCCCCGGCAGCCAGGAAGACCAGCAGGATGATCAGCTCGGTGCTCATGCCCTCATACTAGCACCGGCAACGTGCCCGGCGTCCTGTGCCGGCCGCCGGCGACGGGGTACTATTGGCCAGCAGGCAGTAAACGGCCGGAACCTCATCATGACCCTGCTCCGCGACACCCATCACGCCCCGGCGGGCGTCTTCCGCCCCCGCCAGCGCCGGTTCGACCTCGACGAATCGCTGGCGGACGACTGGCACGGGGGCAGCGCCTTCCGCACCGCCTGGTTCAACGCCATGTCCATGCTCTTCCCGCTGGGCGAGAAGTTCTTCATCGACAGCGTCCGGGCCTACGCCGACCGGATCGACGACGCGGCGATGCGCGCCGAGGTGCGCGCCTTCCAGGGCCAGGAATCCGTCCACCGGCGGGAACATCAGCGCTACAACGAGGCGCTGTGCAAGGCCCGCGGCTACGACCTCGAGGAGTTCGAGGGTCCGGTGCGCCGGCGCATCGGCTGGGCGAAGGGCCACTTCAACGAACGGCGACTGCTCGCCGGCACGGTGGCCAACGAGCACCTGACCGCCATCATGGCCCACGACCTGCTGTCGCACGACGACGTGCTCGCGGGCGCCGCGCCGGACATCGCCGAACTCTGGCGCTGGCACGCGGTGGAGGAGACAGAACACAAGGCCGTGGCCTTCGACGTCCACCGGCTGATCGGCGGCACTGTGAAGGAACGGCGCCATGCGCTGGTGATGTCGAGCTTCTTCTTCCTGAAGGACACCTTCCGCAACGCACGCATCATGCTGAAACGCGACGGCCAGCTATGGCGCTGGCGCACGTGGCGGGACGGCTTCCAATTCCTCGTCGGCCGGCCCGGCACGCTCAGGCGCATCGTACCGGCCTGGTTCGCGTTTCTGCGCCGGGACTTCCATCCCTGGCAGCACGACAACAGCGAACTGATCGTGCGCTACGAGCTGGCGCGCAAGGGCTGAGCAGGGCCCGGTCAGGCGACGCCGTGCTCGATCAGGCTGTCGGCCATGTCCCTGACCATGGTGTCCAGCGAGCGCGGCTGCCAGCCCAGCACGCGCTTCGCCCGGTCGTTGGACAGATCCATGCGCAGGCCGATCTCCGGCACCACCAGGCGGGTGGTCTTGTCGAACAGCGCGGCGATCCGTAATACGAAGCCCGGCAGCCGGCGGGTGGGGACGCGGTAGCCCCGGTCCCGCAGGTGCTCGTCCAGTATTTCCGCGATCTCGCCGAACCAGGCGTGATCGATGGCCAGGATGAAGCGCTTGCCGGCGGCCTCGGGGACGTCCATGGCCCGCAGGTGGGCATCGGCCACGTCGCGCACGTCCACCGTCGCGAAGCCGATCGGCGGGCAGCCCGGCAGCTCCCGGCGCATGAGCTTGCGCACCACCTCGCCGCTGGTGCCGTAATCCTCGTCGAGGATCGGACCGAGCACCAGCCCCGGATTCAGGGCGACGAACTCCAGCCGGCTGTCCTCCGGCAGGGAGTCCATGAACTCCCACGCGGCCCGCTCCGCCAGCGTCTTCGACTTCTCGTAGGCGCCCACGGTCTTCTCCGGGATGGTCCAGTCCGACTCGTCGTAGACCTTGCTGCCGTCGCGTTCGTGGCCGTAGAGCACGGCGGCCACCGAGGAGGTCATCACCACCCGGCGCACGCCCAGCTCGGAGGAGAAACGCAGCACCCGCAGCACGCCCTCCCGGGCGGGCAGGATGAGGTCGTCCTCGTGTTTCGGCGGCGTGCGCGGCAGCGGCGAGGCCACGTGCAGGACGGCGTCGCAGCCTTCGATCGCCTCCCGCCAGCCTTCGTCGTCCGTCAGGTTGGCCGTGAAGAACGTGAGCCGATCGTCGGCGTCGACGTGTTTCGCGAAGGTGGCCCGAAGCGACGTCTCCCGGGAGGGCGAACGCAGCGTGCCGCGCACCCGGAAGCCCTGTTCCAGCAACTGCAGGATGCAGTGCATGCCGATGAAACCGGATGCCCCGGTGACCAGGATGGTCCTGTCGTGGTTGTCTGCCGTCATTGAATTGTCTCCCTCTGCGCGGCGGGTGCCCCGGTTGCCGGAAACCTAGGGCCCGACCTTGATCTCGTCGATCAGCGTGCGGCGCACGCATACGCCGTCCTCCAGCCAGTGCCAGGTACGGGAACGGCGGTCGTCGTACTCGTTGATCACGATCATCTCGTAGAGCTCGGTGCCCGGATTCTCGTGCCGTGTCCAGGTCAGGAGCACGATGTTCGGCGCGCCCTGCCAGGCGACGCCCAGCAGTATGTCGTTGTCGAAATGCACCCGGCCGTCCCGGTAGGTGCCGGGCAGCTCGGCATACTGCGAGCGGCCGTCCGGCCACACCCAGCGGTTCTTCTGCAGGTAGTCCGGGGAGCCGCCCTTCGGGAAACGCACCTCGACGGTGGAATGATGTCGCTCGACGATCCTGCCCCGTGCGTCGAGATGGCGGTATTCCCCGTCCCAGAAACCCTGGTGTCGCAGGAAGCCCGGCAGGTTCTTCGCGATGGTCATGGTGGTCTCCCTGGCTATGGTGCCGGCTCCGGATACGGGTACCATACTGCACTCGCGGGCCCGCGGGCAGACCCGGACGGTATGGCGCCGCACGGTTTGACCGCCCGCCGGCCCGGGGGCATGCTCCCGCGATGGCGCCCTCCCCGCCCCTCATCGAGATCCGCGATGCCGTCGTCTGGCGGGGCGGCACCCGGGTGTTCGACGGCCTGGATCTGACCATCGAGGCGGGCCGGCACACCGCTGTCCTCGGCCCGAACGGGGCGGGCAAGACGACGCTGCTGAAACTGATCAGCCGCGAACTCTACCCCGAGGCACGGGACGAACCCGCCGTGCGGGTCATGGGGCAGGGCCTGCAGGTGGTGAGCGAGCTGCGCAGGCGGCTCGGCCTCGTCTCCCACGATCTGCAGCACGAGTACCTGGACGGCGTGCCGGTGGAGACGGCCGTGCTGTCGGGTTTCGCCGGCAGCCATTCCCTCGCCGGCGTCCCCTTCGAACCCGGCCCGGAGCACGTCGCGCGCGCACGGCAAGTGATCGGCGAGCTGGGCCTGGCGGATCTCGCGCAGCGGCCTTTCCGCTCGCTCTCCACCGGCCAGCAGCGCCGCTGCCTGCTCGCCCGTGCGCTGGTGCACCGGCCGGCGGCGCTGATCCTCGACGAGCCGACGGCGGGACTCGATCCCGCGGCGGCCTTCTCGTTCCTCGCGCGCATCCGCCGCCTCCTCCGGGAGGGCACCACCATCGTCCTGGTCACCCACCACGTCAACGAGATACCGCCGGAGGTCGAGCGGGTGGTCCTGCTGAAGGCGGGACGGCTGGTGGCCGACGGGGCGAAACGGGAGCTGCTCACCGCCGAACGGCTGGGCGGACTCTACGGCGTACCCGTCCGGGTGGTGGAGTCAGAGGGTTTTTTCGTCGCCCTGCCCGGCTAGCGCCCCGCGGCAGTCCCCGTGCATGCCCGCGATCCACGCGCGCACGAGGGCGACGCCCTCCTCGTGCACGACCGCGCGGCCGAGCTCCGGCATGGCCTCGCCCGGGTCGCTGGTCTCCATGCGGTAGACGAGGATCGAGGCGTCCGGATCGCCGGGCACGATGGAGTACAACCGGTTCCCCGACCCGCCTCCCGCCGCGATGGGCGGCTTGCAGCGGCCGAGCCGCCGCGGCTCGGTGGTGTCGATGTCCAGGAACAGCCCGGAAGTATCCGCCGCACCGGCCGGGTTGTGGCAATGACCGCAGTTGACGTCGAGATAGGCGCGCGCCCGAGCCTCCAGGGCGGCATCCCCGCGGTCGTCCCAGCGCGGCAGCCGGGGGGCCGCCGCGGCCGGCGGCGCGCCCGTGAGGTAGCCGGCCTGCGTCCAGGCCGCGAGCTGGTCGCCGCCGCCGGGTGCCGCCTGCCTGTCGCGCCCCACCGCGTTCAGGTTACGGGTCTTCGGGCCCAGGGGGCGGAGCTGCCGGCTGCCGTGGTCCGGCCGATGACAGCCGGCGCACTGGTTGGCGTCGGGCACGACGTAGGTGAACGGCCGGCCGGTGCCGCCGTCGGCCACGAGCGTGAGGGGCACCAGATCGCCGACCCGACGCAGCACCGCCTCGGACTGCGCCTCGTTCCAGACGTAAGGGTAGGCCTCCCAGCCGGCGGCCTGTTTCACGAGCAGGCGGGTTTCGACGAGGCGCACCCCGGCGAGGGCGAGCGCCGTGCCGTCGAACGTCTGGCCGGAGGCTGCGGCCCGGACGGCGCCCGGCCCGGCGGCCGGGTGGTCGCGGTAGTAGAAGGTCTTGGTGAGGATGGTGCCGGTCGGGAACTCCCAGTCGCCGGTCTCCCGGTAGCGGGCGGCGCGGCCCTCGGGCATCCAGACCGTGCGCAGCTTCTCGGCATAGTCGGAGAACAGCGCCGTATTCAGGTCGTAGGGCAGTACCCGTTCGTTCATCACCAGCCGCTCGCCCTCGGCCAGGACCAGCCCCCACTCGCTCAGCCGCTCGGGCGGGGACTGATGGAAGACGGTGGCGGGAGGATCGGCGCAGGCCGCGGCGAGCGCCAGCACCGCCGGCACAGCGAGAGCGCGGCGTCGGCTCATGTCTCTCCGTCGGCCAGCGCCAGCTCCACGGCCGGCAGCTTGTCGTGGCTACAGCGGTGGGCGGCCATGTCCGTGGTGACGTCCGCGCTGTTGTTGCCCATGTCGGCGTTCAGCACCAGAGCCGGGCCGTTGTCCACGCAGATGGCGTAAGGCGGCCTCAGGACGCCCGACTCGTCGGTCTTGTCGGGATTGGCGTAGCCGTCCCAGAGAATGTCGGGCAGAGAGCCCCGGAGCCCGAACATGGCCACTTTCAGGGTCTTCAGCGCCAGCGTGTCCGGCGAGTCGCCGCCGCCGGAGAAGCGGTTGCCGTAGATGTAGAGGGTCTCGGGGTAGGGATCGTAATCCTCGGCCACCTCCATGCTGCCCTCGAAGCCCGAGGAGAAATAACTCGAGACGATCACGTTGGCCGTCTCGTTATCGGCGATGTCGTTGTCGAAGATCTCCACCCGGTCGTTCGCGTTGATGAGTACGCCGGTGCCGGCCGGCACGCCCGCCACCGCCGTGCCGTCGGGCGCGAAGTTGTCCGTGTTGTTGGCGACGACCCGGTTGCGATAGACCCGGGTGGAATGGCCGGGCTGGGGCAGGTCCGGCATGTTGAACACCAGGATGCCGCCCGTATTGTTGGTGGCGAGATTGTCGTAGACGTCGGCGCCGACGGTGTTCTCGATCTCGATGCCGGCCACGTTGAACTCGGCGCGATTGTTGCGCACCACCACGTTACGCGACTGCCCGACGTAGATGCCCGCGTCGGAGGCCCCTATCGCCACGCAGTCCTCGAGCAGCAGGTTCTGCACCTGCACGGGATACAGGCCGTAGGCGCCGTTGTCGGTATCCGGCCCGCCGGTCCATTCGGCGCGGACCCGGCGGATGACGATGTTGCGGCCCTCGTTCACCTTCAGCGCGTCGCCGACGGTGTCCTCGATGGCGAGATCCTCGATGAGGAAGTCGCTGGCGTTGACCAGCAGGCCCTCGGCCCCCTGCACCTGGCCGGCGAACGAGAGCACCGAGCGGTCCATGCCGGCACCGCGGATGGTGACCCCGTCGGTGTTCAGCGTCAGGCTGCGGCTGATGCGGTGTACGCCCGGGGGTATCTCGATGACGTCGCCGGGCCGGGCGGCGATGAGGGCCTCCAGCAGCCGGTCCTGATAGCCGGTATCGGCACTGACGGCCTCGCCGGCCTCGTCGGCGGGCGGGCCGCAGGCGGCGAGTGCCGCCAGACCGATGACGATCCACAGATGACGTGCGTGCATGCTCCCCCTCCCGAGCCGCGGCCTGTTCCGCAGGGTCCGCCGTATTGTAGCGAACCCGGCGGCCGTGCACCGGCGCGGCGATCCGCCGGAGTGTGACCTGCACCCAGGCATCCCCGACGGTTTTGCGGTGCAATCCGCAGTGGCGCGGCCGGTGCCGTCGCCCGGGCGACGGGCACATCGGCGCCATAGCCGTCAGGTTTGACATAATGTTTGGCGGCTCACCGAGCCACGGAGACCCAGGTGACGGACTACGCCCCGGTACTCGACAACCCCTACGCCCGGCAGCTGGCATCCGGTTTCCGCTGGCTGCGCTTCGGGCGCCGGCTCGAGGAGGAATACCAGCAGCACCACCTCGCCATGACGCTGCGCCAGACCCGCGCCGGCCTGGGGCTCGGGCTGGTCCTGCTGCTGGCGCTCATCACCGTGGACCGCCATTTCATGCCGCCGGACTACGCCCACATCTCGAATCCGGTCCGCCTCTTCGTGATCATCCCGGCGGTGCTGGGCGTGCTGGCGCTCTCCTGCTGGCAGCCGGCCCAGCGCGTCATCAAGGCGTTCACCATGGTCGCGGCGCTCATCGCCGGACTGGGCTCCCTGTCCATCGGCGTCCTGGCCGCCGACCTCGGAACGCCCTACTATTTCTCCGGCTTCATGACCATCACGGTCTACATCTATTTCTTCCTGGGCCTCGGCTTCTACCACGCGATGGCCACCGCGCTGACGCTGCTCGCGACCTTCGTCGGCCTCAGCCTGGCGCTGCAGGGCGTGACCGTCGACCTGATGTACAACGGCCTGTACATTCTGTTCACCAACATCATCGGCCTCTTCGGCGCCTACTCACTGGAGCACGGCCGGCGGCGCAGCTTCCTGGAGGCCAACCTGATGGAACGCGTCGCCGGGCAGGACAAGCTGACCGGACTCAGCAACCGGCGCGCCTTCGACGAGCGCTTTCGCAGCGCCTGGCAGGAGGGCTCCGACGAGGGAGCACGGCTTGGCCTGCTGCTGATCGACGTCGATCACTTCAAGCAATACAACGACCAGTACGGCCACCAGGCCGGCGACCGGGCATTGATCACCGTGGCCAAAACGGTGCGCAATGCCGTCCGCCGGCCGACGGACATGGCGGCGCGCTACGGCGGAGAGGAATTCGTGGTGCTGCTGACGGGCACCACGGACCAGTACGCCGCGAAACTGGCCGAGCACATCCGGCTCAGCATCCTCACACTCGGCATCCCGCACCGTTTGGACGGCCGGCCCGCGAAACTGACCGTCAGCATCGGGGTGGCGACCACGCAGCCGGCCGCAGACCGGCGCAGCTCCGAGGGCCTGATCCAGATGGCGGACGAGGCCCTCTATGCCGCGAAGGCGGGCGGGCGCAACCAGGTACAGATCGCGGCGCCGGACCCCGACATGCAGACGGGGACCTTCCGCGTGGGAGCCGCCTGACCGCCGCCGGGCAGCTGCTCAGACGGCCGGTTCCGTCGGCGGCAGGTGACCCGTCTTCACCCACAGGACGGCGCCGGCCTCCGATGTCACGGCGTGGCGGCTGCCCGGTGGCAGACGCAGCCAGTCCCCCGCCAGGTATTCGCGCTCGCCGTCCGCCAGCCCGCCCTCCAGCACGAAGGTCTCCTCGCCGCCGGGATGCTCGTGTTCCGGTACCCGCGAACCCCGAGCCAGGCGATACAACGCCACCCGCTCGCGGCCGTGGCCATGCAGCAACAGGCGCTCCACGCCGTCGACGCCTGTCGGCTGCCAGGCGCCCGCGCGGGTGTCGACGACCACCCGGTCCGTATCGTCGTCGGCGAACTGGCGCAGCTTGACCAGCAGCACGCAGCCCGCGGGGCTGGCCGGCGCATGGGAGGAACCCGGCGGATTGCGCACGTAGGTGCCCGCCGGATACTCACCGTGCTCGTCGGCGAACACGCCCTGCAGCACCAGGAACTCCTCGCCCCCGCCGTGGGTGTGTTCGGGGAAGCGGCTCCGCGGCGCATAGCGCACGAGGCTGGTGGCCCGCGCCACCTCGTCGCCGACCCGGTCCAGCATGCGCCGTTGTACACCCGGCGTGGGTGACGGGATCCACTCCATCTCGCCGGTCCGGGCGAAGGCAGGTGCCGAGAAGTCTGCATTGACGCGCATCGTCAGTCTCCGCAGGAAAGAAGGCCCCTGATCCTGAGTCCGGGAGCCCTCTCTGGCAAGTCGCCGGCCGATCGGTGAGACGAAACGCGGGACACTGGCTCGTGCTGCAGGGTCGTGGTCTGGACAGCGCGTTTCACGGCCGGTGCACGAGCCTGTGCGAGACGCGCGCCCCCGCCTGCCGGCTCTCCCCAGTATGTACAATGGCGTCGGCCGGAAGACGGTGTGCGCCCCGGGGCGAGAGCGCCGGCACGGCGCGGCCGGCTTTGTTGTTCCATTGCCGCGGTGGCTCGCTGCGGCGCCGGCGACGGGGAGGGGCTCGTGACCGAAAGACTGTACGAACAGGATGCCTATCGGCAGGAATGCGAGGCGACCGTCGCCGCCGCGGACGCCGAGGGCATCGTCCTGGACCGCACCGTGTTCTATCCCCTGGGAGGCGGCCAGCCCGGCGACCGGGGTTATCTGGAGCCGGCCGGCGGCGGGCGCATCGAGATCGTCGACACCCGCAAGGGCGAGGCCGGGACCATTCGGCACATTCCCGCCGACGGCGCCCCGCTCCCGTCCCCGGGCGACCGGGTGCGCGCGGTGATCGACTGGGAGCTGCGCTACCGGCACATGCGCATGCACACCTGCCTGCACCTGGTGGGCGCGGTGATCCCCCATGGCGTCACCGGCGGCAACATCAGCGCGACCCGAAGCCGGCTCGACTTCGACATGGAGGAGACGCTGGACAAGGAAGCGGTCACCGCGGCGGTGAACGCGCTGATTGCCGGAGACCACGAAGTGGGTTCCCGCTGGATCACCGGCGAGGAGCTGCGCACGCAGCCGGAACTCGTGCGCACCATGTCGGTCTCACCGCCGATGAACGCGGCGCACATCCGGCTGCTCGAGATTCCGGGCATCGACCTCCAGCCCT
>Ga0102929_1000064_pt1 | contig 51717 bp, 46 predicted proteins | sample SalPonR1_B_D2_MG_FD_78510 | JGI IMG/M metagenome (GOLD analysis project Ga0102929, IMG submission 78510) | Salt pond soil microbial communities from South San Francisco under conditions of wetland restoration - Salt Pond MetaG R1_B_D2_MG | ecosystem: Environmental > Aquatic > Marine > Intertidal... | reverse complement strand
GCCACTCGACGCCTGGGAGCAAGCTCCCATCGTTTCCGTTCGACTTGCATGTGTTAGGCATGCCGCCAGCGTTCAATCTGAGCCAGGATCAAACTCTTCAGTTTAAACATTGAAGTTTGAAGAGCGAGATCCCCAAAGCTCTAAATCGAAATCGACTTAGGTTTGGTTCGCTCACTCTGGTTTTCGCTTCCGAAAATTCCAGCGCGAGCGCCCACACAAATTACCTGATTGCATTGTTAAAGAGCGGGCCCCGAATTTCGGGGCAGACCCACAATTATACAGGCAAGCCGGGGTTGGTCAACAGTCCTGGCTGCCTGTGTCACTGTCTTGTTCGGGGTCTCCTGCCGGCGACTCGGCCGGCGAGGAGGGCGCATTATAGCGGCGATTCCGCCCCCGTCAACCGCCGATGACAAATTCTTTTCAGCGGGAACCGGCGCGCTGCCGGCGCGGCCTCGGCAGACACCCTGCCAGGCATGGCACCGGACGGGCCCCGCGCCCGCCATTCCCGGCCCGCGGGCGCTTGCCGGCGCCCGCCGGTTCTGGCTGAATGCGGCCATGAAAGGCGACTCCCGCCCCCCGGGCACGACCCCGCCGGACGCCCCCGCGCCCCTCGTCTGGGACCTGCCCCTCAGGCTCTTCCACTGGCTGCTGGTGCTGGCGCTGGCGGGCGCCTGGCTCAGCCACGAACTCGGGGTGAAGTACATGGACTGGCACATGCGATTCGGCTACGGCGTCATCGGGTTGTTGCTGTTCCGCATCGTCTGGGGCTTCACCGGGCCCCGCCATGCCCGCTTCGGCAACTTCCTGCGCGGTCCCGGGGCCGTGGCGGGCTACGCCCGGGACTGGCTGGCCGGACGGGCGCGGGTGAGCACGGGCCACAACCCCCTCGGGGGCTGGTCGGTGATGGCACTGCTGACGGTGGTGGCCGTGCAGGCGGTCACCGGACTGTTCAACAGCGACGACATACTCACCAGCGGCCCGTGGCACGGCGCCGTCTCCGACGACACAGCCGACACACTGTCGTGGCTGCACGCCGTGAATTTCAACGTGCTGCTGGCCCTGGCCGGGCTGCACGTCGCCGCCATCCTGGCCTACTGGCTCAGGCTGCGCATCGATCTCGCGACGGCCATGATCACGGGCCGCAAGCGGGGCGCCGACCCGGCGGCGGGGATAGCCGGCCACCGGCTCGTGCTGGCGCTGGTGCTGGCGGCGCTCGCGGGTGGCGCCGTCTGGCTCGTGCTGGAGCTGGCGCCCGCGCCGGCGGCCGGTAACTTCGGCTTCTGAGGATTCCGCTCAGTCCTCGCGGAAACGGTCGTGGCAGTCCTTGCAGGCCTGCCCCATCTCGACGAAGGCGGCCGTGAACAGGTCCGCGTCGCCGGTGGCCGCAGCGGACTCCAGGGCCGCGCTCTTCTCGCGGATGGCGGCAGCGAGCTCCAGGAACTCTTCTTTCTCTTCCCAGATCACGTCCTTCGCCTCGGTGGGCAGGTCGTAGCCCCGGGTATCCGCGGCGAAGGCATCCGGGATCATCTCCACCAGCGCGGCGATGCGGGCGGCGTGGCGCTCCGCCTGGTCCGCGTCGAAGGGGATCTCCTGCTTTGCCATGCCCGCCAGCGGCCCGGTGTTCCAGCCGACCAGCTTGAACAGCGACGAGCGCACCTCGTACGCCTTCTCGGCCTGCCCGGCATCCATGGCCAGCGCGCTACCGGCGGCGAGCACTGCCGCACATACGACTATCTTCCTGAACATCTCTCTCTCCTTTGCCGATCATCCACGGGCGGCGGAGCCGCGCCGTCCATTCCCCCGATTTCCTTTGTCAGGTCAGCGTCACCCGGGCGAAGCGGCGCTTGCCCACCTGGCAGACGTGGGTACCGCCGGCCTCGAGCTCGAGCGCCCGGTCGCCGACCCGCTGTCCGTCCACCCGCACCGCGCCCTGGCCGATGAGGCGGAACGCCTCCGAGTTACTGGAGACCAGGCCGGCCGAGCGCAGGATCCGCGCGATGCCGAGCCGTCCGCCCTCGGTGGCGATCTCCAACGCATGCATGTCCTCGGGCATGTCGCCCTTGCGGAAGCGGGCGATGAAGTTTTCCCGGGCCGCCTCGCCCGCACCGGCGCCGTGGAACCGGTCGACAATCTCGCCGGCCAGTTCGAATTTCACGTCCCTGGGGTTGCGCCCCTCTTCCACCGCCCGGTGCAGCGCCCGCACCTCGGCCAGCGCACGGAAGCTGAGCAGCTCGAAGTAGCGCCACATGAGCTCGTCCGAGATGGACATCAGCTTGCCGAACATCTCGTCCGGCGGTTCGGTGATGCCCACGTAGTTGTTCAGCGACTTCGACATCTTGTCCGCCCCGCCGAGGCCCTCCAGCAGCGGCATGGTGAACACCACCTGGGGCGGCTGGCCGTAGTCCTGCTGCAGCTGGCGGCCCACCAGCAGATTGAACTTCTGGTCCGTGCCGCCCAGTTCCACGTCGGCCTTCAACGCCACCGAATCGTAGCCCTGAACCAGCGGATAGAGGAACTCGTGAATGGCGATGGCCTGACCGCCGGTGTAGCGCTTATGGAAGTCGTCGCGCTCCAGCATGCGGGCGACGGTGTGGTGGGAGGCCAGCCGGATCATGTCGGCGGCCGTCATCCCGCCCATCCAGCGGGAGTTGAATTCGATTCGGGTGCGCTCCGGGTCGAGGATCTTGAAGATCTGCGCCTCGTAAGTGCGGGCGTTCTCGGCCACATCCTCCTCGCTCAGCGGCGGGCGGGTGGCATTCTTGCCCGACGGGTCGCCGATCATGCCGGTGAAATCGCCGATGAGGAAGACCACCTCGTGGCCGAATTCCTGGAAGCGGCGCATCTTGTTGATGAGCACCGTGTGGCCCAGATGCAGATCCGGCGCCGTAGGGTCGAAACCCGCCTTGACGACCAGCGGCCGGCCCTCGGCGAGTTTCGCGTGCAGCGCACCGGCCGGCAGCACCTCCTCGGCGCCCCGGGTGAGTTCTTCGAGCTGCTGTTCTGCGGAAATCTCGTTCATGGTTCCTGTCGCCATTGCCGCCGTCCGCGGCCCGCGGCGGGCGGACGCCGCGCTGCGAATCTTGCCCGAGCCGGTGGGGAATAACAAAGGGTCGCGGCGGCCGCTTGGCGCCGCGGCCGCGCCCGGACTGAATCGCCGCCTCAGGAAGGCCTTTTAACGATCTGATTCGCTGCCGCTTTCTTTGACTCGATTATGTCTTCTGGCTACATTACCCGCTGCCCCAAACCGGAGAGCCGCCTTGCACCGTCCTGTGAGCCCGATCAGGCACGATTACAAGCACAAGCTCGCACACAAGAGGCCGGCTCAGAGACGCCTTCCCTGGTTCGCCGTCGGTCTCGGCCTGCCGCTCGTCTTCGTGGCACTGATGGCCGGGCTGCGAGACGCCGGCGGCACGGCAGAGCGGACGGAGGCCGCCGCGCTGGAGCGCAGTATCGCCGCCTCGCTCAGGATACCGGCACCGAGCGTGCAGCGGCGCAGCGAATCACTGGCGGAGTTGCTGGCGCCGAGCGCTAGCGCCGATGCCGCCGCAATCGTGCCGTACACGCCGCTCACCCTCGAGGTGGCACGCGGCGATACCCTGGACCGGCTGTTTCGCCGCCACTCGCTCAGCATTGCCGACCTGGCCCGGATCACGAGCCTGGAGGAGGCGCAGGACCCGCTGCGCCTGATACGCCCCGGCGACAAGCTGGAGATCCGCCACAGCGAGGGGCGGCTGCAACGGCTGTACAAGGAGCTGGACCTCACATCGGCGCTGCTGGTGGAGGCGGTCGGCGGCGGCTTCGACGCCTCGATCGTCGAGCGCCCGATCGAGGTGCGCGAGCAGATGGCCCACGGCGTCATCGAGACGTCGCTGTTCGAGGCCGCGATGGACGCCGGCATCTCGGACAACATCGTCATGAACCTGGCGGGCATCTTCGCCTGGGACATCGACTTCGTGCTCGATATCCGCAAGGGCGACGAGTTCTACATCCTCTACGAGGAAATCTGGCAGGACGGTGAATTCGTCACCAACGGCGACATCGTGGCCGCCGAGTTCCTGAACCGGGGGGAGAGCTTCCGTGCCGTGCGCTTCGTCGACCCGGGGGGTGACAGCGACTACTACACCCCCGACGGCCGCAGCGTGCGCAAGGCGTTCATCCGGGCGCCGGTGGACTTCGCCTACGTCAGCTCGAACTTCAACCCGAACCGCCGCCATCCGGTGCTCAATACCATCCGCGCCCACCGCGGCGTGGACTACGCGGCGCCCACCGGTACGCCCATACAGGCCGCCGGCGACGGCAAGGTGATCTTCCGCGGCCGCAAGGGCGGCTACGGCAACACGGTGATACTGCAGCACGGCGGCAACATCACCACCCTCTACGCGCATATGTCCCGGTTCCATTCCCGCGCGAAGCCAGGCAGCCGTGTCAAGCAGGGCCAGATCATCGGCTACGTCGGCGCCACTGGCATGGTGACGGGCGCGCACCTGCACTACGAGTACCGAGTCAACGGTGTACACCGCAATCCCCGCACGGTGGAGCTGCCCGCGGCGGAGCCCATCCGGGAAGCATGGCGGGGCGACTTCCTGGCCGCCGCCGAACCGTTGCTGCAGAGACTCGACCGCTACCGGACGACCCGCCTGGCCTCACTGCAGTGAGCGGACTGCCCGGCGCGCTGCCGGCCGCCTGACATGAGCGAGCTCTTCCTCGGCCTGATATCGGGCACCAGCATGGACGGCGTCGACGCCGCCGTGGTCGCCTTGCCGGAGGCCGGCCGGCGCGGCTGCGAACTGGTGGCCACCGCCTGCCACCCCTACGCCGACGACCTCGGCCGGGCGCTGGAACGGGCGGTCGCCGACCCGGCTTCCTGCGACCTGGATACCCTGGGCCGGCTCGACGTGCAGGTGGGCGGTGCCTTCGCCGCCGCTGCCCTGCGTCTCCTGGCCGAGGCGGGCCTGGAGGCCGGCACGGTCCGCGCTATCGGCAGCCACGGCCAGACGCTGCGCCACCGTCCGGACGCGGAGACGCCCTACACGCTGCAGATCGGCGACCCGAACGTCATCGTGGCCCGCACCGGTATCACCACCGTGGCGGATTTCCGCCGCCGGGACATCGCGCTGGGCGGCGAGGCGGCACCCCTGGCGCCCGCCTTCCACGGCTGGCTGTTTGGCGGCGGGCCGCCGGCTGCGGTGGTCAACATCGGCGGCATCGCCAACGTCACCCTGGTGGACGGCGACGTGCGCGCCGGCTTCGACACCGGCCCCGGCAACACGCTGATGGACCTCTGGGTGCGGCGCCACCGGGGCGAGCCCTGCGACCGGGACGGCGCATTCGCCCGGGAAGGCACGGTGTCACCGCTGCTGCTCGAGGCCTGCCTGGACGACCCCTATTTCACGGCGCCGCCGCCGAAGTCCACGGGCCGGGAATATTTCAATGCCTCCTGGCTGGAGGGCAGGCTCGAGGCGCTGCCCGAGCAGCCGGCACCCGCCGACGTGCAGGCGACGCTGGCCGAACTGACCGCCGTGACGATTGCCCGGGCCATCGGCAAACACGGGGGCCGGTGCAGCCGCGTGCTGATCTGCGGCGGCGGCGCCCGCAACGGCTTTCTCATGGAACGGCTGGCGGCGCTCTGCGCCCCCGCCGCAGTCGCGAGCACCGCGGCAGCCGGGCTGCCGCCGGACTGGGTGGAGGCCGCTGCTTTCGCCTGGCTCGCCCGCGAGACGCTGGCCGGGCGCCCGGGCAACCGGCCCCGGGTCACGGGCGCACAGAGCGCCGCGGTGCTGGGGGGAATCTATCTGGCCGAGGCTGGCGCCCCGCCGTAACCTCAGCCCGCCGCTGCTATACTGGTCGGCCGACCTGCCGCCGAGGACCACGGCCGTGGATACCGAGAACCTGAGCCTGCCGGACTACTACATCAACCGCGAGCTCAGCCTGCTGGAGTTCAACAAGCGGGTGCTGGCCCAGGCCCGGGACACCCGCACTCCCCTGCTGGAGCGCCTGCGCTTCCTGTGCATCTCCTGCACCAATCTCGACGAGTTCTTCGAGATCCGGGTGGCGGGACTGAAGCAGCGCGAGGAACTCGGCTCGGCGCCGCCGGGGCCGGATCGCATGACGCCGCGGGAAACGCTGACCGCAATCCGCCACGAAGCGGGTGAACTCGTGGATCAGCAGTACCGGCTGCTGAACGACGACCTCATTCCCGCGCTGGCCGAATACGGGGTGCACTTCGTGCGCCGGGACCAGTGGAGCACGGCGCAGCGCGAGTGGCTGCATCGCTATTTCCACGACCAGGTACTGCCGGTACTGACGCCGCTCACCCTGGATCCCTCGCGGCCCTTTCCCCGCCTCCTGAACAAGAGCCTGAATTTCATCGTGGCGCTGAAGGGCAAGGACGTATTCGGCCGCCGCCGCCACCGGGGTCTGGTGCAGGCGCCCCGCTCGCTGCCGCGGCTGATTCCGCTGCCGCCGGAGTTCGGCTCACCCGGAGACGAGAACTTCGTATTTCTCTCCTCGGTGATCCACAGCTTCGTCGAGGAACTGTTTCCCGGCATGAAAGTGGACGGCTGCTTCCAGTTCCGCGTGACCCGCAACAGCGACCTCTACGTGGACGACGAGGAAGTGGACGACCTGGTGCGGGCGCTGGAGGGCGAGCTGGCCGCCAGCCGCTACGGGGCCGCCGTGCGCCTCGAGGTGGCGAGCGAGTGCCCGCAGGAGCTGAGCACGTTCCTGCTGGATCATTTCCAGCTGGAGGCCGACGACCTCTACCGGGTGGACGGGCCGGTGAACCTCAACCGGCTGCTGCGTGTCTGCGATCTCTCCGGCCGCGACGACCTCAAGTTCCGGCCCTTCACGCCGGGACTGCCGGCCGGCCTGGTGGGCACCGAGACCCTCTTCGCCGCCATCGACGCAAAGGACATCCTGCTCCACCACCCGTTCCAGGCCTTTACGCCGGTGATCGACTTCATCGCCCAGGCGGCCGCCGACCCGGCCGTGCTGGCCATCAAGCAGACGCTGTACCGCAGCGGTCCCACCTCGCCCATCGTCGACCACCTGGTGGCCGCCGCCCAGGCCGGCAAGGAGGTGACGGTGGTCATCGAACTGATGGCCCGCTTCGACGAGGCCGCGAACATCGCATTGGCCAACCGGCTGCAGGAGGCCGGCGCCCACGTGGTCTATGGCGTGGTGGGCTACAAGACCCACGCCAAGATGGCGCTGGTGGTGCGGCGCCACGGCGACGAGCTCCGCCGCTACGTACATCTCGGTACCGGCAACTACCATCCGCAGACCACGCGGGTGTATACCGACTACGGGCTGCTGTCGTCGAACCAGTCCCTGGGGCGTGACGTGCACGAGGTATTCATGCAGCTCACCAGCCTCACGGAGATCCGTCACCTCGAACGCCTGACCACCGCCCCTTTCAGCCTGCACGGCCGGGTGCTGGAGCTGATCGAGGCCGAGACCCGGAACGCACAGCAGGGCCACCCGGCGCGGATCATCGTCAAGGTGAATGCGCTCATCGAACCGGAGGTCATCCAGGCTCTCTACCGGGCCTCGCAGGCCGGCGTCGAGATCGACCTGATCGTGCGTGGCATCTGCTCGCTGCGTCCGGGCCTGCCGGGCATCTCCGAGAACATCCGGGTACGCTCCATCGTCGGACGCTTCCTGGAGCACTCCCGGGTGTACTGCTTCCTGAACGGCGGCGACGAGCTGATCTTCTGCGCCAGCGCGGACTGGATGGAGCGCAACTTCTTCAACCGGGTGGAGACCTGCTTCCCGCTGACGCGCCGATCACACCGCAGCCAGGTCAGGGCCGACCTGGAATGCTATCTCGAAGACAATACCGACGCCTGGCAACTGGCCGCCGACGGCAGCTACCGCCGCCTCACCCCGCCAGCGGACGCTGCCGTCTACTCGGCGCAGAACGCACTGCTTCAGCGACTGGCGGAGACCTGCTGACCGGAGAAGTCCACGTCCAGCCGGTAGCCGATCGGTTTCAGGTACTGGACCTCACGGTCGAGATCGGCCAGCGTCAGCGGGTTGTTGTCCAGCCAGCCGTCCGGGAACGAGAGCAGCAGCGACTTCTTGCCGACCACCAGCCGGGTATCCAGCGGCAGGTCCGGCGAGCGGCTGCGGTTCAGCAGCACCGCGAGACGCAGCAGCAGCGCCAGACGCAGCATCCGCTTGCGCTTTTTCTCCGGCAGCCGGGCGAGGCAGTCCTGGTCCAGGTGCTTGCGCTGGGAGGCGATCAGGCAAGCCAGCATCTGCTGCTCCAGCCGCGGGAAGCCGGGCAGATCGCCATGCTCCACGATATAGGCGCCGTGCTGGTGGAAGTTGTGATGCGAAATGTCGAGGCCGATCTCGTGCAGGCGCGCGGCCCACTCCAGCAGCTTCGCATCCAGCGGGTCGGTGAGCTTCCACTGGCCCGCGGCCTGGGCGAGCAACCGGCCGGCCATGGTGGCGGCACGCTCGGACTGGTCCGGATCGACATGGTAGCGGTCCACCAGGGCCTGCACGGTGCGCTCCCGGGCATCGGCGTGCTGCAGCCGTCCCACCAGATCGTAGAGCAGGCCCTCGCGCAGGGAGCCGTCGGAGATGTTCATGCGCTCGATGCCGAGTGCGGCGAAGAGTTCGGCCAGGATGGACAGGCCGCCGGCCCAGACCTGGGCGCGGCGCTGGGACAGGCCGGGCAGGTCCAGCCGCTCGATGCGGCCCTGCTCGAGCATGCGCTCGATCAGTTCCTCGACGTTGCCGAGCGTCAGACCCTCCGGCTGCAGCAGGCCGAGTTGCCGGGCCACCGCCTCGGCGGAGCGGATGGTGCCCGAGGCGCCGATGGCCTCCTGCCAGCCGTGCTTGCGGAAAAATGCCTTCACCGGGCGCAGTTTCAGCTGCGCGGCCGTGCGGGCGCGGTCGAAAGCCTTGCGCGTAAGCTTGCCCTCGGGGAAGAAACGCTCGGTCTCGCCGACGCAGCCCATGGACAGGCTCTCCAACGCCTCGGGCTGCACCCCCTGCCCGAGTATCAGCTCGGTGCTGCCGCCGCCGATGTCCGCCACGAGCCGGCGACCCTCGATGGGCGGCAGGCTGTGGGCGACGCCCAGGTAGATCAGCCGCGCCTCCTCGATGCCCGAGATGATCTCGATGGGGTGCCCCAGGGCGGCTTCCGCCTCGGCCAGGAAACCGGCCTCCTTGCGGGCACGGCGCAGAGTGTTGGTGCCGGCGGCGCGGACGTTGGAGGCATGCACGTCGCGCAGACGCTCGCCGAACCGGCTCAGGCACTCCAGCGCCCGGGCCTTGCTGCCCACCGTCAGGCCCGTCTTCGGCGACAGGCCCTCGGCGAGACGCACCGTCTCGCGCAGGCGGTCCAGTATGGTGAGCTGACCATGGCGCAGGGTGGCCACGATCATGTGGAAACTGTTGGAACCCAGATCGACAGCGGCTATGACGCTGTCCTGGGAGTGATCGTCGTTCTGGTCGGTATCGGAGACGATGCCGGTCTCCCCTGCTTCCCGCCGGCGGCCGCCGTTGCGGCGTCAGAGCGTCAGACGGAGAACGACGAACCGCAGCCGCAGGTAGTCTGGGCGTTGGGGTTGCGGATGATGAACTGCGCGCCTTCCAGGTCTTCCTTGTAGTCGATCTCGGCGCCCATGAGGTATTGCACACTCATGGGGTCCACCAGCAGCGTGACGCCCTGGTTCTCCACCCGGGTGTCGCCCTCTTCCGTCTTCTCGTCGAAGGTGAAGCCGTACTGGAAGCCCGAACAGCCACCGCCCGAGACGAACACGCGAAGCATGAGCTCCGGGTTGTCTTCCTCACTGATCAGCTCGCCCACCTTGAGCGCGGCCGCATCGGTGAACACCAGGGGCGGCGGCGGCATCTCGGTGGCGTCGGGTGTCGTCGTGGAGTTTTCCATGGTTCTGCGTCCCCGGGCCCGCGCAGGCCCTGTCTGCCTTTCTCTACTTGGCGCCCGTCGCGATCTTGGGCGCCGGCATCTTTGCGGTGTCGCCGGCGTTGCCGCTCTCGCCGCCGTCGGCGGCGGCCTGGCCTGCACGCGTATCCGTGCCGTGCACCAGCTTGCCGTTGATCTCGGCGCCGATGGCCATCTCGATCAGATTGTAATACACATTACCGATGACCCGCGCCGTGGGCCCGAGTTCCACCCGTTCGCTCGCCGTGACGTCACCGCGCACCGTGCCCTTCAGCACCACGTGGGGCACGCTCACGTTGCCCTCGATGGTGCCATTCTCGCTGATGCTGACCGCCGATTCGCTCTGCGGCTCGGCGCTGACGTTGCCCTGGACGATGCCGTCCACGTGGCAGCCGCCCTCGAACTGCAGGTCGCCCTGCACCCGCGAATTCGGTCCCACCAGCGTGTCGATGGTCGTGTGGCGCTTGTTCTTACGTCCAAACATGGCTTACTCCGTGAAGCGGGCTCATCCCGGGCTCGTGGACCAGGGAAAACTCTGCTTGATGCCCGAGCCGCCGCTGCCACTCGGCATCAGTTCGACATTGACGCGGTCCGGCTCGAATCCGTCCGGCAGCACCAGCTCCCGCTCGAAGTCCTGGAAATACCGGAACGAGAACGCCCAGCGGCCGTCGTCACCGACAGCGAGCTGGGCGAAGGGAATGGTGACGGCCTCGCCGCCCCGCGCCCCGTCCACCGACAGGCTCACCGTCCCCGACACCCGCTGGTGGTGCTGTTTCACCTGTACGAGCACCAGGCGCAGACGATAGCGGGACTCCTCCGCACCGCGCAATACCTGGAAGTCCTGCACCCGCAGGCCGCTGCTGGAGTCGGCGGGCGAGATGATACCGCGGTAGAAGGCGATGGCCTCACGCTGCTCCTGGATCTTGTCCTGCAGGGAGCGGAAACCCTCGTCGATGGCCTTGTAGGCCTCCTGGTCGGTCTTGCGCAGGGTCTCTAGCTTGATCACCTCCTCGCGCAGCGCCGCTTGCCGGGCCTCCAGCGCGGCGATGCGCTCGGCAGACTCCTCCCGCTGGCGGGAAGCCTCCAGGCGATTGTAGCCCGCGTGCAGGCGCCCCGCCTCGTACAGCAGGTAGCCGGCGCCCAGCACACCCACGAGGGCGACGGCGGCCAGCATCCGGCTGCGGTTCAGGGCGGTGTTCGGCATGAGGTCGGGCGGCGCGGTATTCTGTCAAGAATGGAGGGTTATGTTACGCGGCGTCCGCCGCCCCCGGAAGTGCGGTATGTCACGGATCGGCGATGCGCCCGCAACGGGGCCGGCGACGGGCTCAGGGAGTGAACCCGGCCCGGCGGAGGTCCTTCGTGAACGCCGCCCGCCAGCGGTGTGGCCACCAGCGGGGCTGTGGCGGCGGACCTTCCGGGAACAGGTGGGCGGCGAGCTCGAACAGGGCCCGGGCATACACCCGGCGCTTGAAGTAGATGACCTCGTTGACCGGCCGCCAGTAATCCACCCAGCGCCAGCGGTCGAACTCGGGGGTGTCGCTCAGATCGAGACGCAGGCGACCCTCGCCGGAAACGAAGCGCAGCAGGAACCAGCGCTGTTTCTGGCCGATGCAGACCGGTGCGTCACTCCGGCCGCCGCGGCGGACGTAGCGATCCGGCAGGCGGTAGGAGATCCAGTCCCGGGTGGCGCCCAGAATGTCCACGTCGTGGCTCTCGAGGCCGAGTTCCTCGTACAGTTCGCGGAACATCGCCTCCTCGGCGCTCTCCCCGCTGTCGATGCCGCCCTGGGGGAACTGCCACCCCTTGCGCCCGGCGCGGCCGGCCAGCAGCAGACGATCGGCCTCGTTCGCCAGTATGATGCCGACATTCGCGCGAAAGCCGTGCTCGTCGATGTTGTCGGAATTCATGGAAACCTCTTGGCCGTCATTCTTCCACAATCCGGAATAGTGAACCAGCGATCGGAAGCCGCATGAGTCGGCCCCGGGAGCTGTTGCTGCCTGCCCTGGTGGTCCTGGCGCTGCTGTGCCTGGCCGCGGCGCTGGCGAGCGGCAGCGAGTCGCTGGCGCTCGACCGGGTGGCAGCGATTCTCGCCGGCGGCGGCAGCGCCGGCGAACGGGACCTGGTGCTGGAGCTGCGCCTGCCCCGGGCGCTGTCCGCCTTCGCGGTGGGCGGTCTGCTGGCGCTGGCCGGCGTGCTCATGCAGGTACTGCTCCGCAATCCGCTGGCGGATCCCTACATCCTGGGCACCTCCGGCGGTGCCGCCGTCGGCGCCCTGGCCGCGTTGTCCGTCGGCCTGGCGCCCTGGGCGGTGGACGCCGGCGCCTTCGCGGGCGCCCTCGCCGCGATGCTGGTGGTCTTCCTGGTCGCCCACGGCAGCGGCAGCTGGACCCCGGCCCGGCTGCTGCTCACCGGGGTGGTGCTGGCGGCAGGGCTCTCGGCGGTAATCGGCCTTCTGCTCACACTCTCGCCCGAGCAGGGCATCCACGGGATGCTGTTCTGGCTGATGGGCGACTTCTCCTTCGCCCATGCGCCGGCGCCGCTGCTGGCGGTGCTGGCCGTGGGCACCGTGCTGGCACTGGCCGCGGCCCGGGAGCTGAACGTGCTCGCCCGGGGCGAGAGCATGGCGGCCATCCTGGGGCAGCAGGTCGCCGTCGTGCAGACGGCGATCTTCGTGGGCGCGGCACTGCTGACTGCGGTCGCCGTCACGGCCGCCGGCACCATCGGCTTCGTGGGCCTGGTGGTGCCGCACATGATCCGACTGGTCACCGGCAGTGAGCACCGCCGGGTCATACCGGCCGCAGCCATCGCCGGCGGCTGCCTGCTGGTGGTCGCCGACACGCTGGCGCGCACGGCCATGGCGCCGCGCCAGCTGCCCGTGGGCACCCTCACGGCCCTGCTCGGCGTACCCCTGTTCCTTGCGCTCATGTGGCGCCAGCGGTAGGGAACACGACCATGTGGTCGGTCTCGATGCGGATGCCGATCATCTCGCCGACGGCATGGTCGTGGTGGCTCGGAACCGCCGAGAGCAGCCGGCTGCCGTCGGCGGTGCAGAGTTCGTAGAGGAACTGGGGGCCACGGAAACGCCGGCTCACCACCCGGGCCTTCAGCGCGCTCTCGTCGTCGTGGACGACGTCGTCCGGGCGCAGCAGCAGCTCCACCTCGGTGCCGGCAGGCAGCATCTCGGTCATACGGCCGGTGGCGGTCGCCACTGCCGTTTCCACGGTATCCGGCCCGCGCACGACGCCGCGTACCCAGACGCCCTGGCCGACGAAGCCGGCCACGAAGCGGTCTGCCGGGCGGTGGTAGACGTTGTAGGCGGTGTCCCACTGCAGCAGTCGTCCGCCGGCGAGCACGCCCACGTCGTCGGCCACCGAGAAGGCATCCTGGTGATCGTGGGTGACGATCAGGGCCGTGGCACCCACGGCCTTCAGGATGTCGCGCACCTCGGTGGCGAGACGCTCGCGCAGCGCGGCATCCAGGTTGGAGAAAGGCTCGTCCATCAGCAGCAGGCCCGGCTCGGGCGCCAGCGCCCGGGCCAGGGCGACACGCTGCTGCTGGCCGCCGGATAGCTCGTGGGGATAGCGTCCCTCCAGGCCGGGCAGGCCCACCAGCGTCAGCATCTCCCGCACCCGCTCACCGTGGCGCGCGGCACCCCGGCCGCCGAGCCCGAAGGCCACGTTGCCGGCCACGTCCAGGTGGGGCATCAGGGCGTAGTCCTGGAACACCATGCCGATCCGCCGGCGCTCCGGCTGCACGTGCACGCCCGGCCCGAAGAGTTCTCGTCCCGCGGCCGTGATGCGGCCGGCGGCCGGGCGCTCGAACCCGGCAATGCAGCGCAGCACCGTGGTCTTGCCGCAGCCGGAGGGCCCGAGCAGGCAGCCGATGCGGCCGCGCTCGAGCACCAGGTCGATGCCCTCGAGCACCGGCTGGTCGCCATAGGCGTGACTCAGTTGTTCGATGGCGAGCATTCAGCCGCTCCGACGGTTCAGCAGCAGCACGGGGACGAGTCCGACCAGCACGATGGACAGCGCAGAGAGCGAAGCGCGCTCCCAGTGCCCCTCCGAGGTCAGCTGGAAGACACGCACGCTGAGGGTATCCCAGCCGAATGGACGGGTCATCAGCGTGATCGGCAGCTCCTTCATGACGTCGACGAACACCAGCAGGGCGGCGGTGGCGAGACCGGTGCCGAGGATCGGCAGATGCACGCGGGCCAGCAGCGCGAATCCCGCCACGCCCATGCCCCGGGCCGCGTCGTCCAGGCTCGGGCGGATGCGCTGCATGGCGCTCTCCACGGGGCCGTGGCCCACGGCAAGGAAGCGGGCGGCGTAGGCCAGCAGCATCGTGATCACCGTCCCGGTGAGCACCACTGCTGCGGTGTCCGGGCCGAACACCGCACGCGCCGCGGCGGTCAGGCCGTCGCCGACGCGCACCACCGCCACGAAGAAGCCCACGGCAAGAACGGCACCCGGGATGGCGTAGCCCAGGGTAGCCGCCCGCGCGAAACCGCCGGCGAGCGGGCCGGGACGCATGCGTACCGCATAGGCGAGCAGCAGCGCGAGGGTGACGATCAGCAGCGCGGCGGCGAGACCGAGGAAGACGCTGCGTCCGGCGAAGGCGAGATAGCGGGGATCGAACTCGGCGCCGAAGGTCTGCACCGTCCAGGCGAGGAGCTGCAGCACCGGCAGCAGGAAGGCCACCAGGAAGACCAGGCTGCAGTAACACGTGGCCAGCCACGCGGCACGGGGCGCGAGACGCAGCCGCCGGCGGTCACCGCCGCTGCCCACGGCCTCGAAGCGGGCGCGGCCGCGGAAGCGCCGTTCGGTGATCACCGCCACCGCCACCAGCAGCACGAGCACGCTGGCGAGTTGCAGCGCCGCGTCCAGCGAGAACAGCGAGAACCAGGCCTGGTAGATGGCGGTGGTGAAGGTGTCGTAGTTGAACACGCTCACGGTCCCGAAGTCCGCCAGCGTCTCCATGGCCACCAGCGCGACGCCGGTGGCGATCCACGGCCGGGCCATGGGCAGCGCGACGCGCCGGAAGCCCCGGGCGGGCGTCATGCCCACCGACTGAGCCACTTCCAGCCCGCGCACGCCCTGGGTCGCGAAGGCATGCCGGGCAATGAGATAGACGTAGGGGAACAGCGCCAGGGTCAGGGTCAGGATGCTGGCTGCGCGGGCGCCCAGCCCCGGCAGCCCCGCCTGGTCGCCGAAGGCGGCGCGCAGCGCCGTCTGCACGGTGCCCGTGTACTCGAACAGGCCGGCCAGCGCGAAGGCCAGCACGTAGCCTGGCACGGCCAGCGGCAGCAGCAGCGCCCAGTTGAAGAAGCGCCGGCCCGGGAACTCGCAGGCGGCCGTGAGCCAGGCCAGACTCGCGCCGATCACCGCGGTCAGCGCCGACACTGCCACCACCAGCCAGACGGTGTTCACCAGCACCCGGGGCAGCACGTATTCCGCCAGATGCGCCCACACCTCCCGGTCGGGGGCGAACAGCGCGCCGACGGCGACCGCAAGCGGCGTCGCCGTCACCACCGCCACCAGCGCGGCGACCACGATCCAGCCGCGGCCGCCCGCGGCCGGCGGCCGGGCGCGTGCCGCCACGGCCGGGCCTGCCCGCACGGTGCTCATGTCAGCCCCGGCGACGGGTAACGACCGCTCAGCGGTAGCCGGCCCGATCCATCAGCCTGACCGCTTCCGCCTGCAGCTCACCGGCCTGTGCCACCGGCATGTCGCTGGCCTCGAATTCGCCCCAGGCCGCTACCAGCGGATCGGGCTCCACCGCCGGATTGGCCGGGAACTCCAGGTTCAGTCCGGCGAACATCTCCTGGGCCGCCGGCGACGACAGCCACTCGAGTAGCGCGACGGCCGCCCCTGGCCGCGGTGCATGCTTCGTGACGCCGCCGCCGGAGACGTTGATGTGGACGCCGCCGGTCTCGCCGGAGGGCCAGTGCAGCGCCGCTGGTATATCCGCACCCCGCTCCTTCTGCAGCCGGCCGAAGTAATACGTATTGACGATACCGACGTCGCACTGACCGGCCAGGATCGCCTCCACCAGCCGGGTGTCGTTGGAGAAGACGTCGGTGGCCAGGTTGTCCACCCAGCCGCGGACGATCTCCTCGGTGCGTTCCTCGCCGTAGCGGGCGATGAGCATCGCCACCAGGGACTGGTTGTACACCTTCTTCGAAGTCCTGAGGCAGAGCCGGCCCTGCCACGCGTCGTCCGCGAGGTCGGCATAGCCGCCCAGGGCGGCCGGATCCACCCGCTCGGTGGAGTAGACGATGGTGCGTGCCCGCACCGACAGGGCGAACCAGCGGTTTTCGGAATCCTGCAGATGAGCGGGTATGTTCTGCTCCAGCACCGGCGAGTCGACCGGGCGCAGCACGCCCTGCTCGGCGGCGTACCAGAGGTTGCCGGCGTCCACGGTGAGCAGCACGTCGGCGTCGGTGTTCTCGCCTTCGGCCAGCAGCCGCTGAATCAGTGGCTGTTCCTTGTCCGTGGTATAGGCCACCTCGACGCCCGTTTCCTCGCTGTAGCGGTCGAAGATCGGTTTGATCAGGTGCTCGGCCCGCGCCGAGTAGACCACCACCCGGTCGGCCGGAGCGTCCGTCGGCACCGCCGGCTCTCCGGGGGCTGCCGTCTCCGGCTCACCGCCGCCGCAGGCGCTCGCCAGCGTCGCGGCGAGACCGATGCAGGCCATCGAGGCCGTTTTCCTGAACCGTTTCTTGAGGGTCATGCTGTACTCCGCAGTCAATAATGCCTGATTAATTGATAATGGTTCTCATTATCACAGAGGATGGCCCGCAGGTCACGGCCCGCAGGTCACGGCCCGCAGGGGCGTCTCAGCCCGCGACGGCCACCTGATCGCGGCCGGCAGACTTGGCCTCGTACAGGGCGACGTCGGCCCGGGCCAGCAGGCTGTCCGCCAGGGTCTTCAGGTCTTCGTCCTCGCGGCTCGGCGCCACCGTGGCGAGACCCGCCGAGATAGTGAGTGCCAGTTGGGTACCGTCGGCCAGCGCCAGGGGCCGCTCCGCGATTCCGGCCCGCAGCCGTTCCGCCAGGCTGCAAGCGGCGTCCGCGCCGGTGTCCGGCAGCAGCAGCACGAACTCCTCGCCCCCGTAGCGGGCTGCGACGTCGCTCGCCCGGATGCGGGACTCGATGCGCTGTGCCACCTCGGTGAGCACCCGATCGCCGGCCATGTGACCGTGGTTGTCGTTCACCCGCTTGAAGTGATCGATGTCGATCAGCAGCAGCGTCAGCGGCGAGCCGTCGCGCCGCGAGCGTGCCAGCTCCTCGCGCAGCCGGGTCTGCAGGTAGCGCCGATTGTGCCAGCCCGTGAGCACGTCGGTGATGCCGCTGCGCAACAGCCGGGCCCGGTTCACGGCATTCTCCAGCGCGAACGAGGCGGTCACGCCGAGATGCGCGAGGAAGTCGGTGCCGTGGCTGCGGGTGTAGCGCCCCGGCTCCAGACTGGCGAAATTCAGGCTACCCATCAGGCGGCCCTGGCGCTGCAGCGGGATCAGAGCGACGCTGGCCGGATCGACGCCGCGGCCGAAGACGAGCTGGTGGTCCGCCGCGCTGTAGGGGCCCAGCCAGGGTCCGCGCAGGGCGGTATAGTGCGGCGCGATGCCGGTCAGCGCGTCGACGAAAGCGACGCCCTCGAGTTCCTCCGGCCGCGTGCCGGCGGCGAGCAGCAGATGGCGCACCTCGTGGTCCGGGTCGCACAGGAGCACCGAGACGTGAACGAGGTCGAAACTCTCGCGCAGCCCGCCGCCGAGGCGCCGGAACAACTCCGTCAGGTTCTCCGCGTTCAGCAGCGCGAGTTCCCGTTCCCGGGAACGGCGCAGGATGGCCTCGTTGTTGGCCGCCTCTTCGGTCAGCTGCGCGAGCTGTCCGCGCAGCCGGCGCAGCTCATTATCCGGATTGCTCACCGCTCTCTCCCCCGGCGCCGGCCCGGCTGGCGAGATACTCGCGGCCTCGCTGCATCAGCCTGACGAAGCCGGCCTCGTCGCCGGAGCGCACCAGCTCGCGGATGCGCTCGGCCGACTGGCACAGCGCCTCCAGCGGCGCCAGCCCGAACTCGTTCAGGCGCTGGATCTCGAAATACAGATTGGGGTTCTCCTCGGCCACCCGGGACGAGACGTCGAGCTGGGCGTCGAATGTGGTACTGGACATCCGGGCGAGCCGCGGCGCGGCCTCGCCGCTTTCCGCCAGGGCGGTGAAGAAGGCGATGTTCAGCGCGTGGGACAGGCCCAGCACGTAGGCGATGAGCCGGTCGTGGTCCGCCAGGTCCATGTCGATGCGCTCGGCCATGGTGGCGGCGAACAGCTCCCTGGCCTCCGCCGTCGCCTCCGGCACGCCGACGTCGCAGAAAATCACGTGTCTGCCGGACAACAGGCGGGTGTCCGGCCCGAACATGGGATGCAGGGAGGTGACCCGGCAGCCGGCCCTCGCCAGCGCCTGCAGCGGCTCCTTCAGCGGGCTCTTCAACGACCCCACGTCGAAGATCAGCGCCCGGGGGCGCAGGTCGGCGAGGTCCGCCAGGATCCCGGCGCTGCGTGCCAGCGGCGCCGCCACCACGATGATGTCGTAGTCGGTGCCCGCTTCGCGCCAGTCCGCGTAGTAGTCGACGGGCAGCTCGCTGGGCCTGGGGTCGGCGATGGCGACGGCGAAACCCTGGGAGGCGAAGAAGCCCACGAGCCAGCCGCCCATCTCACCCGAACCGCCGATCACCAGCACCCGGCGGCCGTCGCCGCGTCCCTCGGCACTGACCCGCGCCTGCTCCTGATAGGTCAGCGAAGAACGGATGAGCAGCATGAGCAGCGACTCGGCCAGGCCCGGATCCACGCCCAGCTCCTCCGCCCGCCGGCGGCCCGTGTCGATCACCTCTTTCTCGCGCCGGAAGTCGCGGGTGGCGCGGCCGGTGGTCATCTTGCTCCGGCCGATCTCGTCGACGATGCGCTGCCTCTCGGCGACCCGCTCGATCAGTTCCCGGTCCACGGCGGAGAGCCGCGCACGCAATTCATCCAGATCCATCGTCTGCCCGCACTCTGCAACAACTCCGCCTTTGTACTAAGCCGGGCAGCGACGGGCAACAAAAAAGGGCCCGCGCGGGGAGGGCCGCGACGGCGCGGCAGCCGTTACGCAGCCGTTACCGATGCAACCGTTGCGGCGCGAGTGGATCAGCGCCGGCGGTCGTGGCGACGGTCGTCCCAGTCGCGGCGGTCACGGTAGTCCCGGTAGTAGCGGCGATGACCGCCACGGTCACGATACTCGCCATAGTGGCGGTAGTAACGCCGGTACCAGTCCCGGTAATGGCGACGGTCGTGCGCCCAGCGGCGTTTGCGATGGTCGTAGTACCGGCCGTAGTAATATTGGCGGTGACGGTCGCGATACCAACGACGGCCGTCCCGGGGATCGTAGCCGAAGAAGAAGCCGTCCCGGTCCCGGTAGAAGAAACCGAAGTCGCTCGCGCGCCGGGCCGGCAAGCGATCGTGCGCGCCACGATACGGATGTCCGATCTGCCACGCGGCGGCCGCCATGGCGGCGTGGTCGACGGCCGGCTCGACGCCCTCGGCGCCGGTCGGGACCGAGAGCACGAGGCCTGCGGCGAGCGCCGCGGCGCTTGCGAAACGGGTATGGATCCTGCTTTCCATGATGCGTCTCCTCTGCGGCGGGTCAGGTCATAGTTTCGGCCTCACGGCATGAACGGGAACTGAACGCGCACGAAGCGGCGGCCGGTGGCAGCTGCACCGTTATCGTGCGACTATCTGCTGCGACTATCTGGTGCGACTATCTGTCGACTCCTTGCGCAGCCGACATCCGGAGACAACGCGATGAAGACCCGTGCAGCCGTGGCCTGGGAAGCAGGCAAGCCGCTGGAGATCGAGACCATCGAGCTGGCCGGCCCGAAGGCCGGCGAGGTGCTGCTGCGCAACGTCGCTACCGGCGTCTGCCACACCGATGCCTATACGCTCTCGGGCGCCGACCCGGAGGGGCTGTTCCCGGCGGTGCTCGGCCACGAGGGCGGCGCCGTCGTCGAGGAGACGGGCGCGGGCGTGTCCAGCGTGAAGCCGGGCGACCACGTCATCCCCCTGTACACGCCGGAGTGCGGCGAGTGCAGCTTCTGTACCTCGGGCAAGACCAACCTCTGCCAGGCTATCCGCGCCACACAGGGCCAGGGACTGATGCCCGACGGGACCTCCCGCTTCTCGAAGGACGGCAGGACGATTCACCACTACATGGGCACCTCCACCTTCAGTGAGTACACGGTGCTGCCGGAGATCGCCGTGGCGAGGATCAGCCCCGAGGCGCCGCTGGAGAACGTGTGCCTGCTCGGCTGCGGTATCACCACCGGCATCGGCGCCGTGCTGAATACCGCGCAGGTGGAGCCCGGCGCCACGGTGGCCGTATTCGGCCTCGGCGGCGTCGGCCTGTCCGTGATCCAGGGCGCCGTCATGGCCCGGGCCGGCCGCATCATCGCCGTCGACGTCAATCCGGAGAAGTTCGAGCTCGCGCGCCAGCTCGGCGCCACCGACACCGTGAACCCGAAGGACCACGACGCGCCCATCCAGGAGGTGATCGTGGATCTGACCGACGGCGGCGTGGACTATTCCTTCGAATGCGTGGGTAACGTGCAGCTCATGCGGGCGGCGCTCGAGTGCTGCCACAAGGGCTGGGGCGAGTCGGTCATCGTCGGCGTCGCCGGCGCCGGCGAGGAGATCTCCACCCGGCCGTTCCAGCTGGTGACCGGCCGGGTGTGGCGGGGCACGGCCTTCGGCGGCACCAGGGGCCGCAGCCAGCTGCCGGGGATGGTGGAGCAGTACCTGCACGGCGAGATCCGGGTGGACGAGTTCATCACCCACACCATGCCGCTGGAGGACATCAACCGGGCCTTCGACCTCATGCACGAAGGCAAGAGCATCCGCAGCGTCATCCACTTCTGAACGACGGCGGTCCGCCCGCATGTCCGAAGTCGCCGTCGCCACCACCTCGCCCCTCGCCGCCGACGCTGCGCTCGCGGTCATCGAGGATGGCGGCAACGCAGTGGACGCCGCGGTGGCCGCCTCCATGGCCTCCACCAACACGCAACCCGGCGTCTGCGCGCTGGCCGGCGGCGGCTATGCGGTGGTGTGGCCGCCGGACGGCGACCCGGTCACGATCGACGGCTACGTGGAGATGCCGGGCCGCGGGCTAAATCCCGGCGTTCTCGGCCGTGGCGGCATCCGGGTGGCCATCGACTACGGCGGGGGCCTGGAGACCGTCATCGGCCCTGGCTCGGTGGCCGTGCCGGGCACGCCGGCCGCACTTGCCGAGGCGTCCCGCCGCTACGGCCGGCTGCCATGGGCGGCGCTGATGGAACCGAGCGTCCGTGCCGCCCGGGAGGGCTTCCCGCTCGCCTCCGCCTGCCAGCATTACCTGCAGTACTCCGGCGAGATCGTGTTCGGCCGCTCGCCGGACTCCCGGGCGGCGATCCACGACGACGAAGGCCGGCTGCTCGGGGCGGGGGCCACCGTGCGCGTGCCCCATCTGGCCGAGAGCCTGGAGCTGATCGCCCGGGAAGGCGTACGCGCGTTCTACGAGGGCGACATCGCCCGTGCCATCGTCGAGCATGTGCGGGCCGGCGAGGGCGCACTGACGCTGGCCGACATGGCCGCCTATCGCCCCCTCCTGCGGCCGGCACTGCGGGTGCGCACAGGCGGCTGGGACATCGCCACCAACCCGCCGCCGGCCATCGGCGGCGCGGTGCTCGCCGCCATGCTCGAGCAGCTGGATCACACAGCGCTGGACGGCTGGTCCGAGGAGACGGCCGCGCGGATGATCGCGGCGATGCACGGTGCCCTCACCTGGCGGCGCGATCGCCTCGACCTGGCCGAGGACCCGGCTGCCGAGGGCGAGGCCCTGCTGGCGGCCGCGCGCCGGGGCGAACTCGGCCCGGCGCGCGGACTGCGGGAATCCGGTTCGACGGTGCACACCTCGGCGGTGGACGACCGCGGGCTCGCCTGCGCCATCACCGTCTCCTCCGGCTACGGATCGGGGGAGATGCCGCCGGGCACCGGGCTGTGGCTGAATAATTGCCTCGGCGAGATCGAGCTGAACCGGCGCGGCCTCGTCTGCGGGCCACCCGGCACCCGGCTGCCGTCGAACATGGCACCCACCACGGCCCGCAGCGACGGGCGGGTACTGGCCATCGGCACCCCGGGTGCCGGCCGCATCACGACGGCTCTGTGCCAGGTACTGGTGAACTGCTTCCGGCTGGGCATGGGGCTGGACGACGCCGTCGCGCATCCGCGCCTGCACGTGGAGATTCGGGAGGACGGGGACCGGATCGCCTGCGAACCCGGCCTGCCGATGCCGGCGGGTCCGCTGCCCTTGCGTACCTTCGACGACCTCAGTATGTACTTCGGCGGGGTCGGTGCGGTGCTGCGCGACGCCGCGCGCGGCTTCGAGATCGCCGCCGATCCGCGGCGTGCCGGCGGCATCTGCCACGGCCGCTGCGGCGGTGCTGGCTCCGACCGTGCCGATGACGCAGAATAGCGCCTCGCCATGAACGGAACAGACGCCAGTTTCCTGACTGCCGCGGGCCTGCTGCCCACGCCGCTGTCGGGCGCCACCGGCATCGGTGCCTGGCAATGCACGAGGGTGCAGCCGTGACCGCCTGGCTGGAGAATCGGGACATCACCTGCCCCTGGTGCTGGGAGACCATCGGCGTGGAGATCGACCTGTCCGCCGGCGGCCAGGGCTACGTGGAAGACTGCCAGGTCTGCTGCCAGCCCATCGAGATCGCCTTCGAGGTCGAGAACGGGGAACTGCACGACGTCCGTGTCGAGCGATCGTCTTAGGCAGGCGCTGTGCTCGCTGGCGCTCGCCGGTGCCGCCGCCGGCCCGGCCGCCGGCGTGGAACTCGGTGTGAGCGAGGGCACCGGCATCGCGGTGACCGCCTCCGCCGACGGCCGCTCCCTGGTCTTCGACCTCTACCAGCGGCTGTGGCGGGTGGACCGCCGCGGCGGCATGGCCGAGCCGATCACCGGCCCGGAGCTGGCGCTGCGCCGGCCCCACGCTCGGGCCGACGGCACCCTCGTTGCCGAGGGCGGCGACGGCAGTCTGCAAAGGCTGTGGCTGGTATCCCCCGACGGCGCCGTCCGGCCGCTCACCGACGGCTCCGCGCGCGATGCCGCGCCGCGCTGGTATCCGGACGGCCGGCGCGTGATCTTCAGCTCCGACCGGGCCGGTTCCCTGGATCTGTACAGTGTCAGCGTGGCGGACGGCAGCGTCATCGCACTGACGCAGACACCGGGCGCCGACGAAACGGAGCCGACCGTATCCGCGACCGGACGCCTCACCGCCTGGATCACGCGGACGGACGGCCGCTGGGAGCTCTGGCTGCAGGACGGCGGGGGCCGCCCGCTCCTCGTGCATGCCGCCGGCCATCCTCTGTCCGCGCCTTCGATCCGTCCGGACGACAGCGTCATCGTGGTGGTGGAGGAACCGGCAGACGGCGCGCGCCTGAGCGCCGTAATCCTGTCCCGGCCGGTCGTCGTGAAGACGCTGGCGGAGGGCGAGGACTTCTTCCGCCGCCCGGTGGCATGGCTCGGCCGCAATCGCCTGCTGTACACCGCCGACGGGCGCATCCGCACCCGCGGGTTCGGTGAACTCGGCGGGCACGACATACCCTGGACCGCGTGGATCTCCGTGGCCGGACCGCCCGGCGTCGACACGATTCTGGACGCAGATACACCGCTGCTCCACCACGGCCGGTACGTCGTCCGGGCAGGCCGGGTATTCGACGGCCGCCGTCCCGGCTACCGGGAAGGCGTCGACGTCGTCATCCACAACGACCGCATCGTCGAGGTGAGCGAGCAGCGGCCGCGGGACGGGGTCGACGTGCTTGCTTTCCCGGAAGCCGTACTGCTACCCGGGCTGGTTCAGCTCGGGCTCGACGACGGCATCCGGGCGGACGACGGACCGCGGCTGCTCGGCTGCGGCGTCACCACGGTGGTGCACCTGCCCTCCCCTGCCGGCGGCCAGCCGTCCCCGCCGGCCGACTGGAATACCGGCCGCATACCGGGCCCGGCGCTCGTCGCCGGCCGCAGTGCCGCCGGCGGGCTGGCGGACGTGCGCGGGATTGCGCAGCGGGACGAGCGTCTGGCGCGCATCCGGGAAGCACGTGCCGCCGGGGCGGCCGTCGCCACCGATCGGCTGTACCCGGACCTCGCGGTCGGGGCCTCGCTGCTGGCCGCGGGCAGCCGTCTGCCGACCTCTCCGGCCGGCCGGCAGTACGGCGACGTGCAACGCCTGCTGACGGCGAGCGGCGCGCGGCGGATCGCCGACCGGACCGATAGCTCCGAAGTCTGCAGGCTGCAGGAGCTGTTGCGGCGACCGGGCGGGGGTGCTTACGAGGCCCTGCGGCGCCACACGGCGGAGGCCGCCCGGCTGCTGAGCCTGGAGACGAGCCGCGGGACGATCGCCCCGGGAATGCGAGCGGACTTCCTGCTGGTGGGCGGCGACCCGCTGGGCGACTCGGGCGACGCCTCCGACCTGCGCGCCGTCGTTGCCGGGGGCCGGTTCTTCACCCCTGCCGGGCTGGGCCAGAACGCCGGATCAGCAGAAACGTCGGAAAATTTGACAATAAACGGGGATTCGGAGGAAATGTCGCCGATCAGAGACAGTTTTGACATAAGCAGGCCGGGCAGCGAGGGATGGCCCCACCCCGGGGGCTGGCGGTAAGTTGCTGTTTGTGCAGAAAACCGTCGGGATTCCGACGCCGGAAGGCTACCGGGCCATGTCGGATTTCTTTACGAAACGCGGTCGGCTGCCACTGTGGCGCATAAGCAACGTCTAGCAATTGACTGAAAGGCAATACAAAAATGATGTCTGGCACAGCCTTTGCTTGAGAAAGCCCTGCCCAAGCGAAAAGGTAACTGATTCGGGAGGCCAAACGAGAAACCTACCAACCAGGATTCACAAGCCAGAAGACAAGTCAGAACAACAAGAAGAACGACAACAAGAACAACATGCAAAAAAACAACAATCAGAAGAATAAACGCTTGTCTGGCCCGAAGAATCAGCCTGCCTAATAATAAGAAGAAGTCCTGTTGACCCCGTTCGCTCTTGCTGCGGGGTTTTTCTTTTGCCCCCCCGGTGGTCTGTGAACCCGGCCCTGTGCGGCGCGGCGCCAGGCGGGGCATGATGGCGGCCCGTACCCGAGCGACCGGTTGCCATGGCCCGATCCGCCGTCTTTCGCAAACTGCGCATCGCGCTCCTGCTCTACGTGCTGCTGTTCGTGGCGGCGGGCGCCTGGATCAACCGGGCAGCCACCACGGACTGGGACGACACGCTGTACCTCAACGTCTATCCGCTGAACGGCGACGGCAGCAAGAAGGCGGCGGACTGGATCGCCCGGCTCGAGGAGCGCGACTTCGCGCCCATCGAGCGCTACCTGCAGTCCGAAGCCGAGCGCTACGGCCGCACCCCGGAGCGGGCCCTCGACATCACCCTCGCGCCGAAGCTGGACGAGAGCCCTCCACGCCCGCCGGCAGACGCCAACCCGCTGCGGGTGATGGCCTGGAGCCTGCGCCTGCGCTGGTGGGCGTGGCGCGCCACCCGTGACGACGGCGTCCCGGAGGCGGACATCAAGCTGTTCGTACACTACTTCGCACCGGCCGACGACCGGGTGCTCGGCCCGTCGCTGGGCCTCGAGAAGGGTCTGGTAGGCATCGTCAACGCGTTCGCGAGCCGGACCATGCGCGGCGCCAACCGGGTGGTCATCACCCACGAGCTGCTCCACACCCTCGGTGCCACGGACAAGTACAATGCCTCGACCTCCCAGCCGCTCGCGCCCGCAGGGCTGGCCGATCCCGACCGGCGGCCGCTCTACCCGCAGCAGCGCGCGGAGATCATGGCCGGGCGGGTGGCGCTTTCGCCGAGCGAGGCCCGTATCCCGGAAGACCTGGGCGGCACCGTGATCGGCCCGCTGACGGCGGCGGAGATCGGCCTGGTCCGCTGAAAGCGCACGGGGGTTATCATGGGCGCCCGCCGGCAGAACGGCCCCCCGATGACCGACCCCCGCAGACCCGACCCCGGACCGCCGCTCGCCGCCGACGGCCTCGACGTGGCCGTACCGGGCCGGGTACTCGTCCGCGCGCTGGAACTGCGGGTGGCGCCGGGCGAGTTCGTTGCCGTGCTGGGCTGCAACGGCAGCGGCAAGACGATGACCCTGGAGACCCTCGCCGGGCTGCGGCCGCCGCGGGCCGGCACCATTCGCTACTTCGGCCGGCCGGCGGCCGAATGGCGGCGGCCGGACCTCGCCCGCCGCCTCGCACTGCTGCCCCAGCACCAGGAAGACCTGTTCCCGAGCACGGTGCTCGAGGAGGCGCTGATCGGTCGTCATCCCCATATCGGACGCTGGCGCTGGGAGAGCGCGGCAGACCGGGAGATTGCACTGGCGGAGCTCGCGCGTCTGGGTCTCGACGGGCTGGCCGACCGCGGCACCACGACTCTGTCCGGCGGCGAACGCCGGCGTCTGGCCATCGCCCAGACGCTGAGCCAGCGGCCGGAGCTGTTCCTGCTGGACGAGCCCACCAACCACCTCGACCCCCAGCACCAGCTGCTGGCACTCGGCGTGATCCGCGCGCGCATCGCAGCCGGCGCCTCTGCCGTGGTCAGCCTCCACGACGTCAACCTGGCGGCGCGCCACGCGGACCGCTGTCTGCTGCTCGACGGCGACGGGGGCTGGGAACTGGGGAACACGGCCACCACCCTCAATGCGGACAGCCTCTCCCGGCTCTACCGCACGCCCATGGCCGAGGTGGCATGGCGGGGCGGACGCCTGTTCGCCCCGGAAGATTCAGCCGGAGCCGCCGGCCGCCCCTGAGGGCCAGTCGAGCATCCGGCGCAACAACCCGTGCAGGCCGGGATTGGCGGCCAGCACGGTGGTGGTATCCAGGCCCGGTGGCGCCCCGGACAGGTCCGTGAACACGCCGCCGGCCTCGCGCACGATCACCGCCAGTGCCGCAATGTCCAGGATGTTGACGTCGGACTCGACGACCGCGTCGATGCACCCGGAAGCGAGCAGGTGGTAGTGGTAGAAATCGCCGTAACCGCGGATGCGGTCCGCGCCGGCGACCACCTCGCCCCAGGCCGGCCAGCGCCCGCTCAGCGCAAGGCTGCGCAAGTTGCCCGACGACACTGCGGCATCCGCCAGCGCGTCCACGGCGCTGACCCGGATGCGCTCCCCGTCCAGCCACGCGCCCTGTTCCTTCTCGGCCCATGCCAGCTCGCCGAAGGCCGGTGCGCTGGAGACGCCGAGGACGAGTTCACCTTGCTCCATCAGCGCGATCTGGGTGGAGAAGAAGGGATAGCGGCGAACGAAACTCTTGGTGCCGTCGATGGGGTCCACCAGCCACAGGAAAGGCGAGTCCCGGTCGGCACGCCCGGTCTCCTCGCCGTAGAAGCCATGCTCCGGGTAGCGCTCGGCGATGATGCGGCGGATGGTGCGCTCGGCCTCGACGTCGGCGTCGGTGACCGGTGAACGGTCGGACTTCGAGCGCACCTCCATGTCCTCACCGTGGTGCTCGTAGTAGTGGCGAATCACTTCGGCCGCCGCCTGCGCCGCGGCCAGCGCCGTCTCCAGTCTTTCCGAATGTGCCATCGTCCGGTCCGTATCCGTGACATCCGCATTCTACGTCAAGGCGGCAAGTCCGTTGCCGCGGTCATTGCGGCAAGCACCTAGCCGCAGCGCCTTGACACCTCCTGCACCGCCCCCGAGAATCGGTTGCGAACATCAGGTGAGTCTGCCAGCGTCGCTGCAGACGAACGGGAAGCCGGTGAGGACCGGAAAGGTCCGAGTCCGGCGCTGCCCCCGCAACGGTGATCGAGTGAAGGACGGAGCCTCGGACCGCAAGGTACCGAAGCCACTGTGAGGAGACTCACGGGAAGGCGCTCCGGCCAGGGCCCGCGGCCCGCTCGTCAGCCCGGAGACCGGCCTGGTGTCATGGTGGCGGCGCGGAGGGCGCAGGCCGGACCGATGTGACCCATCGACCCGTCCGTCCCTGACCCTGCCCGCTTGAAGAACGAAGAATGATGCGTGCGGGTGAGCACGCGAGGGGACGCACATGATCAGACCCATGCCGGTGGCAGCCCTGGCCGCCCTGCTGTTTTCCTGCCCCGTGCTGGCCGAACGAGCCGCGGACATTGACACCATCGTGGTCACCGCCAATCGCACGCCCATGCTCGCGGCCGAGGCCCTGGTGCCCGTTACGGTGATCACGCGGGAGGAGATCGCGCGCTCGCTCGCGATCGACGTGATCGATCTGCTGCGCTTCGAGGCCGGCCTGGACGTGGCGCGCACCGGCGGGCCGGGCCAGTCCGCCGCGGTGTTCATCCGGGGTGCCGAGAGCAACCATGCCCTGGTGCTGGTGGACGGCGTACGCGTCAACCCGGGTACGATCGGCGGCGCGCCTCTGCAGCACCTCGCGCCCTCACTGATCGAGCGCATCGAGATCGTGAAGGGAGCCCGGTCCACGCTTTACGGCACCGACGCGATCGGCGGAGTCATCAACATCATCACCCGCGGCAGCAGGCAACGCACCGAAACCGCCGCCCGCGGCGGCAGCTTCGACACCCGCCAATTGCAACTCTCGCTGGGTCAGGCGCTCGGTGACACTGCGCTCGGCATGGACCTCGACTGGTCGCGAACCGACGGTTTCCCCACCTTCCGGGACGACGACGTCGAACGGGGTTACGACAACTTCTCCGCCAATCTCACCGCCGCCGCCCCGGTGGGGGCAGGCGATCTCACGTTGCGTCACTGGCAGGCGTCGGGCACCACCGAGTATTCCGATTTCTTCCGTATTCCGGTGGCCCAGGACTACCGCAACTCGGTCTCCGCGCTGGAGTTCGCGAGCCCCATGGGCCGCTTCGGCGACAGCCGGGTGATCCTGAGCTACCTCCTTGACGAGATCGAGCAGAAAGAATCGTCCGACTTCGTGGAATCAGAGCGCCGGACGCTCGACTTCCAGCATACCGTGCCGGTCGGGGAGGCCCATACGCTCATGGGCGGCGTCTACCTGGTGGAAGAGGACGCCGGTTCGCTGTCCTTCGGCACCGGTTTCGACGAGGACACGAGCGTACGCGCGCTGTTCGTGCAGGACTTCATCGATCTCGGCGCACACGACGTCGAACTCGCCGTGCGGCACACGGACCACAGTGACTTCGGCGGCGAGACCACCTGGAATGCGGGCTACGGCTATGCCATCTCGGAACGCTTGCGCATCTCCGCCGGTATCGGTACTGCCTTCCGCGCCCCCGATGCGACCGACCGGTACGGTTTCGGCGGCAATCCGGAGCTGGCACCGGAGACCGCCTTCGAGACCCAGGCGATGCTGCGCTACACGCCCGCGGCCAATACCACGCTCAGCGTGGAACTCTTCGACAAGGACGTCGACGACCTGATCGAATTCGACCTCGATACGTTCCGGCTGCGCAACATCGAGGCCGCCGAGATACACGGCGTTCAGCTCACCTGGGAGCAGCGCTGGGATGACTGGGATCTGAGACTCTCGGCGGTGCGTCAAAAGGCCCGGGACGAGAGCACCGACATGCGGCTGCTCAGGCGTGCCGAGAAGAGCGCGAGCCTGACCGCCAATCGCTATTTCGGCCGTCACGTGCTCGGCCTGTCCCTGATCGCCAACGGCGACCGTGCCGGCATCGGAGGACAGACCATGGGCGGTTATCTGCTCACCAACCTGAACGCCCGCGTCGTACTCGGCGACGCATGGCGACTGACCGCACGCGTCGAGAACCTGTTCGACCGGGACTACGAGACGGCGGTGGGATTCAACATGGCCGGACGCAGCGGCTATCTGGAACTGGGCTACGTCTGGCGCTGAGGGCCGGACCAACGGATAAGGAGTCATCATGGGCAACCGCCTGACGAAGATCTACACCCGCACCGGCGACGACGGCACCACCGGGCTCGGCGACGGCACCCGCACGGCCAAGGACTCGGCCCGGGTGGAGGCCTACGGCACCGTGGACGAGGCCAACAGCTGCATCGGGATGGTGCTGGCAACGGCCGCAGTCCCGGACGACGTGCGCGACTGCCTGGAACGGGTGCAGCACGAGTTGTTCGACCTGGGCGGGGAACTCTGCATCCCGGGCCATCTGGCCATCACGCCGGACTACGTCAGCCGCCTCGAACAGGTCCTGGACGCGTACAACGAGGGGCTGCCCGCGCTGAAGGACTTCATCCTGCCGGGCGGCGGCCCGGGTGCGGCCGCCTGCCACCTGGCCCGTACCGTCTGCCGCCGTGCAGAACGGCGGGTGAGCACACTGGGCCGAGAGGAGGCCGTCAACCCGGATTCGCTGCGCTACCTGAACCGGTTGTCGGACTTGCTGTTCGTGATCGCCCGCATCCTCGCCCGCGCCGAGGACGGCACCGAGGTGCTGTGGAAGAGCGGCCGCAGCGGCGGGGCCGCCTGACCCGCCGCTGCTCAGCGCCCCGCCGCGGGCAGCCTGCCGCGGGCCGACTCGAGGGCGGCGCAGATATCCCTGGCCCCCGCGACGAGCCGCGGTGACGGCCGCGCCAGTGTATCCGCCGGCACGGTCAGCAGGTTGCCGGCGCGGACCGCGGTAACCGAATCCCAGGCCTGCCAGCGCTCCAGCACGCCGGGCCCTGCGCCCGGCGCCAGGATGACCTCCGGATTCCGTGACAGCACCGACTCCACTGTGACCACCGGCGCCAGTTCGCCGAGGTCCGCAAATACGTTCCTGCCGCCGCACCGGCGGATGAGTTCGCTGATGAAGTGGCTGCCGTTCACCGTGTAAAGCGGCCGGCTCGCCACCTGGTAGAAGACTCGCAGCGGGCGCGCCTCGGCGTGGCCGGCCACCGCCGCCTCCAGCTGCAGCAGGAACTCCCGGGCCGCCCGGTCGGCCGCCGCGGCCGTGTCCAGCCGCTCGCCAATGCGCCGGATGGCGGCGGCGATGTCGGCCACCCCGCCGGTGCGGATCACCAGCAGCGGGTAGCCCAGCTCGCGCAGCCGGGCGACCAGCGCCTGCGGCGTGCCCTCCGCCCAGGCCAGGATCAGGTCCGGGTCGATGACCGCGATGCGCTCCAGGTCCACGCGGAACGCATCGCCGATACGGGGCAGGGCCGCGGCCTCGGGCGGATAATCCGTGTAGGACGTGACGCCTGCGAGGCGTTCGCCGCCGCCGGCGGCATACACCAGTTCGGCCAGATGGGGTGCCAGGGTGATGACACGGGAGGGCGGCGCACCCGGCGGTGCGTCGGCGGGTCCATCATCGGCCGCCACGGCACCTGCGGCGAGGACCAGCCCGAACCAGAAAGGCGAAGCCAGCAGACTCAGCGCGGCGCGGATCAAATGGCGGCGCCGGCCAGGGTGAGGGCCGCGATGGCGGCGAGCCAGAAGACCAGCGTGCGGAACACCAGTGTCTTGGCCGCGCGGGCACCCCGAATCTGACGCTGCTCCTCACTCTCGCCCTCGGCGGGCATGACCGACATGGCGCCGAATCCTACGCGCGCCAGCAGGCGGTCGTTGCCGAGTCCCAGCGTGACCCGCTCGATGCCGAGCGTCGCCCACGCGTGGCGGGCGTTGTCGAAGCTGCCGGTCAGCGCATAGCCGAGGGCCGTCAGCCGGGCCGGGAGCCAGGCCAGCACGGCATGGGCCTGCTCGGTGGCCTCGCGGGCCGCCGCCGCCGCAGCCTGGTCGGCGCGGGCGGCATCCTCCTCGCCGGCGCCACCGCCGTGCACCTCGAGACGCTCGGCCTGGAACACCGCGCGGCGCCGCAGCAGGTCGGTCACCCGGAATATCCACGCGCCCACCGGTCCGAGCACGACGAACCAGAACAGCACGGCGAACATACGGTTGTTCGCCTGCACGCAGACGGCCTCCTGCACGGCGAAACCGCTCGAGACATCCTCCTCGCCGGCCCGGTGCTCGACCAGGGCACGGGCCAGCCGGCGCGCCTCGCCCTCGTCGCCGGCCTGGATGGCGTTGCACCAGCGGTCAACCTCCTCGCCGATGTCCTGGGGTCCCAGGGAAAAGAACAGGACCACCACCGACAGCGCCAGATACGGGAGCCCGAGCAGGACGTCGCCGAGGCCGAGCCGCAGCAGGATGACAGGCGAGGCCACGAGCAGGACGGTGGCGACCACGCCGAGCAGCTTCGGGATGGCATCGAAGCGCTGGGCCAGCCGCAAACCGAAATCGAACAGTCCGTCCAGCCAGCGGAGTTCGCGCAGGTGGAACAACTGGGTGGCGAGCCGCTCCAGAAGAATGGCGATAAACAGGGCGATCAGCTTCATGAGCAACCAGCCGGGCGGCTATCGGGAGGGCCCTAGCTTATGTCCCCCCCGAGCAGGGCATCAAGCCGGCGCCAGTCGAAGGCCTCGCCGGGGTCGGTCTTGCGAGCCGGTGCGATATCGGCATGACCGAGGATGTCCGCGCCGGCGAGGCTCGGGTAGGCCCGGCGCAGCGACCGGATCAGCGCCGCCAGCACCTCGTACTGACACTCGGCGTAGGCCACGTCGTCGGCGCCCTCGAGCTCGATACCGACGGAGAAGTCGTTGCAGCGCTCACGCCCGCACCAGGACGAGGCGCCGGCGTGCCAGGCGCGCCGCCCGAAGGGCACGAACTGCACCAGCGCGCCGTCGCGCCGGATCAGCGCATGGGCCGATACCTCCATGCCGGCGATCTGCGCGAAATAGGGATGGGTATCGGCAGCGAGCCGGTTGGAGAAGAAATCCTCGATATGGGGCCCGCCGAACTCGCCCGGCGGCAGGCTGATGCCGTGGATGACGATCAGCTCCGGCGCGCAGCCGGGCGGGCGGGCGTCCTGGTTCGGCGACGGGCACTGGCGCGCAGGGACCACCAGCCCGGTGGCAGAATCCGTCAGGAAATCGGTCAGGAAGCGGTGCTCGGCGCGCGCGGTCATCTGCCGGAATATGGGCGCCACCCCTGCGCCTGTCAACGCGCCGCCGTCTTCCAATCCGCCGACGGTAACTGCATGATCCGGCTGTGCGCACAGTCCGACTCCATCATCCCGAACCCCTGGTCAGCGGCGAGGAGGTCAGCCTCGGGGAAGACGACGCCCGCTACCTGACCCGGGTGCTGAGATTGCCCGTGGGCGCGCCCGTCGTGCTGTTCGACGGCCGGGGCGGGGAATACGAGGCGACAATCGCCGCCGCCGGCCGGCGGCAGGCGGTCCTGGCCGTCGGCCGGCACCGGCCGGTCGAACGGGAGTCTGCGCTCGCGATTACCGTCGCCCAGGGCATCTCCCGGGGCGAGCGCATGGACCACGTCGTGCAGAAGACCACCGAACTCGGCGCCGGCGCCATCGTGCCGCTCCTCTGCGAGCGGGGCGTGGTCCGTCTGGACGACAAACGGGCCGCGGCCCGGCTGGAACACTGGCAGCGGGTGGCCGCCGGCGCCTGCCGTCAGTGCGGGCGCAACCGGCTGCCGCGCATCGCGCCCATCACGGCCGTCGAGGACTGGCTGGCGGCACCGGCGGAAGGGCTGCATCTGCTGCTGGCGCCGGATGCCGGCCGGCGGCTGACGGACATCGAGCCCGCCGGTGCGGGCGTGGCCGGTTCGGTGGTCCTGCTGGTAGGACCCGAGGGCGGACTGACCGAGCAGGAGGAGGAGGCGGCATACGCCGCGGGCTTCCTCCCCGTGCGTCTCGGGCCGCGTGTGCTGCGCACCGAGACCGCCGCCGTTGCCGGCATCACGGCCCTGCAGACACTCTGGGGCGATCTGTAGCGCCTAGAGCTCCAGCTCCTGCTCGGCCAGAACCTCCTCCAGCCGAGCCAGGTCCGGGATCAGCGGGTACTCGTTGATCATCTTCACCCGGCAGAACACAGGGGCTTGTTCCGGCCAGCCTTCGTCCGGCTCACCCGGCCTGAGCACTTCCCGATTGACCCGGACCAGCTGGGGGAAGCCCTGGGTCAGCATGCCGAAATGACCTGCCCGCAGTTTGCCGGTGACGCCGTGGAATACGACGATGCGCGTCCTGCCGCTGGCCTCGGGGACCGGCCTGCCGAGGGCGCCCTCGAAGGACACCAGCGGCAGCAGCCGGCCGTTCCAGTTGAAGCCGCCGAGCACCCAGGATGCGGCCTCGGTGGTTCTAGCCTCCGGGGGAGTGTAGCGCACCACTTCGGCCACGCAGGCCCGGGGCACGATGAGCCGGTCTTCGGCGAGGGGCACCAGCAGCGAGTAGAGTTCCTCGACCACCGCGCTCACCGGTTGTCACCGCCCTTTTCCTCCAGCTGCGCGTGGATGGCCTCCAGCAGCTGACTGTCCTGGTAGGGCTTGCCCAGGTAGTCGTTGACGCCGATTTCGATGGCGCGCGCCCGATGCTTCTCGCTCACACGCGACGTGATCATGATGATAGGGATGTCGGCATAGCGCTCGTCGTTGCGCACGTGGTTGGCGAATTCGTAGCCGTCCATGCGCGGCATCTCGATGTCCAGCAGGATGATGTCGGGCCGATGCTCCTGCATCGCGCTGATGGCGTCGATGCCGTCCTTCGCGGTGGCCACCCGCATGCCCTGGCGCTGCAGGAAACGCTCGGTGACCCGGCGCACCGTGATCGAGTCGTCGACCACCAACACCAGGGGGCGCTCGTCGGCGCTCTGACGCGGCGCCTCGCGGATCTCCACCAGCGGTGCGGTGGAACGAGCGAGACTGCCCATATCCAGGATCAGCACGATGCGCCCGTCGCCGAGGATGGTGGCGCCGGAGATCCCGCGGATGCTGGCGAGCTGCGGTCCCACGGACTTCACCACGATCTCCCGGCTGGCCAGCATCTCGTCGGTAAGCAGCGCGATGGACTTCTCACCGGCGCGGATCAGGATCACCGGCACCGCCGAGTCGTCTTCGGGCAGCTCCGAGGGCTTGCCGCCGACGAACATCCCGAGGTGCTGGAAGCGGTAGGTCTGCTCGCCGTATTCGAAGGTGGGTTCGGGCTGATTCAGCAGCGCGTCGAGCTCGGCGCGGGCCACCCGCGCCACGCCCTCGACGGTGGGCAGCGGCAGGGCATAGACCTCCTCGCCGGCACGCACGATCAGCGCCTGGGTGATGGCCAGGGTAAACGGCAGCCGCACGGTGAAATTGGTGCCCTGCCCCGGCATGGAGGTGATACGCAGGGCGCCGCCCAGCTTCTTCACCTCGTTGGCGACCACGTCCATGCCGACGCCACGGCCCGCCGACTGGGTGAGCTGGTCCGCGGTGCTGAAGCCCGGCTTCAGGATCAGCTCCATCACGGCCTCGTCGGAGGCCTCCGAATCGGCTGTCAGAAGGCCCTGTTCCGTGGCCTTGCGGCGGATGGCCTCCACGTTCAGACCGGCGCCGTCGTCGGCCACGTCGATCACCATCTCCGAGCCTTCCCGGTGCAGCCGCACGGTGATACGCCCGCCCGGCGGCTTGCCCGCCGCCTGGCGTTCCTCCGGCGGCTCGATGCCGTGGACGATTGCGTTGCGCAGCATGTGCTCGAAGGGCGGCAGCATCTTCTCCAGCACCTGGCGGTCCAGTTCGCCGGAGCCGCCTTCCACGGCCAGCTCCACCCGCTTGCCCGTCTCGCCGGCGATCTGGCGCACCAGGCGCGAGAGCCGCGGCACGTGGCGCTGGAACGGCACCATGCGCGTGCGCATCAGGCCGTCCTGCAGTTCTGCCGTCACCCGCGACTGCTGCACCAGCAGTGATTCGGTTTCCGTCGCCAGGTTCTGCAGCAGGTCCTTCAGGCTGGCCACGTCGTTGGCGGATTCCGCCAGCGCCCGGGACAGTTGCTGAATGGTGGAGTAGCGGTCGAGTTCCAGCGGGTCGAAGTCGTTGGCGGTGCGCTCCTCCTGATGCCGGTTCAGGATCTGGGTCTCCGTCTCGATCTCGAGTTTGCGCAGCTGGTCGCGCAGCCGGCTCACAGTCTGCTCCAGTTCCGCCAGGTTGAAATCGATGGAGTTGACCTGCTGGCTCAGCCGCGAGTGATAGATGCTGATCTCGCCGGCCGCATTCAGCAACTCCTCGAGCAGCTCCGCGTCGATACGGGCAAATTCCTGGCGCTCCGGCGCGGCCGGCGGCGGCGGCACGAGGCGCTCGGATGCAGTGGCAGCCGGCTCCGGCTCCGCTTCCGGCCTGGCTGCGGGTTGTTCCGCGACGCCAGCGGTTTCCTCGCCAACGGCCTCGGGGGTCGCGGGCGGCTCGGGTTGCGCCGCGGCTTCCCGCAGGGGCTCTTCCGGGAACTCCGCCATCGGCGCGGATTCGGGCTCTTCACCGGCTTGCTCGCCGAACACCTCGGCGGCGATCTCCTCGCTGTGATCGGTAAACCACCGGGTGATATCCGTCTCTGTCGGCGGACCGCCTTCCGCGGCTTCCGCGGGCAGACCCTCGTCGCCCTCGCCCCGGGCGGTCACGGCGAACACGGGTTCCTCCGGCGGCTCCACGCCATCGCCGGCGACGGCTTCCTCCGCCGGCTCCGGGCTCTCGCCGGCGACCGGTTCCGGTTCCTCGGGCGGCACGGGCTCCTCGAGCACAGGGTAGTCGCCGGTCTCGGCAGTCTCCGGCCGGACGGTCTCCCCGGCTTCGGCCGCCGGCGTGCCGGGGATCGGCGGCGCCTCGCCCGCGGCGAGCGACTCTATGCGCGCCTCCAGCCCGAGCGCCGGTGCCGCGCGCTGCCCGCCGAGTACCATGTCGCGCATGCGGTGCAGTTCGTCGATGCTCTGCTGCAGCAGGTCGTCCACCGCCGGGGACGGCGATACCCGGCCGTCGTCGATGGCGATCAGCAGCGCCTCGAGGCCGTGGCTCAGATTGCCCATGGCCGTGATGCCGGCCATGCGTGCCCCGCCCTTCAGCGTGTGCAGGTGGCGTTTCAACTCGACCAGGCTCTCCGCCGGCCGGCCGCCGGCCGTCCACGCGGTCAGCGCCTCGTCGCTGGCCTCCAGTATCTCGCCGGCCTCCTCGGTGAAGATGGCGGCGATCTCGGCGTCGTAGTCTGCCTCTTCGGCCGGCGCCGCGGCAGGCTCGGCCGCAGACGGCTCGGCCCGCTCCTCGACCGGCTCCTCCCCGGCAAGCGGCGCCCCGGCCGGGGGTTGCGCTGCCGCGGCCGGCTGTTCCTCCCCGGCCTGCGGCTGCAGAGTCGGCGAGACGCCCGTGGACTCGTCCGTCTCCTCCGCCAGTCCCGGATGACTGTCAACGTGGGCAGTCAGCTCGCGCAGCCGCTCGACCAGCGGCTGATAATCCTCGTCCCGCGCGCCCGGCTGGTTGATGCCGGCCACGATGCTCTCGATGGCCTTCACGGCGGCTTCCACCGCCGCGAGACCGTCGGTATCCATACCCTGGCCGGCATCGTAGAGCCGGCGCACGTACTGGTTCAGGCTCGCCGTCACGGTCACGCCCCGGTCGACGTCGGCCATGTTCACGCTGCCGTGCAGCGTGTGGCACGCCCGGTGCAGATTGTCCGGGATGGGATAGGGCGGCTCCTCCTCCCGGCAGGCATCGATATAGCTCTTGATGACCCCCAGATGGGCGGCCGTCTCCTTGGCGAAGATATCCAGCAGCACCGGGTCCATTTCCACCGGCGCCGGGGGCTGTTCCGCCGCAGGAGCCGGCTTCAGGTTGGCGGCGTTCGGATCCCCTTCGGCAAAGGCGCTGGCCTGGACCACGAGCTGGCGCGTGTCCACCGATGGCTCGATACCCGTCTCCAGCTGCTCCACCAGCTCAGGCAGCGCGGCCGCGGCCCGCTGGATGAACTCCACCATGGGCGGGGTGCGCGTCAGGGTGCGGTTGATGAGTCGGTTCAGCAGATCCTCGATGTGCCAGCAGAAATCACCGATGCGCTCGGCACCCACCATGCGGCCGCTTCCCTTCAGCGTGTGGAAGGAGCGGCGCACGGTGATGAGCGCCTCCATGTCGTCGGCGTTCTCGGCCCAGCGCGGCAGCTGCTTGCCGATGGAGGCGATCTCCTCCTTGGACTCCTCGATGAACAGTTCCAGCAGCTCCGGGTCCAGGTGCTCAGCATCCTGGGCGACTACCGGGATCTGGATGACCTCGGTGGCATCCCCCGCCGTCCCCGCCCGGGCCGGCTGCTCCGGCTCGGGGATGGTGCGCAGCCGCTGGCTCGCCACCAGCGTCTCCTCGATCTGCTCGGCCCGGCCCTTCATCTCGTCCAGCACGCCGGACAGTGCGTCCAGGCAGGCTTCGGCGTTGTCCAGCATGTACCAGGGGTCGCGCCTGCCTGCCTGCACCGTCTCCATGTAGTACTCGATGCTCACCACCGCATCGGCCAGGCGGTCGAGGTGCTCCGTGTCCAGGCTCTGCCGACCGGCCTTCATCGCCTCCGTGACGAACCGGCCGAGGCGCTCGACCACGTCGGCGGCACGGTTCTTGTCCAGCATGAGCAGGCCGGCCTTCACCCCCCGGATCAGGTTGGGCACGTTGTCGATGGCCATCGGGTCACCGCTGTCGCTGGTGACCTGGGTGATGGCCTCCTTCACCCGCGCCATGTTGACGATGCACTCGCGCAGCACCGCCTCGGTAACCTGGCGGTAGTCCAGATCCGCCGTGTCCTCGACGGCACCCGGCTCGCCGCCCTCGGCACCCGCCGGCCGGATCAGGCGCTTGAGCTTCGCATCCAGGCTGTCCTCCACCCGCAACAGCGTGGACGCGATCTCCAGCAGTATCGCCTCGTCGGCAGCGACCGATTCCGCCACGATGTTGCGCAGCCGCTCGATCTCGGCCTGGATGTCGCCCCGCAGGTCGCCCAGACCGAGGACGCCCAGCGTGTCGCTGATCTTCTTGAGCATATCCACCTGGGGCGCGAGATCGGCGACGTCGTCCATGCCGGTACGCACGTAGATGTCCAGCACATCCTTCACCTTGCCCAGGTCTTCCCTGATGGCCGTGCCCACCGTCTCCATCAGGCGGATGCTGGGCGCGGCGAGGCTCTCCCGGGCATGGACCACCTGTTCGTCGCCGGGCAGCAACTCCGAGAGATTGAAGGCCCGGCGGATGGCGCTGACCCGCTCGCCGGCGGTGCCCGAACGCGCGATGTAGTAGAGCAGGTTGTTCAGCAGGTCGGTAGGCGGGTCCTGCTCGAGCGCCTCGGAGCCCTCGTCTATGAGCCGCTTCAGCTGCCGGTCGGCCTGACCCAGCAGGCGCTTCAGCGAGACGCTGGTCTCGAGTCCGCCGTCGGCCAGGGCCTCGAGAACGCCGACGACCACCCACCACAGCTGATAGATCTGGTCCCGGTCTGCGGCCTGCTCCAGCGCCAGCGCGATGTGGCGCAGCTTCTCGAGGTGCATGCCCGGCTGCTGACCCTGTATCCAGCCGAGCAGCGCCAGCTGGAAGGCGGGCCTGGCCTTGCGGGCAAGCTCCACGATATCTTCTTTCGGCGGCTCCGGCCGGTCGGCGACGCTGACACGCTGGTCGGGCGTGAGGTTCAGCAGCAGCAGCGTGCTCTCCGACATGAGCGGCCTGCCGCGAACCGCGCGCAGGTCGTTCAGCAGGGGCAGCAGCACCAGCGCGATGTCCCGGCCGCCGCCGAGCAGGCGGTCCAGGTAGCTCGGCAGTTGCACCATGGCCCGGGTGATCGCGTCCAGGCCGTCCTGCTGGCCCTTCGCCCCCGGGCGCAGATCCGCGAGATAGCGGCAGACGGCCTCCATCTCCTCGGCGAGCAGCGCACCGCCGTAGACCTCCACCATCTTCAGAACGCCGGCCACCTCGTGCAGACGCCGGCCGGCGCGGAGAAGCGCTTCCCGGCTGCCGTGCCCCTCGACGGCCTCTTCCAGCGCCACCCGCGCCTGCTTCAGCGTCTCGGTCAGCTCGTCGCTGACGACGTTCAGCGCCTGGGTCGTCTGTGCTGCCGCCTCACTCACCGCCGGCTTCGCTCCGTTTGCTCACTCTCGCTCTCACCCCTGGCCCGCGGCTCGTCCGGCTGCGCGCGGCTGCAGTTCGCCGGACTCTTCACCGCCGCCGGTCTCCGCGTCGACGCGCGGGAAAGTACCGGAGCCGGCCGGCTCCCTGCCGGCCGCCCGCGCCTGCTCGGCGCCCCCGCCGCCGGGCAGGCGGAAGCCGGCCACCGTCTGGCGCAGCTGGCTGGCCAGCTCGGAAAGCTTGGAGATCGACGACGTCGTGGCACTCGTGGCGCGGCCCGTCTGGGCGCTGATGTCACGCAGCACGCGGGTGCGCCGGGTGATGTCGGTTGCCGCGGTGGCCTGTTCCCGCGCCGAACTGGAGATGTTCTGCACCAGGGAGGCGATCTGGTTCGACACCTGCTCGATCTCGTCGAGCGCCGCGCCGGCGTTCTCCGCCAGCAGCGCGCCGCCGACCACGTCGGTGGTGCTGCGCTCCATGGACACCACCGCCTCGTTGGTATCGCTCTGGATCGTGCGCACCAGGACCTCGATCTGCTTGGTGGCGTTGGTGGAGCGCTCGGCGAGCCGCTGCACCTCGTCCGCCACCACCGCGAAACCGCGCCCCGCCTCGCCGGCCATGGAGGCCTGGATGGAGGCGTTCAGTGCCAGGATATTGGTCTGCTCGGCGATGTCGTTGATCAGCTCCACGATGTTGCCGATCTCCTGGGAGCTCTCGCCCAGCCGCTTGATGCGCTTGGAGGTCTCCTGGATGGTCTCGCGGATGGTGTTCATGCCGTCGATGGTACGCCGCACGGCCTCGCCGCCCTTGTGGGCCACGTCCACCGAGTGTCTCGCGACGTCGGCGGAACGCTCCGCGTTACCCGACACCTCCTCGATGGAGGCGGCCATGGCCGCGATCGACTCCGAGGCCGCGCTGACCTCCTGGGACTGTTTCTGCGCCGCGCGGCTCATGTCGGTGGCCGTGCTCTCGGTCTGCTTGGCCGCAGAGTCCACCATGATCGCCGTCTCGTTGATGGTGGTCACCAGGTCGCGCAGCGCCTCGATGGCGTAGTTGATGGAGTCCGCGATGGCGCCGGTGATGTCCTCGGTCACCGTGGCCTCGACGGTGAGGTCACCGTCGGCCAGGCTGCCGAGTTCGTCGAGAAGGCGCAGGATGGCCTGCTGGTTACGTTCGTTCTGGTCGGCCTGCAGGATGGCGGAACTCGCCAGCCTGGCGGCCCGGATCGAGGAGGCCAGCAGACCGATTCCCAGGATCACGGCGAGGCCGAGCAGGGCGAACAGCGCAGCGGGCTGCCAGCCCCCGCCCAGGCCCTCCGGGCCCAGAGCGAGCCAGGCGACCACGGCGGCGGCCACCAGGGTCACCGGCAGCGCCACGGCCAGGAATAAGAACGTCCGTGATCCAGTCGTTGTCTGTGCCATACCAGCTCAATCCGTCTTGCTAATCGCCTGGCCTGTCAGTCCGCGGCGGCCTGCAGGAACTGTGGACTCTCCACCAGCAGGTGAAGGCCGAATACGGGCCAAGACTCCGGCCCCCGCCGGAACGACCCCGTGAGGTATTGCTCGCAGCGCAGGATGGTCGGCGACCAGTCGTCCGAGAACTCGCTCGTCATGAAACGTCGGAAACCCACCACCTCGTCCACCAGCAGCCCGGCCGGCATCTCGCGATGGTTGACGCTGATCAGCCGCGCCGTGCGGCCGGTGCCCGTGCGGCCCCCGCCGAGAAACATCTTGAGATCGATCAGCGGCAGCAGGTGCCCGCGCACGTTGGCCAGCCCCAGCACCCAGCGCTTGGCTCCCGGCACCCGGGTCACCGCCTCCGGCACCATCAGCACCTCGCGCACCTCGTCACGGGAGGCGACGAAGTTCTCGCTGCCGATGCGAAAGCCGACCCCCACCCATTCCTCGGTGCTGCCGACCGCCGCCGACTGGCCGGCCAGAGCCGCGCGGCTGCGCCGCTCCAGCTCTTTCAGCAGCTCGAACGGCTGGTCGCGGAGCGCTTCCAGTGTCTGCGCTTCGCTCATGTCAGCCGGCCAGCACCGCGTTGATCTTGGCGACCAGCTCCTTCTCCGAGACCGGCTTGACCAGGTAGTCCGCCGCGCCCTGGCGGATGCCCCATATCTTGTCGGTCTCCTGGTCCTTGGTGGTGACCATGATGACCGGTATATCGGCGGTCTCCGGACTGCGGGTCATGCGCCGGGTGGCCTGGAACCCGTTCATGCCCGGCATCACCACGTCCATCAGGACGATGTCGGGGTGCTCGGCGCGCGCCTTCTCCAGGCCCTCCTCGCCGTCCGTCGCCAGCAGCGTCGCGAAGCCGTTCTTCTCGAGCATCTTCTGGAACACGTGCAACTCCGTCGGCGAATCATCCACGATCAGTACCGTCGGCATATCGGTTCTCCTGTTGCGGGCGGCGCCTCAACCCTGCATCTGGCTCGCGATAGCTCCCAGCAATTCGTCCTTCGTGAACGGCTTGGTCAGATAGCGCTCCGATCCCACGATGCGCCCCCGGGCGCGGTCGAACAGCCCGTCCTTGCTGGAGAGCATGATCACCGGCGTGTCCCGGAACGCCTTGTTGTGCTTGATCAGCGAGCAGGTCTGGTAGCCGTCCAGCCGCGGCATCATGATGTCGACGAAGATGATGTCCGGCTGGTGATCGGCGATTTTCGACAGCGCATCGAAGCCGTCCACCGCCGTGAATACGTCGCAGCCTTCCTTGCTCAGCAATGTCTCGGCCGTACGCCGGATGGTCTTGCTGTCGTCGATGACGAGTATCTTCAGGCCCTTGAGATCGGCCGCCCGCCCGCCCGTTTCTGGATTCGCCACCTGAGAAATCTCCCTGCACCCCGCATCGCGTTCTAACACGCCGCCCACCCGGCAGGTGTGGAACAGCGCACACTCTGTCCCTGACGCAACCCGGGCACTTTTAACATATTGTTTTGACTGCTGCCACGCGGCAGCACACGGAACGGTACAACCGCCGCTGCGGCTCGTCGGATCATCTGCTGACGGGCCGCCGGTAAAGACCCGGCGCAGTGCTCACCGCCTGGCCCGCTCTCCTCCGAAACGGAACCGGAACAGCTCGACCTTGCCCACGCGCTGCAGGGGGTCGTCCATGCGGAACAGGTCCGGCTCCCGCGCCGCCTGTTCCGGGTCGTAGAGAGGCAGGAACTCGAAGTCCACCTCGTCCACCTTCGCCCGCTCGAGCTCCTCGCGCTCGCGGCGCAGGGTATCGCCCATGTCGGGCAGCCGCCATTCGTCCCGCCGCCCATAGACGATGATCTCCTCGATCACCTCCTCGTCCGCGCGGGGCGCCGGCTCGAAGGGGACGCCGCCCGGCCTCTCGACAGCGTCGCCGGGCGGGTCTCCGGCCGGCGTCTGGGCGAACCCCGGCGGCGCCAGCAGGAGCCATACGGCCGCAAGCGGCCAACAGCGCGCGTCAATCCTCAAGCCGCTCCCTCCAGCGCAGGCTGCGGAACCAGTAGGACTCGGTGGAGGGCAGCCAGGTGTCCGCCTCCCGCGCCGTGATCCAGGCATTCAGGAAATACACCAGATCCGCGTTGCCCTTCGCCACCGCGAACGCCGAACGGGTGACGAGCAGCGGCTTGGTCAGCGGCGTGTCGATGCGCTCCGGGTTCTCCAGCGCCAGGAACTGGGGCCCCGGATAGCTCTCCAGGTAGCCGTCGATGCGTCCGGCCAGCAGGGCCTCCGAGGCCTCATCGTCCTGTTCGAACACCTCGATCTTGGCCTCACCGAACACGCGCCGGACCAGGTCCTCGGAGACCGTACCCTTCACCGCACCGATGCGGTAGCGCGGATCGTTCAGGTCGTCGAGCCGGATGATGTCCGCCGTCTTCGCCATGTTGGTCGCCAGCGTGATGCCGCTCTCGTGATAGGCGTCGCTGAACCACACGCGCAGTGCGCGCGCGGGGGTCACTGCCATGCCGGCGGCAACGACGTCGATCTCGCCGTCCTCCAGCGCGTCGATCAACTCCTTCCAGGCATAGACCTTCAGCTCCGGCGTCACGCCCATGTCCGCCGCCAGCTTGCGGGCGACATCGGCCTCGAATCCGATCAGCCGGTCCTCGCCGGCGCGTATCGTCCACGGTGTGAACAAGGACACGCCCACCCGCAGTACGCCGGCCTCGCGTATGCCGTCCAGGTCGCGTGCGGCGGCGGGCCCGGACGCAAGCAACAGCGCGAGGGCGGCGACGGTGAAGAGAGTGGGTCGGTATCTGTAGATCATGGGCAGGCGGTCCATCGGCTGATTTCGTCCGATGGTAATGGCAGCCGGTGACACCCGCAATCGGGGACGGGCGCAACGTCGTCGCCGCGGGGTGGGCGCGGTATAGTGCGTCCGCGAGACCTGCAGGAGCACCTATGAGCACCAGAAAGATCCGGCTGGGCGTCGTGATGGACCCCATTGCCGGCATCACGCCGAAGAAGGACTCGACCCTCGCCATGCTGCTGGAGGCCCGGGCGCGGGGTCACGAGATCCACTACATGGAGCAGGGCGGGCTGTGGCTGGACAGCGGCACGGCCCGGGGCGAGATGCGGCCGCTGGAAGTGGCCGACGACCCGGAGCGCTGGTTCACCCTCGGCGAGGCGGCTCACCGGCCGCTCGGCGAGCTCGACGTCATCCTCATGCGCAAGGACCCGCCGTTCGACATGGAGTACGTGTACACCACGTATATCCTCGACCGCGCCCGGGAGGCCGGTTGCCTGGTGGTGAACCGTCCGGGCGCGCTCAGGGACATGAACGAGAAGGCCTATACCGCCTGGTTCCCGGAGTTCGTGCCCCGCACGCTCATCACACGCTCCATGGAACGGATGCGCACCTTCCTCGACGAGGTCGGACGGATGGTGGTCAAGCCGCTGGACGGCATGGGCGGGCGGTCCATTTTCTCGGTGCGCAGCGGCGAGCCGAACACCAACGTGATCCTGGAGACGCTGACCGGCCACGGCCACCGCTACGCCATGGCCCAGGAATTCATCCCCGAGATCACTGAAGGCGACAAGCGCGTGATCATCGTCGACGGAGAACCGGTGCCCTACGCCCTTGCCCGCATCCCCACCGAGGCCGACGGCCGCGGCAACCTGGTGATGGGTGCCAAGGGCGTGGGCCGGGAACTGAGCGAGCGCGACCGGGAGATCGCGACCACCGTGGGGGCGGTGCTGAAGCGCGAGGGGGTCCTGTTCGCCGGGCTGGACGTGATCGGCGACTACCTCACCGAGATCAACGTCACCAGCCCCACGGGCATCCGCGAGCTGGACCGGGAATTCGGCATCAATATCGCGGGATTGCTGTTCGATGCCATCGAGGCCCGTCTCGGCCAGCCCCGGTAGCCGGCGCCGGTAACGATACCGCCGTCAGGTGAACCCGGTCCCGTTCCCGTCGCGGCAGGAACGGTTAGAATGCGCGGTACGGGCGCACCGGACAGACAGACAGCGGAGCAGACGCTACGTGGCAGATACCAGGCCGAGTTTGACAAAGGACATGCTGCCCGCCGCACCGGCCACGCCGGACCGGCTGCCGCCGATGCTCTTTCTGGCGGCCCTGTTCCATGCGGTGCTGATCCTCGGCATCACCTTCGAGGCCGTCCCGCTCGGCGGTAACGAGGCAACCACCCTGGAGGTGACCATCGTCGCCGACTCCAACCAGCACATCGAGCCCAGCGACGACGCGGACTACATCGCCCAGGCGAACCAGCGCGGCAGCGGCAACACCACCGAGCAGGTGCGCCCCGGTGCCCGGCCGAGGGCGATGCAGGCCCGGCCCTTCCCGGAGGAGATCCCGGGCGAGAGTCCGGTGGAGACCGCCCCGGGGGAGACGGACCCCCGCACCGCCGTCGTCTCCCGCTCGCCCTCCGACCGCCGGGACTTCGCCCCCGAGGACACCAGCCCGGCCCCCGCTGCCGAGCAGACCACGGTGCAGGCGGCGCCGCCGAGCGAGCCCCGCAGCCTGCCGCTGCCCGTCGAAGAACAGGCGAATCTCCTGATCCACGACGACGACCCGCGCCAGCTGGTGATCAGCGCCGATACCCGCGAGTCGCGCATCGCCGGTTACCTGGATCGCTGGAAGCGCAAGGTCGAGCGGGTGGGCACCCTGAATTTCCCGGAGCAGGCACGCACCCGGGGGATGACCGGCAACCCGGTGCTGGAGGTGGCGATCGGCGCCGACGGCGAACTCACCGACATCGTGGTGCGGCGTTCCTCGGGCCACAGCCTGCTCGATCAGGCGGCGCTGAACATCCTGCGCCGCGCCGCGCCCTTCGACCCTTTGCCGGACGAGCTGCGCAGGGACTATGACGAGCTGCGCTTCGCCTACCAGTGGCAGTTCGACCGGGACGGCAGCCGCCCGCGCATCGCCACCACCCGGTAGCCGGGCCTTCAGGCCCGACCTCTTCAGACTCCCCCCTGCGGCCGATCCCTTCGACGCCCGCCCCGGCACGCTTGTCGCTGCCGGCCGGAATACCGATACTGGTTCCCCATGAGTCAGCCCAATTACGTCAATCAGCTGCTGATTGCCATGCCCGGCATGCCGGACCCGAATTTCGAGACCACGGTCACGCTGATCTGCGAGCATACCGAGGAAGGCGCGCTCGGCATCGTCATCAACCGGCCGCTGGACCTGCGCCTGGCCGACGTGCTCGATCAGCTGGAACTCGGCGCCGCAAGTGAGGAGATCGGCGATACCCGGGTGCTGGCGGGCGGACCCGTGGGCCACGAGCGGGGTTTCGTGCTCCACCCCGCCGGTCAGGAATGGGAAGCCACGCTGGAGGTGTCCGACACGATACGCGTGACGTTCTCCCGCGACATCCTCGCGGCCATCGCCGCCGGCACCGGCCCCGGCCGCTCGCTGGTGGCCCTCGGTTACGCCGGCTGGGACGCCGGGCAGCTCGAATCCGAGATGATGGCCAACGCCTGGCTGAACGTCACCGCCACGCCGGACATCGTGTTCGACGTTCCCTTCGATCAGCGCTGGCAGGCCGCCGCACGGCAGCTGGGCATCGACATCACCCGTCTGGCCAGCGATGCGGGACACGCCTGACCCCGCCCCCGCGGAGGACACCGGAGGTGGCGCCCGCACGGTCCTGGCCTTCGACTTCGGCCTGCGCCGCATCGGGGTCGCCGTCGGCCAGGCCGTCACCCGCAGCGCGAGCGCGCTCACGACGCTGCCGGCCGTCGAGGGCGAGCCCGACAGCCACGCCCTCGCCCGGCTGATCGGCGAATGGCGGCCGGATCGCCTGCTCCTAGGCATGCCGCTCGCGGCGGGAGAGACCTCGGCACTGGAGCAGCCCCTGAAGCGCTTCCGGCGGCGGCTCGCGGCCTTCGGTATCCCGGTGGAACTGGTGGACGAGCAGTTCTCGTCCGCCGAGGCCCGGTCCCGTCTGGCCGCCGAACGATGCAGCGGCGCCCGCCGGCGCCGCGTGCGCAAGACGGACATCGACAGCCTGTCCGCCCGCATCATCGCAGAGCAATGGCTCGCCCGCCGCTGAACGGGCCGCTGCGGCGCCGCAAGGTGATAGAATCCGCGGCGGCATGAGCACCGAGACACAGACCGCTGCCGCACCCCACGCCGAGCGCGCCCACCGCGGCACCATCTTCGTCGAGGACGGCGAGGTGCTGGAGGTGCGCGAGTACCCCGGCGACCAGTACATCGTGCGGGTACGGTCGCCGAAATGTGCGGCCCACGCTCGTCCGGGCAGTTTCGCCCACGTCACCTGCGATGAATCGCTGCCCATGCGCCGGCCGCTCTCGATCATGCGGGCCGATGCCGCCGAGGGCTGGATCGAGTTTCTCTACAAGATCGTCGGCGAGGGCCTGCGGCTGCTGAGCCGCCACCGTCCGGGAGACCGGGTGAGCGTACTGGGACCCATCGGCCAGCCGTTCCGGCCGGACCCGGCGCGTCCCCGCACCCTGCTCGTCGGCGGCGGCGTCGGCATACCGCCGATGGTCTTCCTGGCCGAGGCGCTGAAAGCGGATCGCAGCGTGGACTGGCAGCCGCTGGTGCTGATGGGCTCGGAGATCCCCTTCCCCTTCGAACTCCTCCGGGCCACCGACGAGCTGCCCGGCATCGCCGCGGACGTCTGCTCGGTGATGCCCCTGCTGGAGTCCCTCGGCGTGCCGTCCCGGCTCGCCAGCGGCGCGGGCTTCGAAGGCTGCTACCGGGGCTTCGTGACCGAACTGGCGGGCGAATGGCTGGCGCGCCTGGACGAGGCGGAACTGGCCGGCGTGGGGATGTTCGCCTGCGGCCCCACACCGATGCTGGCGGCGGCGGCCGGCGTGGCGCGCCGTTTCGCCATTCCCTGCCAGGTGTCGCTGGAGGAATACATGGCCTGCGCGGTGGGCGGCTGCGCCGGTTGCGCCGTGGAGGTGCGGACGCCGGAAGGCCCGGCGATGAAGCGAGTCTGCGTCGACGGCCCGGTGTTCGACGCCGCCAGCGTCTTCCCCCCGCGACCGGCGTAGGAGGGCCTTCAGGCCCGACTGCTCCAACCCCTGCACCTTCTTTTGTGACCGCCCTGCCGGGGGAATCCATCTTGCTCCCGACAAAAGGTCGCGGCGATGGATACCCCCGCACGACGGCCACGCCTTCGGTGGCGTGAATGAAGTGCCAGTCAGCAACGCCTGCTGACCGGCGCCAGACCTGTCGGCTACGGGCCCGTCAGCGGGTGGGCCACAAGCCAATAGAAAGCCCGATCGGGCCTGAAGGCCCTCCTACCCGGGGTGGTGACGATCAGCCGAAGTTGATCTTGGCTTCCAGGTTGCTGCGGGAGTCGGCGTTGGCCAGCGCCTCTTCCATCGTGATGCGCCCGTCCCGGTAGAGCCTCAGCAGGGCATCGTCGAAGGTCTGCATGCCGCGCTCGTTGGAGTCCTTCACCGCCTCCTTCACCGCCGAGATATCACCCTTCATGATCAGCTCGGCGATGTGCGGGGAGTTGAGCATGACCTCCACCGCCGCCACGCGCTTGCTCTCACGGTCGCGCACGAGCCGTTGGGAGATGATGGCGCGCAGGTAATGGGACAGGTCCATGAAGACCTGCTTGTGCTGCTCCATCGGGAACATGTTGATGATGCGGTCCAGCGTCTCGGGTGCGTTGTTCGAATGCAGCGTCGCGATGGCGAGCTGCCCGGTGCCGGCGAGGTCGAGCGCCGCCTGCATCGATTCCCGGTCGCGGATCTCGCCGATCAGGACGACGTCCGGCGCCGCCCGCATGGCGCTCTTCAGCGCACGGGCGTAGGAGACGGTGTCGATACCGACCTCCCGCTGATTGACGATGGACTTCTTGTTGGGATGGAGGAACTCGATGGGGTCCTCGATGGTGATGATATGCGAGGAGGTGTTCTCGTTACGGTGATTCACCATGGCCGCCAGGGTCGTGGACTTGCCGCTGCCGGTGGCGCCCACCATCAGGACCAGGCCGCGCTTGAGCATGACCAGGTCCTCGAGGACTTCAGGCAGCTCGAGCTGCTCGAACGTCGGCAGGTCCGCCGTGATGAAGCGCAGCACCATGCCGACGTTGCCCCGCTGCTGGAACACGTTCACGCGGAAGCGGCCCACGCCCGGCTCGGAGAGCGCGAAATCGATCTCGAACTCCCGGGAGAACTCGTCGAGCTGATCCTCGTTCATGAGCTCGAGCGCCGCCTGCTTCACCATCTTTGGCGTCAGCTCGAGCTTGTTCACCGGCCGGATCTTGCCCTCGATCTTGATCTTGACCGGGGAATAGGAGGTGAAGAAGAGGTCCGAGGCCCTCTTCTCCGCCATCAGTTTGAACAGTGGTTTGACGTTCATGGCCTGGCGCCCGCACCGTCAGAAGTGCTTGGCCGAATCCTCTTCCATGATGCGCAGACTGGTGGATTGCTGCTCCCCGAGCGCCGTCTCGCGCTTGCTCTCCAGCTTGATCTTGAGCCTGAGCTCGTTGCGGGAATCCGCATTGCGCATGGCCTCCTCGTAGGAGATGTGGCCTTCCTCGTACAGGGCGAAAAGGGCCTGGTCGAAAGTCTGCATGCCGAGCCGCGTGGACTTGCCCATGATCTCCTTGATCTGGGCCACTTCGCCCTTGAAGATCAGGTCGGCGATCAGCGGCGAGGTCAGCATGATCTCCATGGCGGCAATGCGGCCGACGCCGTTCTCCCGCGGGATCAGCCGCTGGGACACCAGCGCCTTCACGTTCAGCGACAGGTCCATCAGCAGCTGGGAGCGGCGCTCCTCGGGGAAGAAGTTGATGATGCGGTCCAGTGCCTGGTTGGCGCTGTTCGCGTGCAGGGTGGCGAGACACAGATGGCCGGTTTCGGCGAACTGGATGCCGTACTCCATGGTCTCGCGGTCCCGGATCTCGCCGATCAGGATGACGTCCGGCGCCTGGCGCAGCGTGTTCTTCAGCGCCATGTGCCAGCTGTCGGTATCGACGCCGACCTCCCGCTGGGTGACGACGCAGCCCCGGTGAGGGTGCACGAACTCCACGGGGTCCTCGATGGTGATGATGTGGCCGCGGGAGTGTTCGTTGCGGTGGCCGATCATGGTGGCGAGCGTGGTGGACTTACCGGAGCCCGTGCCGCCGACCACGATGACGAGCCCTCGCTTGTTCATGACCACGTCCTTCAGGATGGGGGGCAGCTCCATCTCGTCGAAGGTGGGGATTCGCGTGGTGATCGTGCGCATCACCGCGCCCACGTTGCCCTGCTGCACGAAGGCACTCACGCGGAAGCGGCCGATGCCCTGGGGATTGATGGCGAAGTTGCACTCCTTGGTGGCGTCGAACTCCTTCGCCTGCTTGTCGTTCATGATAGAGCGCACGATGATCGCCGTCTGCTCGGGGGACAGCGGCTGCTCCGTGGCCCGGTGCACCTCGCCGTCTATCTTGATCGCGGGCGGAAAACCGGTGGTGATGAAGAGGTCCGAGCCCTTCTTCTCCACGAGCTTCTTCAGAAGATTCTGCGTCAGTCGTACTGCCTGTTCCCGATCCATGTCTGCCCCCGGGCCGCGCTAGCTCGCTGCGGCCTAGAAATTCTCCTTGTTCACCGCCTTGAAGCGGGCCTCTTCCTTGGTAATCTCGCCTTTCTGCATGAGTTCCGCCAGATTCTGGTCCAGCGTGTGCATGCCCGCGCCCTGGCCGGTCTGGATGGCGGAGTACATCTGCGCCACCTTGCCTTCGCGGATGAGATTGCGGATGGCCGGCGTGCCGATCATGATCTCATGGGCCGCCACGCGCCCGCCGCCGATCTTTTTCAGCAGCGTCTGCGATATCACCGCCTTGAGGGACTCCGAGAGCATCGCCCGCACCATCTCCTTCTCGGCGGCCGGGAACACGTCGACGACACGGTCGATGGTCTTGGCCGCGGAACTCGTGTGCAGGGTGCCGAAGACCAGGTGGCCGGTCTCGGCGGCGGTCAGCGCGAGACGGATGGTCTCGAGGTCGCGCAGCTCTCCCACCAGGATCACGTCCGGGTCCTCACGGAGCGCGGAGCGCAGCGCCTCGGAGAAGCCCAGGGTATCGCGATGCACCTCGCGCTGGTTGATCAGCGACTTCTTGCTCTCGTGCACGAACTCGATCGGGTCCTCGATGGTGAGGATGTGATCGGGCTTGTTGTCGTTGATGTAGTCGACCATCGCCGCGAGGGTCGTGGACTTGCCCGAGCCGGTGGGCCCGGTCACCAGGCAGATACCCCGGGGCTGCATGGAGATGTCCTTGAATATCGGCGGTGCGCCGAGATCGTCCAGGGTCAGTATCTCGGAGGGGATGATGCGGAATACCGCGCCCGAGCCGCGCATCTGGTTGTAGGCATTGACGCGGAAGCGGGCAAGCTTCGGAATCTCGAACGAGAAGTCGGTCTCGAAGTACTCCTCGTAGGCCTTACGCTGCTTGTCATTCATGATGTCGTACACCATGCTGTTGACTTCCTTGTGCGTAAGGGCGGGCATATTG
>Ga0102929_1000058_pt1 | contig 52959 bp, 49 predicted proteins | sample SalPonR1_B_D2_MG_FD_78510 | JGI IMG/M metagenome (GOLD analysis project Ga0102929, IMG submission 78510) | Salt pond soil microbial communities from South San Francisco under conditions of wetland restoration - Salt Pond MetaG R1_B_D2_MG | ecosystem: Environmental > Aquatic > Marine > Intertidal... | reverse complement strand
GTCGATGCCGAGTACCTCGCCGCCGGCATAGACCAGCAGCGGGCGGATGCGCTTGCCGCCGTTCAGCGTGGCATACCGCATCGCCTCGTGCAGGCGCAGCGGCAGGCGGTCGGTGCCAGGCAGGGTACGGTGCATGGCGGCGTCCACCCTGGCAGTGTAGGTCTCGATGCGGTCGGCGAATGACATCTGTGCAGGATCTGCTGTTGCTGTGGCGACTGGCCGTGCGGCGTCAGCCGAAGCGTACACCGAAAACGGTGGCTCCGGCGCGGGGCCCGCGGGCGCGCAGCGCTGTCGGCCGCCGGCACGCCATGGGATAATCGTCGCACATCCCCGACGGTCTCCAGCATGCGGGCCACAGCCGTAGCGCACCCCAACATCGCCCTCGTGAAGTACTGGGGCAAACAGGACAGTCGCCGCAATCTGCCGGCGGTCGGCTCTCTGTCGATCACGCTGGATGGCCTGCACACCCGCACCGGGGTGGCCTTCGAGGACGGACTCGACGCGGATGCCGTCACCCTGGACGGCGCGAGCGGCGGCCCGGCCGGAGAGCGGGTGATCGCCTGTCTCGATCGTTTCCGCGAGCGTACCGGCATCGTGGCGCGGGCGCGGGTGGAGAGTGCCAGCAATTTCCCGGTGGCGGCGGGCCTTGCCTCCTCGGCCTCCGGGTTCGCCGCACTGGTGGCCGCGGCCGATGCCGCTGCGGGCACCGGCCTCGACCGCAAGACACTGGCCCGGCTGGCCGGCGCCGCCTCCGGTTCGGCGGCAAGGTCGCTGTTCGGTGGTTTCGTGCGGCTGGACCCGCCCGTGGCCGGCGAGGCCGACATCTCCCTGACCCACCTGGCGGCGCCGGACGAGTGGCCGCTCAGCGTGGTGATCGCGGTCACGGACCCGGGCCCGAAACCGGTGGGTTCCACTGCGGGGATGCTGGCCAGTGAGGCCACCTCGCCGTACTACGGCGCCTGGGTAGGCGGGCAGGGCGCGGACCTGGACGAGGCCGCCGCCGCCGTCGCCGGGAGAGACTTCGAGCGGCTGGCCGCGGTATCCGAATACAGTTGCCTGAAGATGCATGCGCTGACGCTGTCCGCGCGGCCGGGCATCCTGTACTGGAAGCCGGCCACGCTGGCCTGCCTGCAGGCGGTGCGGGCCCTGCGTGCGGCTGGCCACGGTACCTTTTTTACCGTGGACGCGGGACCCCAGGTGAAGGCGGTGTGCCTGCCCGACGCGGCGGAGACGGTGGCCGACGCCCTGGCCGCGGTGCCCGGCGTCACCGGCCTGCTGCGCACCGGCCTGGGCAGGGCGCCGGAGATCATGGAGTCCCGGTGAACGGCGCCAGCGCACCCGGCAAGGTGGTCCTAACCGGCGAGTACGCGGTGCTCGACGGCGCGCCGGCGATCGTGACGGCCGTCGACCGCCGGGCGCGGGTGACGATCGACAAAGACACCGCCCATCGGGTGACGGCGCAAGGCCCTGGTATCGCCCCCGCGGCGTTCACCCTCGCGCCGGACGGCACACCCGGCTGGGACCGCGCCGGGGCCGGCGACGACTACCGTCTGCTGGGCGCCGTGACGCAGACGCTGGCAGACTGCGGACGGCTGCCGGTCGACCGGCCGTTCGGGCTGCAACTGGATACCGCGGCGTTCTACCGTGGCGCCGACAAGCTCGGACTCGGTTCCAGCGCCGCGTTGACCGTGGCACTGGCGGCAGCGCTGAACCGGCATTTCGGCCATGCCTTCGACGACGGGCTGGCCTTCGCGGCGCACCGGCGGCTGCAGGACGGCGAGGGCAGCGGACTGGACGTGGCCGCCTCCATTGCCGGCGGCGTGATCCGCTACACCGTCGGGCAGCCGCCGTCCGTCGAGCAAATCGGCTGGCCCGCCGGGCTCGAGGTCTCGTTCGTCTGGACCGGCTGTTCCGCCCGGACGACGCCCCGGCTGCGCCGCTATCGGGACTGGCGTCGTTCCGGTGCGGCCGCACCGCTGGCGGATCGTCTCGCGGAGGATGCGGCACAGACGGCCGCCGCGTGGCAGGCCGCAGAGCCCGCGGCCGTGCTCGAGACCACCGCCGCCTGGGCCAGGCGGCTCGCGGAGCTGGACGAGGCCGCGGGTCTCGGCATCCGCGGCGGCGGGCACGCGGAAATTGCCCGGCTGGCTGAGACGGCGGGCGTTGTGTATAAACCCAGTGGCGCGGGCGGCGGCGACCTCGGTCTGGCACTCGCCGGCGATCGAGAGCGACTGCGCTCCTTCGGAGCGGCGGCGGAGCGGGCCGGTTTCCGGCCCCTCGCGCTGCGCCCCGACGACCGCGGTCTCGCCACGGTAGAATGACCGGCCCGGACACCCCATGAACGACCAGCCAGCAAATACCAGGAGCTCCCGCGTGCCGGGACTCTACCGGCTCAACGTCGCCGAACGCCGGCGGCGGCTGGCCGACATGCAGATCATCACGCAGGACGACGTGCGTCTGCTGGAGAGCATGCGGGGCGGACTCACACCGGAAGCGGCCGACCGCATGATCGAGAACGTGATCGGTGTCGCCGGCCTGCCGCTCGCCATCGCGCCCAACTTCCTCATCGCCGGTCGCGAGGTGGTGGTGCCGATGGCCGTCGAGGAGCCTTCCATCGTCGCCGCGCTGGCCTCGGCTGCCAGGCTCGTTCGGGAGAGCGGCGGCTTCGTGGTGCGGGCGGACGAGCCACTGCTGGCCGGGCAGCTGCATGTCGTCGGTGTGGACGACGCCCATGCCGCCGTCGACAAGCTGCGTGCGGCCGAGGCCGATATCGTCGAACGGGCCAACAGCCTGCAGCCGAACATGGTGGCCCGCGGCGGCGGCGTCCGCGGGCTGGAGCTGCGGGCAATGAGCCTGCCGGACGAGCGGCCGCTGGTGGTGCTGCACCTCAACGCCGACACTCGCGACGCCATGGGGGCCAACCAGGTGAATACGCTGTGCGAAGGCGTGGCGGGCATGGTGGAGTCGATCACCGGCGGCCGCGTGCACCTGCGCATCCTGTCCAATCTCACCGACGGTGCGCTGGTGACGGCGAGCTGCCGTATCCCGGTGGCGCGTCTCGGCGAACAGGGCGAACGGGTGCGTGATGCGATCGTGCTCGCGAACGACATCGCTCTCGCCGACCCCTACCGCGCGGCGACTCACAACAAGGGCATCATGAACGGCGTCGACCCGGTGGCGATCGCGACGGGCAACGACTGGCGCGCCATCGAGGCCGCGGCCCATGCCTGGGCCTGCCGGGACGGCCGCTACCAGGCGCTGACCCGCTGGCGGGCGGAGGATGACGGTGCTCTCACCGGCGAGCTGACGCTGCCGCTGAAGACCGGCATCGTCGGCGGCACGCTGCGGGCCAACCCGGTGGCGCGCTTCGCGCTGCGTCTGCTGGACGTCAGTTCGGCGAAGGAGCTCTCCGGTATCCTGTGCGCCGTGGGCCTCGCCCAGAACCTCTCCGCACTGAAAGCGCTGGCCACTGACGGCATCCAGCGCGGTCACATGACGCTGCATGCGCGCAGCGTCGTCTCGGCGGCCGGCGCGCCGCCGGAGCAATTCGACCGGGTGGTGAACGAGCTCGTGGCGAGCGGCGAGGTGAAGCCCTGGAAGGCCACCGAACTCGTCAATGCCGTGGCGGAGGAGACCCGGGAGCAGGAGCAGGCCTTCCTCGCCGAGGCCAGCAGCGGCGCCGGCAAGGTGATCCTGCTGGGCGAGCACGCGGTGGTCTACGGCCGGCACGCCCTGGCCGCGCCGTTGCCGCTGGCGGTGCATGCGCTGGCCCGGGAGCAGGGCGACGCGCTGCGCCTGCGCGTGCCGGAATGGGACGTGGACCGGGCCATCGATCCCCATGCAGCGGACGACAACCTGCTGGATGCCTGTCTGCGGCTGGCCGTGCGCGAACTCGGCGTGGCGGAGCGCGGCATCGACATCATGCTGCGGCCCCACTTGCCGCCGGCCATGGGTCTGGGAGGCTCGGCGGCCATTGCCGTGGCCGTCGTGCGGGCGCTGGACCGGTGCTTTAGCCTCGGGCTGGACGCCGCAGCGCTGAACGCGCTGGCTTTCGAATGCGAAAAGCTGGCCCACGGCACCCCCTCCGGCGTGGACAACACGGTGGCCACCTATTCGCGCACGCTGCTGTACCGGCGCGAGCCGCCGGTGAACCGCTTCGTCGACACGGGTGATCTGCCGCTGGTGGTGGCCATGAGTGAGGTGCGCAGCCTGACCTCCGACATGGTGGCCCGGGTGCGGGCCGGCTACGAGCGCGACACCGCCCGCTATACGCGGCTGTTCGACGAGATCGACCGGCTGACGCTCGAGTCGGTGGAGGCCCTGGAACGGGGTCAGCCGGAGGAACTCGGCTACCGCATGGACATCTGCCAGGGCATCCTCAATTCGCTGGGCGTCTCCGCGCCGGTGCTGGAGAAGATGATCGGCATCGCCCGGGACGCCGGCGCCCACGGGGCCAAGCTCACCGGCGCCGGCGGCGGCGGCTCCATCGTCGCCTTTTGCCCCGACGGCACGGCAGCCGTGGCCGCGGCGCTGGAGAACGCCGGCTTCCGCACGCTGCAGCTGCACGGCGACCGGGGTGAGGCATGACAGATCAGGCCCACGGCATCGTCTCCGACGACTCCGAATCGCTGATCCTGGTCGACCGCGACGACAACGAACTCGGCACTCTGTCGAAGGCCCGCTGTCACGACGGCGAGGGCGTGCTGCACCGGGCGTTCTCGCTGTTCGTGTTCGACACCGCCGGGCGCCTGCTGCTGCAGCGCCGGGCGCACGACAAGCGTCTGTGGCCCGGATACTGGTCGAACAGCTGCTGCAGCCACCCCCGGGCGGGGGAGAGCATGGACGAGGCGGTGCACCGCCGCCTGGTCCAGGAGCTCGGCATCGCGGCGACGCTGGAGTTCGTCTACAAGTTCGCCTACCAGGCCCGCTACGGTGCGGCGGGCTCGGAGCACGAGCTGTGCTGGGTGTACGCGGGGGTCACGACCGAGCCGGTACAGCCGAACGAGACGGAGGTGGCTGAGTGGCGCTTCGTCGATCCGGAGGGCCTGGCAGCCGAACTGGACGCACACCCCGAGCGCTACACCCCCTGGTTCCGCATGGAGTGGGAACGGCTGACCGGCGAGCACGCCGGCACGCTGGAGCGGATACTGGCGCGCCTCGCCGACGCTCAGCCGACGTAGCGGTAGTACTCGATACCCAGGTCCTGGAACTGGCGGTCTTCCCGGTCGCCCACCCGCTCGATGATGAACTCGTCCCTGGGTAGACAGTCCAGGTCGTGCACCCGGCGGCCGTCGTGCAGGGCCTCGTACTGGCCCTGGTTCAGGTCCACGGCGTAGTCGAGGCAACGGCGGAAGCCGATACGCGCGGTGGCCTCGGGCCAGGTCTCGCACATCGTGATGGGTATCACCTCGGCGGCATCGCCGCTGCCGTAGCCGAGCGTCAGGATCTCCCGACCGGTGAGATCAAGACCGCTGTCCATCGCCTCCTCGAACCCGGCGGCCATCCAGGCGGGCAGTGCGGCGGTGTAGAGGTTGCCGAGATCACGCATGGTCTCCGAACCCAGCACCAGCTTGTCGAGAACGATCTCCGGGTAGTCCGGCGTGCGGCGGAAGATGCGCAGCACCTCCATGGTGAGCGGGTAGGCTTCGGTGTTCACCCCGCCCTCGGTGGCCAGCTCGCCCAGCGTGGGCACTTCACGCAGTTCGGCCACCAGCCCGTCGGTGTCCACTTCGGCCTCGCGGCAGTAGCCGTCCAGGATGGCATACTCCTCGTCGCCGCCGTGGGCCAGCGCCCAGATCCAGGCCGCGCCCCAGCCGGTCTCCGGCATGCGCCGGTAGGGCCGGTGCATGAACACGGCCTTCAGCGAGCGCAGGTAGGGGGCGGGGTCGAGGCCGCGCTTCTCGTACATGTCGGCGAGGGCCTGCAGCGTCTCGTCGAGATAGCAGGTGGTCGAGAACTTGCCGTTGAAAACGGGGAAGTCCTGCACCTGGTGAGTCTCGCTGCGGTCCTGGCCGCAGAAGCGCAGCATCGGCTTGCGGAAGTCGATGTGCCGGTAATCCGAGGCGGAGCCGGCCTGGGTCAGGTCCACCACGGCGAGCTTCGGGTTCTCTTCCAGCAGCATCGCGACGGCGCCGGCGCCCTGGGTCTGCTCGCCGCTGGAGCCCCGCGCGTATTCGGCGATGTCGGCGCAGACCACGATTGCCTGGCTGCCGGCACCGTCCAGGGCGAGGTGGCGGATGGCCCCTTTCATGCCGTACACCCCGCCGAGACAGGCGTGCTTGAACTCCGGTACCTCGCAGCTGCGTGCGATGGGCGGCTTGCCTTCGGCGGCAAGGGCCTTGTCCACCATCCCTTTGACGATGATGGCGCCGGCCGAGTTGTCGGTGCTCGACTCCGTGCCGAGGCCGAGGAACTTCACCCGAGCCGGGTCCACGTCGTACTGGCGGATCAGCCGCAGCACGGCCGTGGCGGCCATGGTGTAGACGCTGTGGCGCTGACCACGCATCCGGAAACTGCGCCCGACGACCTTGCTGATCTTCGGCCAGGGCGCACCCGTCCACTCACACCAGTCCTCCAGCCAGACGCGATAAGGCGGGACATAAGCTGCGAGTCCACTGATTCCGATGGGTTTTTTTGTCATGGACTGATAGGTTTACACTTGCGACTGTCAACTTGACTTTACGGCGTTCAGGGCATTGTCGCGCTACCGCGCTCCGGACACAAGCCCCGCCGGCCGCCATTCTAGCCCGAAGCGCCGGGCAACGGCGATACCCGGACCGTCGGGTCCTCCTGCCGCGGCCACTCCCGCTAGCGCATGCGGCCTCACAGGCTGAGTGCCGCCACGATGAACGTCGCGGTCAACATGATCAGGAACGCCACGAAGTAGGCTGCGCACAGGCCCAGGAATTTCACGAACGTGACGGAGAATCCCTGCCGGTAGACCCGCCGCATGGAGCGGAACAAGTACACCGGGATGTAGAACGCGACGATCACGCCGCTGACGGCGGCCACCCAGGCGAAGCTGCCGATCAGGCCGGTCAATCTCCCCAGCAGTACCTGCAGGGTCAATACGAGGAAGACGAAGGACTGGTAGTGGACGATGAACAGGAGGTGCTCCACGTAGTAGCGCCGGGAGAGGGGATAGAGCAGCTTGAGCACGAAGGCGAGCACGGGCAGGAAGACGAACAGTGCCGTCGGCAGGTCGTCGGTGAGCGCGCGGGCCAGGTTTCTTCCCCGGTCCGCCACCACCCGCCGGCAGACTTCCCGGAGCCGCTCCTCGCTGAGCCTCTGCCCGAGCCAGCCGCCGATGCGAAATTCCAGTCCGTCGCAGACCGAGCTGAGTTCCTCCTCCTCCACCGCCTCGCGGACCGCTTCGGCCCTGGACATACTGCGCTGCAGTTCGCGCGCCCGTCTTTCCGTTTCTTCGGCGGGTACATCGTCTCCGAGCCCGTCCCGCAGTCCCGCGGCCAGCTCGGCGGGGGCCGGCCGGCCGGCTTCCTGCGCCTCGCGATCCGCCTCGTCGTCGAACACCACCTGGATTCCCTCTACGCCGAAGAAGGCGGCGAGGAAGAACAGCAGGCTGAAGGCGAGATACATGCGGAACGGCGGCATGAAGCGAGCGCGACGGCCCTCCAGGTACTCCGCGGTCAGATAGCCGGGCCTCAGCAGCAATGCGCGCAGGGTGCGCCATAGCCGGGAGTCCATGTCCAGCAGGTCGCCGAGACCCTCGGTGACGAGGCCCCACAGGCTGATCAGGCGGCTGCCCGAGCGCTGCCCGCAGATGCCGCAGTATTGTCCGTGCAGCACGCGGCCGCAGTTGAGGCAGCGCGGCGGCGCCGGCTCGTCCTGCCCGGCGGGCGTGAGCACACGCCGTTCGGAGCGAACCGCATCCCCGAACCGCCCGGCGGCCGCCTCGTGCGTGCGTCCCGCATCGGCCGCGAAGTACTCCTCGAGCGCCGCCCGGTCGGTCAGCGTGTAATGCACGGTGTGGCGGGGCCGCTCGTCCTCCGCCGCCGGCACCACGTCGAGGATGCGGGCGCCGGTGAACCCCGGCAACTCGAGCACGGTGCCGACGTGGTCCTGCAACCAGTCGCTGAACGCCCCGTCCACCTCGGGGTCACAGGCGAACGTGACCTCGTAGATGACACGCGGTTCTTCCACCGTCTCCCCCTCTGCGCCGGCAGACCGGCGCCGCGCCTCAGGTGCCGGTCATGATTCCGCGCTGCCGCCGGTCTCCGCGCCTTCGGCGGACCCGCTATCGGCCGGCGCCGATGCCGCTTTCTTCCTGGCGACCTTGCGCTTGCGCTTCGCCGCCTTCTTCTTTTTCTTCTTGCCGCCCGGGCCGGTCGACTTCCCGGCCGACCCGCCCTTGCCGCAGGCGAAGGCGTCCGGCGCGAAGTCGTCCACGTGGATAATGGCCATCGCCTTGTCATGGTAGGCGAGCAGCTTGTCGGCCTCCTCCTCGCCCAGGCAGCCGGCTTCCCGGGCCTCGGCCACCTGGTCGGGCAGGTACTCGGCCCTGATGCGGCCTTCCTTCTCCATCTCGCGGAGCTTCTTCTCGATGGGCTCGACTTCCAGCGCCATCTCCAGCGTCTCCTGCAGCAGGCCGAGCTCGCTGCCGGGCACCTGCGCCCGGAAGGCCTGGGCGGCCAGGCGCTCCCGCGCCTCGCCCGGGGTGATCACGAGATCCACGATCTTCTGGCCCAGCTCGTCGGCCGGCGAGGAGTAGGTGCGCCCGCGGGGGAAGATCAGCGCCCGCAGCAGGATGGCGACGGGCCGGTTGGGGAAGTTTCTGAGGAAGCCGTGCAGCTGCTCCTGGGCCTGGTACATCAGCGTGCGCACGGACCACTCCACCAGCGGCAGGTCGGCCGAGCGCCGGCCCTGGTTCTCGAAGTGCTTCAGCACGCAGGAGGCAAGATACATGCTGCTGAACACGTCGCCCAGCCGCGCCGACAGGAGTTCGCGCTGCTTCAGCTTGCCGCCGAGGGTGAGCATCGCGAAGTCCGCCGCCAGCGCGAAGGCTGCGCTGTAGCGGTTGATGTTCTGGTAGTAGCGCCGCGTGGGCGTGTTCAGCGGCACCCGGCTGAACTTCGCATGAGTCAGCGCCAGGAAGAAGGCCCGCGCCGCGTTGCTGATGGCGTAACCGATATGGCCGAACAGAGACTTGTCGAAGGCGCGCAGGCCCCGCTGGCGGTCCTCGTCCTGGGCGGCATGCAGCTCGTCCAGCACGAACGGATGGCAGCGGATGGCGCCCTGGCCGAAGATGATCAGGCTGCGGGTGAGAATGTTGGCGCCTTCCACGGTGATGGCAATGGGCGCCGCCTGGTAGCCGCGGCCGAGGTAGTTCCGGGGTCCGAGCATGATGCCCTTGCCGCCGTGCACGTCCATGGCGTCGTTGGCCACCTTGCGGCCGAGTTCCGTGCAGTGGTACTTCAGCACCGCCGAGGGCACCGCGGGCTTCTCGCCCTGGTCGATGGCGCCGGCGGTGACGCTGACGGCGGAGCCCATGATGTAGGTGTAGCCGGCGATGCGGGTCAGCGCCTCGCCCACACCCTCGAATTTCGCCACCGGCAGGTGGAACTGGGTGCGAATGCGGCTGTAGGCCCCGGTGGAGTAGACCGCCGCCTGGCCGCCGCCGAGCGCGCTCGAGGGCAGCGTGATGCCCCGGCCCACCGACAGCAGCTCGACCAGCATCTTCCAGCCCTTGCCAGCCATCTCCGTCCCGCCGATGATCGCGTCCAGCGGCACGAATACGTCCTTGCCGCTGGTCGGGCCGTTCTGGAACGGGATGTTCAGCGGGAAGTGGCGCCGGCCGAATTCCACTCCGGGCGTGTCGGTGGGCACCAGCGCCGCCGTGATGCCATAGTCCTCGGGGCCGCCGAGCAGGCCGTCAGGGTCCTTCAGCTTGAAGGCCAGGCCGAGCACCGTGGCCACCGGTGCCAGGGTGATGTAGCGCTTGTCCCAGTTGAGCCGTATGCCGGTGATCTCCTCACCGTTGTATTCGCCCTTGCAGACCACGCCGGTATCGACGATGGCGGCGGCGTCGGAGCCCGCCTGGGGCGAAGTGAGCGCGAAGCAGGGGATCTCGTCGCCGCTGGCCAGTCCCGGCAGGTAGCGTTTCTTCTGCTCCTCGGTGCCGTAGTGCAGCAGCAGTTCGGCCGGGCCGAGGGAGTTCGGCACGCCGATGGTGGACGAGGCCACCGCGCTGCGCGAGGCGAGCTTGGCCAGCACCATCGCATTGGCATAGGCCGAGAATTCCAGACCGCCCCACTTCTTCGGAATGATCATGGCGAAGAATTTGTGCTTCTTGATGTAGTCCCAGACTTCCTGGGGCATGTCGCCGAGTTCGTGCGTGATCTCCCAGTCGTCGAGCATGCGGCACAGCTCCTCGCAGGGTCCGTCCAGGAACGCCTGTTCCTCTTCCGTGAGTTTCGGCGGCGGCATCGACAGCATCCGGTCCCAGTCGGGCAGGCCGGTGAACAGCTCGCCGTCCCACCAGACGCTGCCGGCTTCCAGGGCCTCCTGCTCCGTCTCCGACATGCTGGGCAGCATGGTGCGGTAGACGTCCAGGACCGGGCGGGTGATCCGCTGGCGGCGGAAGTCCTCGAAGTTCAGCGCCACCATGCCGGCGAACACCACCCAGAGGAGCAGCAGCCAGAGAAAGTGTCCGTCGCCGAGGAAGGTGTAGAGCACCAGTGCCACGCCGGCGGCCATGGTCGAGGTCCTGAGGTCCACCCGGTGGTAGGCGAGCGCGATCGCTCCGCCGAAGAACAGCAGGAACCAGAACAGTCCGATCAGAAAATCCGCCACGATTGCAATCCTCTCTACTCGGGCGCACACGCACCCGTGTACCACGCTGTCACGGTGACAGCGGTCCTTCAATAGGCACTATACCGGAGCCCGCCGGCGGGCTGCATGCGGCCCGCAGGTGTGTCGGAGGCGTGACGAGGCCGGCGTACCGTGCCGTCCCGGGAGCAGTGCTCCTGCAGCAGAGGCCTGGAGCAGTGGTCCTGCAGCGGTGGTCCTAGAGCAGTGTTTCGATGGCGGCGCGTTCCTCGCGCAGCTCCGCGTCGGTGGCATCCATGCGGGCGCGGCTGAATTCGCTGATCTCCAGTCCCTGCACGATCTCGTAGGCGCCGTCGGCGCAGCGCACGGGGTAGGAGTAGATCACGCCCGGCTCGATGCCGTAGCTGCCGTCGGCGGGGATGGCCATGCTCACCCAGTCGTCGCCCGGCGTGCCGAGCCACCAGTCGTGCATGTGGTCGATGGCCGCCGAGGCCGCGGAGGCGGCCGAGGATGCGCCGCGGGCCTTGATGATGGCCGCGCCGCGCTGCTGCACGGTGGGGATGAACTCGCCGCTGAGCCAGGACTCGTCGACCCGCTCGCCGATGGCCTTGCCGCCCGCCAGCGCATGGCTCACGTCGGGATACTGGGTGGCGCTGTGATTGCCCCAGATGGTCAGCCGGCTGAGGTCGCTGACGTGGGTGTCGAGCTTCGCGGCCAGCTGGGCCAGCGCCCGGTTGTGATCCAGCCGGGTCATCGCGGTGAAGCGTCCCGGGTCGATGTCCGGTGCGTTCGCCTGGGCGATCAGGGCATTGGTGTTGGCGGGATTGCCCACGACCAGCACGCGGATGTCCCGATCCGCGTGTTGGTTGATGGCCTTGCCCTGCACCGAGAAAATCTTGGCGTTCTCCTGCAGCAGATCGGCACGCTCCATGCCGGGCCCGCGGGGTTTCGCGCCCACCAGCAGCGCGAACTGGCTGTCTTTGAAGGCGACGTTCGCATCGTCGCTGGCCTGTACGCCGGCCAGGGTGTCGAACGCACAGTCCTCCAGTTCCATGGCCACACCCTCGAGCGCGCCCAGCGCGGGCGGGATTTCCAGCAGCTGGAGCACGACCGGCTGGTCGGCGCCCAGCATCTGGCCCGAGGCGATACGGAAGGCGAGCTGGTAGCCGATCTGGCCTGCAGCGCCGGTGATGGTGACGTGGACGGGTTTGTTCATGTTGCTCACACCTGACTGCCGTGCGGGGGCGCGATTCTAGCATGGCGCGGCGCGCCGGCTCAGCGCGCCACCGCCTCGTCCTGCCCGTGGCGGGCCTCCCAGCCACGGCGCTCCCGCTCGGCTGCCGCCGTTTCCCCGGCGGCCTCCAGGGCGGCGATGCAGGCCGCCCAGGCGCTGGCGTCGTCAACGTGCTCGCTGCAACGCACCGAGACCGGTTCGGCGGCTTCCCCGCCGAGGGATTCCGCTGCCTTGCGGCTGGCCCGGCCGAGCTTGTTCAGAGCCGCGTCTGCCTCGGGCCGGTCCGGCTGCAGGGCGTAATTCGACAGGCCCCGGCTACCGGACAGCCGCTGCCGGTCGCCGGCGGCGTCCCGCCCGGTGCGCTGCGTCCCCGCAGCCGGCGACCGGGTAACCGGCGCGCCGGGCTCCGCCGGCCCCTGCGCCGGAGTGTCCGCAGCGGGGGCGTGCGCCGGCTCGTGCGGCGGTGCGCTCGCCGGCTCGTCCCCGGGCGCGGTCACCTGCAGCACCAGGGAAACCGCCAGGGCCAGCGTGGCGGCGAGGGCCAGCGGACGCTGCCAGCTCCGGCGGACCGGCTTGCGGCGTGCCGCGGCCCGGATGCGCTCGTCCAGCGCGGCGGGTGCACGCTCCCGCGCCGCTTCCCGGTAGCTGCGGGACACGCTTTCGTCGGCCACCCCGGGGCGGTCGCGGTCGTCTCCGGGATCAGCCATCGCCCCGACCTCCCCCGGCGCCCGACAGCGCCGCAAACCCTTCACGCAGCTTGCGGTAGGCGTAACGCAGCCGGCTCTTGGCCGTCTCCGTCCCCACGCCGGTGGCCGCCGCGATTTCCGCTACGGTGAGCCCGCCTTCCTCGCGCAGCAGGAACGCATCGCGCTGCTCGGTCGGCAACTCCGCCAGCAGCCGCTGCAGCCGGTCGCGGGCCAGCGCGCGCTCGGTCTCCCGGCCCGGGTCGCCCTCCCGTGCCGGCAGCGTCACCGCATCGGCATCTTCTTCCCGACCGCGGCTGCGCCGGCGGCGATAGTGGTCCACGAAGCAATTGTGGGCGACCCGGTACAGGTAGGTGGAGAACTTGGCCGTCGGCCGGTAGCGGTGGCGTGCCGCGATGAGTTTGCTCCAGGCTTCCTGAAACAGGTCTTCAGCGGTGGCGGCATCGAGGCAGAGCCCCAGGAGATAGCGGTAGAGCCCGTCCTTGTGGCGGCTGTACAGGGCATCGAAGGCCGTCGCGTCACCGTCACGGTAACGCAGCATCAACCGCACATCGGGGTCCGCTGGCGTCATCGCTGCAGTGTATGCGACTGCCCGGGGGGGCGGAACGGCGTCGGCGTCGGGCACGCGGTGGCTCCTTGCTGCTTACCTCCGTGCCAACGCTCGCGCAGGCCTGCCGGGGTTCGAGACGGATGCAAATGTGAACCGGGGCTTGATTTCCGCGTCTCTGGTGTTATAGTTGACTACAACACCCGTTCACATAGACGGGAAAACGTCATCCGACAGACGCACCGGCGGGCACGCCGGGGACAGGGAGACCGAAGAGATGGACGGCAGGCAGGAGACAGGCGGAAAACTCACGTTGGGCCTCGCGGTGCTGATGCTGATGGCCATGGCGCTCGTGGCGAGCGAGCTGCGGTCCGGCGACGACGCCGGCGCCGATGCCCCCGAGAGCCCGGAACGGATTCTCTTTCTCGAGGCCGGCAAGGGTTAGGCGGGCCGATGGGTGATTGCCGCGGCAGAGTAGCGCGATTCCCGTGTGGACGCGGCGGGGGCCGGCCTTACCGGGCCCCGGGGCAGGGAGCTGATGCAGGCTGACTGGAGCGACAACCAGCCGATCTACCGGCAGCTCCGCGACCGGGTCGTGGCGATGATCCTGGAAGGCGTGCTCCAGGATGGCGACGCGCTGCCTTCCGTGCGCAACGTCGCGGCGGAGTATCGCCTGAATCCGCTGACCGTGCTGAAAGGCTACCAGGAGCTGGTGGACGAGAACCTCGTGGAGAAGCGGCGCGGCCGCGGCATGTTCGTGCTGCCCGGCGCGCGGGACCGGCTGCTGAAGGGCGAGCGCGAGCGCTTCCTCGAGCAGGAGTGGCCGGAGATCGTGGCGACCATGCACCGCCTCGGCCTGGATGCGGAGGATCTGCTGGCCCGCGCCGAACAGGCGAAGGACAAGGACAAGGGGGAAGACGAGTCATGACAGCGGTCGTTGAGGCACGCGGCGTTTCCAAGCGCTATGGGTCCACCCGCGCGGTGGAGAACGTCAGCTTCGATATCGAACCGGGCCGCATCGTCGGCCTGATCGGCCCGAATGGCGCCGGCAAGACGACGCTGCTGAAGACCCTGCTCGGCCTGACGAGCTGCGAGGGCGAGCTGCGGGTGCTCGGCCTGGACCCGTTCCGCCAGCGCGAGCAGCTGATGCAGAACATCTGTTTCGTGGCCGACGTGGCCGTGCTGCCGCCCTGGATCCGCGTCACCGACCTGCTCGACTTCGTCGAGGCCGTGCACCCGAACTTCAGCCGCCGGGAGGCGGATGCTTTCCTCGAGCGCACGCCGGTGCGCCGGGACGCGAGGGTGAAGGAACTCTCCAAGGGCATGATCACCCAGCTGCATCTGTCCATCATCCTGGCCATCGACGCAAAGCTGCTGGTGCTGGACGAGCCGACGCTGGGGCTAGACATCCTGTTCCGGAAGGAGTTCTACACCACCGTCCTGAACGACTACTTCGACGAACAGCGCACCCTCATCGTGACCACCCATCAGGTGGAGGAGATCGAACACATCCTGACCGACGTGATGTTCATCGACGACGGCCGGCTGGTCCTGGACGAAAGCATCGACGAGGTCGCCGCCCGCTACGTCGAGCTGATGACCAGCGGCGACAAGGCGGAGCAGGCCATGGCGCTCGCGCCCATCGCCCGGCGGGACGTGTTCGGCAAGCAGGTGCTCACGTTCGAGGACGTGGACCGGGACCGCCTGCGCAGCCTGGGCGAGGTCAAGACCCCCGGCCTCGCCGACCTGTTCGTGGCCAAGCTGCGAGGTGGGCGGGCATGATGCGCCGAGCGTATTTCCTGGTGCAGCGGGAGCTGTGGGAGCACCGCGCGCTGTATATCACCCCGCTGGTGATCTCGCTCGTCGTCGCCCTCGGCGTGACCGCCGTGCTGGTCACCGGCGGTGCGCGGGGCGTGGGCTTCAAGACCATCGTCGCCGGCATGCAGGCCGGCGGCGACGTGGGGTCGGTGGCCGGCGTCGTGGCACTGACGGTCGGTCCGTCGACGATCTTCATCATCGGCCTGGCCTTCCTGATCTTCTTCTACGCCATCGACGCGCTCTATGCCGAGCGCAAGGACCGCAGCATCCTGTTCTGGAAGTCGCTGCCGCTCACCGACACCGAGGTGGTGATCTCCAAGCTCGTCACCGCGGCCCTGGTGGCACCGGTGATCACCTTCGGCTTCCTGGCGGCCACCCAGATCGTGATCCTCTGCCTTTCCACCATCGCCGTCTGGCTCGGCGGCGGCAGCGCCTGGGAACTGGTCTGGCAGCCGGTGCCGCTGTTCCAGCTGTGGACGCTGACGGTGTACTACCTCATCGGGGCCGCGCTCTGGTTCCTGCCGTACATCGCCTGGGGGCTGTTCTGCTCGGCATTCGCGAAGAAGAACGTCTTCCTGTGGGCCGTGCTGCCGTTCGTGGTGATACCGATGATCGAGCGCATCGCGTTCGGTTCCGGCTATTTCGCCAAGGTGGTCTTCGGCCGGCTCGCGCACCTGCCCTGGGTCAGCGCGAGTTTCCGCGGTGACGACGTGCGCATCTCCCTGGGCGACGTACCCGGGCGGCTGGTCGGCGAGGTGAACCTGCTGGCAATGCTGGACCCCGGCAGATTCCTGGCGACGCCGGGCCTGTGGGGCGGGCTGCTGGTGGCCGCCGGCTTCACCGCGGGTGCGATCTGGTTCCGCCGCTACCGGGACGAGACCGCGAACGGCTGAACGGCGCCGGCCGGCGCGCGGGCGCTCAGAACTTGCAGATGACGGCGCGGGCCGCCCGGCGCGCCTTGTCCCGGGCCTCCTCGACGGTCTCGCCCCGGGCGAGGGCCACGCCCAGGCGCCGGGAACCGCGGATCTCCGGCTTGCCGAACAGCCTGAGGCCGGTGTCCGGTTCCTTCAGCGCCTTGTCCACGCCCTTGAAGCGGATGTTGTCGGACTCGCCTTCCGCGACGATGGCACAGGACGCCGCCGGTCCGCGCTGACGGATCACCGGTATCGGCAGGCCGAGGATGGCGCGCACGTGCAACGCGAACTGGGAGTTGTCCTGGGAGATCATCGTCACCATGCCGGTGTCGTGGGGCCGCGGCGAGACCTCGCTGAACCAGACCTGGTCGCCTTTCACGAACAGCTCCACGCCGAAGACTCCGCGTCCGCCGAGCGCCCCTGCGATGGCGCCGGCCACACGCCGGGCGCGCTCCAGCGCGGTCTCGCTCATCGGCTGCGGCTGCCAGGATTCCCGGTAGTCGCCCTTCAGCTGCAGATGGCCGATGGGTTCGCAGAAGCTGATGCATTCCTCGTGGCGCACCGTGAGAAGGGTGATCTCGTAGTCGAACTCGATCAGGCGCTCCACGATGACGCGCCCGCCGCCGCTGCGCCCGCCCTGTTGCGCATGCTCCCAGGCGGCGTCCATCTCGCCGGCCACCCGCACCACGCTCTGTCCCTTGCCCGAGGAACTCATCACCGGTTTCACCACGCAGGGAAGCCCGATGGCTTCGACGGCCTGTCGGTATTCGTCCGCCGTGCCCGCGAAGCGGTAGTCCGAGGTGGGCAGCTCCAGGTGCTCGGCCGCCAGCCGGCGGATGCCTTCCCGGTCCATGGTCAGCCGGGTCGCCTGGGCGGTCGGGATGATGCAATGGCCCGTCTCCTCCAGCTCCTGCAGCACGGGCGTCGCAATGGCCTCGATCTCGGGAACGACGAAATCCGGCTCCTCGTCCTCGATCACCTGGCGCAGCGCCACCGGGTCCAGCATGTCGATGACATGGGCCCGGTGGGCCACGTGCATGGCCGGGGCGTTTGGGTAACGGTCGACAGCAATCACCTCGACGCCGAGCCGCTGCGCCTCGATGGCGATCTCCTTGCCGAGTTCACCGGATCCGAGCAGCATCATCCGTGTGGCATGCTCGCTGAGTGCCGTGCCGATTCTCTTCATGAGCGCTATTCGGTTCGCTGCTCGCGGTCCGGCAGGCGCTGCGCCGTGGATGCCGACTGGCGCTCGTGCCGGTTGCGGTTCTCGATGGTTCCAAAGTGGCCATGGTAGCCCATCAGGGGCCGGCCACCGAAGTCCCGGCGGGGTTCGTCACCGTGACGGTCGCCGTTCAGCCGGGCTCCGGCCGCGCCGGCCTGCGCCGCCGGGACTGGCGCCGCACAGCGCCGTCGGGCCGCGAGGGGATGCCGTTGCGCTTCAGGGCGCCGCGGAACTGGTGGTAGGTGAGGCCGAGCAGCCCGGCCGCCACCCGCTGGTTGTAGCGGGCGTTCTCGAGCGCTGCGCGCACCAGTGAGGTCTCCAGCTCGGCCAGCCGCTGCTTGAGGTCGGTGGGCAGGCGGGGCCGCTCCCGCCTGGCCGGCGCCGGTACGGCGTCCGCCTCGTCCTGCTCTGCCCGCAGCCGGAATGGCGAGTCGAACGGATCGAACGCGATCTCTGCGATCTTCGCCTCGGCATCCTCGCTCCTGTAGACCGAGCGCTCGACCGCATTCTTCAGCTCGCGCACGTTACCCGGCCAGTCGTGACGCAGCACGCTGGAGGCGGCCCGGGCGGTGAAGCCGGCGAAATATGAGCGGCGCAGTTCGGCGGTCATGTTGACGGCGAAGGTATAGGCCAGCGGCAGGATGTCATCCAGGCGCTCGCGCAGCGGCGGCACGGTGATCACGTCGAAGGCGAGCCGGTCCAGCAGATCCGCCCGGAACCGCCCGTCGGCCACCCGCGCCTGCAGATCCTCGTTGGTGGAGCCGACGATGCGCACGTCCACCTCCAGCGTCTCGCTGCCGCCCACCCGCTCCAGTTCGCCGTACTCGATCACGCGCAGAATCTTCTCCTGGGTACGCAGCGGCACGGTGGCCAGCTCGTCGAGCACCAGGGTGCCGCCGTCCGCGCGCTCGAAATGGCCCACGTGCTGGCGGGTGGCTCCCGTGAAGGCGCCGGCCTCGTGCCCGAACAGCTCGGATTCCAGGATGCTCTCGGTCAGCGCGGCGCAGTTCACTTTCACCAGCGGCTGCTCCCAGCGTTCGGAGAGGAAATGCAGGCGCGACGCTACCAGCTCCTTGCCCGTGCCCCGCTCGCCCGCCACCAGTACCGGCTTCGCCAGCGGCGCCGCCCGCGAGACGTGCTCGAGCATCTCCAGGAAGGCGGGTGCCTCGCCGATGATGGGTTGTTTCTGTCGCTCGTCCATGATTGGTCAAAAATACCAATAGATTAAATATTATACTAAATATTAGCCGATAATACGAATATTGGCTTTGCGGCAAGGGTGGTCATCCTCGTTATAATTGCTAATAAAAACAGAAAGTTGGATCGTTCGAGAGGATTCTGGCACGGAACCTGCTATATCCGGGTTACACAGCCAACCACCGAGGAATGCACTATGGGTGTTTTTTCGCGCTTCAGCGACATCGTTAATTCGAATATCAACGCCATCCTGGAGAAGGCGGAGGATCCCGAGAAGATCGTCCGGCTGATGATCCAGGAGATGGAGGACACCCTGGTCGAGGTGCGCTCGGCGGCGGCCCGCTCCATCGCCGACAAGAAGGAGCTCAACCGCAGGCTCGCCGCCCTCGAGGAAGAGCTGGGGGACTGGGAGCGCAAGGCCGAACTCGCGCTCGGGAAGGGCCGGGAGGACCTGGCCAAGGCCGCGCTGGTGGAGAAATCCCAGGTGGCCGCCGCCGCCGAGCAGGTGCGGACCGACTACGCCCAGGTGGACGAGGGCCTGACTCGTCTGAACGAGGACATCGCCCGGCTGGAGGCCAAGCTCAAGGACGCGAAGGCGCGGCAGAAGACCCTGGTCTCGCGGCACAAGACGGCGACCAGCCGCCTGGCCGCCCGCAAGAAGATCCACGATTACAAGATCGAGGACGCGCTGGTGCGCTTCGAGCAGTACGAGCGCCGCATGGACGACGTGGAGGGCCGGGTCGAGGCCTATGACCTCGGACAGCCCAAGGGGCTCGAACACGAGTTCGCCAGCCTCGAGGCCGAGGAAGCGGTGAACAGGGAGCTGGCCGAGCTCAAGCGCCGTCGTGCCGGCAAACAGGCCGGTAGCGCCGGAGAAAGCGGGGATCAGGCTTAGATGAGCGAGACGATGTCCATACTCGGAATACTCTTCATCACCATCGTCCTGCCGCTGTGGATCATTCTCCACTACGTCACGAAGTGGAAGAAGTCGCGCGAGCTCTCCGGCACCGAAGAGGAGATGCTGGAGGAGATCTGGACGCTGTCCCAGAATATGGAGAGCCGACTGAACGCACTGGAGACCATCCTCGACGACGAGGTACCCGACTGGAGGAGGAAGACATGAACCGGGATCCGTTTCACGAGCTCGCCGGACGCCTGCGCAGGCTCTATCGAGACCGGGAGAACGGCCTGGTCTTCGGTGTCTGCGCCGGCATCGCCGGCTACTTCGATGTCAATGCGCTGCTGGTCCGCGGCGCGGCGCTGGCGGCCCTGCTCGTGGCACCGGTGCCGGCAGGCCTCTTCTACCTGGTGGCCGCAGTGCTGCTCCGCGACCGTCCGCTGACGGTCAGGGACCGTCACCGTGAGCGGGAGTTCTGGCGCCGCGGCGCCACCACGGGAGAGCGACTGTGAGCGAGAGAATCCAGGAGAGACGTTTCTACCGCGACCGGGAGCGCGGCATCATCTTCGGCGTTTGCGCGGGCATCGCCGACTACTTCGGCTTCGACCTGAAGGTAACCCGCATCCTCGCCGTCATCGCGCTGTTCATCTCGGCGCCGATGACGCTGTTGATCTACTTCGGCATCGCACTGCTGATACCCTATCGGCAGGCCGTGCCGGAAGCGTCGCGGGAAGACCCGGACTTCCGGCGGGCACTGCGCTCCTCGCCGCAGGCGACCATGGCGGAGATACGCCGCCGCTTCCAGCGGCTGGACAGCCGCCTCGCCCGGATGGAGCGCTACGTGACATCGCCGCGCTTCAACCTCGACCGGGAGTTCCGCGAGCTGGAGGCGCGCAAGCCGCCGGGAGGTCCTGACCGATGAGTTCTGCCCATGTGTTCGTCATCGTCCTGGTTGCGATCGTGCTGCTGGCCGGAATCGCCAAGGAGTACTTCCGCCACCATCGGCGGGACGACGATCCGAAGCGCAACGAGGAGTGGGACGCCACGGTCGCGCGGCTCGAAGAGCTGGAGGAGCGGGTGCGGGTGCTCGAGCGCATCGTCACCGACCCCCAGGAAGGTCTCCGCCGCGAGATCAACCGGCTGTGACGGGCTCCGAGGGCGCGTGAGCGGCAAGCGAGACCACGACGACGCTGCGGGCGCGGAGCCCGCACCGCTGACGGCGGCCGCCGAGCTGGCCGGGCTGGCGGCGAACGCTTCCCTGCTGGTGGTCGGGGGTCAGGCGCCGGGCGGCCGCGACTGCGACCGCCTGCCCGCCGACGCCACCGTCGCCGATCTGGACGGCCTCGGCGGCTACGACCTCGGCGTCGTCAGGGAACTGGCGGCCGCCGACGAGTCCCTGCTCGGCCGGCTGCGCGATCTGCACACCCGCCGCCTCGTCGTGACCGGCGCCGCAGCCGGACTTTTCGACCCCCGCCGGATGCTCGCGCTCGGCTTCGAGCATCACCCCAGCCCGGAGGCGCCCCGGGGCGCCTATCTCTACGACCGGGACAGCTACAACCGGCCGCGGGAGTGGAATTCGCCCGAGAACTGGGCGAACCCGGAGAACTTCGACAAGTACCGCTGGTAGCCGGACGCGTGGCCCGGCGCCGGCGTTACTCGCTCTGACCCTTGTAGGCGCGCACCTGCGCATTGAAGCGCGCACCCAGCAGATGCATCTGGTCCACTGCCGCGTCGTGGCGCTTGGTGAACATCGCCTGCCGTTTGGCCGCGGCCTCGTCATCCTCTTCACCGATCTCCGCCATCGCGGCGTTATGCTCTTCCTTGAGGCAGTCGAGATAGGCTTCCATGTCCGCCATGTAGGCTTTCACGGCCTTCTGGGTGTCGATCATCTCGTCCTGGGTGGCCGTCGTGCCGTCCGGCACCTGGACGTCCTGATCGGGGTAGACGCAGTCCGCCTGCGCGCTGACGGCGAGGCCCGCGAGACCGAGAACGGCGGCGAGTCGGTAGCATTTCATGGTGATCGTGCTCCTCCGGATTGTCCTGTTCTGTGCTTCGCGGCGGCAATCGAAAGGACGCCGCGGACCCGGGCGACATTTAATCATCATTCCCCTGCCGGCGTGAAGGCCGGCCCGACTTCCCGAATCCACGCAAAATCCATCCGCATCAGGCGAACAGGGCCCGGTGCCTGTCGGTGCCGTCCTGCTGCGCCACCAGCAGCGCCAGGTAGTCGTCGGCACTCATCGGCTCGCCGAACAGCAGGCCCTGCACGTAGGTGCAGTCCAGCGTCTGCAGGAAGGCGAGCTGCTCCTCCGTCTCCACGCCTTCGGCGACCACGTCCATTTTCAGGCTCCGGCCCATCTCGATGATGGTCGCCACGATGGTGGCGTCGTCGGGGTCCACGGCGGCGTCGCGCACGAAGGACTTGTCGATCTTCAGCGTACTGATCGGGAACTGCTGTAATGCGCTCAGGGACGAGTAGCCCGTGCCGAAGTCGTCGATGGCGAGGTGCAGGCCCATGGCGTAGAGATCGTCCAGCATGCGGATCGTGCGCTTCGTGTCCTCCATCAGCGTGGTCTCGGTGATCTCCAGCTCCAGGCAGGTGGGGGAGACGCCTTTGCGGCGGAAGATCTCCCGCACGCGCTGCAGGAAGTTCGGCTGGCGCAGCTGCTTCAGCGACAGGTTGACGGCCACCCGGCCCGGCAGCGCCAGCGTCTCCTGCCAGTGGCGGTAATCCGCGCAGACGCGCTCGAGCACCCATTCGCCGATCTCCATGATCAGGTTGCTCTCCTCGGCCAGCGGGATGAACTCCGAGGGCAGTATCAGGCCGCGGTCGGGCAGTTCCCAGCGCACGAGCGCCTCCGCGCCGATGACCGTGCCGTCGCGCAGGTTGTACTTCGGCTGATAGTGCAGCAGCAGCTCGTCGCGCTCGTAGGCGCGGCGCAGCCGGCTCTTCAGCATCAGCCGTTCCACCGCCGCCTCGTTCATCTCGGGGCGGTAGAAGCGATGCGTGTTACCGCCGGCCTTCTTTGCATGGTAGAGCGCCGCGTCGGCGTTGCGGATGACGTCGATCACGTTGGAGGCGTCTTCCGGGTAGAAGGCCACGCCGATGCTCGCGGTCATGAAGACCTCGTTGGCCTGCACATGGAACGGCTCGGCGAGAGCGGCCAGCAGCCGGCCGGCCACTTCGGAGACCTCGTTCTCGGCGTGTTCCTCGTCGCGGATATGCTCGAGCACGACGGCGAACTCGTCGCCGGCGAGCCGCCCGATCACGGTCTTCTCCGGCAGCTCACGGATCAACCGTTCGGTCATCGTTTCCAGCGTGGTATCGCCGGCCAGGTGACCGAAGGTGTCGTTGACGTCCTTGAAATGATCGGCGTCGATGTAGAGCAGGGCCAGGCAACGCCGCTCGCGGCGCGCCCGTGCGATGGCCCGCTGCAGCAGATGCTGGAACTGCATCCGGTTCGGCACCTTCGTCAGGGCGTCGATGCGGGCCAGGTAGCGGATGCGCTGCTCGGCCCGCTTGCGCTCCGTGATGTTCTGCACGGCGAAGATGTACCCGTCCGCCTCGCTGTCGTCGCCGCGCAGCGCCGAGGCGGTCCAGGACACGGGCACGTGCTGGCCCGTGCGGGTGACGAACACCGACTCGCTCGGCGTGCCGCCCGCGGGTTCGGCCCGGAACTTGCGCCGGTACTCCGGCGCCACCAGGTCGGTGACCGGCAGACCCAGGAGCTCTTCCTCGGGATAGCCCAGCAGGCGTCCGATGGCGCTATTGACGCGGTCGATGCGGCCCCCGCTGCCGCAGACGATGACGCCGTCGTTCATGCTGTTCAGGATGCGGTCGAGATAGTCCCGGGAGATGGTGGTATCGCGCAGCGTCTGGCGCATGTCGTTGAAGGCCATACCCAGGTCGCCCAGTTCGTCGTCCCGGTCCACTTCCATGCGTTCGCCGTAGCGGCCGCTGCTCACTTCCTGCGCCTGGCGGATCAGCTCCCGGATGGGCAGCACCAGCCGGCGGGCGGTCAGCCACGCGATCGCGGCGCAGGCCAGCAGGATCAGCAGCGTGAAGATCAGCAGGCCGGCGACGGCCCGGTTGCGGTGATCCCGGGTCACCGCCTCCAGCCGTTCGCGGAATCCCGCGATGCCCTGGCGCACCTCGGTCTGGGCGAACACGGCCTGCAGTTCGCCGACGGTCTCGCCGCCCGCACGGATGGGCCGCACGGCGACGACGGTGCCCTCTCCCCAGTAGGGGGCACCCAGCGCGAGCACGGCCGCGGACGGCTCGATGGGTTCGCCGACGCTAATGACCGGACGGTCTTCGGCAGCGAGTACGGCGAGGCCGCGCAGCATGTCCAGATCGGCCAGCGCTTCCTGCAGCATGGCGGCCACGGTGCTCCGGTCGCCGGCGGCCAGCGGCGCATCCACCTCGCGCTCCAGCGCCGCGGCGGCTTCCAGCATCCGGGCCTCGAACTGCCGCGTCAGCAGCTCCTCCTTCTGGGCGACTCCCGCCTCGCTGAGTTCGCCGGCCAGCCGGTTGTAGTTGAACAGGAGCAGGCCGGCCACCGTGCAGACGATGGCCACCGACAGCGCAATCGCCGTCGCCAGGTACTTTGGCAGCAGTTTTCGCCACATGGCGGCGCCGGGGCCGGTCAGGCCGGCCCGGGCCTCGCTCGTCTGCGCGGCGCCCGCTCTGCGCGATGACCCGTGACGGATTCCAGCATGGCCACTCCTCCGATTTTGCTTGTTCTTGTTATTGGGGAGCCGTCCGCTCTCTCCCCGGCAACCGAGTCTACCCCAGCCCGGCCGCGAGCGGCGAGTACCGGTACCGTGGCATCTGTCGGCCGATGTCCGGCGCAGAGGGCGGGGTGGCGGCTGCGCGGCGCGTGTAGAATGACTCGGCAGGCGGTGCGATGGCGCGGCTGCAGCGGCCTGGACGGACTGGCGGGACGGACTGGGATGGAACAGAAGTGCGCACTGATCGTTGACGATTCGCGCTCGGCACGGGTGGTGCTGCGCCGGCTGCTCGAGCAGCACGACCTGGAAGTGGCCACTGCCGAATCGGCCGAGCAGGCGCTGGAGTACCTGGCCGACCATCGCCCCGACGTGATCTTCATGGATCACATGATGCCCGGCATGGACGGCTTCGAGGCGGTGCGTGCCATCAAGGACAACCCCGATACCGCCACCATTCCGATCATGATGTACACCTCCCAGGAAGGCGAGCTGTACGTGGGCCAGGCCCGCGCGCTGGGGGCGGTAGGCGTGCTGCCGAAACAGGTGGCGCCGGTCGAGGTTTCCAAGGTGCTCGAGTCGCTGCGGCTCATCGAGTCCAGCGCCGGGGCGGCACCCGCGGCCGGCACGGGCATGGCACGCTCCACGGGCGATACCAGCGCCGACCTGCAGGCCCTGGCGGGGCTGGACGCGGGTCTGCGCGAGATGATCCAGGACCTGTTCGAGCAGCAGCGTTCGATCATCCGCCGCGACCTCATCGACAGCTACGAGTCCATCGCTGCCCGCGTCGCCGAGGAGATCGGCAGTCGGCGCGACGCCGACGAGACGGAAACGGCAGCCGCCGGCGTTACACTGTCCCGGGCGGGCCTGGCGGCGGTGGCCGTGCTCACGCTGGCCGCCCTCGCGTTCGGCTGGCTGTACCTCGAGGCGGAGCGCCGGTGGCAGGCGGAGCGGTTGCGCTCCGAACAGCTGCTCGAGCAGCTGCGTAACCGTCAGGCACTGGCGGCGGACGGCAGTGTCGCCATCGAGGAGCGCATGAGCGAGACCCGGGCCGGCTATGCGAGTGCGCTGGCCGAGGCGCTCGAGACCGTGCAGTGGGCGATGAACCAGAACGGCCGCTACGGCTGGCAGGAACTCGCCTTCGGCGAAGAGCAGCGGCTGCGGCTGGAGGAGCTCCTAGACCGGCTGGATGCCATGGGTTTCACCGGACGGGTGCGGGTCGTCTCGCACGTGGGCGACTTCTGCCTGCTGGAGACGGGCGGGGACGACGACGAGGTGGCACCGGCCGACCTGCCGCTGAGCGGCTGCGACCGGCTGGGCCTGTCGGCCGAGGAGGCCGTCGCCCGCGGTTCCCGCCAGTCCGTGGCCTTCGCCAATTGGCTCGGCAGCGTCCCCGTGCGCTACGAGGGACGCATACGGATGGAGACCGGCACCGCCGGCAATGCCGAGCCGCTGCTGCCCTATCCGCCCGTGACCGATACGCTGCGCGCCGGCGAGTGGAACCGGGTAGCGGCCGTCAACCAGCGCCTGCGGCTCGACATCCTGCCGGACTGAGCCCGGCCGGACGAGGGTTCAGCCGGTCCCGGTAAGGGCCTCGTCGTCCTGCTTGTCGCGCTTTTCGACGAAGGTGTCGGGTACCTGGGGCCCGGTCGTGCGGATGGCACCGTCCACCACGGCGCCCTCGGCCACCGCGATCGCCTCGCCGGTAACCGTGCCGGTGATCCTGGCGCCGGGAGCGATCTCCAGCCTGCCCCGGGCGATGACCTCGCCCTCGACCTCGCCCGCCAGCACCACCGCCCGGGCCTGCAGCACGCCGACCCAGCGGCCGCCCGCCGCCACGGTCACCGAACCGTCCAGATTGCAGTCGCCTTCCACTTCGCCGCAGATCACGAAGTCGCCCTTGCCGGAGAGTTCGCCCTGCAGCCGGCAGCCCGCGCCGATCAGAGTGGCTGGCTCACTGCGGTCCATGAACCGGCGGAATTTCCTGTCGCTCATTCGTACTCGCCCCGGGGAAAGAGAATTCGGGATTATGTTAGGGCTTTCCGTGCCGGGAAATCGTGACGCAGTTGGCAATCAGCGCGGAAAGGTCCCTGCGCCGCCTATTCGACGTAACCCCGCTCGAGGGTCTCGACCTCGGTGACGATGCCGTCCTCGAACCGCACCCGCCGCATGAATTTGTTCGGACCCAGGTTCCAGGTGAGCTCGCGGATTTCCACCTCCACCAGTGGCGGCGTTCCCCAACCGTAGATGTGGCGGCGGATCACCCCGGAGTCCGGTGCGCGGGTGGTCTTGCCGATGAACACGTTGCGGCGCAACACCACACGCTGCTGCTCGTGATCCGGTTCGCCGCACAGCGCGATCACCTTCGTGACGTGCATGCCCTCGCTGATCAGCTTGTTACCGCAGCGAAAGGCATGCGCCTCCGGCGCCAGCGCCAGCGCGACGAGCACGCAGAGGCCGGCGGCCGCGCACTGCAGGCGCAGGCCGATGCGCTGCCGGGTTTGGCTTTCTGCTGCCGTCATCAGTGGCAGTGTACCGCGCAGCGCGGGCCCTTGCAGCGGGGCTGCGGGCAGGTAACCCTGCGTCGGCAGACACCAGGAGGACATGCATGGATACCGACCGGCTGGACGATTTGCTGCAGCGCTGCTGGGACTACCTGGAGGAGGGCGCCGGCTCCGCCCGCAGCCCCTTCCACACCGCCGTACTCGGCAGCATCGAGGCCGGCGCGCCGCACCTCAGGACCGTGGTGCTGCGGTCCGCCGACCGGGGGGCGTGCCGGGTGCTCTGCCACACCGACGCCCGCTCCGCAAAGGCGCGTCAGATCGATGCCGGCGCGCCGGTGAGCTGGCTGCTCTATGACCCGCAGCGCAAGGTGCAGCTCAGGCTGCAGGGGCAGGCCGCCGTGCATGCCGGCGATGCGCTGGCCGAGCAACGCTGGCGTGCCAGCGCCGCCGGCTCCCGGCGCTGCTATCTGGTGGAGCCCGGTCCGGGTGCGGTACTCGCGAGCCGCGGCTCGACGCTGCCGGAAGCACTGCGCCACCGGCGGCCCGAAGCGGAGGAGACAGCGCCGGGTTGGGCCAACTTCGCCGTGGTGGCGGCCGCCGTCGAGTCCATCGACTGGCTGCACCTGACCGCCGACGGCCACCGCCGGGCGCGGTTCCGTCGGCGGGCCGACGGCTGGGAGAGCGACTGGATCGCGCCGTGAGCGCCGGCGGCGGCTGGCGGCGCTCACGGCTGTGGGTTTAGACTCTCCGGCTTGTCGCGGCACGCCCCAGCAGGCTGGCGATCCGCACCGCCTGTCCGGTGCGGGTCCGCCCGGCTACTGCTGAGGCTCCAGGGGGCTCGGTGGATCGGAAACTCGATAAACGGCTGGAACGTCTCGCCGCTTCCGGTACCACGGGTCTGCTGCGCGGCGGCCGCAAGGGGGTCGAGAAGGAGTCGCTGCGGGTCACCCCCGAGGGCTACATCTCCCCGCTGGCCCACCCCCGCGGTCTCGGCTCGGCGATGACGAACCGCTACATCACCACGGATTTCTCCGAGGCCCTGATCGAGTTCGTGACACCGGCCTTCCCGGCGCTGTGGGAGACCATCCAGTTCCTCTGCGACGTGCACCAGTTCGCCTTCCGCCAGCTTGGCGACGAGCTGCTGTGGGCCACCTCCATGCCCTGCCGGGTGGGCGACGAGGAGAGCATCCCGCTGGCCGAGTACGGCCCGTCGAATGTCGGTCAGATGAAGAAGGTGTACCGGCGGGGGCTGGGCTACCGCTACGGCCGGGTCATGCAGACCATCGCGGGGGTGCATTTCAACTACTCGCTGCCGGAACATTTCTGGCACGAGTACCAGGATCACGAGGGCGAGGGCGGTCCGCCGGACGCGTTCCGTTCGGCACACTACTTCGGACTGCTGCGCAACTTCCGCCGAGAGGGCTGGTTGCTGCTGTACCTGTTCGGCGCCTCGCCGGCGATGTGCAAGTCCTTCCTGGCCGAAGACTACCCCACCATCCCGGAGTTCGACGCGGAGACGCTGTTCGAGCCCTACGCCACGTCGCTGCGCATGAGCGACTTCGGCTACAGCAACCGCACCCAGGCGAAGCTGAACATCTCGCTGAACGACCTGGCGAGTTACGTCGCCGACCTGGACGCGGCCATCAACACGCCGGAGCCCGCCTACCAGCGCATCGGCCTGCTGGTGGACGGCGTGCACCGGCAGCTGAACACCAACATCCTGCAGATCGAGAACGAGTACTACAGCCCCATCCGGCCGAAGCGCACGGCGCGCTCCGGCGAGCGGCCCACGGCGGCGCTGCTGCGCGGCGGCGTGGAGTACGTGGAAGTGCGCGCCCTCGACCTGAACCCCTTCGATCCGGTGGGGGTCAACCAGAACGAGCTGCGCTTCGTCGAGTGCTTCCTCATTTACTGTCTGCTGAAGGACAGCCCGCCCCTCGGCGAGGCGGCGCTGGCAGAGGCCGGCGCCAACCAGACGGCCACGGCCCACTCCGGCCGGGACCCGGGCCTGTTCCTGCAGCGCGACGGCCGCGCCGTACTGCTCGCCGACTGGGCCGGCGGCATCCTTGCCGACATGGCGCCGGTGGCGGAGATCCTGGACCGCGGGCTCGACGGCGCGCCCTACGGCGATACCCTGACCCGCCAGCGCGAGCTGGTGGACGACCCGGACCAAACCCCTTCAGCCCGTCTGCTGGGCGAGCTGATGCAGAGCGGGGCGAGTTTCTTCGAATTTGCCCTCGAGGCGGCTCGCAGCCACAAGGACTATTTCCGCACGCTGCAGCCGGTGAACGAACGCCGGCAGGCGGAGTTCGGGGAAGAGGTACGTCGCTCCCGGGAGCGCCAGCGGGAGGTCGAGGCGGCCGAGACCATCAGCTTCGAGGAACACGTGGCCCGCTACTACGCGAGCGCCGGCGGCTAGGGCACCTCGCCGCCGTCGACGGACTCGCCGGCAAATACTGCGGTCGTGAGGCGCCCGCGGTAATCGATGGCGCCCCGGTACATGCCCGCACAGTTGTGCTCCAGCACCGGCAGGCCCGCTCCGTCCAGCGCGATGAGTCCGCCGCTGCCGCCGAGCGCCGCCAGCCGCTCTTCGATGGCGCGCCGGGCGGCGGTGGCCAGATCGGCTCCGGCATGGCGAATCAGGGCGGCCACTTCGTGCGCGGCCGCCGTGCGCAGGAGGTACTCGCCGTCGCCGGTGGTGGAGACGGCGCAGACGCCGTTCTCGGCCCAGGTACCGGCTCCGATGACCGGCGTATCTCCCACCCGGCCCCAGCGCTTGTTCGTAAGCCCGCCGGTGGAGGTGGCCGCTGCCAGGCTGCCGCCGGCATCCAGCGCCACCGCACCGACGGTGCCCAGGCTGAACTTCTCGGGTGGGGCCGCACCGTCTGTGCCTGCCGCGGCGCGGGCCCGGTTCCACTCGGCCCGCCGCTGCGGCGTGGAGAACCAGTCGGGTTTGACCATGGCCAGGCCCTTTTCCCGCGCGAAGGCTTCGGCGCCGTCGCCGGCCAGCAGCACGTGGGAGGTGTGTTCCAGCACGGCGCGGGCGGCGAGCACCGGGTTGCGCACCCGGCGCACTGCGGCCACGGCGCCGGCCGCCAGGCTGGCGCCGTCCATCACCGAGGCGTCCAGCTCGTGGCCGCCCTCGTGATTGAAAACGGCGCCCCGACCGGCGTTGAACAGGGGTGCGTCCTCCAGCGACACCACGGCGGCGGTCACCGCATCCATGGCGCTGCCGCCGTCGAGCAGCACGGAGTTCCCGGCGGCGAGCGCCGCGCGCAGCGCCTCGTGGTAGCCGGCCTCGCGGTGCGGCGGGAGATCATCCCGGCGGATGTGGCCGGCGCCGCCGTGGACGGCGATGGCGGTGCGCCCGGCGCCGGCGCGGATCACGGTCTGCGCCGCGCAGCCGTGGCGAGGCCGGCTGCCAGCAGCAGCAACCACAGGCCGCCACCGCCGCCGCCCGTGCTGCCGCCGGCGGCCGGGCTGCTGACCTCGATGCTGCGGCTGGCCGTGTTGTCGGCGGCGTGCGGGTCGCCCTCGGCCGCGCTCACCTGCGCCCGCAATGTGCCGGTGCCGTCCCGTGCCGCCGCCACGGTCAGCCCGATCGCCAGCGAGTCGCCGCCGGCCAGCGCGGGTGTCGCGCAGCGGATCTCGCCGCCGGTGACGGTGCAGTCGACGGCAGTGGACTGCACGGCGGTGGGCGTCAGCAGCGACGGCACAGTGACCTGCACGACCAGGTCGCTGGCCGAGCGCGCGGAGGCGTTGGCCACGGTCAGATCCAGCGTGGCGCTGGCGCCCGGCGTAAGCCTGTCCGTCGCCCCCAGACTGATGCTCAGGTCGGCCGCCGGTTCGATGTGGACCGGGACGCTGGCCTTGTCGTTGGACGGCTGAACGTCGCTGTCGGCGCGCACCTCCACGTCCACGGACGTCCGGCCCGCACTCACCGCGGACAGGACGAGGCCCGCCGTCGCCGAACTGCCGGCCGAGACGGCGCCCAGGGAGCACTCCGCGCCGCCGGCCGCCGCCGCACACAGGCTGCCCGGGTCCTGCAGGTGCAGCCCTGCGGGCAGGTCGACGCTCATGGAAACGAGTTCGGCTGCGGCCGTGCCGAGATTGGTGGCCGTCAACTCGAGGGTCAGGACGGTGCCCTCCAGCGCCGTAGCCGGCGCGGCGGTGGCGGCTATGCTCATATCCGCATCCGGCAGGTCGCGCAGGCACAGCGCAGAGGCCACCTCCGGCGCGATCTGTTCGAGACTGCAGGCCGAGAACGTGGAGCTTCCGTTCAGCTGCGGGGCCATGAGGAAGCTTCCCGGTGTGCTCTCGCAGAGCGAGCCGTCCTCGCCGTCGTGGGGGGCGCCGAAGTTGTGGCCGATCTCATGGGCGCCGATCAGGCTGTCGGTGGTCGTCGTGCGGCGGCCCTCGCTGAGGCTGGCGCCGAAACGGGAGTTGCACAGCGCGCCGAGGTAGGCGATGCCGGCCGTGTTGTCGTCCAGGTCACGGCCGGTGTACAGATGCACCAGCCCGAGTCCGCCCAGGTCCGGTTGCCGGGACTTGTAGCCGCCCAGGTCGGCCAGCAGCGTGCTCGGGTCCGTGGAGTCGCTCAGCGGGTCGTCCGCGGCGGTGAAGACCCGGAATTCGGTGACGTTGATGGTCACGCCCGCCTGCTCGGCGAAGATGCCGTCGATGTTGTTCAGGCGTGTCGCCAGTGCCGCCACCGGGTCCGCGTGCCGGGCCGCGAAGTCCGCATCGGCCAGCACCGCGATGTCGATCTCGCTCTGCACGGTCTTCCCCAGATCACGCAGCAGGCCCTCGAAACCGGCCTTGGCGCCCGACACCGCCCTTTCCCGGCCGTCGCCGGCGCCGCAGCCGAGAGCGCCCGACTCGAGGCGCATGTCCGCCAGCCGGAACAGCACCGGTGCTGCCGTTTCGGGCGCCGGCCGCTGCAGGGCGGCGCCGACGGCGCGGCCGGACTCCACGGCATAGAGTTCGCTGCCGTCCCAGAGCAGGCCGGTCCAGGTGCCGGAGCGCGCCCGGGTCAGCCGCAGCCACGAGTCCGGCTCGCCGGCCACCCGGCCCCGATAAAGGTCGAGCCCGTCTGCGTCGACGCCGTGGGCGAGCGCCTCGCCGAGCCGGCCGTTGGGCGCGAGCCGGAGGTGCCAGCTGCGGCCGAAGGCGGTGAAATCCAGCCTGCCGCCGCCCGCGGGCGCGGCCTCGAAGCGCCAGCCTTCCGGCGACTCGTGGTGGATAATGGCCATCTCCGCGGCCTCGGCGGCCGCCGCCAGCGCGAGGAGGCCGGACAGCAGGGCGATCAATCTGTGCATGGGCATCCCCGGCGGCTTCTGCCGCGTACGGTCTGCTGGTCGGTCGAGTTTCCCCGATAACCGGCAGCACGTCGGCTGCCGCCGCCGGGAATTGTGCGCTGGTTCACAAATTGTCCAAGCCGCCGTCCGTCCGCGGTACAGATTACATAAAATTCACCAGTCCGGCGCGCTGGTCCCGAGCGGCGGTCACCAGGCATCCGAGCCACCAGGCAACGGGCCACGAGGAAATGGACCACGAAGACACGGAGGCGCGAGAATCCCTTGAAGAAGACATTCCTGCTCGGTCTGCTGCTTGGTGTCGGCGGAGCCGTCTGGCTCGCCGGCTGGTACCCGTTGGTGGATCCCGTGCGGTTTCCGTCGGAGTCGGGTGTCGCCAGGAACGGCGGCCGCACCGAGGGTTTCCGCATCCAGATCCCGGAGGACCGGGTGCTGCGTGCCGCCGCGGTCTCTGCGGCGACGCCGACGGTGCCGCCCGGCGTTTCCCTGCCCGCCGGCACGGGTGACGGTGAGGCGGAGATCTACAAGCTGCGCAATGACTCCGGCAAGGTCATCGGCCTGGCCAGCCGGGTGGCGGGCGGCGGCGATGCGCCGTACACGGACTGGACGCTGATGCTGCCGGCGCGGGGCGCCCTGTTCCTGAGCGCAGCGGATGCCGACACCTCGCCGGCGGCAGCGCCAGCTGGTGCGGATGCGCCGCCGCCCCTGCTCGGCGACGTGGCCGGGGGCAGCGGCGAGTTCTCCGGCATCGGCGGCAGCTTCCGCGAGGAATGGGCCGTCACGGGCCGGGATGCGGACGGCCGCCTCGTCGGCGAGATCGAGATCATGACGCTGACGCAGATCGGGGGGGAGACGCCATGAAATACGTGCTCTCGCTGCTGGCCGGCCTGATCCTTGGGGCCACGCTGGTGTTACTGGTTCTCTACTACAACCCCCTGACCCGGGATAACCCCCGGGTGCCGCTGACCGGCGCTCCGGACGCCTCGGTGGAGGTCTTCTACGGCACCGCCGCGGACACCGTGGCGCGTACGGGCCCGGCCGAGGGCGTGTTCACCACCGTGCCGACCTCGCTGGAGGCGTTGTGGGAGCCGGCGCTGGCCGGAACCGAGGCCCGGGTTCTGGCGCTGCGGGACGTGGACGGGCGGCCGCTCGGATTCGGCGTCCGCTTTGCCGCGTTGCATTCCGGCACCCGGCCGCTGAACGGAGATCTGCTGGCGGCGAGCGTGTGGAATATCCACCTGGCCGGACGCGGTTCGCTGTTCGTGGACGGTCTGGACAACCTCTGGCCGCTCGCCCGGCACGTGCTGGTGCCGGCCTGGCGGGCGGACGACGGCACCTGGCAGGGCCGTTTCGCCGGCGACCTCACCGTCGGGCCGCGGCCCAGCCACGTCGCGGTGATGACCGGCGGAGCCGGTGTGTTCGCCGGCACCCGCGGCGAGGCCCGGGAATCGCTCGCGGTGCAGTCCTTTTCGCTGCGCGAGGGGCGCGTGCAGGCAGACGGCTCGCTGCTGGTCGCCATCATCGGATCAACGGAGGGGTCGACGGCCGGCGGACGCGTCAGTCCCGAATGAAACGCGCGAACTCGGACAGCGGGGCGCGTTCCGAGCGCAGCCGGTTCACCGGCGCGTCGGGGTCCCGGTAACCGAGGGCCATCCCGCAGAACAACATGTGTTCTTCGGGAATCGCGAACAGCTCGCCGATGGTCCGGTACCAGACCGCCCAGGCCTCCTGGGGGCAGGTATCGAGACCGTACTCCCGGGCCAGCAGCATGATGCTCTGCATGAACATGCCGAGGTCGGCCCACTGGCCTTCCTGCATCGTCCGGTCGATGGTGAACAACAGCCCGACGGGGGCGCCGAAGAAGCGGTAGTTGTGCGCGAACTGCATCAGCCGCGCCGCCTTGTCTTCGCGCGGGATGCCCAGTTTCTCGTACATCATCTCACCGATGCGGAAGCGCCGGCTGCGATAGGGCTCCTTCAGGTCCGGCGGATAGATGTTGTACTCGGTGCCCTCGCCCTTCGGCGCATGGGGCATCTTGCGCGCGACGGCGTCGAGCAGCCGCTCCCGCGCCGCGCCGCTCAGCACGATCACCTGCCAGGGCTGCAGGTTGCCGCCGGACGGGGCGCGGCTCGCCCGCTCGAGAATCTCGCGTACCGTCTCCTCGGCCACGGGCTCGTCCAGGAAGGCGCGCACCGACAGGCGCGAGTCCAGTGCTTCGGATACGTTCATGATCCCTCGCTCTCGGTCCTCTGTTACAGGTCTTTCAGTGAAACGCCCGGGTCGGCCAGCGCGTCCGGGTCGGGGGTGGCAGCGGCGGCGATCAGCGGTTTGGCCAGCATGAACTCGCGCGGGCTGTTCACGGCGTCCACCGCCAGCAGCCGGCCGCCGGCCAGGTAGAAGCAGGCGAAGGAACGCGCCGCAGGGTCGCCCCGCATGACGATCCGGTCGTGGCCCTCCGACAGCCCGGCGATCTGCAGCTTGAGGTCGTACTGGTCCGACCAGAACCAGGGCACCTGGTTGTAAGCCACCGCGTCCCCGCAAATGCCGCCGGCCGCAGTCTTGGCCTGTTCCAGCGCGTTGTGCACGGATTCCAGGCGCAGCTGCCGCGCGTAGATGCCGTTGGGGTGACGGGTGCAGTCGCCGATGGCGTACACCCCCTCTGACCGGGTGCGGCAGTACTCGTCGACCAGGATGCCGTCGTCGCAGGCCAGGCCGGCGCTGGCCGCGAGTTCCGTCACCGGCTCGATGCCGATGCCCACCACGACGAAGTCGGCGGGGATCCGCTCGCCGGTCGCGGTGATCACCGCCGTCACCGCGTCCTCACCCTCGAAGCCGGATACGCCCTCGCCGAGGCGCAGCTTCACCCCGTGACGGCGATGCTCGGCCTCGTAGAAGTCGGATACGACGGGCGGCACCACCCGGCTCATCACCCGCTGGGCCATCTCCAGCACGGTGACGTCGAGCCCGGCGGCGGCCGCGACGGCCGCGACCTCGAGGCCGATATAGCCTGCGCCCACCACGGCCAGACTGGCGCCCGGCGCGAAGTGCGCGCGGATCGCATCCACGTCGTCGATGGTGCGAAGATAGTGGATACCGGGAAGGTCCGCGCCGGGCGACTGGAGCTTCAGCACCCGGCTGCCGGTCGCGATGACACAGTGGTCCCAGTCGATGCTCCCGCCGTCCTCCAGTTCGGCGCGGCGTCCGTCGGGGTGCAGCGCCGTGACCCGCGTCGAGACGCGCAGGTCCACTCCCGCCTGCTCATAGAAGGTGGGCGGCTTGAAGTACAGGCGGCTGCGCTCGAGTTCGCCGGCGAGGTATTTCTTCGACAGCGGCGGGCGCTGGTAGGGCACCCAGGCTTCCTCGCCGGCCAGTACGATGCGGCCGTCGTAGTCCTTCTGCCGCAGTGTGCTCACCAGCTGACCGGCCGCGTGGCCGGCACCGATGACGAGGACCGTTTCACTCATCGTCGTATCCTCCGCCGCCTACATGGCGCTGATGCCGCCGTCGATCTTGAGCTCCGCGCCGGTGACGAACTTGGACTCGTCCGAGGCGAGGTAGAGTACCGCGTAGGCGACGTCGTCCGGCTCGCCGATGCGCCCCAGCGGTATCTGCCGGGTGAGCTTTTCCAGCCCCTTCTGCCGGCCCACGGCGTCGAGCATGCTGCCGAGGATGGGTGTGTCGATGAACACCGGGTGCACCGAGTTGCAGCGGATGCCGTTGCCGCTGCGCGCGCAGTGCAGTGCCACGGATTTCGACAGGTGGCGCACCGCCGCCTTGGCAGAGTTGTAGGCGGCCATGTTGTGGCCCGCGATGATGCCGGAGATGGAGGAGATGTTGACGATGCTGCCACCGCCCGCGGCTGCGATCTTCGGGATGGCGTACTTGCAGCCGAAGAACACCGAGTCGAGATCCACCGCGTGCACGTGACGCCAGTTCTCGAAGGTCTCGTCCTCGACGCTCGCCATGGAGCCGATGCCGGCGTTGTTCACCAGGATGTGCAGCCCGCCGAAGTGCGCCACCGTCTGCGCCACCACGTCGCGCCAGCGGGCCTCGTCCGTGACGTCCTGCGCAAGGGCCACCGCGGCGCCTGCACGCTCGGCGTTGATGGCCCGGGCCTGCTCCTCGGCGCCGGCGAGGTTGATATCGGTGAGCGCCACCCGGGCCCCTTCCCGGGCCAGCATCCGGGCGATGGCCGCACCCAGCCCCTGCGCGGCGCCGGTCACCAGCGCCACCTTGTTCTCGACTCTGCCCACGTTGCCTCCTCGCTCGGGTTGCCGCCGCGGTATTCTAAGGGCCGCGGCTGGCCCCGCCTAATCCGCCCTGGCCCGCATCCGCTCCGTATGCTGGTCCGCCCCCGATCTGCTCACCGATCCGCTCACCGATCCATGCATCGATCCATCCTGCGATCCGTCCTGCGGCCCGTCGCCGCTGCCGCCTGCTAGACTCGCCCGTCGCGGCGCAGCGGACCCACAGCAGGAGAGAGCGATGGTGAAAGCGATACGCATCGAGAAGTTCGGCGGGCCGGAGGTCCTCGACTGGCGGGACGTCGAGGTGGGCGAGCCGGGCCCCGGTGAGGTGCGGCTGCGCCATACTGCCGTCGGTCTGAACTTCATCGACACCTACCACCGCTCGGGGCTGTACCCGCTGGAGCTGCCCAGCGGTCTCGGCAGCGAGGCGGCCGGCGTGGTGGAGGCGCTGGGCGCCGGCGTCGAGGGGCTCGAGGCGGGCCAGCGCGTGGCCTACACTGCGCGCCCGCCGGACGCCTATTCCGAGTCCCGGCTGATCGCCGCCGACCTGCTGGTACCGCTGCCGGACGGCATCGACGACGAGACGGCGGCGGCCGCCATGCTGAAGGGCCTTACCGCCTGGTACCTGTTGAAGCGCAGTTATCCGGTCCGGTCCGGTGACACGGTGCTGCTGCACGCGGCCGCCGGGGGCGTGGGGCTGATCGCCGTGCAGTGGGCGAAACACCTGGGAGCCACGGTCATCGGCACGGTGAGCACCGGCGCCAAGGCGGAACTGGCCCGCGCCCACGGCTGCGACCACATCGTGATGGCCGACAGTGAGGACCTGGCCGGCGAGGTGCGGCGGTTGACCGGTGGTGACGGTGTGGCGGCGGTCTACGACTCGGTCGGCCGCGATACCTTCTTCGCCTCGCTGGACAGCCTGCGGCACCACGGCGTGATGGTAAGCTTCGGGAATGCCTCCGGCCCGGTCGAGCCCTTCGCCCCGCTGGAGCTCGCGAAGCGGGGCTCGCTGTACGTGACGCGGCCGGTGCTGTTCGATTTCATCTCCACCCGGGAGGCGCTGCTCGGGGCGGCCGGCGAGCTCTTCGACGTCATTCTGAGCGGCGCGGTGCGGATCGAGGTGAACCAGCGCTATCCGCTGGCCGGAGCGGCCGAAGCGCACCGGGACCTGGAGGCGCGGCGCACGACCGGGTCCACGGTGCTGTTGCCCTGACGCTCAGACGGGCTGCAGCGGCCAGATGAACGGCAGCACCAGCATGACGACGACGAACACCACCAGGGTCAGGGGCACACCTACCCGGAGGTAGTCGGCGAAGCGATAACCGCCCGGGCCCATCACCAGGATGTTGGCCGGGTGGGAGATGGGGCTCATGAAGCTCGCCGCCGCCGCGACGGCCATGGCCATCATTGCGGTCTCCGGCGCGAGGCCCATGTCCGCCATCGCCGACAGCACGATCGGCGCCATGATCACCACCAGCACGGGGGGCGGGATCACCACCGTGGATATGGCGGTCATGGCGTACAGGGAGAAGATCACCGGCCATGGCCCAGCATCGCCGGTCACCGACAGCACCTGGCCCGCGATCCAGGCCGCCGCACCGGTCTCCTGCATCGCCGTGCCCAGCGGCAGCATGCCGGCGATGAGGAAAATCGCCCGCCACTCGATGGCCCGGTAGGCCTGCTCCATGTTCAGGCAACCGGTGAGCACCATGAGCGTGGCGCCGAACACCGCGGCGATCTGGATGGGCAGCCAGCCGACCAGCACGCTGGTGACCACGCCCAGCATGATGCCGGCGGCCACGGGGGCGCGGCGGGTATCCGGCGGCGCCTTGCCGAGCGGCGTGAGCACCAGGAAGTCCGGGTCTCTCTCCAGGAGTTCCAGCTTCTCCCGCGGTCCCACCAGCAGCAGCGCGTCGCCGAGGGCCAGCCGCACGTCGCGCAGTTCTTCCTCGACGGGTGCGCCGTTGCGCCAGATACCGACCAGTTCCAGGCCGTAGCGTTCGCGGAAGTTCAGCTCCGCCACGCTCTTGCCCACCAGCGAGCTGCGCGGGTCCAGGGTCGCATCCTGCATGGCCAGCCGCCGGGACTCGAAGCTGGACAGCTTCATGGACCGTTTCGGATCCAGGTCGAGACCTTGCAGCGCCCGCAGCACGTCCAGGTCCTCCGGCTCGCCCTGGATCAGCAGCAGGTCGGCGCCGGCCAGTTCGGTGTCCAGCCCCGGCAGCAGCTCCAGATTCGCGTCCCGGAAGGTCGCCAGTACCTTGAAGTCGAACACGTCGGTGAGGCGGGTGCGGCCGAGGGTGCGGCCGGCGAGTTCCGATTCCCGGGGTACGCGCACCACGAACAGGCGGTCGTCGGCGCCGTAGCGTTTGGTAACCTCGGCGGAGTCGAGAAGCGCCACCTGGCTGAAGTCGTCCATCTCGTGCAGGGTCTCCATGGTCTCCTTGCGGCCCTGCAGCAGCAGCCGGTCGCCGGCGCGCAGCGGCACGTAGGCCAGGCCGGTGCGTCGGGGCGGCTGCTCCCGGCGCTGGATGGCGAGCAGATCCACCCCGAAGCGCTGACGGAAGCCGATGTGTGCGACCAGGTCGCCGACCAGCGGCGAGGATTCGGCCAGCACCACCTCCGCATGTGCCAGCTGCTCCGCGACCATGGACTGCAGCACCGGCGCCTCGCGCTCGATCACCAGGTCGCTCAGCCGGCGCAGGTCGCTGAACCGCTCCAGCTGCCCCTGCACCAGCAGCTCGTCGCCGGCCCGCAGGGTAGTCTGGCGATTGGGCAGGGTCTCGCTGCGGCCGAAGCGCTGCAGCGCCAGCACCACCAGGTCGGCGGCGGACGTGATACGGCTCTCGGCGAGGGTCTTGCCTACCAGCATGGAGTCCTGGGGGATGCGCAGCGTGAAGGTACGTTCGGCCAGTTTGTACTGGGAACGCAGCGCCCGCTGGCTGCGGCCCCGCTCGCGCTGCTCCACCTTGCGCTTCGGCAGGAACAGGCGGCCCACCAGCGCGACGAACAGCGTGCCCGCCAGCATCACGGCGATGCCCACCGGGGTGAAGTCGAACAGACCGAAGGGTTCGTGGCCGCCGGCGCCCATGGCGTTGCTCACCAGCAGGTTCGGCGGCGTGCCGATCATGGTCATCAGGCCGCCGAGCAGGCTGGCGTAGGCCAGCGGCATCAGCAGCCGGGACGCCGGTACGCGGGTGCGCCGCGCGATGTCCACCACCACCGGCAGCATGAGTGCGGCGACGCCGATGTTGTTCATGAACGCGGACAGGAAGCCGGCGGTGAGCATGATGACCACGATCATCGCCACTTCCTGCCGTCCCGCCAGGCGCATGACCTGTCGGCCGATGACGTTGGCGATGCCCGTTCGCGTCAGCCCGTCCGAGAGGATGAACATCGCCCAGACGGTGATTACGGCGGTATTGGAGAAGCCGCTGAAGGCCTCGTCCGGTGCGACCAGGCCGGTGATCGCCAGCGTGCCGAGCACCAGCAGGGCCACCACGTCCATGCGGATCCACTCGCCGATGAACAGGACGAGGGCCGCTGCCAGGATGGCGAGGACGAGGGCGATCTCGAACGTCATGTGCCCGGTTCCGGCCTCCCTGCCACGGTGTCTATTGTCGGCGAACGATGACGCTGCCGATGGAATAGCCGGCGCCGAAGGAGCAGATCACTCCGAGGTCGCCGGCGGCGAGTCCCTCCCGGTGGCGATGGAAGGCGATGATGGAGCCGGCCGACGCGGTGTTGGCGAATTCGTCCAGCACGACGGGCGCCTCGTCCTCGCCGGCGTCGCGGCCAAGCAGCCGTTTCACGACCAGGCGGTTCATGTTGAGGTTCGCCTGGTGCAGCCAGTAGCGCCTGACGTCGGCAACATCGATGCCCGTCGCGCGCAGGTGCTCGTCGATGTGGTCGGCGGCCATGGGCGAGACTTCCTTGAAGACCTTGCGGCCCTGCTGGCGGAACAGTTTGCCGCTGTCGAGGAAGTCGGCTTCGGGCCCGCGGTTGAGAAAGCCGAAGTCATTGCGGATGTTGTTCGAATACAGCGTGGCCAGCCTGGTGCCCAGCACGCCCCAGCGTTCCTCCGCCCGGCTCTCGTCCGCGCGCTCCAGCACCACGGCCGTGCAGACGTCGCCGAAGATGAAGTGCGCGTCCCGGTTGCGCCAGTTGATGTGGGCCGAGGTGAGCTCCGGGTTCACCATGAGCACCCGTCTCGCGGAGCCGCCCGCAATGGCATCCACCGCGTTCTGCAGGCCGAAGGTCGCGGACGAGCAGGCCACGTTCATGTCGTAGGCGTAGCCGCCCGCGCCGATGGCCTGCTGCACCTCGATGGCCAGCGCGGGGTAGGGCCGCTCCAGGTTGGAGCAGGAGAGAATGACTGCATCGATGTCGCCGCCCTCGAGACCGGCATTCTCCAGCGCCTGCCGGGCGGCGGCCACCGAGATCTCGGCGCTGATCGACAGCTCGTCCTCGCCGCGCTCGGGGAATACCGGCCACATGCGTTCCGGGTCCAGGATGCCCTCCCGCGTGTACACGTAGCGGTGGCGTATGCCGGAGGCGTTCACGATGAACTCCGGGCTGGATTTCTCGGGCGGCTCCACCTCGCCTGCGGCCACTGCCGCCGCGTTCTCGGCCAGGAAACGGTCGACGTAGGCGTTGTAGGCTGCCACCAGCTCCTCGTTGTCGATGCCCTGCTGCGGCACCCAGAGTCCGGTCCCGCTGATTACGACGCCTGTGCCCATCTCGTTCCTTTGCCGGGGGAAAGCGGTACTGTAGCGACTCGCGCCCCGGCTTGCACAGTGCGGTGTTCAGTCCAGGAAGGAACGGATGATGCCCGCCCTGGCATGCGCGCCCGGGCCGGCCTCGGCCAGCATGGCGCGCGGGCAGAGCTCCGCCGCTCGTCGGGTGTCGCGGTCGCGCACGTCGTCTGCTTCGGCGATGAACAGGGCGGCCTGCTCCAGAGCGGGCAGGGCGGCGGCGACGTCCCGGCGGAGACAGCCGGCGGCCAGCGCCCCGTAGGCGTCCGGCTGGCGCAGCAGGTCCAGGGTCTGGGCGTGCAGCCGCTCGGGGTCCAGGTCCGGCGTGCGGCGTCGGATGCTCGCGGTGCTCCCGGCATACCAGGGCCAGTTCAGCTCCCGGTCCCTCAGCATCGTCCACGCGGCCAGCAGGTGGGCGCCGTCCCGCCGCGGCGTGAGCGGGATGCAGTAGTCGGCGGCGAGTTCCTCGCGTTCCGCTTCGCCTGCCAGCAATATGCCCTCGAAGACGATGCGGCCGACCCGCCCGCCGCCGGCCCGGGCCAGCGCCAGCGCCACGGGGGCCGCGGTGAAAGTGGTGACGACGTCCACCCGGGGCCAGCCGAGTTCCTCCAGCAACCGCAGCAGGTCGGCGGCGAAGTGTTCGGGCGTCGCTTCCGCGGCAGGGCTGGATTCTCCGCAACCCGGCGGATCCGGGGTCAGCGTGGGCCGGTCGGCGGCCAGGGCGTCGGCGAGCGGCGCGGCGCTCGCCGCGCTGCCCGGCAACTCGGGCAGTAGCAGCACCGGCGCATGCCGGGACGGCCGGCCGGTCAGGCGCAGGCGAAGCTGCTCCCCGGCCCGCGGCTGCCAGTAGGCGTGACGGGCGGTCCCGCCGGCACCGGCGTCGATGCCGCCCGGCAGCCGCACACCGGCCACGTAGTCGCCGTGATTGGCGAACAACTCCCTGAGCCGGTCCTGCCAGACGTTGCGGTCGGCGGGCAGGGCCTCGCGCAGAACGCCGTCGGCCAGGCGCTCGGGCAGCCGCTCGAGATGGGCGCAGAGGACATCGTCCCGCCGGCACATTACCACCGCCGGGTCGGTGAGGCGGCCGAGGGCAGGCACCGGGTCGTAACGCATCGCCGCCGCATAGGCGGCCGCATAATCGCTGCCGGCCATCAGGAGGTCGAGCGCGTAGCGGTGCAGCGCGTCGGGCGCAGGCAACTCCATGGCGAGGCGGTGCCCGGCGGTATGGGAGAACCAGGGAAAGAAACGGTGCAGGTCGCGCACCCGGGCCCAGGTGGAGGCCAGGTAGGCGCCGTCGCCGGTGACCCGGAACGGTGCCATGTAGCGTTCGATGAACGCGTCGGATACCGGCTCGGCGGGTACGGACAGCCCGTCCATGACGATCAGGCTGGCCCGTCCCGGGTGGCGCACGGCGAGTTCCAGCGCGATCTTGGAGCTGGTGTGGTAGCCGTACACCGGACAGGGGGGCAGGCCGAGTGCGTCCAGCGTGGCCGCCAGCGCGTCGGCCAAATCGCCGATGTCCGGCGCGCCCGTCGCGAGGGGGTCCGAGTTGCCGTAGCCCGGGGTGTCCAGGGCGATGGCCGTCCAGCGCTCGGCCAGTGTCTCGATGAGCGGCTCGTGCAGCACCGAGGAGCGCGGCGAGTCGTGCAGCAGGACCACCGGCGGTCCGCTGCCGGCCACCCGGAAGTGGACCTGACCCCAGGGCAGGTCGGCATAACCCTTGTTAATAACGCCGTCTCCGTCAGCTGCTGTAACCGGGCAGGGAGCGCCCGTCACGGTTTCCCCGCGCCGCACCGAGCGCTTACACTCCCGCCGGGCCCCGCCAGGCGGCGGGTCCAGTCTAGACCATAGGAAGAGAGGCAGCATGCCCGATCGCAGCGACCGCTATCGCCCGAAAGTTCCGCGCTATGCCGCCCGGCACGAGATCCGCGGGGTCAGCTACCACGTCAATCTGTGGGGCGACCGGGACGCACCGCTGCTCGTGCTGCTGCACGGCTGGGGCGACGCCGGCTCCACCTTCCAGTTCGTGGTGGACGCCCTCCAGGACGACTGGTTCGTCGTCGCCCCCGACTGGCGCGGTTTCGGCAAGTCCCGCCACCGCACCTACGGCTACTGGTTCCCGGACTATCTCGCCGACCTGGACGAGCTGCTGGCCATCTACAGCCCGGACGAGCCCGCCCGGGTGGCGGGCCACAGCATGGGCGCGAACATCCTCTCCCTGTACGGCGGGGTGATGCCCGAGCGCATCGCGAAGCTGGTCAACATCGAGGGCTTCGGCCTGCGCAACAGCGACCCGGCGGAGGCACCGAAGCGCTACCGGGAGTGGATCGAGGCCCAACAGCGCAACCGGGGCTATTCCCGCTACGAGCGCTTCGAGGAGCTGGCGCAACGGGTGAACAAGAGGAGCCCGACCCTGGCCGACGACCGGGCACGGTTCGTCGCCGAGCGCTGGGCCGAGGTGGACGAGGAGGGCAAGGTCGCCCTCAGGGCGGATCCCGCCCACAAGATCCGCAATCCGGTGCTCTACCGCCGCGCGGAGGCCGAGGCCTGCTGGCATGCGGTCACCGCGCCGGTGCTGTTCGTGATCGGCGGCAATACGGACTTCAACTCACCGGACATGCTCTGGGTGGACCCCGATCATGCCTTCGGCGCCTTCCCGCGCCTCACCAAGCTCACCATCCCGGGCGCCGGCCACATGGTGCATTTCGAGCAGCCCGGGGCGCTCGCCGCGGCCATCGAGGAGTTCATGCTCGAGCGAGGCGGCCCCTCGACAGCTGGGGATCCATCCACTACTGTACGCTGATACAGTCACTGTCCGCCCCGGCGCGCATCGGGGCTGCCCGATGAACGAGACCGCCGCACAAGACCCGCAGACCAGAGCCGCCGCGGAGGCGCAGACCGACCCCCTTGCTCGCCTGAACCCGGCCCAGCGCGAGGCCGCGGTCTGGGGCCAGCGGGGCGGCGGCGGCTTCCGCGCCGGGCCGCTGCTCATCATCGCCGGCGCCGGCACGGGCAAGACGATGACGCTGGCGCACCGGGTGGCCAACCTGGTGCTCGAGGGGGTGGACCCCGACCGCATCCTGCTGCTCACCTTCACCCGGCGGGCGGCGGAGGAGATGCTGCGCCGGGCCCGTGCCATCGTGCGCCGCTCGCTGAAGCTCTCGGAGGACTCCCGGGCGGTGCGCTTCGCCTGGTCCGGCACCTTCCATTCGGTGGCCAACCGGCTGCTGCGCCACTATGCCGGCAACGTCGGGCTGGACCCCGCCTTCTCCGTGCTCGACCGCGGCGACGCGGCGGATCTCATGGACCTGGTCCGCCACGAGCTGGGTCTGAGCGCGAAAGCGCGGCGTTTCCCGAAGAAAGATACCTGCCTCGCCATCTATTCCCGCTGCGTCAACGCGAGCGAGGACCTGACCGAGTGCCTGCGCACCTCCTATCCCTGGTGCGGCGACTGGGAACAGGAGCTGCGCGAGCTCTTCCGCCGCTACGTGGAGACCAAGCAGGAACACCAGGCGCTCGACTACGACGATCTGCTGCTGTACTGGTATCACCTCGTTTCGGACCGCGAACTCGCGGCGGCCATCGGTGCGCGTTTCGACCACGTGCTGGTGGACGAGTACCAGGACACCAACGTGCTGCAGGCCGAACTCCTGCACGCCATCAAGCCCGACGGCGCCGGCATGACGGTGGTGGGCGACGATGCCCAGTCCATCTATTCGTTCCGCGCCGCCGAGGTGGCGAACATCCTCGGCTTCCCGGCCCGCTATGCGCCGCCGGCACGGGTGGTGACGCTGGAGCGCAACTACCGCTCGCTGCAGCCCATCCTGGATGCCGCCAATGCGCTCATCGCCGAGGGGGCGGCACAGTACGACAAGCGGCTCTGGTCGGAGCAGAACTCGGGCCAGCGGCCCCGCTACGTCACCGTGGAGGACGTGGACGCCGAGACCGACTACGTGGTGAGCCGGGTGCTGGCGAACCGGGAGGCCGGTCTCGAGCTCAAACAGCAGGCCGTGCTGTTCCGCGGCGCCCATTCCAGCGACCGGCTGGAGCTGGAACTCGTGCGTCGCAACATCCCCTACGTGAAATACGGCGGGCTCAAGTTCCTGGAATCCGCCCATGTGAAGGACATGCTCGCCGTGCTGAAGTGGGCCGACAATCCGAAGAACCGGGTGGCGGCGTTCCGCGTGCTGAAGCTCCTGGAAGGCATGGGCCCGGCGCATGCGGGACGCTGCTTCGAGTACGTGGCGGCGGCGGACTATTCCCTGACCGCGCTGGAGGCTTTCCCCCCGCCGCCCGCGTCCCGGGAGGACTGGCCGGCACTGGCGGGGCTGATGCGCTCGCTGGCCGGGCAGCAGGCGGCCGGCGCCTGGCAGAGCCAGGTGACGGAGGTGCGACGCTGGTATCAGCCCCACCTGGAGCGCCTCTACGACGCCGCCGAACCCCGGGCGGCCGACCTGGAACACCTGGAGCGCATCGCCGGCAAGTACACGAGCCGGGAGCGTTTCCTGTCGGAACTGACCCTGGATCCGCCGCAGTCCACCGGCGACCTGTCCGGGGACCCGCTGCTGGACGAGGACTACCTGATCCTGTCCACGGTGCATTCCGCCAAGGGGCAGGAATGGGATTCGGTGTTCGTCCTGAACGTCTCCGACGGCAGCTTTCCCTCCGAGTTCTCCACGGCGAGCCCCGCGCTCATCGAGGAGGAGCGCCGGCTGCTGTACGTGGCCATGACGCGGGCGAAGCGGGACCTGCATCTCATAGCGCCGCTGCGCTATCACGTGACCCAGCAGCACCGCCACGGCGACCGCCACGTCTACGGCGCCCGCAGCCGTTTCCTCACCGAGGGGGTCCTGGCGGCGCTGGAGCCCGTCTTTCATGCCGCCCCCGGCGCGGGCGACGGCGGTGGCCCCGGTGCCAGCGACCGGCGCGTCGACGTGGCCGGCAGGCTGCGCGGCATGTGGTGAAGGCGCCGGGCCGATCGTCGCGAATGCGCGGCCGGCTGGTAGACTGGAGCCCCTGTCACCGCCGCCAGAGCATGACCGCCGGGGGGATCCAGATCATGTACCGCAATCGAATCCTGTCACTCGCTCTCATCGCGTTCGCGCCCGCCGTGGCCGGGGCGGACCTCGCCGAGACGCTGGAGGCGCAGGCGCTGTCGGCCGAGCCGCAGGTCATCGAATGGCGTCGTCACTTCCATGAGCATCCGGAGCTCAGCAACCGGGAATTCCGGACGGCGGAGAAGGTGGCCGGGGAACTCCGGGCCATGGGTCTCGAGGTGGAGACCGGCATCGCACACACCGGCGTGGTGGCCTATCTCGAGGGCGGAAGGCCCGGTCCGCTGGTCGCCCTGCGGGCGGACATGGACGCGCTGCCGGTGACCGAGCGCGTGGACCTGCCGTTCGCCTCGAAGGCGACGGGCACCTACCGGGGACGGGAAGTGGACGTGATGCACGCCTGCGGCCACGACACCCACATGGCCATGCTGCTCGGTGCCGCCCGGGCGCTGACGGCGGTGCGCGACGAGCTGCCCGGTTCCGTGATGTTCATCTTCCAGCCGGCCGAGGAGGGTGCGCCGGAGGGCGAGGAAGGGGGCGCCGAACTCATGCTGAAGGAAGGTATCTTCGACGAGCGCATGCCGGAGGCCGTCTTCGGCCTGCACGTCAGCTCCTTGCTGCCGACGGGCATGGTCGGCTACCGGGCCGGCCCGGCCATGGCGAGCGCGGACCGTTTCGAGATCGTGGTGCGCGGCCGCCAGACCCACGGCTCGCGGCCCTGGGGCGGCGTCGACCCGATCGTGGTCGCCTCCCAGATCGTGATGGCGGCGCAGAGCATCGTCAGCCGGCAGGTGGATATCACCGCGGCGCCGGCGGTGCTCTCCTTCGGCGTCATCGAGGGCGGCATCCGCAACAACATCATCCCCGACGAAGTGACGCTGATCGGCACCATCCGCAACTTCGACATGGACATCCGGAAGTCCATCCACGAGAAACTCCGGCGCACGGCCCGGCTCACCGCGGAGAGTTTCGGTGCGAGCGCGGAGACCACCATCGACCTCGGCTATCCGGTGACGGTGAACGACCCGCAACTCACCGAGAATATGCTCGATACCGTGGTGCGGGCCGCCGGCGAGGGCCGGGTCATCGAGTCGCCGCTCATCACCGGCGCAGAGGACTTCTCCTACTACGCCCAGCGCACGCCGGGGCTGTTCCTGTTTCTGGGCGTCACGCCGCCGGATCAGGACCCGATGACGGCGCCGTCCAATCACTCGCCGCTGTTCTACGTGGACGAGAGCGCGCTGGTCACCGGCGTGAAACTCCTCACCGGGCTCACGCTGGATTTCATGCGCTCGCAAAAAATGTAGGAGGGCCTTCAGGCCCGATCCGGCTTTCTTTCGCCGTGGGCTCATCAGCGGGTGGACCCGGATCGCGGGGACGCTCAGTCGGACGTCCTGCCCTCGCTCGCTTCGGCCAGACCTCCTTCCCGCCGTCCTGGCTCCAGTCGGCCCGGACGACGACCCCGCAATCCGGGTCCACCCGCTGATGAGCCGGAAGCCGAGAGGTCTGGCAGCAGCCGGCAAGCATTTCTGACTGGCGCGTCCGGCATGCCATCGCAGGCGAGGCATCCGAAACGCGCTGTCGGCATTAACCGGCATGTACGAGGGGCTTTAGCCCCGATTAGCGTGCTGCTACCCAAGCGAAGATCGGGGCTGAAGCCCCTCCCACAGCCAGCGAATCGGGCCTGAAGGCCCTCCTGCAGGGTTATTGACGTCGGCCGGCGGGCTCTGATCACTATAAAAGGCAGTTTCGTCGACCGGAACTGTGATTCCCTTCACGCTGCCACGGGGGGCAGGTGTGAATCCGGTCACGACAGCGGCCCGGTTTGCTGCAGAAACTGGGATTGCGCGGTTGGCTCGGGGGATGAGCCTTCGCTCAGGCCCTGCGCATACCTCGGTGCGAAGTGGACGTGAAGTGTATTCGCCCGGCCGACCGGCATCGTGCTTCCACGGCTCGAGGAGGTGTAGCGCATGCCGAAAAAGGACACGAACGATGGCAGGAGGGGCTTCAGCCCCGATGGGTTCACCGGCGACCGTGCCTACGACGACCGCGGCAAGGTGATTCCGGTAAACAGCCTTCAGCAGTACTTCCACGAGAGCATCGAGGAAGCGGTCTCCCGCCAGTCGGTGCAGATCGATCCCCATGCGACCCACTACGTGGTCAACCTGCTCACCCTGTATTCCCGCTCCGAGGCACTCTACGAGGACGCCGGCGGCCATTACGGCCTGAAACCGCTGGCCCTCATGATGCGCGATGCGGTCGACGCGCCCACGCTGGAGCAGCGCCAGTTCGTCCTGCGCCGCCTGGGCGACGTGGCACTTTTCATCGCCGGCTGCTTCGCCGACAGCCTGGCCGAGAAGCTGGTGGACCTGGATTACTATATCTACATGGGCGGCAGCGCCTACGGCTCACTCTCCGACGAGATGCGCGGCTCGGTGCGCGGCCGCGCCTTCTCCGCGGTGTTCGCCGAGCTCGCGCGGAAGTTCCAGGTGATGGTGGACGTGCTGAACGAGGTCAGCGAATCGGCGCGCGCGAGCCAGGACCGGGACATCCTCAGGCTCTACGACGTGTGGCTGAAGACGGGCAGCCGCCGGGCCGAGGCGCTGCTGCGCCGCGAAGGCATCGAGCCGCTGTCCGACAGTTGGCCCGGCACCCGGCACTGAGCCGTGCACGTCGGCGACCTGCAGGAACGCCTCGCCGCGCTCTATCACCTGGAGCACGGGCTGGCCGTCGAGGACTTCCTGGTCACCGATGCCGCCACGGCCGGCGCGCTGACCCCGGAGAGCGCGCGCCGGCACATGGACGAGCGGCTGCTCGTGCGTGACGACGGCGACGGGGTGTCACTGGCGCTGTACCTCGACGATGCCCTGCTCGCCCGGCTGCGCGAGCGTAACCCGCTGGATGCGCTGGACGACGAGGGGCTGGAGGACTTCTGGACCGCCGTCGAGGGCATCAGCCATTTCAACTACGTGGTGCATAACGCGAGCGTCCGTCGGGAGGTCACGCTGCTGGAGCTCGAACTGCAGGCAGAAGTGGACAAGTTCGTGAGTACCATGCTGCTGGCCCGTGAGCAGGGCAGGCGGGCAGTGGCTTCACGCCTGCATCATCTGCTGTTCGAACGGATGTCGCTGGACGCCGAACTCGGCGACGAGGAACGGGAGCGTTACCGGCTGGCGAACGACTACGCCGGGCGATTCTGCCGGCGTATCGGCGCGCGAGTGCACGAGGCGGGCGAGGAGATCATGGCGGAACTCAGGAAGTTCTACCGCTACTCCCAGCGGCAGAAGATCAGCCACATCCACGCCCGCGCCTGGGCCTGACCCGGGCACGCCCGGCTCAGCGCGGCTCCTGCGCCGCCATCTCGATGCGTTTTCCGGCGGGCTCGCCGCCGGTGGCGGCGATGCCGGCCAGAAGCGCCGACAGCATCAGCAGGCCGAGTGCCAGCGCGTCGCTCACTTTTCTGCGGGTTCTCATCGTTACTCTCCCCGGAATTCCGGTCTTCCTTTCTCTCATGGATGCAACCGGCGTCGAAATGGTTGCAGGAGGCAGCGTCGTGCCGATGTCCTATACTGTCGGGCCAGCGAGTCCGACGGAGGGAGAGAGCGATGAATATTGCGGCCGAGACGATGACGGTGCGCGAGGAGGTGTCCGCGGAGGAATGGGCGACGCGGGTGGATCTCGCCGCGGCCTACCGGCTGGTGGCGCTGTACGGCTGGGACGACCTGATCTTCACCCATATCTCCGCCCGGGTGCCCGGCCCGGAGGAGCATTTCCTGATCAACCCCTACGGCCTGCTGTTCGAGGAGATCACGGCCAGCAGCCTGGTGAAGGTGGACCCGGAGGGCAACCAGGTCATCGACAGCCCTCACCCCGTGAACCCCGCGGGCTTCGTCATCCACAGCGCGGTGCACGCGGCGCGGCCGGAGGTGCGGTGCGTGCTGCATACGCACACGCGGGCGGGCGTGGCGGTGTCGGCCCAGAAGGAAGGCCTGCTGCCCATCTCCCAGCAGTCGATATTTCCGCTGATCGCCCTCGGCTATCACGACTATGAGGGCGTGGCGCTGAACGAGGACGAGAAGCCCCGGCTGGTGGCCGACCTCGGTGCCGCCAATTCGCTCATCCTGCGCAACCACGGCCTGCTTACCTGCGGTGAGTCCGTGGCGGAGGCCTTCCTGGCCATGTATGTGCTGGAGACCGCCTGCCAGATCCAGATCGCGGCCCAGTCCGGCGGTGCGCAGCTGACGCGGGTGGACGAGCGCATCCTGGCCGGTGCCCGGGCGCAGATGCGCGAGGCGACGAAAGGGATGGGCGGAGCACTCGCCTGGCCGGCCCTGCTGCGAAAGCTGGACCGGCGGGACCCGTCCTACCGGGATTAGACGACCGAGCCTGATGCCAACCCACGGAGAGAGAACCCATGCGTGATTTTTTTACCGGAACGAAGCTCGCGCCGCTGGCCGCGCTGCTGCTGCTGGCCGCGGGCGTCCCCGCAGCCGCCGACGATGCCCGCGAGGCCATCCAGGCGGCGGTGGACGGCGAGCACCGCTCCGATGAGAACCGGACGCGGGACGGCTACCGCCACCCGGTGGAGACGCTCACCTTCTTCGGCCTGGAGCCGGACATGACGGTGGTGGAACTCTGGCCCGGCGGCGGCTGGTATACCGAGATCCTGGCGCCGCTGCTGAAGCAAGAGGGCAAGCTGTACGCGGCGAGCTGGGACCCCACGCTGGAGAGCGAGTACGTGCAGCGGAATCTGCCGAAGTACAAGGCGAAGATCGCCGACCGGGACGTCTACGGCGACGTGCAGCTCACCGTGCTCGGCCGCACCCGGATGGACATCGCGCCGCCGGGCAGCGCGGACCTGGTGCTGACGTTCCGCAACCTGCACAGCTGGGGCGAGGAATTCACCGGGGAAGTCTTCGCTGCCGCGCACGAGGCGCTGAAGCCGGGCGGCGTCCTGGGCGTGGTCCAGCATCGCGCGGATCCCGACTCGCCGCCGCCGGACCCGGACGAGCGCACCGGCTACTTCAGCGAGGCCCGCGCCGTCGAGCTGGCGGAGGCGGCCGGTTTCGCGCTGGCCGCCCGCTCGGACATCAACGCGAACCCGAAGGACACCAAGGACTACGAGAGCGGCGTCTGGGCGCTGCCGCCGAGCCTGCGTGACGGCCCCGATCCGAAGTACCTCGAGATCGGCGAGAGCGACCGCTTCACGCTGAAATTCGTGAAGCCGGAATAAGGCTGCAGGAGGGCCTTCAGGCCCGACCCCGCAGCGTGAATGGGCATGTAGGAGGGCCTTCAGGCCCGATTGAATGAGGAATCGGGGCTGAAGCCCCTCCTACCTGTTTCGTTACGCCTCGTAGTTGCCCGACACGTAATCCCAGTTGATGATCTTCCAGATCTCTTCCAGGTATTTCGGGCGCGCGTTGCGGTAGTCGATGTAGTAGGCGTGTTCCCACACGTCCACCGTCAGCAGCGGGGTCGTGCCGTCGCGCAGCGGGTTGCCGGCGTCATCCGTGTTGACGATGGCCACGCCGTCGCCGTCCTTCACCAGCCAGGTCCAGCCGGAACCGAAGTTGCCGGCACCGGCCTTCCGGAACTCTGCCTTGAATTCGTCGAAGGAGCCGAAGGCCTTGTCGATGGCCTGGCCCAGCGCGCCGCCGGGCTCACCGCCGCCGTCCGGGCTCAGGCAGTTCCAGTAGAAGGTGTGGTTCCAGACCTGGGCTGCGTTGTTGAACAGGCCGCCTTCGGCCTTGCGGATGATGTCTTCCAGCGATGCGTTCTCGTACTCCGTGCCGGGGATCATGTTGTTCAGGTTGTTGACGTAGGTCTGGTGGTGCTTGCCGTAGTGGTACTCCAGCGTCTCGGCCGAGATGACCGGTTGCAGAGCGTCCTTCGCATAAGGCAGCGCAGGCAGTTCGTGGGCCATGAATGACTCCTTGGGGTTCCGATGAGTGGTGCCGGGATGCGATCTCCCGGCGAACAAACCTGGATTCATTCTAAGCAGGGTCCCCCGGCCTTACAACCGACGTCCGGGACGGGTCGAAGGGGACCGGCGGACGCGGTCAGGCCAGGAACAGGGCGTAGGCGGGGTTGTCGCTCTCGTCCCAGTGGGGGTAGCCGAGCTTCGCCAGGTGGCGCCGGAACTCTTCGCTGTCGGCCGCGGGCACCTGGATGCCGGTGAGGATGCGGCCGTAGTCCGAGCCGTGGTTGCGGTAGTGGAACAGGCTGATGTTCCAGTCCGGCCCCACCGCGTCGAGGAAGTCGGCCAGCGCGCCGGGACGCTCGGGAAACTCGAAGCGCAGCAGCCGCTCGTCGGGCAGGCCGCCGGCACGGCCGCCGACCATGTGGCGGATGTGCAGCTTGGCCATCTCGTTGTCCGTGAGGTCCTCTACCGGGTAGCCGCGGCCGCGCAGGTCCGCGACCAGCCGCTCCTGCTCGGCGCGGCCCCCGGTGAGTTCCAGGCCCACGAAGATATGCGCCTCCTCGGCGTCGCTGTAGCGGTAATTGAACTCGGTGACATTGCGCCTGCCGATGGCGGCGCAGAACTGACGGAAACTGCCGGGCCGTTCGGGGATGCCCACCGCCAGCAGGGCCTCGCGATGCTCGCCGACGGCCGCGCGCTCGGCGATGTGGCGCAGACGGTCGAAGTTCACGTTGGCGCCGCAATTCACCGTGACGAACTCCCGGCCGGCCGCCGGCCCCCGTTGCTCCACGTATTTCTTCATCCCCGCGACGGCCAGTGCGCCGGCCGGTTCCACGATGGAGCGGGTATCCTCGAAGATGTCGCGGATGGCGGCGCAGATCTCGTCGGTGTCCACCAGCACGATCTCGTCCACCAGTTCCCGGCAGAGCCGGAAGGTCTCGTCGCCCACCCGGCGAACCGCGACGCCGTCGGCGAAGATGCCGACGCGCTCGAGCGTCACCGGCTCGCCGGCGGCGATCGAGCGGCTCATGCCCGCGGAATCCTCCGGTTCGACGCCGATGATGCGGATGTCGTCCCGCAGCGCCTTGATATACGACGCTATCCCGGCGATGAGGCCG
>Ga0102929_1000055_pt1 | contig 53232 bp, 41 predicted proteins | sample SalPonR1_B_D2_MG_FD_78510 | JGI IMG/M metagenome (GOLD analysis project Ga0102929, IMG submission 78510) | Salt pond soil microbial communities from South San Francisco under conditions of wetland restoration - Salt Pond MetaG R1_B_D2_MG | ecosystem: Environmental > Aquatic > Marine > Intertidal... | reverse complement strand
CCGGCGGTCGCGCTTGCCGTCGGGCGGCCGCGGGACGGGATTCCCACCGAGAGGAAGGTCAGCGCGCCCAGCGACGCGATCCACGCGATGCCGGCGCCCATCAGGTACGGGACGCCCGTTCCGATGTCGAAGGCGATGCCCGCGGCCGCGGGCCCGACGATGCGGGCCATCGACCCGACGCTCTGCCCCACCCCGAGGACGCCGCCGCGGAGATCGTCCGGTGCGACGCGGCTGATGAGACCGAGCAGGGAGGGCAGCGCGCCGCCGTACCCGATCGCCAGCAGCGCGAGGCCCATGAGCAGGACCGGAACCGAGCCGGACAGGGAGATGAGGATCAGTCCGGCCACGAAGGGAACGCCGCTCATCCGGATCAGTCGGAGTTCACCGAGGCGGGGGACCAGGCGGCGCACCAGGGCTCCCTGCATCACGGCGGACAGCAGCCCCAGGAAGGCGAAGAGGTAGCCGGCCTGACGGGCGTCGAAGTCGAAGCGGGCGGCACCGAAGAGGGACAGCGTCGGCTGGATGACCGCGAAGGCCGTCGTGAAGAGGAAGTAGAGGATCAGGGCCCGACGGAGGTCCGGCAGGCGGAAGGCGCGACGGAGACCGTCCACCGTGTACCGGAACGTCCGTGCGCGGGCGGCCCGCTGTTCTCTCGGAAGCGTCTCCGGGAGCAGCGCGAGCGCGGCCAGCGCGTTGAGTGCGCACAGCCCGGCCGCGAACAGGCCGGGTGCCTCGAACGAGATGGACCCGAGAATACCGCCGAGCGCCGGGCCGATGGTGAACCCGAGGCCGAATGCCGCACCGATCAGCCCCATGTTGCCGGCCCGCTTCTCCGGTGGACTCACGTCGGCGATGTAGGCCTCGGCCACCGGGATCGTCGAGCCACCGATTCCCGCCATCACACGGGACGCGAACAGCCAGAGGAACGACTGGGAGAACGCGAAGACCACATAGGCGATCGAGGATCCGACGAGCCCCAGGATCAGGATGGGCTTTCGGCCGTAGTGATCGCTCAGGCGTCCCCAGAGCGGGGCCATGAAGAACTGCGCCACCGCATAGATGGTGACGAGCAGGCCGATCGCGGCACCGTCCGCGCCGAACCCGTCCGCGTAGAGCGGCAGGAGCGGCAGCACGATCCCGAAGCCGATCAGGTCGACGAGGACCGTGAGGAAGAGAACCGGCAGGCGGGACCGTTGAGAGGGCGACGCGTCAGGTGAGGCGGTCGTCACCGGAATCGGATTCGTCGTCGTCGGGAGCCGAGATCTCGCCCTTGAAGTTGCGGATGCCCTCCCCGATGCCGCGTGCGATCAGCGGGATCTTCCGCGCACCGAAGATCAGCACCAGCATCGCGACGATGAGCAGGAGTTCCGTCACACCGAGTCCGAACATCCGCCTCTCCCCCTAACATCCGGTTTCATCGAAGCAGCATCTTGGCGATGGTCTGCTTCTGCATGTTGGACGTCCCCTCGTAGATCTTCCCGATCTTCGCGTCCCGGTAGTACTTCTCGACCGGGTACTCCCGCGTGAATCCATATCCACCGTAGAGGTCGATGCACGTCGACGCGACCTTCTGTGCGATCTCGGACGAGTAGAGCTTGGCCTGCGCGGCCTGCATCAGGAAGTCCTCTCCCGCGTCCTTGAGCCGGGCGGCGTTGTAGACGAGCAGGCGGGCCGCCTCGATCTGCGTGGCCATCTCCGCGAGCTGGAACTGCACGCCCTGGAACTGCCCGATGGGCCGCCCGAACTGCTCCCGCTCCTGCACGTACTTCACGGTGTGATCGAGCGCGCCCTGCGCGAGACCGACCATCTGGGCCCCGATTCCGATGCGGCCCTCGTTGAGGGTCTCGATCGCGACCTTGTACCCCTTCCCTACCTCTCCGAGCACGTGGGTGCCGGGCACGCGGACGCCGTCGAAGACGAGCTCGGTGGTGGAGGACGCCCGAATTCCGAGCTTGTCCTCCTTCTTTCCGACCGAGAAGCCCTCCATCCCGGTCTCGACCAGGAAGGCGGTGATGCCCTTGTAGCCCGCGTCCGGGTCGATCGTCGCGAAGACGATGAAGAGATCGGCCTCGTCCCCGTTGGTGATCCAGAGCTTCTGCCCCTCGAGGACCCAGTCGTCCCCGTCCTGCGTGGCGCGGCAGGAAAGCGCGAAGGCGTCGGACCCGCTGCCCGCTTCCGAGAGCGCGTACGCGCCGACCGTTTCGGTGGCCAGCATCGGCAGGAAGCGCTCCTTCTGCTCGTCGCTCGCCCAGCGGTTGAACGCGTTGATGACCAGGGTGTTCTGGACGTCGACCAGAACTCCGACCGCCGGGTCGATCCGGGAGAGTTCCTCGACGATCAGGATCGACGTGAAGAAGCTCGCTCCAGCGCCCCCGTGCTCCTCCGGAATCTCGATACCCATGAGTCCCATGTCGAAGAGCATGGGCAGGAGATCGTCGTCCAGCTTCGCGGCCTCGTCCATGCGGATGGCGCGATCGGCGAGTTCCGACTCCGCGAATTCGCGGACGGCGTCGCGAAACAGCTGCTCGTCTTCGGAGAGGCTGGTGAGCGCGGGACGGGGTGGTGTCAGCACGGTGGACATCGGGCGGATCGCTGTGCGTGAGGCAACGGGTCGGAAAGGCCCGTGAACCGGGCCCCTCGAAAGGTAGGAACGCCCTGCGTCGTCGGGAAGCCGCGGGGCACCCCGGTGAGGGGCTCTCCACCCTACTCGTACTCCGGTCCACGGCATATCTTCCGTTCTCCGGGCGCTGTCCCTCCTCCATCGAATCCCGACCATCCCCGCGAGGCCGCCATGTCGAACATCCCCGACGATCTCCACTACACCGAGGACCACGAGTACCTGCGCCAGAATCCGGACGGTACCTACTCGGTAGGGATCACCGACTACGCCCAGGGCGAACTGGGGGACATCGTCTTCGTGGAACTGCCCGGTGCAGGTGACTCCTTCCAGCAGAAGGATTCCTTCGGCACGATCGAGGCGGTGAAGGCGGTGAGCGACCTCTACGCCCCGGTGAACGGCGAGGTGGTCGAGGTGAACGAGGCGCTCGAGGACGACCCGGGGGTCGTGAACAGCGACCCGTACGGCGATGGCTGGATGATCCGGATCGAGGTCGCCGACGAGGATCAGCTGGACGAGCTGCTCGATGCGGCGGCATACGCCGAGCACATCGGAGAATAGCCGGCCGGAGGGTCTCCCGAACGCCGCCCGGGAACGACTCCCGGACGGGGGCAACACCACGCCCGCGCGAGGGTAGGGAGAACTCCTCCAGCAGAGGGTCGGGACTCGCCGTTCTCCCCGAGCCGATTCGACGAAGGCGATCTCCGCTTCCAGACATGACCTCCGGCCCCAAACGGCCGCTCACGCCATAGATCGACATGCCCGTTTCCATCGCGCCCGAGCAGGGATTCGCACGCCGTCACATCGGTCCGGACGAGACCGAGATCCGAGAGATGCTCGATGCCGTCGGCGTCGACAGCCTCGATGAACTGATTCGGACGACGGTGCCCGAGTCGATTCTCCAGGAGGCGGAACTCGACATCCCCGAAGCGCTCTCCGAGCCGCAGCTGCTCGAGAAGCTCCGGGGCTACGCGGAGCGGAACACCGTGATGCGCTCGTACCTCGGCATGGGGTACCACGGGACGCACACGCCGGGCGTCATCCAGCGCAACATCCTCGAGAATCCGGGCTGGTACACCCAGTACACGCCGTACCAGGCCGAAATCGCCCAGGGACGCCTCGAGGCGCTGCTGAACTACCAGACCGCGGTCATCGACCTCACCGGACTCGAGATCGCCAATGCGTCCCTCCTCGACGAGGGTACGGCCGCGGCCGAGGCGATGAGCATGGCAGCCGGCCGGGTGAAGGGAGACCGTTCGACCTTCTTCGTCGCGGAGAACTCCCACCCCCAGACGATCGCGCTGGTACAGACCCGCGCCGAGCCGCTCGGGATCGACGTCGTGGTCGGGGACTGGGCGTCGTACGAGCCGACCGACGATCTGATCGGCGCGCTGGTCACCTACCCGGCGACCGACGGTGCCGTGGAGGACTACGCCGCCTTCGCCGACCGTGTGCACGAGGCGGGCGGCTACATGGTGGCGGTCGCCGATCTTCTGTCGCTCACGCTCCTCACCCCTCCGGGCGAGTGGGGCGCCGACATCTGCGTCGGCAACAGCCAGCGCTTCGGCGTTCCGATGGGCTACGGCGGTCCGCACGCCGCCTTCATGTCCGCGAAGGACGAGTTCAAGCGGGCGATGCCCGGCCGGATCATCGGGGTGAGCGTGGACGCCAATGGCGACCGTGCCCTCCGCATGGCGCTTCAGACCCGTGAGCAGCACATCCGGCGCGAGAAGGCGACATCCAACATCTGCACCGCCCAGGTGCTGCTCGCCATCATGGCCGGCATGTACGCGGTGTATCACGGCCCCGAAGGTCTGAAGCGGATCGCGACGCGGGTGCACGATCTGACCCGTACGCTGGCCGAGGGGCTGACACGCGGCGGGCACGAGATCGTCCACGACGTCTGGTTCGACACGCTGCGCGTGCGGCCGGCCGGGCGCGGCGCCGACGAGGTGATCGCCGCGGCGCTGGAGCTGGGGGTCAATCTTCGCGCGTTCGACGACGGCACCGTCGGGGTCGCCCTGGACGAGACCGTCACGCCCGAGGATGTGGACGATATTCTCGCCGCCTTCGACGGCGGCGAGCAGGCCGACGTGATCTCGACCGAGATCGCGGCCGAGCTCGAGCCTGCCGGGCTGCCCGCCCCCTTCGACCGCACCTCGACGTACATGGAGCACCCCGTCTTCAACAGCTACGACTCCGAGACGGAGATGCTGCGCTACATCCACACGCTCGAGTCCCGCGATCTCTCGCTGAACTTCAGCATGATCCCGCTCGGGTCGTGCACGATGAAGCTGAACGCGACGACGGAGATGGCCGGAGTCACCTGGCCCGAGTTCGGGGGCATCCACCCCTTCGCGCCCGCGGACCAGGCGGAAGGGTACCGCGCCCTGATCGACGAGCTCGGCGAGTGGCTCTGCGAGATCACCGGGTTCGACGACGTGTCGATGCAGCCCAACTCCGGCGCCCAGGGGGAGTACTCCGGGCTGCAGGTGATCCGGGCGTACCACCTCGATCGCGGGGACACGCACCGGAACGTCTGCCTGATCCCGTCGTCGGCGCACGGCACGAACCCGGCCTCCGCCGTCATGTGCGGCATGAAGGTCGTGATCGTGGACGTCGACGATTCCGGGTCGATCGATCTGGAGGATCTGCGCACGAAGGCCGAGGAGCATGCGGGTGAGCTGGCGGCCGTGATGGTCACCTATCCGTCCACGGCCGGTGTGTTCGACAGCGAGATCCGTCAGGTCTGCGACGTCGTGCACGAGAACGGCGGGCTCGTCTACCTGGACGGTGCGAACCTCAACGCCCAGGTCGGCGTCGCCCGTCCCGGCGACTACGGCGCGGACGTCTGCCACATCAACCTCCACAAGACCTTCGCGATTCCGCACGGTGGTGGCGGCCCGGGGATGGGGCCGATCTGCGTGAACGAGAAGCTCGCGCCGTTCCTCCCGGGGCATCCCGTGGTTCCGGTCGGTGGCGAGAAGGCGATCGGTCCGGTGTCGGCGGCTCCGTGGGGCAGCGCCAGCATCCTGATCATCTCGTGGGCGTACATCGCGCTGCTCGGCCGCGACGGCGTACGGCGTGCGACCGAGATCGCCATCCTGAACGCCAACTACATGCAGGTGCGCCTCGGTGAGCACTTCGACGTGCTCTTCCGTGGGGCCAACGGCCGGTGCGCGCACGAGTTCATCCTCGATCTGCGCCCCTTCCGGGAGGCGGGAATCACCGAGGAGGACGTGGCCAAGCGGCTCCAGGACTACGGCTTCCACAGCCCGACGATGTCGTGGCCGGTGATCGGCACGATCATGATCGAGCCCACGGAGTCCGAACCGAAGACGGAACTCGACCGGTTCTGCGACGCGCTCGTGTCGATTCGCGCCGAGATTCAGCAGGTCGAGCTCGGCATCGCCGATGCGGAGGACAACCCGCTCAGGAACGCGCCGCACACGGCCGCGGTCGTGACGGCCGACGAGTGGGAACATGCCTACACACGAACGCAGGCCGCATGGCCGGCGGCGTGGACGCGGGCCCACAAGTTCTGGCCGTTCGTCGGCCGGGTGAACAACGCGCACGGCGACCGGAACCTCGTCTGCTCCTGCCCGCCGGTGGAGGAGTACGCCGGCTCCGCATGATCCGGAGCCCGTGATGCGGAGTCCGTCGCGGCGAGCACGATGACGCGGGAGGCCTCGCTCCGCTGGACCGTGCTGGTCGACGGTCCGCAGCCCGGCGCCGTGAACATGGCACGGGACGTGGCGCTCGCGAGGGCGGTGTCCGACGCGGTGGAGGAGACGCCGGGCGCCGGTCGGACGACGTCGGGCGAGCAGTCCGGAAGGGCCGGAGGCGACGATTCGCTTGCGGCCTTTCTGCGTTTCTACGCCTGGAGCCGCCCGACGCTGTCCTTCGGTCGAAACGAGCCGGCTCGTGAGCGCTTCGACCCGGAGACGCTGGAGGCCGCGGGGGTGGATGTGGTGCGGCGTCCGACCGGGGGTCGCGCCGTGCTGCACGACCGCGAGGTCACCTACTCCATCGCGGTTCCGGCCTCGGCGCTGGGTGGACCCCGTGAGACCTACCGCCTGGTGAACGATGCGCTCGCGGCGGCGCTGGCGACGCTGGGTGCGAACGTATCGCTCGCCGGGGACGCGGATGCGCTCACGCCCGACGCGGGACCGTGCTTCGACCGGCCCGCCGCCGGCGAGGTGGTCGCGCGTGGTCGGAAGCTGGTGGGGAGCGCCCAGGCGAGAACCGGCAAGGCGCTGCTCCAGCACGGTTCGATCCTGCTGCACGACGATCAGGTCCGGATTCCCGAGCTGCTGCGGGAGGGCGTCGAGATTCCGGGGGCTGGTCCCGCCGGGCGTCCCGTCGCGCTGGTCGAACTCGTGGACACGGTACCCGAACCGTCCCGGGTGGCCATGGTCGTGGCGCGCGAGATGGCCCGTGCTCTTCCCGGCCGGTGGCCGCCCGGTGGCCGCCCGAGCGCGGAGGGCGGGTGGGGCCCGTACGCCCGGGCCGTGGGGATCGAGCCGGAGTTCAGGAGTCCGACCTGGACCTGGCGGAGGTAGCCGCCATGGCGCTTCGCGTCGGCTGGCGCGGGCCGACCCCGACGGCGAACTTCGGCTCGATCATTCACGAGCTCGAGCCAGGACCGACGTCATGAAGCAGACCCTGCCCGCCCTCCGATATCCGATCGCGCTCTGCGTCGCCGCCCTCACGGCGTGCGGTGACGCGACCGAATCCGGCACCACGGCGGCGATGGCCGGGAACGACGCCTTCTGTGGTCCCGCGCTCGAGGCCGTCGCGGCGTACCAGGCGCAGGCAGGGGCGACTCCGGTCGTGCCCGGTCCGGAGGAGCGGTACGGTGGAACCGCCGTGGTCGGCGTGATCGGTGACCTCTCGGACGGAATGAATGCGCTCGTGTCGGCGGATCACGCCGCCAACCAGCACCAGATCTTCGTGAACCTGATGACGCTGGTTCAGGTCGACGAGAACCTCGATCCGGTTCCGTACCTGGCGGAATCGTGGGAGGTCGCCGAGGACGCGAGTTCCGTCACCTTCAAGCTTCGGGACGATGTACGCTGGCACGACGGGGAGATCACGGACGCGGAGGACGTGGTCTTCACCTTCGATCGTGTCACCACGCCCGAGACGGGCTTCCCGAACGCGGCCTTCTGGGACGGCTACACCGGCGTCGAGATGCTCGACGCGCGCACGGTACGCTTCACCATGGAGCCGCACGCCGACTTCATGGATCCGTGGCGGTCGGTCGCGATCATGCCGGAACACCTGCTCGGAGACGTTCCGCCGGCCGAGCTCAAGCAGCACCCGTACGGCACGCAGTGCCCGGTCGGGAACGGCCCGTTCGTCTTCGGTGCGCACCGCCCTCAGGAGAGCTGGACGTTCACGGCCAATCCGGAATTCCCAGCCGACCTAGGCGGTCGCCCCTACGTCGACCGCTACGTGCTGCGTATCGTCCCGGAGCCGACGACCCTCCTGACCGAACTGCTGACCGAGAACATCGATGTCTACATGAGCCCGCCGGCCGATCAGGCGGCCCAGATCGTGGCGGAGCCCGGGATCGACTTCCTGGCCTACGACTTCCGCGACTACGTGTACGTCGCCTGGAACAGCCGGCGCCCCGCGCTCGCCGACTCCGACGTCCGCAGGGCCCTCACGCTCGGGACGAATCGGGCCGAGATCGTCGAGGCGCTGCTGGCCGGGTACGGGCAGGTCGCCAACACCTCCGTGCCGCCCTTCCACTGGGCGTACGACCCCTCGCTCGAGGGGGTGGACGCGTACGACCCGAACGAGGCGATGCGTCTGCTCGAAGCTGCAGGATGGACCGATCGGGACGGGGACGGCATCCGCGAGAACGCGGCGGGTGTCCCGCTCGAGCTGGAGGTGAAGTTCAACGACGGCAACCAGATCCGGCAGGACATCGCGGAGATCATGCAGGCCCAGCTGTCACGGATCGGCGTGGCCGTGCAGCCGACCGTGGTGGAGTGGACGACGCTCATCGAGCAGATCACGTCCGAGGAGCGGAACTTCGACGGGGTCGTGATCGGATGGGTCACCGAGCTCAAGGTGGACGATACCGACCTGTTCTCGGGCGAGCGCCTCGACGGTCCGTACGCTTTCTCGGGTACGCAGAACGCACGGCTCGATCAGCTGCTCGACACGCTCCAGACCATCGTCGACCGGGACGAAGCGCTTCCTCTCTGGAGAGAGTACCAGCGCGTCCTCAACGAGGTGCACCCGTACACCTTCCTCTACTACAGCGACCGACTGGCCGGGGTGAACGAGCGGGTCCGGAACGTCGAGATGGACGTGCGGGGCGAGTGGCTGAACATCGACGACTGGTGGATCGAGCCGGCGGAGCGGAGACAGCGGTAGGGATTACTGGCGCGTTCGCCGCGCGGTTCTCATCTTCGGCCCCATCATGATTCGGGGCCCCGACCCGCGATTCGGGTGGGCTCCCGATCCACCGTCCTGCCCCAGCGACTCCCACGCCGAAGCTATGCGCACGATGTTGTCCGACCTCCCGTCTCGAACCCTCACATTCACTGGCGCCCTCCTCGTTCTCGGCGCCTGCGGAGGTGAGCCGAGCACCGAGGCGTCGACACGCCAGGCCGCCACCGACGAGTTCTGTGAGCCGGCTCTCGCCGCGGTCGAGGCGTTCCAGGCGGAGGTGGCGTCCGAGCCGGTGATGCCGGGGCCCGCCGAGAGGTATGGCGGGACGCTCGTGGTCGGTGGTCTCGGCGAGCTCGGCGATGGCATGAACGGTTTCGTGTCCCAGGACGATGCGGCCTCGCAGCACCAGAGCTTCGTGAACCTGATGACGCTGCTCCTCTACGATGGCGAGCTGCAGCCGGAGCCGTATCTGGCCGAGTCCTGGGATGTCTCGGAGGACGGGACCACGTTGACGTTCACGCTTCGTGACGACGTCTACTGGCACGACGGGGAGATCACGGACGCCGAGGATGTCGTGTTCAGCTTCGAGACGGTGAAGAACCCGGAGACCGGATACCCCAACCCCGCGTACTTCGACCCGTACACGTCCGTCGAGGCCATCGACGAGCGGACGGTCCGGTTCACGCTCGAACCGCATGCGGAGTTCCTGGTGGTGTGGGGCGCCCTGATCATCATGCCGGAGCATCTTCTGGGAGATGTCCCGCCGGAGCAGCTCCGTCAGCACCCGTACGGGTCCCAGTGCCCGGTCGGGAACGGTCCCTTCGTCTTCTCGTCGCACCGACCGCAGGAGAGCTGGACATTCACGGCAAATCCCGGATTTCCCGCAGGCCTCGGTGGGCGGCCGTATGTCGATCGCTACGTGTACCGCGCCATTCCCGAGCAGACGACGCTCCTGACCGACCTGTTCACCGGTAGCGTGGACATCAACATGGCGCTCAGAGCCGACCAGGCGGCCGAGGTCATCGCCGAGCCCGAGGTCGAACTGGAAACCTATACGCGTCGCGCGTACGACTTCGTGGGCTGGAACGCGCGACGTGCGAAGCTGGAGGACCCGAGAGTTCGCCGCGCGATCACGCTGGGCACGAACCGCCGGGAGATCGTGGACGCCCTTCTCGCGGGGTACGGGGAGATCGCCAACAGCAGCGTCCCGCCGTACCACTGGGCGTACGATCCGTCGTTGCGCGACATGTACGGATACGACCCGGACGAGGCGCGCCGGCTCCTGGACGAGGCGGGCTGGGTCGATCGGGACGGTGACGGAATCCGTGAGAACTCGGACGGCGTTCCGCTGTCGCTCGAGGTGAAGTTCAACGAGGGCAACCAGACGCGTCAGGACGTCGGTGAGATCATGCAGGCCCAGCTCGTCCAGATCGGCGTGGACCTGAAGCCGACCGTCGTCGAGTTCAATACGCTGGTCGAGCAGATCACGGGAGAGGCGCGGAACTTCGACGGAGTCATCCTGGGTTGGACGCCGGGCTACAAGCTCGACGACAAGGACATCTTCCACAGCGACCGCATCGAAGGTCCGTACGCCTTTTCAGGCACGGACAACCCCGAGGTCGACCGGTACATCGACACGCTCCAGACCATTCTGGACCGTGACGAGGCGCGCCCGCTCTGGATGGAGTACCAGCGCGTGCTGGCGGAGGAACAGCCGTACACCTTCCTCTACTATCCGCCGGGCCTCGTCGCATATCGCGACCGCGTGAACGGCATCGACATGGACGTCAGCGGGGAGTGGGCCGGCATCAGGGACTGGTGGATCGAGCCGTCGGAGCGTCGCCAGCGGTGACGCCCACATGATCCGGTACCTCCTCCGCCGCCTCCTCGGCGCGATCCCGCTGGTACTGGGTGTCGCGACGGTTGTTTTCTTCGTGGTGCAGCTCGCCCCGGGTGATCCCGCGAACCTGATGCTCTCCCCCGGTGTGGACGAAGCGGTCCTGGCGCAGACGCGCGCCAATTTCGGTCTCGACGACCCGCTTCCGGTGCGGTACGTGAAGTGGCTCGGATCGATGGCCCGGGGCGACCTCGGCTATTCCTTCAGCCACGGCCGTCCGGTGATCGCGGTGATCGGCGACATGCTGCCGAACACGCTCATCCTTTCGGCCGCCGCGCTGTTCATCGCGTTCGTCGTCGGGGTGGGGATCGGGATCGTGCAGGCCATCCGCCCCTATTCGGTGTCGGACTCGGTACTGAGCGTCGTCGCGCTCTTCTTCTACTCGATGCCCTCCTTCTGGCTCGCGCTGATGCTGATCCTCGTGTTCAGCTACTTCGCGCGAAACGTGTGGGATCTGCCGATCTGGTTCCCCGCCTCGGGCACGCGGTCCCCCGATTACGACCTGATGTCCACGGGGCAGCAGATCGTGGATCGACTCCGTCACCTCGTCCTTCCGGTCACAGCCCTCTGGCTGGTGCTCGCCGCGGGTGTGGCGCGGTACACGCGGGGCTCTCTCCTCGAGGTCGTCGGCCAGGACTACGTCCGGACGGCGCGCGCCAAGGGGCTGCCGGAGCGGACGGTGATCCTGAAGCACGCGCTCCGAAACGCCCTGATTCCGGTCGTGACGCTGCTGGGTCTCTATCTGCCGGTGCTGTTCAGTGGCACGGTGTTCATCGAGACGATCTTCGCCTGGCCGGGGATGGGAAAGACGATCTTCGACGCCATCGGCACCCGGGACTATCCGCTGGTCATGGCCTCCAGCATGATCTTCGCCGGCATGGTCGTGATCGGGAATCTGATCGCGGACGTCCTGTATGCGGTCGTGGATCCGCGGATCCGATATGACTGAGGGGAGAGTGGAGGAGCCGGTGACACGGCCCGCCCGCAGCTTCCCGCTGTGGTGGCTGCCGGGTGCATCGATGATCCGCGTGGGCCGCTGGCACCTGGGTGTGCTCGTGCTCGGGCTCTGGGTGCACTCGCTCATCCTGCTCGTCGTCCGCGCCCCGCGGATTCCGGATGTCTGGTTCTCCGGATTCGACGGCAAGCTGGCCGTGCTCACGCTGGCCGCGACGTTCGGGGGGCTCGTTCTCTATACGTGGAGTGACCCCGACGCGCGGAAGTCGCTTCTCGGCCCCCGATGGCACCCGACGGTGCGGTCCTTCCAGCGGAACCACATGGCGGTAGTGGGCGCGTGGGTGGTGGTCGCCGCGTACCTGCTGGCGGTTCTCGCACCCCTGCTCGCGCCGTACGACCCGTCGCTGCAGGGCGACCTGGTACAGATGCGTCTGACCGGGCCCTCGGCGGCTCACCCGCTCGGCACCGATCACTTCGCGCGCGACATCTTCTCGCGGATGCTCTACGGCGCCCGGGTGTCCCTCTCGATCGGCTTCATCGCCGTCGCGATCAGTGCCACGCTCGGTACGCTGGTGGGAGCGGTGGCGGGGTACGTCGGAGGATGGGTCGACTCGGTGCTGATGCGCACCGTGGACGTCGTCATCTCCTTTCCGCGTCTGATCCTGCTCATCACGATCATCGCCGTCTTCCAGCCCTCCATCTTCCTGATCGTGGTGGTGCTCGGACTCACCCAGTGGCCGGGGACGGCGCGGCTGGTGCGCGGCGAGGTGCTGAGCCTGCGGGAGCGGGAGTTCGTGCAGGCCGCGGAGGTCCTGGGCTTCTCGCGGATACGGATCCTCGCGCGGCACCTGATCCCCAATGCGCTCGTGCCGGTGATCGTCGCCGCCACGCTCGGGATCGGAAACACGATCGTGCTCGAGGCGGGGCTCTCCTTCCTCGGTCTCGGCGTCCAGCCGCCGACCCCGTCGTGGGGCACGATGGTCGCGGACGGCCGGAACTTCCTGACCCGTGCGTGGTGGCTGTCGACCTTTCCGGGCCTCGCGATCGTGATCGTGGTTCTGGCGTTCAATCTCGTCGGGGACGGGCTGCGTGACGCGCTCGACCCGCGGATGAGGAAGGGATGAGCGAGATGACGACGGACGCGACCCGCGACGGCACGAGCGACCGGGCGCCGGTGCTCGAGATCGAGAATCTGCGCACGCGGTTCGACCTGGAGGCGGGCACCGTACGTCCGGTGGACGGCGTGACCTTCTCGATCGCGCCCGGCGAGACGGTGGGGCTGGTCGGCGAGTCGGGTGCGGGCAAGTCGATGACCGCGCTCTCGATTCTCGGCCTGGTTCCGCCTCCGGGGCGACTGGAGGAGGGGAGTCGCATCCGGTACACGCCGCCGAGGAACGGGCCCGCTCTGGAACTCGTCGGAGCGACGAAGTCGGAGCTGCGGAAGCTCCGCGGCGATCGCGTCGCGATGATCTTTCAGGAGCCGATGACCTCCCTGAACCCCGTACAGCGCGTCGGCGCCCAGATCGACGAGGCGCTCCGGCTGCACCGGGGACTCGACGGAGCCGCGGCCCGGTCGCGATCCATCGGGCTCCTCGGGGAAGTCGGGGTCCCCGAGCCGGAGGCGAGGTACCGCGCCTACCCCCACGAGCTCTCGGGCGGGATGCGGCAGCGCGTCATGATCGCGATGGCTCTCGCCTGCGAACCGGACCTGCTGATCGCGGATGAGCCGACGACCGCCCTCGACGTGACCATCCAGGCGCAGATCCTCGACCTGCTCGCCAGTCTCCAGGAACGCCACGGCATGGCGATCCTGCTGGTCACGCACGACCTCGCGGTGGTCGCCGAGGTCTGCGACCGGGTGATGGTCATGTACGGCGGACAGCTGGTCGAGTCGGGATCGGTCGCAGAGGTTTTCGCGAACCCGCTGCACCCGTACACGCGCGGCTTGATGGACTCGCTCCCGACCGGAGACGGACGGCCGCTCCGGCCGATTCCGGGTCGCGTGCCCGCGGCGGGCGAGTGGCCGGAGGGCTGCCGGTTCGCCCCCCGGTGCCGCTGGGCCGCGGATCGATGCGCGGAGCCGCAGCAGCTGGTCGAGGTCGAGGACGGTCGGGGGACGCGGTGCGGACGCGTCTCGAGGGGTGAGATCGAACTGGAGGGTCTTCGATGACCGACGACAGCGTCGCCGTCGCACCGCTCCTGACGGTGCGGGGCCTCGTCACGACCTTCCCCGCGCCGGGCCGCCGCAAGGGGAAGGTGCACGCCGTGAACGGCGTCGACTTCGAGATCCGACGGGGCGAGACCCTCGCGCTGGTCGGAGAGTCGGGGTCGGGAAAGTCGACGACCGGACGGTCGATCCTCCGCCTGGTCGAGCCGGCGGAGGGGGAGATCACCTTCGACGGCACCGACGTGCGGGCGATGGATGCGGATGGGCTGCGGGCCTTTCGACGCCGTGCCCAGTTCGTCTTCCAGGACCCCTTCAGCGCGCTGAACCCCCGTCTGACCGTTCGGAGCATGCTGGACGAGGTCCTGCGCGTGCACGGCCTCGGCGGAGATGCGGTCGGAAGGAAGGCCCGGGTGCACGATCTCCTCGAAAAGGTCGGGCTCGACCCGTCCGTCGCCTCACGCTACCCGCACGAGTTCAGCGGAGGTCAGAGGCAGCGCCTCGGCATCGCGCGGGCGCTGGCCGTCGAGCCGGAACTTCTCGTACTCGATGAACCCGTATCGGCGCTCGACGTGTCGATCCAGGCGCAGATCGTGAACCTCCTCGCCCGCCTTCAGGAGGAGGAGGAGCTGGCCTACCTCTTCATCGCGCACGACCTCGCCCTGGTCGAGCACCTCAGCGATCGGGTGGCGGTCATGTACCTCGGACGCATCATGGAGGCCGGGCCCACGGAGGGACTCTTCTCGAACCCGCTCCACCCCTACACGAGAGCGCTGCTCGCAGCGGTGCCGGGACGCACGGCGGTCGACGCCCGGGGCGAGGCGCTCGTGCGGGTCCGGTCGCAGGGCGAGATTCCGAGTCCGATCGATCTTCCGCCCGGCTGCGTCTTCCACAGCAGGTGTCCGAATCCCCTTCGCGACGAGGAGTGCCGACGCGCGGTCCCGGCGTCCTCCCCACGCCCGGACGAGGGGTTCTTCGAATGTGTAAAGGTCTCTTCCACCGGGCCCAGTCAGGCTTGACACTGTCGGTGGACCCCTGCAATAATCCGCCTCTCCCCAATTTCGGGGATCACCGACGACTTCGCGTGGTATCACGTCGCCGCGCCCGACACGAACGATAACTCCGCCTGGAGGTCCTTTTGACCGCCGTCATGCACATTTATGGAGCCCTGCTCCAGGTACCTGGACTGGAAGCTCCGGACCTCACGCTCTCCGAGAACATCGAGGTGATCTGGCAAGACACGGGCTTCATGAAGTGGCCGCTCTCCGCCTGCCTCCTCTTCGGCCTGATCGTGATCGCGTGGAAGTTCGTGACGCTTCAGAGCAAGGCTTCGAAGACCCGGAAGGTGCTGCGCGACGTGGACGAGCTGCTCAACGAGCGGCGCATCCGTGAGGCGCTCGAGCTGACGCGTGACTCGAACGCGCCCGCCGCCAAGATCCTCTACGCCGGCCTCGAGCGGCACGACGAGGGCACGGAGCGGGTCATGAAGGCGATCGAGAACCAGGGGCTCATCGAGCTCAGCAAGCTGGAGTCGGGGCTGGTGATTCTCGCCACGCTGACCAACATCGCACCGCTGCTCGGATTCCTCGGAACCGTCATCGGGATGATCCAGGCCTTCCAGGCGATCGAGGTCGCGGGCGAGGTCGAGGCGACGCTGGTCGCGGGGGGAATCAAGGTCGCGCTGCTGACCACCGCCGCCGGTCTGACCATCGCGATTCCGGTTTCGATCGGACACAACTACTTCGTGTCCCGAATCGACTCGCTGGTCATCGACATGGAGGAGTCGGCGCAGAAGATGATCGACGCTCTCCACAACATGGGGACCGCGGCGTAAGTCACGTCGGATCCACGAAAAAGGGGCCGTCCGGAGTTTTCCGGACGGCCCCTTTTTCGTGCCCGGCTCCCCCGGCTCCCCCGAATCCGGGATCGATGGTGGGGAACGCCGCCTCCGCGTTGTATAGTGAGGGCACACGAACTCCGCCTCTCTCGGCCACTCCATGCTCCGACTTTCCGTACTCCTGCCCGTCGCCCTCCTATCCCTCCTCGCGATGGATGGCTACGGGAACGCGTCGGGGACGCGGGTATCCGGATCACCCGATGTGCCAGCGGCGCTGCCCGCCGTGCCGGACAGCGCCATCGAAGAGTATCGCGCGGGGCGCTACTGGCACGCCGCGAGAATCCTCGAGGCGGAGAGCGAACTCGCCGCGGAAGGGCGCGTCTGGCTGGCCCGGGCCCGGGCCGGGTACAGGAACTGGGACGGGGTGCTGGATGCGCTCGAGGGTGTGTCGCCCGAGGACGGCTCGGCGAAGGGAATCACCGCCGACGGGGAGATCTGGTCCCTCCGCGCGCTGGCCCTCGACGAGTCGGATCGGGACGCCGAGGCCGACCGGGCATGGACCCGGGCGATCGAGTCGGGTGGAGCGGACGAGACGGTGGCCTGGGCACGTCGAGCTCGCATCGCGCTGGCCGGGCTGCCCGATGACGTGGCCGATGTGGACGGCGCGACCCGCGCGGACGTCGTCGCGGTGCTGGACTCGGTAGCGCGACGCTCCACCTTCATCGCCGCCGCCGTCGCAGCCGAATCCCTGGACGACCGCGTCGAGGCGGGAGACACCGCCTCATTCCGCGAACTCCTCGATCTCGCCACACCCCCCTTCGCGCCGAGCGACGTCTGGGCGCTCGTGCCTTCCGTGCGGATGGCGGCCGGCGACACCGCCGGCGCCGAAGCCGCATGGAACGCGGCGCTCGAGGACGACGGGAGCGGGAGCCAGGCCCGCCGTGGCCGCGCGCACGAAGCACTCGCCGACATCGCCCTCGCCCGGGGCGATTCGTCCGCCGCCGCCGACCACTACCTCGCCGCGCTGCGGCTTGCCGGTGGCACCGAGGCCGGCCGACGAGCCGCGCGTGGCGTGGTGGATCTCCGGCTCCACGACCTGGATGTCGCGACCGCCTACGCGGCCGCACGCGCCCTCGACCGGCTCGGCGACGGCCGTCGGGCACTCGACGCCTACGACCGGTACATGGAGGCGGTAGCGGAGGAGGGTGCCGAGCCCGACCCCTCCGCCCGTCTGGAGCGTGCCCGGATCGCGGTTACGGTGCCGTCGCGCCAGGACGAGGCGATCGAGGAATTCCGCGCCCTCGACGAGCACCCGGATCCGGCGATCGGCGCCCGCGCGTTGACCGTCTGGGCCGGTGTCCGCCGTCGCCAGGGTCAGATGGACAACTACCAGACGCTGCGCCGCTGGCTCGTGGAGCGGTACCCCGACACCGACGCCGCGGCGGAGATCGTCTATCTGAGGGCCGATGCCGCGCAGGACCGCGGCGCGCTCGACACCGCCGTCGAGATCTACGATCGGGTGATCCGTGAGGCGCCGACCCGCAGCCTCGCGGGCCAGGCCCGCATGCGCGTCGCGCAGATCCTTCTCGGTCGGGGCGATCGACTCGGTGCCGCGGAGGTCTACGAGGACTACCTGGCGGATTTCCCGACGGGACGACGCTGGGAGGAGGCCGCCTACTGGGCGGCCCGGCTCCGCCTCGAGGAGGGCGACGAGACGGCCGCGCGCGTCCACATCGAGCGACTCCAGCGTGATGCGCCGCTCACGTACTACTCGGTCCGGGCTTCGGCCTTGGTCGGGGATCAGTTCCGTCTCGATGTGCTCGGTGTCGGCTCCGACCCGGCGATCCCGGATCCGATGGAGCTTCCGCTCGTCGACCAGTTGGAGGCGGTGGGCCTCGTCGAGGCGGCGGAGCGATGGATCGACGCGCGGGCCGACGAGACCACCGAGCCCGACGATCTGCTCCGACTCGCGGAGGCGCTCAACGCCCGCGGCCGAACGCTCGAGGGAATCAATCTGGGGTGGCGGTTGCGCGAGGCGGGAATGCCGTGGAGTCGCCGACTGGTGGAGGTCATCTACCCCTTCATCTATCGTGAGATGGTGGTTCGCGAGGCGGAGGAGTGGGGGCTCGACCCGGTGCTGGTCTCCGCCCTGATCCGGCAGGAGTCGGCGTGGGTCGCGGACATCCGTTCCAGCGCCGGAGCGATCGGCCTCATGCAGGTCATGCCCGCGACGGGGGCGCAGGTCGCCCGGGCGGACGGAATGACCGGGTTCAGCCCTGCCGCCCTCGAGACGCCGGAGGTCAACCTGCATCTCGGTGCCCGATTCCTGGCCGATCTTCTGGAGCGCTACGGGGACGACCTTCCGCTGGTTCTCTCGGCGTACAACGCGGGTCCGTCCCGCGCCGACCGCTGGCGCGCCTTCCCGGAGGCCGAGGACCGGGAGCGCTTCACGGAGCGGATCCCCTTCGCCGAGACGCGCGGCTACGTGAAGAACGTCACGCGGAACGTCGAGCTCTACGAGGCGTTGTACGGAAACGCGCTCCGCCCTCTGATGTGATCCCGGGGATGTAGTCCCGGACCGCCGGCCGAGACCCCTGGCACGCACGGCCTGCCACCACGACGTACACACCCCTTCGCATGGACATCCCCGACAAGACTCGCCCGCGCCTCTTTCTCGTGGACGCCTACGCCCTGATCTACCGGGCGTACTTCGCCTTCATCCAGCGCCCGCTGACGAACTCCCGGGGAGAGAACACCTCCGCGGCGTTCGGTTTCGCGCGCTTCCTGGAGGACCTCCGGGACACGTGGAACCCGGACTATCTCGCCATCGTGTTCGATGCCGGGGACTCCTTCCGCGACGAGATGTACGAGGAGTACAAGGCGACGCGGGAGAAGATGCCCGACGATCTGCGGGCGTCACTGAAGCACATCCGGGAGATGGTGGAGGCCTACAACGATCCCGTCATCGAGCTGGAGGGCTACGAGGCCGACGACGTCATCGGCACGCTGTCGCTGCAGGCGAAGGCCGAGGGGATCGAGTCCGTGATCGTCTCCGGAGACAAGGACTTCTACCAGCTCATCGACGAGGATGTCGTCCTGCTGAACCCGGGCCGGGGCGGGCCGACGGGCGTGTCCACGGACTGGGTCGACCTCTCGTCCGCCGCCGAGAAGTTCGGCATCCCACCGTCCAGCGTGATCGACTATCTCGCGCTCATCGGAGACAGCGCCGACAACGTGCCGGGCGCGCCCGGGGTCGGTCCGAAGACCGCGGTGAAGCTGCTCGACACGTACGGGACGCTCGAGAACATGCTCGAGCACGCGGAGGAAATCTCGGGGAAGCGCGCGCGAGAGGCGTTGACCGATCATGCGGAGCAGGTCCGCCTGTCGAAGAAGCTGGTCACGATCATGCGCGACCTCGACATCGAGCTCGACCTCGAGCAGTTGACGGTCCGGGACCCGGATGCCGCGGCGCTCCGGGACGTCTTCCTGGATCTCGAGTTCCGGACGCTCGCCAACAAGTACGCCGAGGAGGCGCACGGCGACGCCGCGTCGGACAACAAGGAGGCGCATGACCCGGATGCGACCCTCGTTCTGGACGCCGGGGAGATCGACACGATCGCGGAGGCGGCGCGGGCGGAGGGAACGTTCGCGGTGCGATCGATCGTCGAGGGCGATCTCCTGCGGGGTCGCGTCACGGGGATCACCCTGGCCGTGGGCGGCGAGGACGCTCGCGGGTGGTATCTGCCGGCCGATCACCGGGCGCCCGGTGGCGAGCTCGAGTTCGACCTCGGAGACGTCGAGGAGGAGGGGCTCCCGAACTTCGAGGGGGGCTGGTCGGCCGACGCCCTCGAGCCGATCCGGGAGCTGCTCACCGATCCGGAGATGACGGTGGTGACCCACGACCTCAAGCGGGAGCTGCTCGTGCTCGGTGCCGCCGATGTGACCGTCGAGGCGGTGCCCCGCGACGTGATGATCGCCTCGTACGTCCTGGACCCCGGGCGCCGTTCGCACGAGGTCGACGACCTCGCGATGGAGATCCTCGTTCACAAGACGACCCCGCTCGACGACGTCACCGGGTCCGGTCGCGCCCGCGTGCCCTTCGCCGAGGTCGAGCCGGACGCTGCGGCCGAATGGGCGTGCGAGCAGGTCGACTGCACGCTCCGGCTCCACGAGATGTTCACCAGGCAGCTCGAGGACGAGGAACTCGTCGCGCTCTACACCGAGCTCGAGCTGCCGCTGGTGCCCGTGCTGGCGCGCATGGAGCAGGTCGGGATCGCCATCGACCCCGATTTCTTCGCCGCCATGAGTGAACGGATCAATCGCGAACTCGACGACGTCCGCGAGGCGATCTACGAGGCGGCCGGCGTCGAGGAGTTCAACCTCAACTCGACGATCCAGCTGCGGGAGGTGCTGTTCGAGAAACTCGAGCTTCCGGTCATCAAGAAGACGAAGACCGGGCCGTCCACCGACGCCTCCGTCCTCGAGGAGCTCGCCGCCGAGGGCCATGAGGTGCCGAGGCGGATGCTCGAGTACCGCGAGCTGGAGAAGCTCCGCTCGACCTACGTGGACGCCCTCCCGAAGCTCGTGCGGCCGGAGACCGGCCGGATCCATACCTCCTTCAACCAGACGGTGGCGGCGACGGGGCGGCTCTCCTCGAGCGAGCCCAACCTCCAGAACATCCCGATCCGGACGGAACTGGGCCGGGAGGTCCGGAAGGGGTTCGTCGCGCCGGACGGCCACATGCTGCTCGGCGTGGACTACTCGCAGATCGAGCTGCGCGTGATGGCTCACTTCTCCGGCGACGACGCCTTCGTCACGGCCTTTCGGGAGGGACAGGACGTCCACCGTCGGACGGCGTCGGTCATCTTCGACGTCCCCGTCGACGAGGTGACGGCCGATCAGCGGGCGCAGGCCAAGACGATCAACTTCGCCACCCTGTATGGTCAGAGCGCCTTCAGCCTCGCCCGTCAGCTCGACATCACCCGCACCGAGGCGCAGGAGTTCATCGACCAGTACTTCGAGCGCTTCGCCGGCGTGCGCACCTTCCTCGACGAACAGGTCGAGCAGGCGAAGGAGCAGGGGTACGTCGAGACGCTGCTCGGTCGCCGTCGCTACATCCCCGAACTCAAGAGCCGCAACTGGAATATCCGTCAGTTCGGTGAGCGGGTGGCGCAGAACACGCCTATCCAGGGAACGGCGGCCGACCTCATCAAGCAGGCGATGCTGGATGTGGAGACGGCGCTCACGGCGTCGGGAAGCGCCGCGAGGATGCTGCTCCAGGTGCACGACGAACTGCTCTTCGAGGTGCCGGAGGGGGAGGTGGACGACGTACGCGACCTGGTCGTGGAGCGGATGGAGGGTGCGGTGGAGCTGGACGTGCCCGTCGTCGTGGACGCCGGTGTGGGCCGGAGCTGGTACGACGCGAAGGGGTGAGGGGGCGGCTCGGACGGATCGAACACCGGAGCTGCCCGCGGCAGACTACAGACCGCCTCAGCGCGGATCGCAGCGCGACTCAGGTGCGGATGGAGCCCAGCAGCTCCGGAACGCCCGCCTGCTGGAGCAGGAACAGACCCATCCGCTTCTCCGAGACGCCCGGCTCCAGCCCGTAGGAGAAGCGGGGGGCTCCGCCCACCACGTCCCCGTCGAAGCGGCGAAGCCGAATGCCGGGATGACGCTCGAACGCCGTCGCGAGATCGGTGAGGTGGGATGAGAAGATCGACCCGCTGGACCTGGATCGGGCGAAGCCCTCGATGACCTGACGCGAGGCGTCGAGCGCATCCTGCACGTTCGTGCCCTTGAACACCTCGTCGAAGAGCACCAGGGATCGTCGGCCCTCGGCCAAGAGGCGCGCGGCGTCGCGGACACGCAGCACCTCGGCGAGGAAGTAGCTGACGCCGGCCTTGAGATTGTCGACCGGATTGAGGCTCGTCAGAATCGCGTCGACGGGAGCGAAGCGCATGGACGCGGCCGGGACGTTCATGCCGGTCTGTGCGAGAAGGACGAGAACCCCCACCGTGCGGAGGTAGGTCGTCTTGCCCGCCATGTTGGGCCCGGTGAGGAACACCAGCGGCTCTCCGCCGTCGAGGCGCACGGGGTTCGGGACCGGGTCCTCGACGAAGGGATGAAAGGCTCCGGTCGCATCCAGGAGGAAGGTCGAGGAGTCCACGACCTCGGGCGTCGACCATCCCTCGGCACGATTCGCGATCGCCATGGCGTTGAGGGCGTCCAGCTCCGCGATCAGCTCCAGCCCCGCCTCGATCCGGTCGGCGAGGTCCCGGCGCAGGATCCCGTCGATTTCCACGACGCTCCCGACCGAGCAGGCGGTCCCGACGGCCCGGGCCACCTCGGCGAGCCGAGACACGATGCCGGTCAGCGTCTCCGAGTCGGAGGACAGTCGCGCGCACGCGCGCTCGACCTGCTCGAAGACGAGACGTACCGCCGCCTGTCCTTCGCGGATCTCCCGGAGCTGGTCCGGATACCTGAGGCCCAACCACGCCGCGGCCAGGCGGGCCCGGGGGCCCGAGTGGCGAACGACCTGAATGTTCGACGTCAGATAGGCTCGCGCCGCGGACATGGCGTGATCGTCGAACTGTACGGCGCCCGCGGCGTCCCCGAGTGTGCGCAGCGCCGCCTGCACGTCGCGGATCTTCGAGCTGTCGACGAGGGGCCTGGAGAGCCGTCGTCGAAGCGCCCGCCGCCCGGGCGTGGTCTGCGTGTGGTCGATCAGACCGAACACGCCCGCCGAGCCCGCCCGGGTTCCGAGGACTTCCAGGTCCGAGAGGGTCACGTTGTCGATGAGCACGATCGATGCCCTGGAGAGGGGGGGAGTGTCACGGTCGGGGGGTTGTACGTGTGTCGCCGGCCTCAGGTTCGCCGACGCCGATCGGCGCGGCCGACCTGTGGATCGCAGCCACGGCGCTGACCCACGAGCTCCCGCTGGTCACCCGTAACCGGGCGGAGTTCGATCGAGTACCGGAGCTCGACGTGGTGGGGTACTGAGCGTATGCCCGCGGCATCCGGGGCATGGGGTGAGGAAATAGGCGCTCACGTGCGCCGTTGCCGGCTCTTCCGTCGAATCCGCTCCCGGACGTCCTCGCCCGGAGTGAGTTCACCCCGCCGCGCCTGCTCGAGTCCCTCTGCCACGTCGGTCCGAAGCCTGGACTTCGTGGAAGCGCCGCGGTCGCGCTCCCATTCATGATCGAGGGCGGCCTCAACCGCCCCGATCATCCAGTCATTGAGGCTGACGTCGGTACGACCAGCGCACACCGACGCCGCGCGATGCATCTGAGGGTCAAGCCGTACAACAAAACGCCCGGAGAAGGGACGATCCGGCTCCTCCCCCCGCTCCTCGCACCACGAGAGATAGTCATCGACCGAGGCCCTGAACTCTGCACGGAGCCCCTCGACCGAAGTTGCCTCGAACGTGATCACATCGCGAAGGTCGAGAACCTGTCCGTGGAAGACTCCCGCCTCGTCATCGAACTCGACGTTGGCGGTGTACCCGTTGTACTCCATCATCGGACTCCCGCGCTGGAGAAGAAGTCCCTGACCGACCTCACCATCGGCCTATTCAGCTCGTTCTCCGGATGCGGGCGGTGGAATACCGCTCGCACACCGTTCAATTCCACCCGAATTCTCGATCCTGAGCCCTCGCGCAACTCGGCGCCCACGCCGTGCAGAAGACTCTCGACGTCTCGCCAATCGATGCTGGCGCGCACGGGATCAGAGAAAAGCTGGTCAAGTGTTCTTCGATGTCGGGACCGCATCTGCATCCTGGCCCCAGAACCGGCTATTGATTGATAGTATCAGAAAGTGGTACTACGTCAAGCATGGGCCTGGTGCCGCTCCGCCAACCGACCGACGCAGCATGCGGGCCGTGCAGCTGCCCCCCCGAATCGAGGGCGACGGGCGTCGGCGCCGACGGCCCGCCGCCCTTCCACGGGCGTCGTCCACTCCGCGGATCAGGCCGCCGCGGGCTCCCGGATCGGGCTGAGGAGCACGATCTCGCGCCCGATCACCTCGCTGGACGGGATCGTGACGCCGTCGCGCTCGTAGCTGTCGTACTCGACGCGGCCCTCGAGATAGATGCGGTCGCCGACCTTCACGTAGTCCTCGGCGAACTGCGCGAGCTTCCCCCAGACAGTGATGCGGTGCCAGTCGGTCCGCGCCTCACCGGTCTCGGCGTCCGCCCAGCGATTGGTGGCGAGCGAGAAGTGGGCGACCCGCTTCCCCGACTTGGTCTCGTGCACCTCGGGATCGCGCCCGACGTTGCCCACGAGGATGATCTTGTTCACGCTGCGGCTCATCTGGTCCTCCGTTTCGGATCGGAAGGCCGGGCCCGGGGGCCGCGGCCACCGGGGTCCGCCCCCGGCACGGAGGAGCTTCGCACGCGCTCCCGGGCGACCGGATGGTCCGGTGGGCCGGGCTCAGAGCCAGCCGCGGAAGTCGGGCCGTACCGAGAAGACCAGCTGCCAGTCGCCGTCGGGCACGCCGTACGCGAGGTCGAGCCGAAGCACCTCCCACAGGAGATCGACGCCCGCGCCGAGCGACGCCCGGACGTCGCCGACGTCGTCGTCGGCGTTCCAGCTGACCGGCACGCTCGGGTCCCCGAGGTCGTCCACCCACCCCACCGAGCCGAGTACGTGGGCCGAGAGCCAGGGCGACCAGACGGGTCGTCCGGACCGAACGCGCACGAGCCCGAAGGCGTCGCCCCCGGACGTCCGGTAGGCGTGTCCGGGCAGCGTCTCGCGGCCCCCCAGCAGGAACAGCTCCTGGCTCGGTGACTCGCCCGAGACCCACCCGGCGTCGAGCTTCACCTCGTGGGACCACTCTCCGGGGATGTCCTGTGTCCGCCACGCCGCATGCACACGCGGCTCGCTCCACGTCCGACCCTCCCCGAAGCCAATGCGTGCGGTGGTCCTCGTGAAGAGGCCCTCCGTGGGTGAGCCGGTCTCGAGGCCCGCCTCCACCCATCCGTACGTGCCGTCGTCGATCTCGCGCACCGGCCGGAATGCGGGGTCGTCGGCCGACAGGCCAGCCGAGCGCTGCCGGGCCACACCCGCGCCGAGCAGCAGGGTCGGAGGGTTCAGGTCGAGCGGGAGGTCCGTCATGGACCGTGCCCAGAGGGCCTGAACGGACCGCTCGGTCCACGGGTCCAGATAGTCCTCGGCCCCGATCGCCGCGAGCGAGTTCACGAGGCCGCTCGCTCCGCGAATCGGACCGATATCGACCAGCTGGTCGAAGCGGGCCGTCACGTCGATGCGGTCCCGTGTGCCGGGCCTCAGGGTGGTCTCGGCACGTGCCCATGGGCGCTCCGGACCCAGCGCGTACCCACCGACCAGCCGGAGTCGGGGGTCCTCTCCGAGGCCGGCCCCCAGTGCGGACGGGAGCCGGAGCGTGGTCCCGATCCCGAAGGCGAACTCCTCGACGCGGTTGTACCGAACCAGGTCCGACACGCCGCCCACGTGGAAGCGCGCCGGTGCCAGTCCACTGAGCGCCTGCCTGACGCCCATCTCCCGCACCTGCTCGGTCACGTCGGCGAGCTCCCCCGACGGCCCGAGCCCCGCCTCGTCGAGGTCGTCGTACAGACCACGCTCGAACTCGTGGCCGGCCAGCTCCTCGGGTGTGCCGGCGTTCACCACCTTCCGGCCCCCGAACACGGTCTCCGGCAACGGGACGTTGAACCGGTAGTCCCCGACCCTGAAGCGTGCTCGGATGACGCTGCCCGCAAGGAAGTCCAGCTCGGGAAGCTCCCGGCGGATCTCCGCCTCCTGCCGGTAGGGGAGCCAGAACTCGTCCAGCCAGAGAGCGTTGTCGAGCGAGATCCGGATGTAGTCGACATAGGGGTCGACGTAGGAGGCCGGTGTGAAGGTGAACGCCATCCGGACGATGGACGCCCGCTCCCGGTCGAGGTAGACGGTCCCCACGAAGCCCGGAAGATCCGGGCGTTTCGGGCGCACCTGGAGTTCGTAGACGCGGACCTGCTGCGCGCCTCCGAACGAAAGCGTGAGCGAGTCCGCCACCCGGTAGTCGTAGACCTGCTCCGCGCCCGGCGCGACGGGGTGGGTGACGTCCGACACCTCGTCGCCGTCACCGAGACGGATCACGTCCTCGAACTCGTCCTGCACCACGGACAGGTGGTCGAGGTGGTACCGGATCGTGGTGGGCAGCGACTCCTCGTTGCGGCGTCCCACGATCCGCTGCCGTGTGAGCCCGGGCGTGCGCCAGAGCACCTCGAGGGCGAGCTGGTCCGTGCGGATCAGCGTTCGCTCCTCCACTTCCGGGCGGTCGATGTAGAAGTAGACGTACCCGTCGGCCTCGGCGCTGTAGCTGCGAAGCCCCTCCTCGGACCGCGTGCCGGCGCGGGTCGCACGGGCACGGTCGACGAGGTCCAGGGCCGCTGGGGCATTCCAGCCCCCTCCGACACGCGCGAGGACGGCGGTGTCCGGCTCCTGCGCGCGCAGGCGGGACTCACCGGGTCCGATCGGTCCGATCGAGAGGAGCGCGGCGAGGAGCAGCACGGGGGCGCGCACCGGGGAGGAGCGCGGGAGGGGGGCAGAATGCGGCATCACGTCGGTGCTACGAGCGGACCGACGGGGGTGTTCCTGAGCGAGGCGCCCTGAACTACTCCTCGCCCCAGAAGCCCGAGAGAGATTCGCCGTGGGGACTCTCCCGCAGCTTCTCGAAGGCGCGGTTCCGGATCTGCCGGATCCGCTCGCGCGTCACACCGAGCAGCGACCCGATCTCCTCGAGTGTACGCTCCTCTCCGTCGTCCAGACCGTAGTAGAGGTAGAGGATCTTCCGCTCACGCTCGGTGAGGTACTGCTCGAACATCTGCTCGAGAAACTCCCGCCGTGCGACGGCCTCGATGTCCTCCTCGATCTCGTCCGCGCCCTCGCCGGCGAAGCGCTCGCCGAAGTTGGCGCTGTCCCGATCGCTCTTGTCGATCGGCGCATCCAGCGAAAGCTCGCTCGCGGCGACGCGGCGAAGCGCCCGGATCGTCTCGAGGGGCTCCTCCATCTTCTCCGCCAGCTCCTGATCGGTCGGAGTTCGACCGAGGGTCTGCGTGAGCTGGGTGTTCGTGCGGGAGAGCCGGGCGAGGTTCGAGTTCTGGTTGAGCGGGATCCGCACGGAGCGTGTCTGCTCGGCGAGCGCCTGCAGCACGGTCTGACGGATCCACCAGACGGCGTAGGAGATGAACTTCACGCCCTTTTCGGGATCGAACTTCTTGACCGCCTTGAGCAGGCCCTCGTTCCCGATGCAGACGAGCTCGGCCAGGCCGAGACCGCGGCCCTGGTACTTCTTCACGTACGAAATCACGAATCGGAGGTTGGCCGTGACGAGCCTCTCTGCCGCCTCCTTGTCTCCCTCCCGGGCGCGACGCGCGAGTGCGCGCTCCTCGAGCGGATCCTGAATCAGCGGGTACTTCTCGACATCCTGCAGATACTGATCGAACGAGTCGAGACCGCGTGAGGATGAAAACATGCGTTCCTGCGTAGGAGATGACGATCCGTAACGGACGATGTCCGATCATCGAACGTGGTCGAATCCTGCCTTTCCGTCGCCACGTTCCTCAACTCGAGCATCTCGGGAGGAGATGCGAGCCTCCTTCAACGGGCTGACGGAAATTAGGCGGGTTCAAATTGAAGGTCAAAGGTTTTCCACGGTTGCGCGACCCCCCCGAGTTCTCGGCACTCCGGATGGAATCGGTCGCGATCCAAGTTCAACCCGCGCAAGGCCTTCACCGTGGCATTGCGGGGATCACCTCGCCGGCGTGAACCGATCGACGCCGGTTCCGATCCGGATACTTCGCAGGAGCTGGAGGTCCGAGAGTCCCCCTGTGAGTCCGATCAGATCGACCGCCGTGATTCGAAGAATCGGCCCGTTCGCGCTGGCTTCCGGCCCGATCGCGTGAGCGAGATCGAGCCGTATCACCCCACGACTGCCGGTCGGGAACCCGAAGCGCAGACCCGCTCCGACCGTCCCCCGCCAGCCGGAATCGACGCCGAAGGGGACGCCTCCCGGCCAGATTCGACCGACGTCCGCGAACAGCGTCGCTCCGAGATCGAACGTCTCCGGAAAGGGCCAGCCGAAGTAGATCCGATCCTCGGCGGTGAAGACGACGCGGCGCGCACCCGGGAGATCCGCATCGTCGAATCCGCGCACCGCCCGCCGCCCCCCGAGTGTGAGCTGGTAGGGCAGATCGACGGTCCACCCCCCCGTTGCGGAGACACGCCCGAGTACCGTGTGCGAGGGCAGGGAAGGGGGCTGCCAGTATGCGAGGAGGTCGAATTCGGCCAGCACGTCGCGCCAGCCGCTGCGGTCGAACTCCGGGTCGAAGAAGATCTGGCGTCCCTGCAGTGAGATGCGCGACACGACGACCCACGGCGTGGGGGCGGTGGCTCCGTACCAGCGGAAGCGGACGAGCAGATCATCGACGTCCCGCTCGCCGATACCTCCGCGGATCGTCCGACCGAGCGTGAGCGAGATGTCCGTCCCGACCTCGATGTCCTGCACACCGCGGAGGGCATCGAGTCCGGTGCGCTGCACGAAGCTGATGTTGCGCTGCCCCAGGAGCACGCTGAGGCGTGTGCCGGCGCCGAAGCGCGTCTGTGCGCGGAGCGCCTCGGCGAGGTCCGCGGGTGCCGTCACGGTCTCGTCGAATCCGTTCCCCTCCACGATGTCGACCGCGTCCGGGTACCCGGGAAAGTCCAGCGTCTCGCGCGCCAGGTTGAGACCCACGACGCTGAGGTCTCCCGGCTCCCCGAACCTTCTCGCGATGGTCGCACTCGCGCTCTGGTCCCGTGTCGGAAGCAGCACGCGGGCAGGTGCTCCGGTCTCACCGAACGAATACGAGAAGTAGTCCTCCACGTCGGAGGCACCGACCTGCCAGGCCCAGTGCCCGACCTCGCCCACGAAGGGGTACGACACCTCGACCGCCCTGAATTCGCCGATGCGGGTCGTGCCCCAGCTTCCCGCGAGGTTGGCACGTGTCCCGAAGAGGCGCGGGAGCCCCGCCTGCGCCCCGAGCAGCCGCTGGGCGTCGTCCTCGACGAGGAAGCCCCGGAGCGTCGCTCCCAGCCCCAGAACGTTGGTCTCGGCCAGCGCCGCGCTGCGCAGCTGGAACCCGTTGTCGAACTCGGCGGTGATCTCGAGGCGGGTCGACCACTCGTCCCGTGTCTCCACCTCGATTCTCCATCGCGCCTCCGACGCCGCCGCGTCCGCTTCCGTGTCGGTGTCGATCCGGACGGCGAAGACCTCGGCGTTGGAGATGAACCCGTAGCGGCGGAGGATCCGCTCGGAATCCTCGACGAGGAAGGGGTCGTAGCAGTCTCCCTCGTCAAGCAGGAGTTCGGCCCGGATGAAACTCTTCCGCGTACGGATGTGGAGTCGATTGGCGAGGCGCGGTCCCCATCCCAGGATCCCGTCCGGAATGTCTTCCTCGGGCACCACCGTGCCGTTCCGGACGACGATCTCCTCGACGACTCCCCGGACACACGCCTGCTCCTGCCCCTCGAGGGGCGCAGCCGCTCCCAGGGCCCCCGCCAACAGGGCGCCGGACAACAGCTTATGGAGAGGGGGGAGCGCGTGTATGGGGCTTCCTCCGGGATTTCGACGATGGGGTGCCGGGTGGTAATCTACCGGACTCCCCCACCGTAATGAATCGACCGGCAGACCGGAGTCTCTACATACATGTCAGACGACCGACAGGACGCGCTCTCGTACCACGAACACCCGAATCCCGGCAAGATCGAGATCGTCCCGACGAAGCCCGTCGCGACGTCGCGGGACCTCTCGCTGGCCTACTCCCCGGGGGTGGCGGAGCCGTGCAGGGAGATTCACGCGACACCCGACGACGTCTTCAAGTACACGGCGCGCGGCAATCTGGTCGCGGTGGTGTCGAACGGGACCGCGGTGCTCGGGCTCGGGGATATCGGTCCCCTGGCGTCGAAGCCCGTCATGGAAGGAAAGGGCGTCCTCTTCAAGAAGTTCGCGGGCATCGACGTCTTCGACCTCGAGATCGACGCGCCCGATCCCGAGGACGTCATCACCTTCTGCAAGATGCTCGAGCCGACCGTCGGGGGCATCAACCTGGAGGATATTTCGGCGCCGGCGTGCTTCGAGATCGAGGAGCTGTTGAAGGAAGAGCTGGACATCCCGGTCTTCCACGACGATCAGCACGGAACCGCGATCATCGGGGGGGCGGCCCTCGTGAACGCGCTCGAACTGGCCGAGAAGAAGATCGACGACGTGAGGGTCGTGTTCTCGGGGGCCGGTGCGTCGGCCATCGCGACCGCGAATCACCTCTGCAGGCTCGGTGTCCTTCGCGAGAACATCGTGATGTGCGACTCCAAGGGCGTGATCTACCCCGGCCGCTCCGCGGACATGGACAAGTACAAGGCGGCGTACGCGAACGACGCGGACGGCGCCCGGACACTCCGGGAGGCGATGGAGGGAGCGGACGTCTTCATCGGTCTTTCCGTGGCCGGCGTTGTGAGCCGCGAGATGGTGGCCGGTATGGCGGCGGACCCGATCGTGTTCGCCCTGGCCAACCCCGACCCGGAGATCCGGCCCGAGGACGTGATGGCTGAGCGGGACGACGCGATCATCGCGACCGGGCGGTCCGACTATCCGAACCAGGTCAACAACGTTCTCGGCTTCCCGTTCATCTTCCGAGGTGCGCTCGACGTGCGGGCTCGGGGCGTGAACCCCGAGATGATGATGGCGGCGACGAAGGCGCTCGCGGAGCTGGCCCGAGCCGACGTGCCCGAGAACGTGGTCGACGCCTATGGCGGCGAGAACCTGCACTTTGGACGCAACTATCTGATTCCGAAGCCCTTCGACAACCGCGTGCTGTTCTACGTCGCACCCGCCGTGGCGGAGGCCGCGATGAAGAGCGGGGTGGCCCGGAAGGAGGTCGATCTGGACGAGTACCGGGATCGTCTCCGGGCCTCGCTGGGACCGGGTCGGGAGGTGATCCGGTGGATGACGCAGCGGGCGCGACGACGTCCCGCGCGCATCGTCTTCCCGGAAGGCCACAACGACACGATCATCCGCGCCGCCGCACAGATGGTCGAGGAGGGCGTGTGCCGTCCGGTCCTGCTCGGGCGACCGCCCCGGGTGCAGGAGAAGGCCGAGGAAATCGGCGTCTCGCTCGACGGTGTGGAGATCCACTACGCAGCGCAGGATGCCGAGAACCGATACGGGTTCGCCGAAGAGCTCTTCCAGCATCGCGCACGGAAGGGACTGACGATGGCGGAGGCCCGCTGGAACATGTACAAGCCGATCTACTTCGCCTGCGGCATGGTTCGGGACGGACAGGCCGACGCCGTCGTGGCCGGGATCGAGGCCAACTATCCCGAGGTCCTGCGCCCGGCGCTCGAGGTGATCGGAACCGAGGACGGCGTGCGGAGGGTCGCGGGGCTGTACATGATCGCGTTCCCCAACCGGGAACTCCTCTTCTTCGCGGACACCACGGTCAACATCCAGCCGGACGCCGAGGCGCTGGCGGACATCGCGCTCCTCTCGGCCCGGTTCGTGTCGGAACTCGGCATCCGGCCACGGATCGCGATGGTGTCGTTCTCGAACTTCGGATCGGTGCGCCATCCCGAGGCCGCCAAGGTCGCGGAGGCGGTCCAGCGAGTTCGTGAGCGGGCGCCGGAACTCGAGATCGACGGAGAGATGCAGGCCGATACCGCGGTGGATCCGAAGAAGCTCCAGGAGGTCTATCCCTTCTCGAATCTGACGGGCGCGGCCAACGTCCTCGTCTTCTCGCATCTGTCGGCCGCGAACGTCGCCTACAAGCTGCTGGATCGTTTGGGTCGTGCCGAGGTAATCGGACCGGTTCTCATGGGGATGGGCCGTCCCGTCCACGTGCTCCAGCGCGGCGCGAGCCAGCAGGAGATCCTGAACCTCGCCACCGTGGCATCGGTGGATGTTCAGGCGCGCGCATCGGTGGACGGCCAGCTCCGATTCGACCAGACTTGAGGTCTCCCCCGGACCCCGTCGACACGGGTTCCATCCGACGTCGACGGGGGCCGGATCGAGACCCCGAAGCATCCACGAACAGGACGAATGACCGTTTCCTCGAACGACACGGGGGCTGCTGTGGCCACCGCCGGACTCGACACGCACGGACTGGAACCGAAGAAGGACGTGCACTGGAATCTCTCACCCGCCGAACTGGTGGAAGCCGCGCTGCGCCGTGGCGAGGGTACCCTGGCCGCCGACGGCGGATTCCGCGCGGAGACGCCGCCCCACACGGGCCGTTCGCCGAACGACAAGTTCACGGTGAAGGAGCCGTCGTGCGCCGAGGTCGTCGACTGGGGCGACGTCAACGTCCCGATCACGCCGGACTACTACGAGACGCTCCGCGACGACATCGTCGACTACCTGAACGACCGTGAACTCTTCGTGCGGGACGCCAAGGCCGGCGCCGACCCGGAGCACGGAATCAACGTCCGGGTGGTGACGCCGAGCGCATGGCACAACCTGTTCGCCTACAACATGTTTCTCCGCCCCGAGTCCGACGAACTCGGTGGCATGGTGCCCGACTTCACGGTCCTGCACGCACCCGAGATGGATGCCGACCCGAACCGTCACGGCACCCGGTCCACGACCGCGGTCGTGGTGAATTTCGCGGAGGGTGTCGTCCTCATCTGCGGGACGCGATACGCCGGCGAGATCAAGAAGTCGATCTTCGGCGCGCTGAACTACCGCCTTCCGGATCAGGGCGTGCTTCCGATGCACTGCTCGGCCAACGTCGGGGACGACGGGGACGTCGCCCTCTTCTTCGGCCTCTCGGGGACGGGCAAGACGACGCTGTCGGCGGATCCGTCCCGTGGACTCATCGGAGACGATGAGCACGGGTGGAGCGACGACGGTGTCTTCAACTTCGAGGGCGGCTGCTACGCCAAGACCATTCGCCTCTCGCCCGATGGCGAGCCGGAGATCTACCAGGCCACGCAGCGCTTCGGGACGATCCTCGAGAACGTGATTCTCCGGGACGACCGTTCGATCGATTACGACGACGCCAAGATCACGCAGAACACGCGTGCGTCGTACCCGATCCACTACATCCCGAACGCCGTGCTGCCGAGCCGTGGCGGGCATCCGCAGAACGTGGTCTTCCTGACCGCCGATGCCTTCGGTGTGCTGCCTCCCATCTCCCGATTGACGCCGGATCAGGCCCAGTACCACTTCCTCTCCGGCTATACCGCGAAGGTGGCCGGTACCGAGCGGGGCGTGACCGAGCCCAAGGCGACCTTCAGTGCCTGTTTCGGCGCCCCCTTCCTGCCGCTGCACCCGAGCGCCTATGCCGAGATGCTCGGCGAACGGCTCGAGCGCCACGGTGCTCGCGTCTGGCTGGTGAACACCGGCTGGACCGGTGGGCCGTACGGTGTGGGCAGCCGGATGAAGCTCGCTCACACCCGCTCCATGGTGTCGGCCGCGCTGGCCGGAAAGCTGGACGCCATCGACACGATGACCGATCCGGTCTTCGGGCTCGCGGTGCCCGTGAACGTTCCCGGTGTCCCCGGCGAGGTGCTCCAGCCGCGCGGGACCTGGGCCGACTCCGCCGCCTACGATGCGCAGGCCGAGAAACTCGTCCGCATGTTCCGCGACAACTTCGCGCAGTACGACGCGCACGTCGGCGAAGGTGTCATCGCGGCGGGGCCCGAGGGCTGACACCCCGGCTGTGACCGTCGCGAGACGAGCGACGTCGTGACCGCCCGAGGTGGGGTGGAGCGGACCCGAGAAGGGTCGACGTCCGAGCCCGGGCTCGGCGAGCTCTTCGCCGTCTTCCTGCGGCTGGCCCTTCTCGGGTTCGGCGGGCCCAACGCTCACCTCGCGCTCATGCTCGAGGAGGTCGTCGAGAAGCGCGGGTGGCTCACGAGAGAGGAATTCCTCGAGCTGATGGCGGTCACGAACCTGCTGCCCGGCCCGAATTCCAGCGAGATGGCGATTCACGTCGGGTACGCCACGCGAGGTGTGCCCGGTGCGCTGATCACGGGGCTCACCTTCCTCATGCCCGCCTTCCTGATGGTGACCGGGCTGTCGGCGCTCTACTTCTCGTACGGGGCGCTCCCGGCGGTCGATCCGGTTCTGGCGACCATCAAGCCCGTCGTGCTCGCGATCATCCTGAGGGCCGGTGTGAAGCTCGCCCGGACGGCGGTGGTCGGCGGGCTCGAGGTGGCGCTGGCGGTCGTCGGCGTGGCGATCGCGGTGCTGTACGGGGGGTGGGTCGTGCCTGCGATGCTGCTCGGGGGAGTCGTGACCTGGGCGGCCTGGCGATCGGGCGAGCCGAGGGACGCCGTCGGAGTTGCGATACCGTTACCGTTACTCGCCATGGCGCAGAGTGGCGCAGCTTCCGTGCTTGCCGCGCTTCCGGCGTGGGCGCTCGTCGCGCTCGTCCACCTCGGCATCGGGGCCGTTCTGTTCGGGGGCGGATACACGCTTGTCGTCCTGCTTCAGCCGGTCGCCGTCGAGCAGTACGGATGGCTGACCGCCGGACAGTTCCTCGACGGCGTGGCGATCACCCAGGCGGTGCCGGGCCCGATCAGCACGCTGGCCGCCTTCGTAGGATTCGCGGCCGCCGGGGTGTCCGGCGCCACGCTCGCCACGGCCGGCATCTATCTGCCCGCCTTCGCCGCGGTCCTGTTCGTCGCCCCCAGGTTCGCCCGGCTCCGCGAGGTGGCCGGGATCAAGGCGGGACTCAGAGGGGTGAGCGCGGTGGTCGCGGGCTCCCTGCTCGGCGTGGCGCTCACCCTGGTGCCGCCGGCGATTCCGGACATGGTCGCGGGGGTGATCTTCGCGGTCGCCGGCGTGGCACTGCTGAGCGGAAAGGCGGGGCCGCTGCCGCTGGTGCTGGTCGGTTTGGTGGTGGGGGTGGTGCGCGGGGTGGTGGGCTAGGCTCGACACTCAGTCGCTGCAGGCGACCACTCCGGACCGCAGGGTGGGAGGGCCGCCTGACCCGTAGCGGATCGCGCACAGTCCCGAGTGTCCAGCGCTGGTGAGGACCATCGACCAACCCCGCTCGTCGGCATGGAGCACGTCGAAGCCGATGCTCTCGGGAATCTCGCTGGTCGATGCGCGCATGATTGAGTCGATCTGCAGTGTGTAGGTTCCGTGAACGGAATAGTGGATCTCCTGCTCCGTCGCCGCATTCCGAAGGATGGCCCTGAACCGGGTCGCGATGGAGTCCGGCATCGGCGCGGCATCCGAGCCGACCCTCGGGATCTCCAGCCAGTCCGGGAGCGTGACGCTCCCGCCGCTCGGGGTCAGGCGATATCGACGCACGTAGTGCACGTCGTAGTCGCCCCGCCATCGTCCGGCGACCTCTTCCCCGTCCATGAACAGTGGATCGAATCGGGCCGGCAGCTCGACGGCTCTTCCCGGCGTGCCCCCTGCGTCGAGAACGATCCAGAGCGAAGCCTCCGACCCGTCGCCGATTCGCTCACGGATCCAGACCGTGCTGTCGACAGCGAGACGAACCGGGCGGAAGCCCGTACCGGTTTCGGGAAAGTCACGGCCGGCGAGCGCCCGCTCCGCCCGTTCACGCTCGTCCGGAAGAAGCGCTCCTTCGAGCAGGAAGCGGTTCAGGAAGGGGCTCTCCGCCGGCATCTGCCGTGCGTATGCGAAGTCGGGGCCGAGGATGCTCACGGTATGGTCCCACGCGTCGAGTATACGTATCGAGTCGCCCGGGAGCAGTCCGATGTCGGCCGGAGCACGAAACTCCCCGGGGCCGTCGCCCTTGCCGCCGAACGATTCGACGCGCGTACCTGCCGCGTCGAACACGAACACCGCGGCCGGCCCCTGATCGACCACGGCGATTCGGTCGTCGTCGAGGACGGTCACCCCGCTCACGAAGTCGAGGGTCTGGTCGCCTCCGCCCAGGAACTCTCCGATTTCCTGTATCGGGTCCTCCGGGGCGAATAACGGGACGGTCGTGTTCGAAGCCACGACACCCGATTCGCGGGTGCGTTGCGGTTCTTCTGCGCAACCCACGAGCAACGTGACGAGAAGACCAACAGCGAGAGGAAGATCGAGGCGGAGGTTCACGGCCGTGGCGGTCCGAGTGGTGAGGGCGACGAGTCACCCGGTCAGCCTAGGGATCTGTCGCGATGCTCGCCAACCAACCCGGTGTTCGGCGGCTCCGCCCATGGACCCGCCCACCCCCTGATCGGTATGTGGGGAAGGCGAATCCCTACCGGCTCGGCCGGCACCCCGAACACCCCGATCCATGGCGACGAACTACTGGCTGATGAAGTCCGAGGCGGACGTCTACTCCATCGACGACCTGAAGGAGGACGGACGCACGATGTGGGACGGCGTCCGGAATTATCAGGCGCGAAACAACATGCAGGAGATGAAGGAGGGCGACCTCGTCCTCTACTACCACTCCCGCCAGCGTCCGTCCGCGGTCGTGGGCGTCGCGCGGGTGGTTCGCGAGGCCTATCCGGATCCCACCCAGTTCGACCCGGACAACAAGTACTTCGACGAGAAGTCGGACGAGGACGATCCGCGCTGGTGGCTGGTCGACATCGAGTTCGTCCAGAAGTTCGACCAGCAGGTGGGGCTGCCCGACGTGAAGGAGGTGAACGCCCTCTCCGACATGGTGCTGGTCAACAACTCCCGACTCTCCGTGCAGCCGGTGAAGAAGAAGGAGTTCGACCGTATCCTGAAGATGGCGGGCGCCGAACTGAAGGCCTGACGGCGGTCCCGGCGATCAGGCCGCGCCGGCCACTTCGACCCCGAACACCTGTGCGACAGGCGGTGGGACGGCGCGGCGCAGCTGCCTGAGGACCGCGTCGGGTTCCAGCGTCCGGGCCCGCTCCTCTTCGTGAAGCCGGAAGTACCGGGCGACCAGCAGGACCTCGGCGGCGTCGTGCGCCGAGAGCGCGCCCGGTCCGGCCTCGGGTCCGGTGAACGCTTCCCGGATCCGCTCCCGCGCCCGGTCGATCCGCTGGGGACTGCGCGGCACCGGCAGATGATCACGGATGCGCCCGGCGCGGATGAGGTAGAGCCGATCGCGCCCGGCGTGCCCGCGTGCGCGATAGATGAACCGGAGGCTCTCGACGTGTCCCCGGAAGGCGGTGAGTTCCTGCTGGAAGATCCGGAGCCTCTCCAGCCGGTCTCGCAGGATGGCGGCGTACTCGAAGTCCATGCGCGCCGCCGCCTCCTCCATGCGCGCCTGGATCCGATGGAGCGGCGTCCGGGTGCGGTTCTCGAGGAAACGCCGGGCCTCGTCGAGCCTGCGCAGGTAGTCCTTCGCCGACACCATGCCGGCGCACGGGCCCATGCAGGAGCCGAGTTCGGCCCGCATGCAGAGTGGTGTGCGGTCAGCGGTACCGAAGATGTCCAGCTGGTCGGCGAAGTGAATGGGCGTCGCGCCCGCGCAGTCCCGCAGTCCGAGCGAGTGGGCGAGGTCGCGGATGGTCTGCGCCACCCGGCCCACGCGGGGGAAGGGGCCGTAGTAGAGCGCACCGTCTTCCGAGACGCTCGACACCGGTAGCACCCGGGGCGCCCGCTCTGCGGTGATCTTCACGAAGGCGTACGCGCGCTTCCGCTTGTGCTGGACGTTGAATCGTGGGCGCTGTTCCTGGATGAGACGCATCTCCCGAACCAGCGCCCCGAACTCGTCGGGGATGTAGTCCCAGCTGATCCGGCGCGTCTCGCGAATAAGTTCGGCCGGTTTCTCACCCGGCTCGGCACGGAAGTAGGAGAGGAGCCTCGTGCGTACCTTCACGGACTTTCCCACGTAGAGCACCTGTCCGTCTCGCCCGTACATGCGGTACACACCGGGTCGATTCTCCGCGTGTTCGCGGACCCAGGTGCGCAGGGGAGAGTCTCGAGTGGGCATCGACGGGTGGACGGACGATCTTCGTGGTTTGTTCGGGTTCCCACGATACGATCCGCCCTCGGGATCGCGCAACGGTCGTTCGGTGGGCTGGTTCGCGGCGCGGGCGCGCCGCGTCAGTCGGAGACGAGCAGTCGGTCGGTCCAGTAGTCGGGGTCCACGTCGCGACGCTCGAAGGTGTAGACCCTCAGGACCCGAGCGGTCCGGTAGAGCTCCTCGCTGACGCGTGGCAGGTCGAGCACGCCGGGGAGACCCTCGGATCCGAGCCGCTGGACAGATCCGTTGCGGCGCCGCACGAGAACATCCAGCGAGAACATCCGGGACTTCACCGGGAAGTCGACCATCACCTCGCCCGGGTGGAGCCCGAGTCCGAGGGCCAGCTCGTCCTCGACGCGTCGGCGCTCGGTGGCGTCCTCGCCCAGGATCCAGTCCGCGAGCGAGGCTCCCTCCAGGTCCGCAGCGGTCAGTTCGAGCGCGCGTTTCGGGAGCCGCCGGTTGCGGAGGGCGGGGATCCACCTCGAGGAGAGTCGGTCTGCGACCGGCGAATCCATCTCGAGGGCACGCCTCGCGATCTCGTACAGCAACTCCTCGTCGGTCGGACCCACGAGTTCGTCCGGATCGATGATGCCCGAGGCGACGGCGTCGTCCACGATGCGCTTGTAGAGCGCCGTGGCCGACCGCACCGCGTGATGCCAGTAGACGTTCCTGAACATCTGGTACTTGGCGAACAGCAGCGACTCGAGGGCCGCGATCGCCTTCTCGTGCACGCCGATCTCCCAGGCGCCGGTGTCGGGGTCCTGGAGGAGCCGGAGGCCGGTGAGGAGTCGGTCCACGTCGACGTCGCCGAAGGGCACACCGCAGAAGTGGGCGTCCCGTCGCAGGTACTCCATCTTGTCGAGATCGAGGCTGCCGCTGACCAGACCCCGGAGCGGGAGATCGCTTCGACCCCGGATGAGATCGTGGAGTCGCTCCACCGCGCCCGCGCCGAGCGGCGCCAGTGCCTCCTGCATCGGGGCGAGCTGGAAGAAGTGCCCGCTCACCTCCTCGTGATCGGCGGGCACGCGGTCCGCCTCCAGCTCCTCGAGCGCGTGGGAATACGCGTAATGCCCGATGTCGTGAAGAAGTGCGGCGTATGGAATCAGCTCCGCACCACGCCACGCCTCCTCCGGGGCCATGGACGTCTCGCGCAGACGGCGGAGTGCGGTCCGGGTGAGGTGATAGACGCCGAGCGCGTGGTCGAACCGCGTGTGGGTCGCGCCGGGGTATACCAGGTGTCCGAATCCGAGCTGCCGAATGTACCGCAGGCGCTGGAACGCCGGAGTGTCGACGATCGCGAGCGCGACCGGAGAGAGGCGTATGGTGTTCCAGAGCGGATCGCGGATGATCTTGGTGGGTTCCGTCATGCTCCGATGCTACCCGCGGTCGGGGGTCGGATCAATGCCGAGATCGGACGGGATCGGCGGCGTACCGATGCGCTCGGGCAGGGGCGGAGGTACAGCTGTCCGATTCAGATATCGTTATGCCCTCGGCAGAAGGACAGGATGAAGAAAGGTTTGGAGGAACCCGAATCCGGGGGAGGGTTACGACTCCGTTGCAGCCGAGGCCGTCCACCGTCATGATGGACGTCCGCCACGGGTGGGTTCGTCTCGAGGTTCGAGGCGATCAGGGGTCCGAAACATTGTGGCGCCGAGGAACCCCGCCCGACATGGCTGTTGATTTTTTTGCCCTGCCACAAGAGGTTACAGGGCTCTGCATTTTTCAGAAGGCATTGCGGCGGCAGGTCCGCCGGATTCCCGACCACCGACCACCCGGTGGAGGAGATAGATCGATGGCGACCAAGACCAAGAAGAAGCCGCGGAAGAAGAGCAAGAAGAATCCGCTTACCGGATTCGACGCTACGCTCGACGAGAAGACCGCACTGGATCAGTACCTGCGCGACGTGTCGCGCCACGAGCTGATCACGCCCGAGAAGGAGAAGGAGCTCGGCGCCCGCGCCCAGAACGGAGACGAGGACGCGGTCCAGGAGCTCGCCCGCGCCAATCTGCGCTTCGTGATCTCGGTCGCCAAGAAGTATCAGAATCGTGGTGTTTCGCTGACGGACCTGATTCAGGAGGGCAATGTCGGCCTCGTCACCGCGGCTCGGAAGTTCGATCCCGAGCAGGGCGTGAAGTTCATCTCCTACGCGGTGTGGTGGATTCGTCAGGCCATCCTGGCCTCGCTCGCCAACCACGGCCGCGCCGTGCGTGTGCCGCTCAATCGTGCGAGCGATCTCGCCCGCATCTTCCGCGAGAAGGAGCGCCTCAAGCAGGAGCTCGGCAAGGATCCGACGTCGGAGCAGCTGGCCAAGGCCACCGACCTGACGCCGGAACTGGTCGAGTCGCTCCAGACGCTGAACGCCGCCGAGATCCGTCTCGATGCGCCGATCGGTGACTCGGAGGACTCCCAGCTCGTCGAGCGGTTCGTCACCGAAGAGGCCGCCGAGCCCGAGCTGGAGGTCGAGGACCGTCTCCTGGGCGAGATGATCACCGACGCGCTCACCACGCTGGAGCCGCGAGACGCGAAGGTCCTGCGTCTCTACTTCGGCCTCGAGGGCGAGCGGGAGCACACGCTCGAGGAGATCGGAAACATGCTCGGTGTGACGCGCGAGCGGATCCGTCAGCTTCGGGATCGTGCGCTTCGCCGTCTGCGCGAAGGTGTGAAGGGTGCGGCGCTGGAGTCGTTCGCGGCGTGATGTCCGGTCAGGGTGCGGGTGACCGTACTCCCAGCGAAGTGAATGATGCCCCGGATGCGATGCGTCGCCTCCGGGGCATCGTCGTATCCGCCCTTCGCCGACCACTCGGCGAGGGATTCGGCGGAGTATCGGCGTGACCGAGGCGAAGGGATGGGTCTGGCGCGTCGAGGGGGGCCGGTACGAGGTGCGTCTCGACGACGGGACCCGGGTCGACGCGAGCCTGCGAGGTCGTCTCAAGCAGCAGGTCCGTACGGGTGACCGGGTCGTGATCGGCGACCGGGTCCGCGTCGAGAAGGCGGACATCTCGTCGGGAGACGAGGCCTGGGTCATCGCGGAAGTGGAGAAGCGCGAAGGCCAGATCGTCCGGCGCGGGGTCCGGGACCGGCACGCGAAGGTCGTGGCCGCCAACATCGACCGGATGTTCGCCGTCATCGCCGCCGTCGATCCGGAGCCGCGCATGGCGACGGTGGATCGGCTCCTCGTGATCGCGGAAGCGAGCGGGATCGACGCGCACGTCGTCGTCAACAAAATGGACCTCGACGGCGCGACCGCATCCGCCGCCCGGTTCCTGGACCTCTACCCCGGGATGGGCTACCGCACCTGGGCCGTCAGTGCGCTCCGCGGCGACGGGCTGGACGAACTGGCCGAGGTGGTACGCGACGGCACGAGCTGCCTGGTGGGGCCTTCGGGTGTCGGAAAGTCGTCGATTCTGAACGCGCTGGATCCCACGCTGGGTCTCGAGACGGGTGAATTGTCCAGGAAGCTGGCGCGCGGACGTCACACGACGTCGACGGCCCGCATCCTGTCACTCCGAGGTGGAGGGCGGGTCGCGGACACACCGGGATTCGGGGATGTGGGCGTGTGGGGCGTGCCGGCTTCCGAACTCGACGTCTGCTTCCCGGAGTTCGAGCCGTACCTCGGGGAGTGCCGCTTCCGCGGCTGCACCCATGTCCACGAACCGGGGTGTGCCGTGCGTGCCGCGTTCGAGGCGGGACGGATCGCGCCGAGTCGAATGGAGAGCTACGTCCAGCTGCACGTCGAGGCGAGCGAGGTCGACCGGGATCCTACGCGGGGTCGTTCTCGAGGGCGGTGACGCGCGGTGACCCCGTGACCGGATCCGGGTTCACGGCGATCCCGCATCCGTAGGCGGCGGCCAGGTTGTCGACCGTCATCACCTCGGCCGGCGTCCCGACCGCTCCGACCCGACCCTCCCGCAGCAGGAGGATCCGCTCGGCGTAGCGCGCCGCCTGATCGAGGTGGTGCGTGATCCAGAGCACGGTGATCCCACACTGCGCCGCACCCCTGAGGAGTTCGAGGATACCCATCTCGTGCCCGATATCGAGGGAAGCGGTGGGTTCGTCGAGAACGAGGACATGCGGGTGCTGAGCGAGGGCGCGGGCGATGCGTACCCGCTGGAGCTCACCGCCCGAGAGCGTCTGGACCGCCCGGTCCGCCAGCTCGAGGGCGTCGCACCGCTCCAGGGCGTCCACCACCGCCTCGAGGTCCTCCCGACGCTCCGCCTGAAGTGCGCCGAGATGTGCGTAGCGCCCCATGCCGACGAGCTGCCGCACGGTCATCGGGAAGGGCATCGCCTCCGACTGGGCCACGGCGGCCACATGCCTGGCCAGCTCCCTGCGGCTCCAGTCCTCCAGCGCACGGTCTCCGATCCGGACGGTGCCGGACCGGACCGGCTGCACGCCGAGCAGAGCACGCATCAGACTCGATTTCCCCGACCCGTTCGGTCCGAGCACGGCGTGGAATGCGCCCGACGGCACGTCGATGTCCACATCCTTCAGGGCCGGACGACTCGCGCCGTCGTACCACACGGTGAGGCCCCGACCCTCGATCCTCACGCGGCGCTCCGGCGGAGGAGGAGGAGGAAGATGGGGACTCCCACGAAGGCGGTCACCACGCCGATGGGGATCTCGGTCCCCGGCATGGTCGTGCGCGCCACCACATCGGCGATCGCGAGGAAGGCACCACCCACGAGGAACGACAGCGGCAGAAGGGTGCGGTGGTCCGCGCCCACGGCGAGGCGGAGCGTGTGCGGGACGACCAGACCGACGAAGCCGATGACGCCGGCGACCGACACGCCGGCGGCGGTGATGAGCGACGCGACGAGGAGGGCCATCCACTTCACGCGTTCGACGTCGACACCGAGGTAGAGCGCCGACTCCTCCCCGACCGAGATCGCGTTGAGGTCTCGGGCCCGCGCGAGCAGGAGCCCGATCGCGGGAAGCGTGTACGCCGTCGCGATCGCGACTTCCCCCCAGTCCGAGTTCGTGAGGCTGCCCATCATCCAGTAGACGGCGGTCTGCACGATGCGGGCGCTGGAGAGCGCCAGGATCAGGGCGATGACCGCGCTGAAGAAGGCGCCGACCACGACCCCCGCCAGCAGCAGGACACGGACGTCGATGTGGCTGCCGCGTCCGCCGACCGACGCGACCCTGAAGACGAGGACGATCGCCACGAGTGCCCCGACCAGGGCGGCGAGCGGGAGAGACCAGCTGCCCGCGGTCGTGATGCCCAGCGCGAGCACGACCACGGCGCCCACGGCGGCACCCCCGGACACGCCGAGGATGTAGGGCTCGGCGAGCGGATTGCGGAGAAGCGCCTGGAAGGTGGCGCCGGCGACCGCGAGCCCGCCTCCCAGGACGAGGGCGAGAAGCACGCGCGGAAGCCGGAAGTCGACGACGATCGTCCGGATGGCCGAATCACCCCCGCCCCCGAGGGCCGTGAGGACCTCTCCGGGTGCGATACGCTCCGATCCCAGGAGCACGCCGATGATCAGCGCCGCGACCGGGAGGAGCGCCAGGAGCAGGATCCGGGTTCGGCGGCTCACGGACGGCGTTCCATGCCGGAGTCGGGCTCACCGTCGCCGGGCCCACCGTCGTTGCGCGCAGGAGGGCTGCGGCCGAGGCCCGGATGCAGCGCGTCGGCGATGACCCAGGCGGCCTGCCGGACTTCCGGTCCCGGGACTTCGACCCAGTCGGGGATCCGCTCCAGCCGTCGTCCGCGCACCAGGCGGGGATCGATGTCGGAATCGCCGGACAGGAGGATGACGTCGACGGCCGAGGCGATCAGCGCCTCCGGCGAGACGGGGCTGTACAGGGGTGGGAGGCCGGCGGGACGAAGGGTGCCACCAGCCAGTTCGACGAGCTGGCCGATGTACGAGGAGGGGCCGGCAGCCCAGGGCGGATCGCCGTCGAGAAGATAGGTGACCCCGAGCGACCCGGATGCCTCGAGTCCGGCCACCGCGGTGCGGATCGAATCGAGCGTGGATTCCAGACCGCGGGCGAGCGCGTCGGCGCGGTCGGGCTGGCCCAGGATCCGACCGAACATGTCGTACAGGTGCAGGACGTCGCTGATGTCGTCGGGCCGGACCCCGAAACCGCGGAGTCCGAGGCGCTCGAGCTGGGCTGGCGTTTCAGGGTCGGACGCACCGACGAAGTAGACGACCAGATCCGCTCGCAGCGCCACGAGTGCTTCGTAGTCCGGCCCCATTCCGGCGCCCACCGACGGAAGGTCGGCGAGGGCGGTCGCGGTGTCGTACCGGGTGCGTCCGACGAGCCGTTCACCCTCACCCAGTTCCGCGATGACGCGGGTGACCGAGGGGACGAGCGCGACGATGCGCTCCGGCGGGGTAGTCAGCCGGAGCGTGTCGCCCGCGGCGTCGACGAGGACGACCGGGGAGGAGAGAACGGTCGCGGAGGCGGCCCCTCCAGATGAGTCGCCACGTGCGCTCGTGTCACGCTCGCGGGGCGCGTCCACACGCGACTCTCCGCACCCCGCGAGGATCGCGAGGACGACCCCCACCACGATGAGAAGCGGGGCGTGGCGTCCCCGAGGGGTCACGAGCAGTCCGACTCGAACACCGTCGTCCACCCGCTCTCCCCACGATCGAGCGCCGCGACCCAGCGTGTGTCGGAACCGAAGACCTCGAGAAGGACCTCCGACTGGCCGTCCCCGTCCCAGTCGAACTGCTCGTAGAACCGGGCCGCGGCCTTGCCGGCATCGGATACGGGTCGGTACCACACGTAATCGAGGGAGTAGTCCTCGGGGCCGCCGGTACCCAGAACCAGCATGCTGTAGGCCCGCGGGGATTCCGGCTCGCCGACGTCGAGGGCGTCTTCGTACATGAACGTCGCGGCGATCGCTCCGGAGGGATCACCATCCAGGGGGATCGCCTGCATGTCGGCGCGCGTCTCCAGCACCGACGGCGGCCAGGTGGCTCCCGTTCGGGCGAGCGCCTGCGAGGCGAGGCTGAGTCCCGCGACCCGCTGCTCGTAGGTGTGACTCTGCGGTCGGTAGGGGGCGTAGGGGACACCGTCCACCGCGTCGTCGGAGATCGCGAGGAACCGCGTGGCGTCCACCGCGCCGGGCACGAACTCGGCGAGTCCGCTCGCGAGCGGGGTCGCACGGCAGAATCCGCCGTCCGAGTTCACGTCGACCTCGTCCACCCGCATCGTGCCCACCCGGACTCCCTCTGCGAACAGCGTCAGCGATCTGCCGGATGCCAGCTCACGCTCGACGAAGGCCTCCCGGAAGCCGGGTACGCGGTCGGGATCCAGCGGTGAGAGTCCGCCCGGGCCGACCTCGGCCACGGGGCGTACGGTCACACGAGTTCCGGAGCGTGACGCGAGATAGAGGATCGGTCCCTCCGGAAGGACGATCGGCTGCTCTTCGGTCGCGACGGCGGAATCCGGCACCGCCGTGGCGTCGACCTCGGGCTCGGGCGGGGGCACGAGGTCGACACTGACCCCGTCGAAGTCCACGTTGTCGCACGCCGAAAGCGCGCATATGATCACGATGCCCGTGATCGCGGAAAAAGCCTTGAATCGCAAGGAGTTCGCCTGCTCCGAAGGGCTCCGGAAGCGGGACGGGAACGACCCGGCCGGAGGGGTGAAGTACAGTTGTGAACCTAAGATGCAGACCCGTGCGGACCAAGATCGGAGCAGAGGCGTGACTCGTCCCGACGCGAGGGAGTACAGAAGGGTGATCGGACGCTTCCCCACGGGGGTGACCGTGGTGACGTGCTGCGATCCCGGCGGCGAACCGTGGGGACTCACGGCGAGTTCGCTGACATCCGTATCGCTCGAGCCACTTTTTCTGCTCGTGTGTGTCGGGAAGGGGTCGAGGTCCCACGACGTGGTCGTGGCGGGCGAACACTTCGCCGTGAACGTGCTGGGAGCCGACTCCGTGGATCTCTCGAACCGATTCGCCCTCGCGGATCCCGGCGATCGGTTCGAGGACGTGGACTATCGCACCGAGGTCACCGGCAGCCCCGTGCTCGATCGCGCATCGGCCTGGCTGGATTGTCGGATCGCCCAGCTGCACGACGCGGGAGATCACACCATCGTCGTGGGCGAGGTGCTCGGCTGCGACGCCGACGAGAGCACGGAGCCGCTGGTCTATCACGCCGGCACCTACCGATCCCTCGTGCCGGCATGACGTCGACCGCATCCTCGTCGCCTCGCGGTGCCCGGACACACCCGGCTCCCCGCATGCGCCCTGCGCCAGGCACGCACACCCCGGCTACACGATGCTGAGTCGCCCGCGGGAGTGGATGCCCCCGTTCTTCCTGGGGATGGGTGCAGCGGTCGCGGCCGAGATGGCGCTCGGCCTGCTGCTCTACACGGCGAACGGCCTCATGCCCGCCATCACGCTGGTGGTGATGGTGGAGCTCGGAGCTCTCTCGGTGGGCGTGGCCACGCGGCCGGCCAGCCCCGAGACCTCACGGACGTGGCGGTGGATGGTAGCGGCCGCGACGCTCTTCTTCGCGGGTGTGATGGCGCTGGTGTGGTCGTTCATGGACGAGATGCCGGCCGCCCCTCCATCCCGCGGCCTCACCCTGGTCGTGTTCGCGGCACTTCCGATGTACGGCTTCGGACTGGTACTGGGCGGCATCCAGCCCCACCTGCGCGGGGATGACGGCCGACGCTGGCCCGGGCGCCGGCGCCCGGTCGGCCCGCCCGCACTCTTCGGAGCCACGCTGGGCGTGCTCGTCCTGGGGATGGTGCTGCTTCCCCGTTTCACGCCGCTGAGCGTGTACATGTTCTCGCTTCTCTGCCTCGCGAGCGCCGCGCTGCTGGAGAGTTCGAGACGGGAGATCGCTCGTCGCCACTATCTGGCGATCCCGTCGATCGCGGAGTTCGCGCCGGACGAGCCGGCCCCGCGGAACGACTCGCCCGAGGTGCCCTCCATCGCGGAGTTCGCGCCGGATGCGGCGGCCGCGTCCACGGTGCCGTCGATCGCGGAGTTCGCGCCGGACCGATGATCGTCGCCCACCTCTCGGATCTTCATCTGGGGCATCGCACCTTCGATCGGGCCGAGCGGGGGCAGAATCTGCGTGAGCGCGACCTCGCGATCGCCTTCCAGCGGGCGGTGGAGTCGATCGTCGAGGCCAGACCGGACCTGGTCGTGATCGCCGGCGACGTGTTCGACCGGTCGAATCCGCCCCCGGGCGCGCTGGTCGCGCTGGCTCGCGGGCTCGACGAACTCCGCGGACACCTCCCGGACTCCCGGGTGCTGATGGTCGCGGGCGCGCGCGACACGCCTCGCCGTACCGAGGACGCCGGTGCGCTCGCGGCCCTCGACACCTTCCCGAACGTCGACGCCGCGGCGGGGCGGGCGCGTGCCGTGGTGCTTCCGAGTCACCGGGCGCACGTCATCCTGCTCCCGTACCGCTCGGCGATCACGCGTCCGCTGCCCGCACCCGAGCCGGATCCGCGCCAGCGGTGGAACATCGTCGTGGGGTACGGTCGGGCCGTCGAGGCCGGCATGTCGGAGCGGGGCTCGGCCCGGGCGACCGGAGGGACGGATGGGACGGTGGAGGGCATCCCGATCGAGCGAGACCGCTGGGATTACGTGGCGCTCGGCGGGCACCACACCTTCCGACGCGTCGCCGACCGGGTGGTGTACTCGGGCGCGGTCGAGCGCGTGGGGGTCTCACCGTGGGACGAGGCGGCGGAGGAGAAGGGCTACGTGCTCGCAGACCTCGCCGCGGGGGACGTCACCTTCGTGCCGGTTCCGGGTCGCCCGGTCGTTGCGCTCGCACCGACACACGTGCCGGTCGGGGATCCCGCAGGACTCCAGGCGCGTCTGGAGGAGGTCGTGCGGGAGGTGCCCGGCGGGATCGAGGACAAGATCGTGCGGATCCGGCTGCAGGGTACGCGGCCCGCGGATCTGCGCGGACTCGAGCCGGCTTTCCTCGCGACTCTGGTGGATCGCGCGCTCCACTTCTCGATCGAGTTGACCGGCACGCCCGTCCCCGAGATGGACCGGACTCCTCTGATCGAGCGTGTGGTCATGTCGCTCGACACCCCCGACGATCGGGTCGTCTCCCTGCTTCGCCGGGTGATGGGCTCCGGCGCAGGGGGGGCGGCGTGAGACGGTTCGTCTGCGCCGGAACGGGGCGCGACGGGTGAGGATCGTCTCGGTGCACGGTGAGGCCATGCCGGGAATCGGGCCGATCGCGGTCGAGCTTCCACCCGGGCTCGTGGCCGTGGTGGGGGGCGATGGTCGTCTCCGCCGCCTTGCCCACCGGATGCTGTCCGGCGGACCCGGCATCACGGTCTCCACGCTGCCACGGGTGCCGGATCCCGTTCTCAGCCGGCTCCCGGACGAACTCCGCGGATCCCTCGAACACGGCGGGGACCTGGACCGCGCGGAGGCGGTGGTCGAGGCGGGATCCCGGGCGCTGGCCATGCTCGAGGGGCTGGGCCGCGTCGAGGCCGCCAGAGCTCAGCTCGGCCGGCTCCGCGGCGTGGACCCGGATGCGGATCACGGCGGGGTGGAACCGGAGGTGGTACTCGCCCGGATCCGCGAGCTGGAGGGCGCCTCGGAGGAGCTGGACGCGCTCGAGAGCGAGCTCCGCGCGCTTCGGGCCGACGACGCGGAGGTCACGGGCGATCTGGAGGTCGCCACGATGGAGTGGCTGCGCGAGCGTCAGGACGCGGAGACGCACCTGCAGACGTACCGAGATCGGGCGCGTGAACTGAAGTCGCGCCTCGCCGAACTCGATGTGGAGGGGGAGGGAGCCACCTGCCCGACCTGTCGCCGGCCGCTCTCCGAGCATCTCCCCGCGGTGCAGGAACTGCTGGGGGACGAGTGGGAGGACGTCGTCCAGGACGGGAGCTGGTGGCGTCGTCGTCGCGAGCAGCTCGAGAACAAGCCCGATCGCCTGCGGGAGCTGGAGCGCAGGGCGCTGCGGATGCACGCCGAGACGGAGACGCTGGCGGAGCGGGTCGAGGTCGCCCGCGCCCGTGTGGACGAAATGGAGGAGCTCCGGGCGCGGCTCGCCGATCTGGCCGACCCCCGGGGTGCGCGCGCCCCGCGCAGCGCGGATGTGGCGGCGGCGCTGGACGCGGAGGTGTGGGCGGCCGCCGACGGAGCGCTGGCCCGCACCGCACGGACCATGCGTCAGGAGGCACGCACGCTCCTCCTGGACCGGGCCGCCCGGATCCTGGGCCGGATGACGGCCGGGCGGATCCTCTCGATCGCCTGGACGGAGAGTGGGCGGATCGAGCTGTTCGGAGTGGAAGGGGTCCTCCACCCGGTGGCCGAAGAGGACATGGCCGCGGCGTTCGTGGCCGTCCGGATCGCGGCGGTTCGCACGCTGGCGGCCCGTGCGGGGACGGCGACGCCCCCGTTCATCCTCGGCGAACCCTTCGATCGCCTCGACGAACCGATCCGGATCCGGACGGTGGAGTGGCTGCGGCGCGCGATCGGACCGGGCTTCGAGCAGGTGCTGCTGGTGACGCGAGGGGACATCGTCGACAGCTGTCCCGAGGTCTTCGACGGAATTCTGGAGCTGCGTCGGGAGGGTCTGTCGGGTCCTTCGGTGTTCCGGTCGGTGCCGGCCGGGATGGGCGCACTGCGCCTGGTGGCGGGCGACTGACGTCTACCGGCTCACCGCTCCCTCGTCACCCTCGTCGAAGTCGAGAATCGTCTCCGCCTCCTCGACGTGCTCCTCCCGCACGAAGATCTCGAATCCCCGCCCCGTCGGACCCGCGAACCCGGGCCCCCAGATTCCCGACTCCTCGCCGCGCGTGCGGAAGGGGATTCCCTCCGCGTCGAGCGCCTCCAGCCATACCTCGGCGAGGTAGCGGGCCGAGAAGGAGGCGACCTTCACCCACGCGTCGTCGGTCATGCCGCGTCTCCGTCAGTATTCGATCTGGCGACCGAGCTCACTCCACGCCTCGGCCTCCGCCTGCCACGGCTGCATCGCCTGGCTGTCGTTGCGGTTGATGGCGCCCTGCACGAGAGCCAGGTAGGCCCACGCGTAGTAGTTCGGGATGCCGACCGTCGAGTGGTCGGGCCAGTGGTCCCAGTCCGGGATTCCGCCGCGGTGGATGAACACCTCGTCGAGCAGCCGCTCCGTGCGCTGCATGTCCACCCAGAACCCGGTCACCGCGGTGGCCGGAGCCGAGGGCGGCATCTGCTCGATCGTCCCCGTCGTGTCCGACGCCGGATTGCCGGGATAGAGCTTGAACGCGAGCCCGTGTCGCACGTTGTAGCCCTCGAGCCCGAGGGTGGATGCCGCGCCACCGCTGCTCGCGAAGTAGATCGGGCGTTCGTCGATCGAGTTGGCGATCACCGACAGCGCGAACCGGTGCCACGGCTGGATCGTGATGTTCGCGGGAAGCGTCGCCCGGACCGGACCGAGATCCACGGGTGTGGGCTCGGGGCCCGAGCTCCAGAGCTGACTCGCGATGGAGTCGATCGAGGCGTCCGACAACCCCGCGAAGGCGCTGCGTGTCGGAGCCGTGATCGGCTGATCCAGCACGAGCGGGGTGCCGTCCGACACGGTGGAGGGATCGGCCGTGTAGACGGCGTTTCCATCCGGCTGATAGGGCCGCTGGCAGATGATGCGCGTCGGGTCGTCGAGCGGGTCGACCCCCTCGGGGCACGGCGCGGTCAGATCTCGCAGCTGCTTGGCGTACCAGTTGGTGTTCAGGTACGACACGACCATGACGGTGACGTCGCGACGCAGGCCCTCGACCTCCTGCAGGTACCACAGCGGGAAGGTGTCGTTGTCGCCGTTCGTGAAGAGGATGCCGTACGGCTCGACGCTCTGGAGGAGGTTGTACGCCCAGTCACGCGCCGCGTAGTCGTAGTGGCGGGTGGCCCAGGAGGCGTTCAGTGCCATCGGCAGAAGCGCCAGAAGAAGCACCGGCGAGGCCTTCAGCAGGGTCCCGGCACGCTGCGCGAGCGTCTGCCACACCGCGGCGATCCCGAGGCCGGCCCAGAGGCCCCACACCGAGAAGCTGACGATGAAGAAGTAGTCGCGTTCTCGTACCTCGGTGACGCCCCCGGGCGGCGTGGGGATCGTGTAGCCGTACTTGAAGTTCAGGTACCACACGAGCCCGACCGACAGCGTCCCGAACAGCGTCGCGACATACCAGAAACTTCGTCGATCGTTACGCCAGTGCTCCATCGCACCCCACACTCCGAGCGCGGTGAAGATCATCGTGAAGAGCAGGCGCATCGGTGGGAACAGCGGGTCGGTTCCCTGCAGGGAGCGCGACCACTGCCAGTCGAAGTACTGCAGGTAGTTCAGGAACTGGGCCGACACCGGGGCCTGCCTGGGTCCGGTGAGCCCGGGGCCCGGCTGTCCCGGGGCCTTGTACTGCTCACGCGTGATGGAGGCGTTGAGCTGTTCGCAGCCCGCGCGTCCGTAGGTCGCGACCGACGTCAGGGCACCCACGAGCTCCGCGCATTCGGGCGCCCCCTCGTTGATGATCGGGTCCAGCTCCGCCCGCAGCGGCAGGAAGAGGTGGATGGAGAGGCCCAGCAGGACCGCGGCGATTGCGGCCGGATACAGCTTCCAGTTGGTCAGAGCCTTCGGATTCGAGATCAGGATGAAGATTCCGATCGCGGGTGCCGCGAGAAACGCCATCAGGTGGTTCCCGACCGACAGCGCCAGCACGAACACGATGAGGACGAGGAGGTTGTCGTCCTTCCCCTTCCCGATGCGCTCCTGCCAGCGGAAGATCAGCCAGGTGAGCAGCGCGATGGTGAACAGCGAGACGGTGTAGACCTTTTCGTTCACGTTCGACTGGTTCCAGACCGAGAACGCCGTGGCGCTGACGAGAACCGAGACGAAGGCGCCGATCAGGCGGAAGCGCCGATCCTCCGAGAAGAAGCGGAGGATGTGATGGAAGACGAGGAACCAGAATGCGTGCGCGGCGGCGCTCATGAAGCCGCTGAACAGGTTGATCCGGACCGCGACCGACAGACCGGTCGGTTCGAGGAGCACCGCCCAGGCCCGCGCGAGCACCACGAAGAGCGGGTTCCCCGGCGGGTGGGGCACACCCATGATCCAGGCGGTCGCGATGTACTCGCTCGTGTCCCAGAAGGCCGTGGTGCGGGCGAGCGTGGCCGCGTACAGCGCGAATACGAACGCGCCGGCCCCTGCCGCCCAGAGGTACGGGGGCTTCTGCTCGCCCTCGGCGGCGGCTGCCGCGTCGGGGAGTCCGGGGGTCGTGCTGGTCGAGCTGGAGGGGGCGTCCTTCACCACGTGGGGCCTCGGTCGTCGTGTTCGAGATCAGGCCGTGCGCGAACGGCTGCGCAAGATAGCATCATCCGGGGATGCCTCGCAGCCGCAGTACACCGGTGGGATGCACCAGGATCTCGAATCCCGCCGGGACCCAGGTGGTCTCGGAGGCGTCGATGATGACCAGTGGTCCCGTTCGGCGATCCCCGGGAGCGAGATCCGGCCGTGACAGCACCGGCACCGCCGAGCGTCCTCCGACTCCGCCGTCTCTCCCCTCCATCCAGATGTCGCTGGCCGCCGGAGGGTTGCTCCGCTCCCCCGCGTAGGCCGAGGCGTCCGCCGCCACGAGGTCCCGGCCGGGCCCTCGGGCGATGGCCCGGAGCGTGACCGCCTCGACGGTGCGCTCCCGACGTGCGTAGCCGTACCGGCGCTCGTGGGCGTCGTGGAAGGCCTCCGCCCACGCGTCGGTGGTGCCGTCGGCGGGCACCCGGATCTCGAAGCTCTGCCCGACGTACCGGGCGTCGACCCACTGCTCGGTCTCGACGACCGTCTCCGGCACACCCTCGTGGACGAGGTCCTGCCGGGCGTCGGTGACCAGCTCGTCGCGGAGGCCGGGAAGCTCGGGGTCGTCGATGGGGCGCAGTACGGATCGGGCCAGCTCCTTGACGGGCGGTGCGGCCAGAATGCCCCAGGCGGAGAGGAGCCCCGCCGCCGGGGGGATCAGCGCCTCCATGCACCCGAGGCGGCTCGAGAGATCGGCCGCGTGGAGTGCGCCCGCGCCGCCGAACGCCACGAGCGCAAGCTCGGCGGGGTCGAACCCGCGTTCGACGGAGATGACCCGCAGGGCACGCTCCATCGTCGTCGTGGCGACCTCGAGCACGCCCGCCGCCGCCTCCTCACGCGTGGTCCCGAGGCCCTCGGCGAGTGCCTCGAGGGGGCCTGCGATCGCGGCCCGGTCCAGCTGGCGCGATCCCGCTCTGAACGCATCGGGCGGTATCCGGCCCAGCCAGACGTGGGCGTCCGTCACCGTCACATCCCGGCCTCCCCGCCCGTAGCAGATCGGACCGGGATCGGCGCCCGCGCTCTCCGGGCCGACGCGGAGCGCGCCGCCGGCGTCGACGCGGGCGATCGATCCACCGCCCGCACCCACCGTGTGGATGTCGAGAACGGGGATCGCCACGGGGAGGTCGGCGATCTCGAACTCCCGGGTGCGGAGGGGACGGCCGGGACAGAGCGAGACGTCCGTGGAGGTGCCGCCCATGTCGAAGGTG